>Ga0179592_10000777_pt1 | contig 12883 bp, 11 predicted proteins | sample CZODoug2_1_08_16_FD_148623 | JGI IMG/M metagenome (GOLD analysis project Ga0179592, IMG submission 148623) | Vadose zone soil fungal communities from Angelo Coast Range Reserve, California, USA - CZODoug2_1_08_16fungal (Illumina Assembly) | ecosystem: Environmental > Terrestrial > Soil > Vadose...
GGCTGGCGCCCCCCTTCCCGGGCCGCATTTTAGGCGAAGGCTGACCCCCGCGCCAGAAAGAGACTGGGCATGGCCCCTATCCGGCTACCCGCGCTGCGCAACTGCCCAGAAAAAGGACAGCCGCTGACAGCTCCTAACAGCATCTCACAACGCATAACGGGCGATTCCTCGCTCGCCGGGGTAGGTCTCGGGACGGAAATCAGCCGAGAACGGGCATCGAACCGAGGAGGGCCTCCATGAATGAGAGCAAGGCGACCGACGCGATTGACCGGGACCGCCGCCAGCTTCTAGGCACGGCCGCGATGGGCATCGCCGTCGCGGGCGCCGCGAGCCTGCTTCCCGCCCTTCTGGACTCCGCGGGCGCCGCACTTGCCCAACCTTCGAACCAGGGAGATACGCAAATGGCACCCAAAGGGGACGCGATCCGGCCCTTCTCAATCAATTTTCCGGAAGAGGCACTCGTCGACCTGCGCCGGCGCATCAACGCGACAAAATGGCCTGAGCAGGAACAGGTCCCCGATGCGTCGCAGGGCGTGCAGCTTGCAACGATTCAGAAACTCGCGCGCCGTTGGGCGACAGATTACGACTGGCGCAAGGTCGAGGCGCGCCTCAACGCCCTGCCGCAGTTCATCACCGAGATCGATGGACTCGACATTCATTTCATTCACGTTCGTTCCAAACATGACAATGCGTTGCCGATGATCGTCACACATGGATGGCCGGGCTCCGTCATCGAGCAGCTCAAGATCATCGATCCGCTGACCAATCCCACGGCGCATGGTGGGAGTGCGGCGGACGCCTTCGATCTGGTGATCCCGTCGCTGCCGGGCTACGGCTTCTCCGGGAAGCCGATGGCGCCAGGGTGGAACCCTGTTAGCATCGCCCGTAAGTGGGCGACACTGATGCCGCGCCTCGGCTACACACGGTACGTGGCGCAGGGTGGCGACTGGGGTAACGCCGTCTCTGAGGTGATGGCCCTGCAGCAACCACCGGGATTGCTTGGCATTCACACCAACATGGCCGCCACGGTTCCGGCCAACATCTCCAAGGCGCTCGCGTTCCACGAGGCCCCGCCCGCCGATCTCACGGCCGAAGAGCGCAATGCGTGGGACCAACTGGTCGACTTCTACGGAAAGGGCCTGGGCTACGCCCTGGAAATGTCGTACCGCCCGCAAACGCTCTATGGCATCGTCGATTCGCCTGTCGGGCTCGCCGCATGGATGATCGATCACGACATCCGCAGCTACTTGATGATCGCCCGCGCTTTCGCCGGCGGGACCGAAGGCCTCTCGCAGGACGACGTGCTCGACAACGTCACGCTCTACTGGCTGACCGACACCGCGATCTCGTCCGCGCGACTCTACTGGGACACCACGAACAACTTGCCAGCAGGAGGTTTCTTCGACGTGAGGGGTGTCAAGATCCCGGTTGCCGTGAGCGTCTTCCCCGATGAGATCTACGCGGCCCCGAAAAGCTGGGCTGAGAAGGCGTATCCAAAACTCATTCACTACAACAAGCTCTCGAAGGGCACCCACTTCGCGGCCTGGGAGCAGCCGGAGCTGTTCGTCGCGGAGATGCGTGCAGCGTTCAAATCGCTGCGCAAACCAAGCTGAAACCGACGGTCCTCAAGGCGCGCGTGACCCGCGCACGCTGCTGCTTCCTCGGTCGAGGCGATTTTTTTCGGATTGGAGGCACCCTATGGCCAGGGGCGGAAGTACCGAGGACATCGACCGCCAGCGTGGGAGTTTGGGCGCGGCCGCGATTGGCACCGTTGGCTCTGGTTCGGCGAGCACGCTCCCGTCACACGTGAACGCTGCACCCGCAGTGGTTGCGGTTTTCGAAACGCTCAAAGTACGCAAGGAAAGCGCCGTTCTGTTCGCGGACATTGCTGCCCCACCCATGAATCTTCTGGGGCCCGCACTGGTGCGCGACCTGGTGTCCCTCATTCAGCAGGCCGAGGCCGACAGCGACCTCAAGGTGCTGGTGTTCAGGAGCGCCGACCCGGACTATTTCATTTCCCACGTCGACGTGACCCGGATCCAACAGTACCGGGAGGAGGCGGCGAAGCTGACCGGCGAAGCGTCGATCGCGCTGATGTTTCGTTATCTGAGCGCAAGCCACCTCGTCACCATCGCACAGATCGAAGGCCGCGTACGTGCCGCCGGGAGCGAGTTCGTGCTGGCGTGCGACATGCGCTTTGCCGCCCGCGAGTCGGCGATTTTTGCTCAGCCCGAATCGGCATTTGGCGTCGTTCCCGGCGGAGGCGGCGTCCAACACCTCGCGCGTCTCATGGGCCGCGCCAAGGCACTCGAGGTCATGTTGAGCGCGGGGGATTACGACGCCGAACTGGCTGAACGGTACGGCTGGATTAATCGAGCGTTGCCCGCCAAAGAACTCGGTGAGTTTGTCAAATCGCTCGCTCATCGGATTGCAAAATTTCCGGCCGGCAGCCTTGCCGCGGTCAAGGACCGCGTCAATGCGATCGCGCTCGCGCCGGCCGAGGAGTTCCGTCGCGATTCCGATCTCTTCGGTGAGGGGGCGCGCAATCCCGAGGCTCAAAGCCGGTTCGAAACCGCGTTCAAGCGCGGCTTCCAAACTCGCGACGCGGAAATGGACCTGGCCCGGATGGTGGGCGAATTGGACTGACCTCGATCAAAGCGGGGCACCAGAAACGAACGAGGATGTCATGTCTGCAACGTTGCTAAACCGCCGAGACGTTCTGACCACTTCGGCAGCCGCGGTCGCTATCGGCCTTCTTCCCAGTCAGCTTGCTGCGGCCGACGACGGCACAATTCGGCCTTTCAAGATCAACGTGCCGGACGAGGCACTGGTCGATCTCCGCCGGCGGCTCGCTGCCACGCGATGGCCCGATAAAGAAACCGTTACCGATCGGTCGCAGGGCGTGCAATTGGCCAAGCTGCAGGAGCTGGTTCGGTACTGGGGCAGCGGCTACGACTGGCGCAAGGTGGAAGCGAGGCTGAATGCACTGCCTCAGTTTATGACAATCATCGACGGCGTCGACATTCATTTCATCCATGTTCGTTCTCGCCACCAGAATGCGCTCCCTTTGATCGTCACGCACGGTTGGCCGGGATCGATCATCGAGCAGCTCAAGATCATCGACCCGCTCACCGATCCAACCGCGCACGGTGGCAGCGCCTCAGACGCTTTCGACATCGTCATCCCGTCCGTGCCGGGCTACGGCTTCTCCGGCCGGCCAACCAGCACCGGCTGGGATCCGGACCGCATCGCGCGAGCGTGGGCGGAGCTGATGACGCGCCTCGGATACACCCGCTACGTGGCCCAGGGTGGCGACTGGGGCACCCCCATCTCCAGCGCGATGGCGCGCCAGAAGGCCGAAGGATTGCTTGGCATCCACATCAACTTGCCGGCGACCGTGCCCCCCGAGGTGGCGGCAGCCCTCGGTGGCGGACCGCTCCCGGCGGGACTCTCCGAAAAGGAACGCGCGGCGATCGATACGCTCATGACGTATGCGAAGAATGGAAACGCGGCATACTTCACGATGCTGACGGCGCGGCCGCAGATGGTCGGATACGGCGTGACGGATTCGCCGGCGGGCCTCGCGGCTTGGACCCTCGTGCATCCTGGCTTCGCGGATTGGACGTACGGAGCCGATCCTGCGCAGTCTCCTACCAAGGATGATGTGCTGGACAACATCACGCTCTACTGGGTGACAAACACAGCGACGTCGGCGGGGCGGCTGTACTGGGAGAACGGCGCACGCGGCAGCGTCATCGTCGCGGCCGCCCAGAAGACCAACGAAATCTCCTTACCGGTGGCGATCACGGTGTTTCCAGACGATGTCTATCGAGCCCCAGAGACTTGGGCGCGGCGTGCCTATCACAACCTAATCTACTTCCACGAGGTCGACAAGGGAGGGCACTTCGCGGCGTGGGAGCAGCCGGAGCTGTTCAGTGCCGAACTCCGTGCCGCGTTCCGATCCCTCCGCAAATCAACTTGAAATCCCGGCTTTCGAAAGCCGTACGGAGGACCTCATGAAGCGAAACGCGCGCTTGGTGATTGCAGCAGCAACCATGGCCGGTGTGGGGGCCCACATCGTCGCTGCATCTGGACAGTCAGAGGGAGAGACCGCGCCGGTCTACGGAATCAAAATCCCGAGCGGATACCGTGACTGGCGCTTGATCTCCGTTAACCACTTGGCAGGAGGCAGCGTAAAGCAGGTGCGCGCCCAATTGGGGAACGATGTTGCTGTAGAGGCCTTTCGAGCGGGGAAGCTCCCGTTCCCGGACGGCACCATCATTGCCGCCCTGCACTGGAATGAAACCTCGTCGGACGAAAACGACAAGGTCCTAGCCAGCGGCTTTCCCGGCGTGGGCCTCCAATCTTTCGTTTCCGGGTCAGCCGTGAATGTCCAGTTCATGGTCAAGGACTCGAAAAAGTACGCCGCGACGCGCGGCTGGGGATTCGCCGACTTCACGAACGGCAAACCCGGCGACGAGGCGCTGCACAAAACCTGCTACGCCTGCCACCTGCCGGCCGAAGATCGCGACTTCGTCTTCACCCGTTACGCGCCTTAGTAGCGAGCGCCGTAGGAAACCAATGCATGCGATCATCGGAGGACGGCGATGGCAGAGATGATATTCAACAAAGCAGCTCACAGCACTTCTGGTGATCGACCTGTACAACGACTCCATCTCAGAGGGTGGCAAGATCTGGCCCCGCATCAAGGCTGTTGCCGAAGCGAACAACTGCGTTCCGCACATGCTGCAAGTCCTGAATTCCGTACGGCAGGCGAAGCTCCGCGTCTTCTATGCCACCACGCATCATCGGTACGGTCCGGGCGACTACGAAACCTGGAAGTATGTCGCGCCTATTCAGAAGACGGCGTGGAAAAACAAGAGCCTCGAGCACCGCACGTGGGGTGGCGAAATCCGTGCCGAGTTCGCGCCCAGGCAGGCGAGATCGTCGCCGAAGAGCATTGGTGTTCCAGCGGCTTCGCCAACACGGATCTCGATTTGCGGCTCAAGAAGCACGGCATCCATCAGCTCATTGTCATCGGTCTCATCGCGCATACCTGCATCGAAGCGACCGTTCGCTATGCGGCCGAGCTCGGCTACGAGGTCACCGTGGTGGAGAACGCGACGGCGGATTATTCGGACGAGATGATGCACACCGCACTCGCCGTCAACATGCCAAACTACGCCAACGCCATTGTGACCGCGGATGAAATGGTCGATGCGATCTCATCTCTCCAGCGTTCAGGACTCGGTGCGCAGACCCTGGTGATCGGTCATTCGCAAGGAGACACGCGGCAGAGGAGTTACCGATGAAAACGAAGAATCTCCTGGTCGGCGCGGTACTCGCCATCGCAATCGGGGCGCCGATCGCCGGGTTCTTGGGGGACATGAAGGGGCAACCGATGACGCCTCCGTGGATTCCATTCCTTCACGGTCTTCCTGCTGGCCAGGGTCCAGGGCAAGCCGCGTTGACTTCGCTCGAGCGCGCCAACGAGTGGCTCAATTCGTCGCCCCTGACCGGGGCAGATTTGCACGGCAAAGTCGTCCTCGTCGATTTCTGGACCTACACCTGCATCAACTGGCTGCGCACGCTGCCCTATGTGCGTGCCTGGGCTCAAAAATACAAAGATAAAGGTTTGGTGGTGATCGGCGTTCACTCGCCGGAGTTCTCATTCGAGAAAAATCCAGACAACGTCCATTCGGCCGTGAAGGCGCTGGGGGTCGACTATCCGGTCGCTGTGGACAGCGAGCACGTCATATGGCGAGCCTTCGATAACCAGTATTGGCCGGCTTTGTATTTCGTCGATTCGCAGGGGCGTGTTCGGCATCAGAATTTTGGCGAGGGTGAATACGACCAGTCGGAAATGATCATTCGACGATTGCTGGCCGAGGCCGGGGCCGGCGGCATGGATGACGATCTGGTGTCTGTCGATGCCGGTGGTCTCGAAGCCGCCGCCGATTGGAGCAGCCTGAGGTCTCCGGAAAATTATATCGGCTACGGGCGCACCCGCGGTTTTGCATCGCCGGAGGGCGTGGCCTCCGACAAGCCCCGCATGTACGGATTGCCGGCGCGGCTCCGGCTGAACGATTGGGCGCTGTCGGGCGATTGGACGATGAAGAGGGAAGCGGTCGCGCTGAACAAGGCCAGTGGGCGCATCGCCTACCGCTTCCACGCTCGCGATCTTCATCTGGTCATGGGCCCGGCAGTTCCAGGAGCAACCGTACGATTTCGAGTGCTGATCGATGGGTGGCCGCCAGGCGCGGCTCACGGAAGCGACGTCGACGAGCAGGGCAACGGCACGGCCCCCCGGCAGCGGCTGTACCAGTTGATCCGGCAACCGAAGCCCATCGCTGATCGACTCTTCGAAATCGAATTTCTCGACCCGAACGTGGAGGCCTTTGCGTTCACGTTCGGCTGACCCACCGTGCAGCGGAGATTCATGGAGTTGAGCAATGCAGACTGTGGACGAAACCAACCAGGATCGTCGCCTCTTCCTTGGCACCGCGGCGATGGCTGTCGCTGCCACTCAACTTGGCATGATCAATCCAGCGGCGGCACAGCGGACGGAGACAAAAATGCCTGCAATCAAGCCAGGAACAAATACGTCGTTCGGACCACTGAAGCAGATCAATGCCGGCGTCCTGGATGTCGGCTACGCTGAAGCGGGTCCCGCCGATGGCCCTGTCGTCATTCTCATGCACGGGTGGCCGTACGACATTCACAGCTTTGTCGACGTCGCGCCCATGCTCGCGGGAGCGGGTTTCCGTGTCATCATCCCGTACCTGCGCGGCTACGGCACGACGCGATTTCTGTCGAGTGCAGCCGTCCGCAACGGTCAGCCATCGGCGCTCGCCGTCGATCTCAAGGACTTTCTGGATGCTCTCAAGATCGAGAAGCCGATCCTCGCCGGTTTCGATTGGGGAGCGCGCAACGCCAACATATTCGCGGCGCTTTGGCCGGAGCGCTGCAAGGCCATGGTGTCGGTGAGCGGTTACCTGATCGGCAATCAGGACGTCGGCCGTTTGCCGCTGCCGCCTCAGGCCGAACACGAATGGTGGTACCAATTCTATTTTGCCACCGAGCGCGGCCGCACTGGCTACGAGAAATACCGCGAAGAGTTCTCAAAGCTGATCTGGAGGATCGCGTCCCCGAAGTGGAAGTTCGACGACGCCACGTTCAACCGCAGCGCGGCGGCCTTCGACAATCCCGATCACGTGGACATCGTGATCCACAATTACCGCTGGCGGATTGGAGCGGCCGAGGGCGAGCCGAAATACGCCGAGTTCGAGAAGCGGCTGGCCCGAAGCCCCGTCATCACTGTTCCGACCGTCACCATGGAAGGTGACGCCAATGGTGCGCCACACCTGGAACCCAGCGCGTACGGGAACAAATTTGCGGGACCATACGAGCACCGGAACATCGAGGGAGGCATCGGGCACAACCTGCCGCAGGAAGCGCCGCAGGCTTTCGTTCAGGCTGTCGTGGACATCGCCGGGAGTTGATCGGCGCCCGCGAGGGCGGGTCCGTTCCGCCAGCGTTCGAACCTACCCTCGCTCGTCCAAAAAATAAGGAACGCACTATGAGCCGGGTCTCAAAAGTCCTGCATAGCGGCAAAACCCGCACCTCCGGTGGCCGTGAAAATGGTGCTTCGCGCAGCTCTGACGGTCGTCTGGATATCAGGTTTTCGACCGCGGGCTCGGCGCGGATCGGCACCAACCCGGAGCAACTGTTCGCTGCCGCCTGGTCGGCCTGCTTCGAAAGCGCGATCGCCCTTGCGGCCCGACGGCAAAAAACCGCCTTGCCGGGTGGACTCGCGGTCGACGCCGAAGTGGATCTGAACGTCGCAGATGACGGTCACTTCCTCAGCGCTCGGCTCAACATCAGCCTTCCGGGCATCGACCGCACTATCGCTCAGGCCCTGATCGACGAAGCACATAAGATCTGTCCGTACTCGAAGGCAACACGCAGCAACATCGACGTTGCCATCAACCTGGTTTGAGAGGGCGCTATGGCATTTTCCATCAAAGTCAATGGAACTACGCACGCGGTCGATGTCGACGGCGATACGCCGCTGCTCTGGGTGTTGCGTGACGTGTTGGGGCTGACCGGTACGAAATACGGCTGCGGCATCGCCCAGTGCGGCGCCTGCACCGTGCACATCGACGGCGATCCAGTGCGCTCCTGTCTGCTCCTAGTCGGGTCAATAGGCGAGCGGGCAATCACCACCATCGAAGGCGTTGGCTCAACACAAGCCGGCGCCAACGTGCAAAAGGCCTGGCTCGACCTTGAAGTGATCCAGTGCGGCTACTGCCAGTCGGGTCAGATCATGTCGGCGTCGGCGCTGCTTTCCAAAAACCCACATCCCGAGGACGCCGATATCGATGCCGCGATGGCCGGCAACATCTGCCGTTGCGGTACCTACGTGCGTATCCGCGAAGCCATCAAGCGCGCCGGGGGCGAGGCGTGAGGAGGAGGCCATGTCTATGAACCAGCAAGCAGGTCTTTCGCGCCGCGGTCTTCTTAAGACGAGCTTGGCCGGCGGCTTCGTTCTGGCCTTCCGCTGGCCGGTGAGAGCGGCGCCCGTCAACGAACCTGAGCAACCCCTGGACCATCCGGACGGCCAGTTTGCGCCGAATGCCTTCATCCGTATCGATAACACGGGCAAAACCACTCTCGTCATGCCGCAGGCCGAGATGGGGCAGGGCGTCTACACCGCGATCGCTATGATCCTCGCCGAGGAGCTCGACGGCGAGTTCTCCAAAGTCGTGATCGAGCACTCTCCGTCGAGTGACAAACTTTACGGCAATCCGAACTTCGGCATTCAGGTCACCGGCAATTCCAATTCGATCCGCGCATTTTGGGACAAGTTGCGCGCGGCGGGCGCCGCGGCGCGGATGATGTTGATCGAGGCTGCGGCGCAGCAATGGCAGGTTGACCCCACAAGCTGCACGGCGACTGACGGCAAAGTTGCCCATGCCGCAAGCAACCGCACGCTGAGCTACGGGGAGCTCGCCGATGCCGCCGGCAAGTTGCCGATCCCGGACAAGCCGAGGCTCAAGGATCCGAAGGATTTCACACTGATCGGTAAGCCGCTGAAACGCTTCGACACGCCGAACAAGAGCAACGGTAAGACAGTCTACGGCATTGACGCGATGGTGCCGGACATGAAATTTGCGACGCTCGCCCAGTGCCCAGTGCTCGGCGGCAAGCTCAAGCATGTCGACGATAGCGCTGCAAAAACGATTCCCGGTGTGCGGCAGGTCGTCGTGCTCGACGATCTCGTCGCCGTCGTCGGCGAGCATATGTGGGCCGCCTGGCAAGGCCTCGATGCGCTGAAAGTAACCTGGGACGAAGGGCCGAACGCAAAAGTTAGCTCAGCCGACATCTGGAATGAGCTGCGTGCGGCGAGCAAGAAGGACGGCGTGGTTGCAAAATCCGAAGGCGACGTCGAGAAGGGCCTTACACAGGGCGAACGCTTTGACGCAGACTATGAGCTGCCATTTCTCGCCCACGCTACCCTGGAGCCCCAGAACTGCACCGTCCGTCTTACGCCGGGCGCCTGCGAGATCTGGACCGGTACGCAAGTGCAGACCCGGGCGCAGGAATACGCGGCCAAGGCCGCGGGCATCCCGATCGACAAAGTGGTCGTCTACAACCACTACATCGGCGGCGGCTTCGGCCGCCGGCTCGAGGCTGACATGGTCGGCAGTGCAGTACGCATCGCGAAAGAGGTTCCGACACCGGTCAAGGTCGTGTGGACACGCGAAGAGGACATGCAGCACGACGTCTACCGCCCCGCCTATCGCGACACCATTTCGGCTTCCCTGTCGAACGGTAAGATCATCGCCTGGAAATACAAGGTCACCGGCTCATCGGTATTGGCTCGCTGGTTGCCGCCCGCGTTCCACGATGGCATCGACGACGACGCCGTCGATAGCGCCGTGGACATGCCCTACGACATCGCGAACAAGCGCGTCGAGTATGTGCGGGCCGAGCCGCCGGCGGTGACGACAGGCTTCTGGCGCGGCGTCGGACCGAACAACAATGTCTTCGCGATCGAAAGCTGCGTGGACGAGCTCGCGCGCAAGGCGAACATGGACCCGGTCGCCTTCCGGCTCGGCATGCTCGACGGCACGCCGCGGCTGAAGGCGGCGCTCAAGTTGGCCGCCGAGAAATCCGGCTGGGGCTCGTCGCTGCCGGCCCGCGTCGGGCGCGGCGTCAGCGTGCAACCGTCGTTCGGCAGCTTCGTCGCCACGGTGGTCGAGGCGGAGGTCGATGACGTCGGTGGCGTGCATCTGCGGCGCGTCACCTGCGCCGTCGATACCGGCATCGCGGTCAATCCTGACACCATCATGGCGCAGCTTCAGGGCGGACTCATATTCGGCCTGACTGCGGCGCTCTGGGGCGAGGTCACGATCGAAAAAGGCCGTGTGCAGCAGTCGAATTTCAACAATTACCGCATGCTGCGCATCGACGAGACGCCGCCGATCGACGTCCACGTAATAAAGAGCGGTGAGCGTCCCGGCGGCATCGGCGAAACGGGCGTCACCGCCGGCCCGCCCGCCTTGCGCAACGCGGTCTACGCGGCAACCGGCGTACCCCTGCGCCGCCTGCCGATCGACCGCGCCGCTATTGCCATGAACAAGGCGTAATCGCCATGCGCCGCATCGCCATTATCGTTGTCGCCGCTATCGTCATCGTCGCCGTCGGCGTCGTCGCCTGGCGCGTCTTCAATCCCGGATCGCTCGCGTTTGCTGGCGGCTCCACAGTTGCGCTTGCCGACTACCACCAAGCCAATCCAACCGGCGTTCCGACCGAACTCGCTAAGGCTGATATCGTTAGGCATGGCGAATATCTCGCCAAGGCCGCCGACTGCATGGTTTGCCATACTGCGCCAGGCAGCGGAGCCTATGCCGGAGGCCTGGCTTTTCCACTGCCGTTCGGCACGCTCTATTCGACCAACATCACCGCCGACAAAGACACCGGGATCGGCGACTACACCGATCAGGAGTTCCTCAACGCCGTCCAGCGAGGCATCCGCAAGGACGGCGCGCGACTTTATCCAGCCATGCCATACACGTCCTACACCTTCATGAGCGACGATGACGTACTGGCGATCAAAGCTTACCTCTTCAGCCTGCCCGCCGCCCATGCGCAGCACCGGCGTGACACGCTGCGATTTCCATTCAATCAGCGTTGGACGATGATCTTCTGGTCGTGGGCGTTTAATTCCAACAGGCGTTTTGAGCCCAATACTGCGAAAAGTGCGGAGTGGAACAGGGGCGCCTATATCGCCGAAGCGCTGGCGCATTGCGGTGAGTGCCACACCCCACGCAATTTCGCGTTCGCGCTCGACAACCGGCGGAAATTCGGCGGCGCTGTCGCCGCCGGTTGGCGTGCCTATGACATTACATCCGACAGGGGTACGGGTATCGGCTCATGGAGCGACGAGGAGGTCTTCGCCTATCTCGCCAAAGGTCACAGCATAGGCCACGGCACGGCGTCCGGGCCTATGGGCGAGGCTGTCGACCACAGCTTTAGCCTAATGGAGCCCGCGGATATTCGGGCGCTGGTGACTTACCTGCGAAGCATTCCCGCGGTTGCCTCATCCGAACCAACAACGATCGCGCCGCCTGCGCCCGTATCGCCAAAAGAAGGTGGCGGAGTCGCCAATTCGCTTGGCCGCAAGGTTTTCGAGCAGGCCTGCGCCAGTTGCCACAGCTGGACTGGCGTGAGCGCGCTATCGCCGTTCGCCACGATCTCGGGTACCCGCACGGTCAATGACCCGAACGCGACCAATGTCGCACAAATTGTCATTTCCGGAACGTGGCGCTCCACGCCGGGTGCAATGTCGATGCCTGCGTTTGGCAGCACCTATAGCGACGCGGAGATCGCGGCGGTTGCGAGCTACGTGACGGGTCGGTTCGGCAGTACAGCATCTAAGCTCACGGCAAAGGAGGTGAAAGATCTACGGGGCCAGACCGCCCGTTAAGGCGGCGATGGTGCGTCTGCCGAAACGAACACGGAGGCTGACTATGAACCTCGATCGAACTGCGCCTGAGGCCGCCGACACCGGCCGATTACAAACACTCGAAAACGGCATCTCCCGGCGTGACACGCTGGCGCTGGCCGCCGCCGGAATGACCGCCTTTAATCGAAGTGAGCCGGTGCCCTGGTCGATCTGGTCGTGGATGAGCGCGAGGCGCCCCTCGCCAAGCTTGATACGGTTATTCTGGTCATACGCGAAGTAAGTGCGCCTTGGCGCATGGCTTCGGTGATTTCCGGCAGATTGTCTTGTGGCAAGGTAAAGATGACGAATATGGGATCCAGCTGAGTTACGACCACAAGACCTGTCGAGTCGCTGGCGTACACGATATTGCCTAGGTCGACCAGACGCACACCCGTTCGGCCATTGATCGGCGAAGTGATCGTTGTGTAGCCCAGCGACACGCGGCGTTGTCAATTGCAGCTTCATCGCGCTGGATGGCGGCCTGGTATTGAGCAACAAGAGCCTTTTGGGTGTCGACGCTCTGGCGAGAGGCAAACTCCTTGGCGGCGAGCGAACTGTAGCGTTCAAGGTCCAGTTCGGCATTTGCCGGAAGGGGCCTCATCCCTTGCCTTACCGGCCTCCGCCTGATGCAGCTGAGCCTCCTACGTGCGCGGATCAATCTGCGCAAGGAGATCGCCGGCACGTCCTGGCCCTCGCGGAAGGCGATGGTCTGTATCTCGCCGTCGACTCTGACGCGGACCGTCACCGTATTGTAGGCTTGGACGGTCCCGACACCGATGCGGTAGATCGGAAAGTCTTGGATCTCGACAACACCTGTGGTGACTGGAACTGGACGCGGGTCCGCCGACGCGGCAGAGCTTGCAGTAAGGTCAA
>Ga0179592_10000778_pt1 | contig 12877 bp, 7 predicted proteins | sample CZODoug2_1_08_16_FD_148623 | JGI IMG/M metagenome (GOLD analysis project Ga0179592, IMG submission 148623) | Vadose zone soil fungal communities from Angelo Coast Range Reserve, California, USA - CZODoug2_1_08_16fungal (Illumina Assembly) | ecosystem: Environmental > Terrestrial > Soil > Vadose...
ATACTCCTTCGTGGCAAAGCAGAAGCGTGACCAGCAAGCGCCCGATGCGGCCGTTGCCATCGAGAAAGGGGTGAATCGTTTCGAACTGAAGGTGAGCGAGCGCCGCTTTCACCAACGCCGGCGTATCGGAGTGCAGGAATTTTTCGAGCTCTCCCATGCAATGCTGCACATCTTGCGGCGGCGGCGGTACAAATGCTGCGTTGCCCGGGCGAGTACCTCCGATCCAGTTCTGCGATTGCCGAAACTCGCCCGGCGTCTTCTGTGCACCGCGTCCCGTTGCAAGGAGAATTTCGTGCATCTCACGCAGCAGCCGATTGGACAGCGGAAAGCCGTTGCGCAGTCGCTGCAGGCCATGCGTCATCGCCTCCACATAGCGAGATACTTCAGTGACATCCCCTATTGGTACGCCGGGCGCTTCGCCCAGCTCGTGTGCCAGTAGGTCATCGAGCGTCGATTGCGTGCCTTCGATTTGCGAGGACAGGACCGCTTCTTTTCGGACGTAGGTGTAGAGAAGCAAAGGGGCATCGGGTAACGTTCCCGCCGCGCCATCCAGCCGACCTAGCGCAAGCAGCCCCCGATCGAGCGAATTGCGAACGCTCCCGATGAGCTCAAGTGCAGGCACCGGGGGCAGGGGCGCTGGAACGAATGCACGGACTTCCTCGCTTCCCGCGACGGATGTGACATATCGTCCGGTGTCGGACCGCTTCACCGTTGTGCCCCTTGTTAAAGTCTGCTTAATAGCCTAGCAGTTTATTAAAGGGAACGAGGCTTTTCTTTAATAAGAGCCTGGTCGCTTCTACCGTTCGGGGCAGCGCTGCCCATGGGTGTGGGAAAAGACGGCCCCGGCTCGCTAAACGGCTACCACTCTAGGACGACGTGGAACGTCCACGCCGGCCTCCAAGTCCCTGGACCTGGTCGCTTCCGCTTCGCGAAGCACCCATTCACGAAAGCTCGACACCAACGAGTTAGTGGCCGGTTCAAACGGTGTCACCAGAAAATATGCAAACATGGGCGGCCCACTAACTGCGAGGGCAAAGGGTTGGACCAAGCGACCCGCAGCAAGGTCATCGGCTACTAAAGACATATCGCCCAACGCTATTCCGGTACCATCGATAGCAGCCTGAATTGCAAACGCGGAATTGTCGAAATGTAGGCCGGGCCTTAGCTCAAACTGCTCGATCCCAGCCGCTTTCAACCACGTGGTCCAGTCGGGCCACGTTACTCCTTGCCCACTCCATGCCTCATGAATGAGCGTGTGGTTGAGAATATCCTTCGGCGATCTTAGCGGTGGTGCTGAGCGTAATAGGTTCGGGCTACATACCGGGAATATGGAGTGCTCAAAGAGGCGATCAGAGCGCACTCTAGGATAGTCGCCTCGACCGAAGCGAATCGCAACGTCCACCTCATCGCGTTCCAAATCCCGCAGCTGACATGAAATATCAACGAGTACATCCGCTTTCGGTTCCAACTTCGAAAAACGATCCAGTCGTGGAATGAGCCATTTTGCGGCGATGGACGATGAGGCCGTAACACGCAACTGCGAGTGACCTTGGGTCTTACGAGCGCGCGAAGCGCCGTCGGCAAGAGTGCCCAATGCAGCGGCGACAGCGTCGTGCATGATTTTCCCGGCTGCCGTTAGTTTCAACGAGCGGTTGGCACGGACGAATAACTCAATTCCGAGCTGAGTTTCAAATTCTTTGATCTGATGGCTGACCGCCGCCGGCGTGAGCTTAAGTTCGGCCGCGGCACGCGTGAAATTCAAGTGCCGACAGGCGGCGTCAAGCACCTTGAGCGAACGGGTTCCCGCGATCTGTTTGGCCATAGCCGATCTTCAAATTAATTTCATCGATCGTTCAAAAAAAACTCGTTTTTATTGTATATCACAATGAGTTGTACTGGAGGCCCGAGACGAATACCAAGAAAATTCATATTATGACACCTGATTCGAATTACCAAACCGACGCAGGGCACAAGCGCTTTTCTCTCTCTTTTATTGCGGCATCGGTGGCCATGGCGAGCGTGACCTACGGCATCGGGCGGTACGCCTATGGGCTTTTTCTACCGCAGATTCGCCGCGACTTTGCGTTCGACACGTTCACTCTCGGTCTGATCGCCAGTATCGGCACCGTCGTCTACCTGCTAGCCAATGTTGTGGCGTCCGCGATTGCCATCTACTTCAAGCCTCGCACATTCGTCGTCATCGGCGGGGCGGTCACCACGCTCGGTCTGGCGCTCGTCGGGATCGCGACGAACGCACCTACGGCTGTGGGGGGGATTTTGTTGGCGGGCGCGGGGGCCGGCATCTACACGCCGGCGCAGTTTGAGGCAATCGAAGCATGGCTCTTGCCACCCTGGAAGAGCCGGGCGATGGGTGCCGTCAATGCAGGAGCCACGCCGGGCAAAATCCTAACGGGACTCGCCGCGTTCTGGGTTCAATCATGGCAGCACGCGTGGCTGGCCATGGCAGCGCTGAGTTTCGGCGTCACCGTGTGGAATGCATGGTTGTTGCCCAAACGTGCTGTTAACCGCGATGGAATGAAAGCGAAGCAGCACCTGAATTTTCGACTGTTCGCACGAGCAGCCTGCATTCCGCTCTATGGAACGCTCATAGTTTATGGTTTGCTCTTCAGCGTTTATCTGACATTTTCTGTGGATCTGCTCTCTTCCGTGGGCGCCATGAAATCACCGGTTGATAAACTTTTCTGGCCGCTACTCGGAGTTGCCGGTCTAACCACCGTATTCACCGGCAGCGCGGTGGGCCGCTACGGCGTCCGCAGCCTTCTATCTGTCAGCTTGCCATTGTGTGGCTTGTCCTACGCGATGCTGGCACTCGCGTCGAATAACCCGTGGATGATTCTCGGCTCGGCCGCTCTGTTTGGCGCCACATCGATCGCACCCGGTACCGGTTTCATGGTGTGGGGAATCCGGCTTTTTAACGAACGACCATCAATAGGGTCGGGGGTGGTTTTCTTCTTCCTGTCAGTCGGAACCATCACAGGACCAATACTTTTCGGCTGGATGGCACCCGGACTTGGGGCAGTGACTTGTTTTCTTGCGCTGGCGGCTCTCTCAGTGGTCGTGCTTCCATTTCTTCCGAGTGGCGTCTTTGATACGTCGGCTGCTCTCACATCTGAAGCTCTGGAGCCAGGCACTGAATTTGTCTGATCCAGGGTTTCAAAAAGTTGGTTCGAACTTTCTCTATTTAGGGACGCCAGTGACTCGGCGAAAATCCAATTCGCTTCAGGGGCCCGCGATCGCCTGCCAGCCTTTCTGACAGTACCGTAATTCAATGTTGGAGCGTTGAATCCTGCCGCGAGTTGACGCATTGTCGTGCGCCTGAGCGGCTCGGCCTTCGACGGAATGCAATCATCCAGCAATTAAAGCAGAAGCCAAGTGGTCGGCGCGAGACCTGAATCACCCCGAAATGTGGTGGTGTTCCCTCCACGCAACGTAATTGGATCGAGATCGTCCAACGGCTATAGGACGCCAGCTCGGCCTGCCCACCTCGCGATATAACTCTTGAGGAAAGCCGCGAACTCATCGGCGCCGGGCGGCAGCTTCTTCCCACGGTTGCTGATCTGGTGAAACTCGAGGTGCACGACCGGATTGATCAGTTGGCTCATCACCACTTTTCGATTGCGGCACGCCGTGCGGCTGCCCATCAACGGCTGTGCGTCAGCAGTTCTCCCCGATGCAGGGAGACACCCCTGCGCTATCCTAGCTATCGGGACAGCGACTGTGGCTACCGCTTTGACCCGACCCATATTTATGGGTGATAATGAGTCCGATCCGCCGGCAACTGGGATCCTAATCCTTGAGCACCACCAAAACCACCTTGGAAATGTCCGAGACATTGTTTCGTAGGGCTAAGGCTACCGCTGCGAGCCGCGGCCAGACTCTCAAGCAATTTGTAACCGGCGCTCTTGAAAGGGAGTTGGGATCGAGCGAATCCGGCGCCGTCGTCAGTGCCGGCGCGGCCATTCGAAAGGTTCGGCAACTGGCCAAAATAAACGCCGCTAGTTGGCAGACGGATCAAGACGCAGTCGCGGCGGTGCGCGAGCAGCGGCGCGGATGATCGTTGATGCTTCCGTCTGGGTGGCCATGTTTCGTGAGAATGACGTTCATCATGGTGCAAGTGTCGCGTTCTTGGACCTGGCGGTCGCGAATCAGCGAGATTTAAACATACCCAATTTGGCTCTTGCCGAGATCGCGGGCGTGTTTGCGCGCCAAACCGGGAAGGCTAGGCTGGCGGCCCGGACAGTACGTGCAGTGCTCGCATTGCCGCGTGTGCAGCGTCATGGACTGAACGACGCGCTTGGCGACCGGGCTGCTGCTTTGGCGGCAAACTGTAGGCTTCGCGGTGCCGATGCGGTTTATGTCGCGCTCGCCGAAGCACTCGATCAACCGCTAATCACCTTAGACGGGGAGACCCTGGAACGGTCATCTCGGGTCATCGAAGTTGAAGCTCCCGATGTTTGGGTGCATCGCCAGTCACGCGGGTAATTGTGGCCATTTCACGCCGCATTTACGGGGGTTAAGTTGATTTTGAATCCGGCCGGCGGCCAAGGAACCTTTGGCACACAATCCGAGTCCCATGTCTGCGTTAACAAGCTGCGGCAGCCAACCCCTAACACAGCAGCGCGGCATGTTCCCGTCAAACTTATGAGCCTGACCCGCCAATCCCGTCTGCTGCGCCGCCTCGCAGCCCCTCTGCCTCTGTTGCTGTTGGCCGCCTGTGCCGTGGGCCCGAACTTCAAGCGGCCCGCAGTCCCGCAGGTCAGCGACTACACGGCACATCCGCAGTCGAGCACGGTCGCCACCGCGGACGCGGCCGGTGGGGCCGCCCAGCGCTTTGCCAAAGGCGGCGACCTGGCTGCCGACTGGTGGACGCTGTTTCATTCCACCGCTCTGAATGCGCTGATCGATCAATCCCTGGAGCGCAATCCGGACTTGAGAGCGGCGCAGGCGGCCCTGTCGGTGGCGCGCGAAAACGTCCTCGCACAGCGCGGGGTTTACTATCCCAGCGTGGTCGCGGATTTTTCGGCCACGCGGCAACGCCAATCGGGACAGATCTCCCCGACGCTCAATTCGAACGCCTTTGTTTTCAATCTGTTCACCCCCGAGGTCACCGTCTCCTATCTGCCGGATGTGTTCGGTCTGAACCGGCGGACCGTGGAATCCTTGCAAGCCCAGGAACAAGGCGTGCGTTTTCAGATGCTGGCGACTTACACCACCTTGACGTCCAATGTGGTGGTGACCGCGATTCAGGCGGGCTCGCTGCAAATGCAGGTCGACGCGACTCGCCGGCTCATCGCCAGCAATACCGAGGCGTTGCAGATCCTGCGCTATCAATTGACCAAAGGCTACGCCAGTCAGTTGGACGTGTCCGCGCAGGAATCGCAGCTGGCGCAGCTCGCCGCAACGCTGCCGCCGCTGGTGAAGCAGCTGGCGCAGCTGCACGATCTGCTCGCAGTGCTGACCGGGAGGTTTCCGAGCGAGGCGCCGGACGATTCCTTTGACCTCGCGACGTTGCAATTGCCCGAGGAACTGCCGGTGAGCCTGCCCTCCGCCTTGGTGGGGCAGCGTCCGGATGTGCTGCAGGCCGAAGCCAACCTGCACGATGCCAGCGCCAAGATCGGCATCGCCGTAGCGAACCGGCTGCCGAGTTTTCCGCTGACGGCCAATGCCGGAAGTTCCGCCGCCTTCTTCAGTCAGTTGTTCTCCGGCGGCTCGGGATTTTGGGGCGTGGGCGTCGATGCCACCGCACCGCTGTTCGAGGGCGGCCAGCTGTTGCACCAAGAACGCGCCGCCAGGGCGGCCTATACTCAGGCTGCGGAACAGTATCGCAGCACCGTGCTGGCGGCCTTTCAGAATGTCGCCGATACCTTGGCCGCGCTCGAACAGGACGCCGAGTCCTTGAAGGCGGCCAAGACCGCCGCCGATGCGGCCAAAGTCACGCGCGATCTGGCGCAGCGTCAATGGCGCGACGGCTACGCCAACTATTTGTCGCTGCTGAACGCCGAACAGGCCGACCAGCAGAGCCAGATTGCGCTGGTGCAGGCGCAGGCCAGCCGCTACGCCGACACGGCGGCCTTGTTTCAGGCCTTGGGAGGCGGTTGGTGGAACCGCGCGGATTTGACCATGGGAAAATATGCAAAATAGATCGCTCGAAGGGATGTCGCATGGTCGGCAATCCACGGAATTTCGCCTCTGCCTGGCAACGGCCCTCATCGCGGCTGCCTGGCTGTCCGGCTGTTCCGGAAAGGCCGACGAGACCCGCCCGGCGGCGCCGGCCGATCTCGGTAATGTGCGCTTGAGCGACGCGCAGCGTGCGCACATTCAGATTTATGATGTCCAGAGCGCCGCCTTCCACAGGACCATCGAAACCACCGGCGTGGTCGATTTCGACAACGATCAGGCCACCGGTGTGTTGGCGCCTTTCTCCGGTCCGGTGTCGCGGTTGCTCGTGTCTCTCGGTCAGCAGGTGAAGAAGGGCGACGCCTTGGCCGCGGTGGATTCGCCGGATTTTGCCGCAGCGATCAGCGCCTATCATAAGGCGCTCGCCACCGCCCACACCAACCGCAAGCTGGCGGATCTCGATCAGGATCTGCTTGCGCACAATGGCGTCTCGCAGCGCGAGGCGGCGCAGGCTGAGACCGACGCCGCCAACGCCGAGGCGGACCGCGACGCGGCGCTGCAGGAACTCGTGTCGCTGCAGGTGCCGGCCGAGACCATCAAGGAGATTCAGGCGGGGCGCAAGGTGGCACGCGTCGAGGGCATGATTCGTGCGCCGGTCGCCGGCACCGTGGTGGAGAGACTGGTGACCCCCGGTCAACTGCTCGAAGCGGGCGCGACGCCGTGCTTCACGGTGGCGAACCTGTCGCGCGTCTGGGTAATGGCGCAGGTTTTCGGCGCGGATCTCGCAGCGGTGAGCGTCGGCGATGCGGCGGAGGTGAACAGCGGCATGGGCTCGAAGACCTTTTCCGGCAAGGTGGACAACATCGCGGCGCTGGTGAACCCCGACACCCGCGCGGTGGCGGTGCGGGTGGTGGTCGACAATCCGGGCGACTTGCTCAAAAAGCAAATGTATGTGCGCGTCCGCCTGAAGGCCCGCCGGGAGAGCAGCGGAGTGTTGATCCCGGTGTCGGCGATTCTGCGCGATGATGAAAATCTGCCCTTCATGTACCAACTCCAGGCTGATGGCAGCTTGACGCGGCGACACGTCACCTTGGGCAGCCGCACGGGCGACGCATACGAGATCACCGAAGGCCTGTCGGGGGGCGACAGGATCGTGGTGGACGGAGCTCTGTTTCTTCAGTTCATGCAGAATCAATGAGCGAAGAGCTGCCCCCAGCCCCTTCCGCACCGCGTACGGGGTCGCTGATGAATCGCATCGTGGCTTCCTCGCTGCGGCAGCGGTTTCTCGTCGGCTTGATGACGCTGCTGCTCATCGGCGTCGGATCCTTCTCGCTGCGGCGCCTGCCCGTGGATGCCTATCCGGACCTGGCCCCGCCCATGGTCCAGGTCATCACGCAGTGGCCCGGCCGCGCCGCCGAAGAAATAGAGCGCCTGATCACGGTGCCCGTCGAACGCGAGATGAACGGCATTCCGCGCTTGAGCACCATCCGCTCCATCTCGCTGTACGGCCTGTCCGACGTCATCCTCACTTTTCAGAACGGCACCGACAATTACTTCGCGCGCCAGCAGGTCTTCAATCGCTTCTCGGAACTCACGTTGCCGGCCGGCGTGAGCCCGACGCTGTCGCCCATGTCCGCGCCGTCCGGGCTGATCTATCGCTACGTCCTGCAGAGCACGGACCGGTCGCCGATGGAGCTCAAGACCTTCGAGGACTGGGTGGTGGAACCGCAGTACAAGTCCGTTCCCGGCGTGGCGGAAGATTCGGGCTTTGGCGGCGGCACGATGCAGTATCAGGTGCTGCTCGATCCCGTCCGCATCGCCTCGGTGGGCCTGTCCGTGGCGCAGGTAGAAAGCGCGCTGACTGCAAACAACGACAATGCCGGCGGCGGCTTTTATTCGCAAGGCGGGCAGTTCTACTACGTGCGCGGCCTGGGCCGCATCGCCACGCTGGAGGATATCGGCGACGTGGTGCTCGCGGTGCATGATGGCGTGCCGGTCCTCGTCAAGGACGTGGGCCGGGTGCAGATCGGCATCGCGCCGCGTCTCGGCGAGTTCGGCTTCGGAACCCAAGACGATGCCGTGGAAGGCGTGATCTTGCTGCGCACCGGCGAGAAGACCCAGGACGTCCTGCGGGGAGTCGAAGCGAAGACCAAGGAACTCAACGATGAGATTCTGCCCAAGGACGTCAAAGTCCATCCGTTCTACGACCGCAGCAACTTGGTTTCGCTCACCACCGAGGTCGTGAAACGCAATCTGCTGCGCGGGATAGTGCTGGTGGTCGTGGTGCTGATCTTTTTTCTCTACGACTTCCGTGCGGGCCTGATCGTCGCCGCCAGCATTCCGCTCGCCCTGCTGTTTGCGTTCATCTGCCTGGATCTGCAGCACGCCTCCGCCAATCTCTTGTCGATCGGCGCGGTGGACTTCGGCATCCTGGTGGACGGGGGCGTGGTGATGGTAGAAAACATTTTCCGCCAGATCGTCGCTCGCAGGGACTCCTCGGTCAGCGTGGCGCGGATCATTCTCGAGGCGGCCGCCGAAGTGGACCGGCCGCTGTTCTACTCGGTCGCCGTGATCGTCGCCGGCTTCCTGCCGATCTACGTCCTGTCCGGACCCTCCGGCACGCTGTTCAAACCGATGGCCGACACCATGGTGTTTGCGCTGGTTGGCTCGCTGCTGGTCACCCTCACCTTGCTGCCGGTGCTGTGTGCCTGGTTCATGCGCAATGGCGTGCGCGAGCGGCGCAATGCCGCGTTCGAAGCCATCAAATCCGCCTACACGCGCGGGCTAGATTTTTGTCTCGCGCATGCCTACGGGACCACGCTGGCGTCCGCGCTGCTGCTCTTAGGGTCGCTGCTGCTCATCCCGCGCATCGGCGCCGAGTTCATGCCGCACCTCGATGAGGGCGCGCTCTGGGTGCGCGCCACCATGCCGTACACCATCTCGTTCGACGAGTCGGCGAAGATCGCGCCCCAGGTGCGGCAGATCCTGGCATCCTTTCCGGAGGTCACCGCGGTCGCCTCGGAACTCGGCCGCCCCGACGACGGTACCGATCCCACCGGATTCTTCAACGTGGAATTCTACGTCGACTTGAAACCCTACGCGCAATGGACCGGCGCCTATCGCAACAAGGCCGGCTTGATCGACGCCATCAATCAGAAGCTCGCGGCCTTTCCCGGCATTACCTTCAATTACACCCAACCGGCCGAAGACGCGGTGGACGAGGCGGAAACCGGCTTGAAGAGCGCGCTCGCCGTGAAAGTGTTCGGTTCCGATCTGGAGACGCTGCAACAGAAAGGGAAAGCCATCAAGCAGATTCTCGAGCGGGTGCGCGGCATCCGGGACGTCACCTTGGTGCAGGAACTCGGACAACCCAGCCTGACCATCAAGATCAATCGCGCGCGGATCGCGCGCTACGGCTTGAATGTTGCCGACATCAATGCCCTGATCCAGACCGCCATCGGCGGCGATACCGCCACCCAGGTGGTGCAGAAGGAAAAGCAATTCGATCTCATCGTGCGGCTGCAGCAGCAATATCGCGACAATCCCGAGGAGATCGGCAACATCCTGGTGGCCACCCCGGCCGGTAAGCAGATACCCCTAAAGGAATTTGCGGACATCGACGTGGCAAGCGGCGCGTCCTTCATCTACCGCCAGGACAACTCGCGCTACATCGGCGTGCAATTCTCGGTGGAGGGACGCGATCTGGCCGGCGCCGTCGGCGACGCCATGCACCAGGTCAACGAGAAGGTCGGGCTGCCCCAGGGGTATCGGCTGGACTGGGGCGGCGAGTACACCGAATACACCGCCTCGAGCGAGCAGCTGAGTGTCGTGTTGCCGCTGACCTTGTTCCTGATATTCCTGCTGCTGTTCGCGCTTTACAGCAACTTCAAGTTCCCATTCATCACGGTGCTCGGCGTGCTGCTGTCGGCGCCCGTGGGCGGCATCGTCGCGCTGTGGATCACCGGCACACCGTTCTCCGTCTCGTCCGGCATCGGCTTTCTCGCCCTGTTCGGCGTCTCCACGCAGACCGCCATCGTGTACATCTCCTACGTCAACGAACTGCGCCGCGGCGGCGGCGATGTGGCCGTGGCGATTCGCCAAGGTGCCATCCTGCGGCTGCGCCCCATCATGATGACCGCGCTGGTTGCCGCGCTCGGCTTGCTGCCAGTGGCGCTCGCGACCGGCGTCGGCACCGATAGCCAACGACCCTTCGCACTGGTCATCGTCAGCGGCCTGTTCACGCGGCTGCTGATCAGCATCTTCCTCATGCCGGTGTTGTATGCGCTGGTGGCCCGCCCCGCGGATCGGTTGGAGGTGTAACCGTGATCGACCGGGTCTTCGTGTTCGAGGAAACCAAACAGGCGCTGGACTATGTCGAGTCCGGACGCGCGAAAGGAAAGGTCGTGATCAAAGTGCGGCGGCAAGCGCAGTCTGGCGGCGCACCTAGGGATCGGTCATCCGCTCCTCTTTAAACATTTTACCAACAAGGAATCGAGCGGCGTTAAAGGCATAAATACAGTAGTGCAAAAACGGGGTGAAACGTGACAAAAATAAAATCCAAATAAGAGATGGCCACCGCCGTCGCCGATCCACGGGTCCTTATTGCCATGCCCATGAAACCCTTTTATTCTGTCTCACGAACCACTGTTACCCGGCGGGTAGGGGGATGAATCGTTTCCATCAATGGCATGGCTGTCGAACGTACGCTGAAAACTCGCGATATCGTTCTCTTCAACGTCGCCGCCATTGTTGGCATGCGCTGGGTGGCGCTCGCGGCGGCGAACGGACCCTCATCGTTGTTCCTCTGGGTTCTGGCGGCGCTGGTCTTCTTTGTACCGCAGGGTTTTGCGGTCGTCGCGCTCGCCTCGGCGATCCCCGAGGAGGGCGGCTTGTACGTTTGGACCTCAAAGGCATTCGGACCCCGCCAGGGGTTTCTCGCCGGTTGGCTCTATTGGGCATCGAATATCCTCTACTTTCCCACGCTGACGCTTTCGGCTGTCGTATTCGCCCTCTACATCTTCGGCACGCAATTTGCGCACCTTGAGCAGAGCGCCGCTTACGCAGCCGGCGCATCGCTCGTGTTGCTTGCCATCGCGCTTCTCTTCAACATCATCGGCTTGAAAAGCGGCCGCTGGGTGCAAAACATCGGTGGCATCTCGAGCTGGCTGCCCTCGGTTGCGCTCGCCGTCGTGGGGTTCATGGCGTTGTTCCATGGCGGTTCGGCCACGCCGATCACGGTCCGCTCGATCATCCCATCGTTCGACAAGCTGCCGACCATTCTTTTTTTTGCAAACCTCTGTTTTGGCTTTGCGGGGCTGGAACTCGCTCCGATGCTGGCCGGCGAGGTCGTCGAGCCGCGCAGGACGTTTCCTCGCGCCATCGTCATCTCGGGCCTGACAATCGCAGCGTGCTACCTGGTCGGCACGATCTGCCTCATGTGGGCGCTGCCGCCCGGGGAAATCTCGATCATTTCGGGGGTGAACCAGGCCATCACGTCGGCGGGCGCCCGGCAAGGACTCGGCTGGCTAGGGTCGCCCGTCGCGCTGCTCATGACGCTCGCCGGGCTCGGCGGCATCGGCGCCTGGCTCATCGGCTCGGCGCGCCTGCTGTTTGTCGGGGGCTTGGACCGCTACCTTCCCCCTGTCTTCGGAAAGACGCATCCCCGATGGAAGACGCCCCATGTGGCGCTGCTGGTCCAGGCAACGCTGTCGGGCCTCTTTATCCTCGCAGCCACGCAGGGAGACACAGTGAAGGGCGCGTATCTGAAGCTTGTCAACGCTACTCTGATCGTCTACTTCATTCCCTACCTCTATATGTTCGCGTCGGCCCTCAAGCTGCGCGTCATGATTTCGCGCCAACCGGGAGCGATTCCGGTCCCCGGAGGACTCGCAGGCAGCTTGTTCTGGAATGGTCTGGGGTTTCTTACGACGGTTGTCTCGATCATTCTCGCGCTGATTCCGCCGGAGGATTCGGCGGACAAGACGAGCTACTTTCTTCAGGTTTTCGTCGGATCCTTCGGGTTTCTCGCCGCGGGATTGGTTCTATACTCGATCGCAGAGCGACGCCGACGCGCCGACGCAAACGAGACCTGATTGTCCGAATAGCACGCGGAGCTGCCCGTTCGGCGCCCGGTCGCAAGAGCACAGCGCGCCGTTGCCGATCAAGTCGATGACATAGGCGAAACCGGTCCGGATCGCACTCCGCCACCCGCGTTCCGTCCCTCGTCGGCCAGCGACACGGCAAAGATGAGCAGGCCGGCGAGCGCCAGTAGTCCGCCCACCCATCCGGTCGAAGCCCATCCCAAGCCGCCGGCGACGGCGACGCCGCCCAACCACGCACCCATCGCGTTGGCGATGTTGAAGGCGGAATGATTCAACGCCGCCGCGAGTGTCTGTGCATCCTCGGCGACATCCATGAGACGAATCTGTAACGCAGGCACGATCGCAACACCCGTGCCGATTAGAAATACTGAAATCGTGGCCACCCACAAGTGATGGGCAACTACGCTGAACAAGCTCAGCACGATGACGTTCCAGATCAACACGCCGCCGATCGTGCGCATCAGCGCGCGATCGGCAAGCCACGAACCGACCAGGTTGCCGAGGATCATGCCCACACCGAATACGGCGAGCACAAACGGCACGTAACGGCCCGGCAACCCGGCAACCTGGGTTAGCGTCGGTGCGATGTAGCTGTATACACAGAACAGTCCGCCGAAGCCCACCGAGCCGACGCCGAG
>Ga0179592_10000786_pt1 | contig 12832 bp, 25 predicted proteins | sample CZODoug2_1_08_16_FD_148623 | JGI IMG/M metagenome (GOLD analysis project Ga0179592, IMG submission 148623) | Vadose zone soil fungal communities from Angelo Coast Range Reserve, California, USA - CZODoug2_1_08_16fungal (Illumina Assembly) | ecosystem: Environmental > Terrestrial > Soil > Vadose...
GTCAATTCTCATGCATTCCTCACTCGCATACCTCTCTCCGGAGTTGCGAACGTTCGACTCGATCATTCAGCGGCCACTAGCTACACTGAATGAACTGCATCTTCCCGCCGAAATTCTTGCGCATATTCGTTCCTACCTCCTCCCCGCCGTCACCAGTCACCTTATGCAGCGCTCGACGTCTGCGTTGGCACGATACGAGTCATCCCTTCGCGATCTGCTGTGCTCCGATTGTATTGCGTACAATCAATTTGTTTACGGCCCAGATATTTGGCTGTGGGAGCAGTTTAAAGGAGCTTGCCAATGCATAGAGATCAAACGCAGCGCAAATCTTTCTCGGGTGTTCGACATCTCCGAATATTCTCAAGTCGACCCAAACCCGCAAGAGTTTGCCTCTTCCATGGATTGGCTTGAATTTTACCTTTCCTGGGAGTCGTCGCGTCTCAAGTGGTGCTGGGCGCAACAGAGGCATCCCTTCGTCATTTGGGATATAGTGGAAGAGGTTCTGCGTGACCACGGCTGTTATATCTCTCCCAACGCGGGGGAATCTACATCATCTTGTGTGGAAGGCACGACGAATTTTGTTGTCATTGCAGCGCTGCCATTATCGGAGGGCGATGATGGAGAGATGGGGATGCAGGACGGGGATGGCATAGCTCGTCGGGTTTTATATCAGGCAAGACGAAACCTCTGTCTTTCCCCTGAATACGAGGGTGATTTGCAGGTACGCAAAGAAGCTCCCCAGTCGCGACATATAATATGGCCGCACTCAAGGTCTCAATCACCCAGTTTGTCCCTCATGCACGCTCAATTCCTCGACGTCCTTCAGAATATTGCTGCTCTCGTCGTGGCATGGCTGTCTCTTCCTCTGACATTCGCAACACTAGCCCTCACAGTTCTCTGCTTTTACTCGAGACCGCAATCGTTGAGAATCTTGTAGCTTTTGGGGTTTATGCTCCATTTTTGCCACTCTTCCTTCCCTCTCGATTGGGCCTACCTGCAAGTCTTGTGAGCTTTCTCGGTATCGAGAAGTTTCGACGTGCCCCCAAGCACTCTGACTACGCCACTTGGTTGATTCTTTGAATTTGTTCGGACAAGTTGTATACGTTATCAGGCAGTGTCTTTATAAAGTTTCCTACGCGCCCTTATGTACGATAGAGGACATCAGGAAAACGTCACGTTACTTAAGTTGGCCTTAAATTTGCTTAGATTCAAATTAAGCAAATTTAAGCAGAATTTCATTAAGCAACGGGTTGCTTGAAAAAGGCGATCCATTCTCTTATTAAGAGAGCTATAAGTACAATATCCTTATTATTTTGCTTTGAATCTGCGCGTTTTTGAGGGATTGTGCGGTTTCGGCAAAAATCAAAGCGAGACTTAAAGAACTTCAAGCGCAGCAAGACAGACATCAAGTATATTTTAAGCGGGCTACGACAATTTTTTTTTTTGCAATTTTACGGGCGGAGCAGGGGTTCTCAGGCTGGGTATACTGGTAGGCGGAAAGCACCACGGCAAAGAGTACGACGACGGAACGGAAAGCATGACGATGGGGGGCAGAAAGCACGACGACGCAGGGGAACAGGAATACATAGCGGCAGTACTAGCAGAACGATTAAAGAGTCCGGGACGGGTGAGAGAAATTGCCATTCGGCATCGAAATGGATGGTGGAGCGGTGGGATCTCGCGTGTATTGTCCCAGTGCAACACATCCCTCAACCTGCCTAAAAGATACTACGTTAGACATGAAAACGACACTTGAATTTAATACTCACAATCTACCCTACGTTCTCCTCGTCGTCGTCGCCGGATTCCTCATCCTCGTCTCCAGATTCCTCGAGAAGGAGTGCGCGTTCACCGCGAGGAATGGCATCGTCAGGCTCACTCTTCAAGTCGCGTTGAGAATTCTTAGCTTGAACGAAGGCACCAGCTTCTTCGACGAGGCTCTCGAACTTGCCGGCCTTTTTAAAGTTGGCCACGATAGAAGAATAATAATCGGCGGTGATGGAGGACCAGTTGGCCTGGGTGAAGTCGGTGGATTTTCCTGATGTCTTTCCGGTTGACTCGTTCCTCGCTTTAATGATGCCGCTACCAGATTTCGGGGCAGATTTCAAGGAATCCATCGAGATGAAGCCATCGCGCCACAAGGTAAATCCTCGTTCGATCTGTGGAGCAAACGAATCAATCGCAAGCGTAAAATATGGCAAAATTAGCAGATACCGCTGCGGACGAAAGGGCGAGTGCGCCCTTCGCATTGTCGGGATGACCAAGTCTCGGTACAGTGACTGCACCGGACACTGCGGTTAGGTGGACTGCGAATACCTGGAGGACCAGCGGCCCATGGAAAAGGCCTTTGCATAAAACCTAGAAGAAATGAGCGAGATAATCGAACCACAACTGCCAGTATTACATACCTCTCCATTTCGTTTCATCTTGACTGTGCTGTAGAGAAAGGTATAGTTTTCAAGCTGCTCTATGGCGACCATCCGGCGTTCTTTGTCCATGTTCAATCCAGATGCCGCAAAGAAAGTATTGATAATCATAAGCCCAGCCGAGCCGAATGCGCCACGCGTTTCGCAGAGGCGCTGGTCAGCCTGTGAGGATGTCATATAGTACGTTGTTCACAATGCAAGAATTAAAAAAACTTACAACGGAAAGGATGGGTCCGCCTAGCATGATCTTCTGTGGGATTTTCGCGCCGTAGATAAAATCCCAGATCCTTTGCATAGTGTCGGCGGCGACGTCATCATCCGTTCCCCAAATGTTTTCGTCAGTGGACATGTATTGAATGAAGGTCGGAACGACCTTGCCCCTCCAGACGTTGTGTTCCTGGGATCCAGCGGGAAGATCAGCATTCGTATACTTGGACCTTTTCCCCTTGACCAATGGCTCGGTCTGCTCCACTTTGACAATGGCCTGTTGTGAGGTGTTTCAGCAGGGTATATGGTCAATTCTGAATTGTAGTACGTACCGCGCTGTCAAGTCGCTTGTTTTTTCCTTTGATAGGACTAGACAATGCGTGATCACGTTCGTCGGTCTCATCCTCATCTTCAAAACCTCCAAACCCGGAAGTTATGCCACTTTTAGCAGTAGCAGTCGACTTCTCAGTTTTGACCAGCACAGCTGTGGATGACGCAGTCGTACGGGCTTTTGATTGGACGGTAGTTGACGTGGCAGTGTGAGCAGATCCTGCCAAACTTCCTGGACCTTCGCGTTTGATCTTGAACGCCGGGTTTGCCTCCTTAGCGACTGTTGCACACCAGTTCTTAACAAGGCCGCCTGGCTTGCTGGGCTGGGTGAAAGTTGAGCTGATATTGTGATAAAATAAGGTAATCTCGTCAAGGAGGAAGAAAGGCATGGGGAAAAACACACGTGCTCGTGATAACCTGTCATCGGACTTAGTCAGTTGATGATAAACAATCAGCAATAATCAACAGACCTCCTTCCTCTTCCCACTCGTTGCCTCACGTTTCGCGTTGATCGCCTCCCTCATCAAGGCTTTAGGGACCTTTTTCTTCTTCTTGGGGGTCTCGTCCGAGTCGCTGATCTCGACGACCCCGAGCCTGGCGCTCACGCTGGTCGCCTCTCCTCGCTCATCTGGGTTAGCGGGATCATAGTCCCCATCGGTGTCCTGGGGTTCACTTTCCCGTATCATTGCATATGTCCTTGTTAACCCCCTTCGTTTTTTCTTGGGCACGGAGTCTTCAACATCCGTGGGGATGTCCTCAACAGCCGCGATGGCGACCGCCGACTTCTTCATGGAGGTCGCCTGGGTTTTGGTCCTGGATGCCTTCGGCACATTTTGAATGGTTTTGTGCGCTATACCGGGTGTGTCACTTTCCTCCTCTTCATCTGATTCAATATTGATGGCAGCTGCTGTAATAGATTATTGCTCGCATGGGATGGCAAAAGACGCGGAGATGCGTACATGTTTGCCGGCTCTTAGTGCCAGCCTTGACGACTTCGACCACTTTTCTCTTCTTCTCACCAGTGCCTCGTGTTGCTTGGGGTATTTCCTTTGTAAGCCTGTTATTATGGATGGATTTTCCTTTTGCGTCTAAGCAGATTTAAAGTCAGCGAAGATCGTATCAATCGCTTCGGCCCTACCATATGGAGCGCTTTTGTCGGCTTTGGCAGGAGCACCCTTCTTCTTGGACGGTTCCTCGGCATGGCTTTCAAGTTCCTCGAAGTCGCTCGCTTGCGGCTCGCTCTCGGGTGGCGTGAGCTCGGACTCGGACTCTGGAGCCACCGCCGCTACATAAGAAATGTCATGATCTACACTGCGAGGGGCGGCGGAGGTCATACCAGCATAGCGAGGGTGTGCATTCTCAGCGTTATGGTCATCAACGGCCATTGCATCCTCAAGCCTTGCAACGCGCGCGATGTCCTCTTTCTTTTTTTCTTGTACCTTTTTTATGGCAAGACCTGCCAGTTCATCGTCTCGGGCCTTCTCGGCTTTGGATCGCCTTCTTTTGGGTGCGACGACAGATCCTGGATGTTGATCAACATTTTTAGAACGTGTTGTTACCCGTGCGACAGGCTGAGAGGGGTTGGGCATTTTTTTAGGTGGTGGGATTGATGGAAAAACAGGTGAGCTGTCAGTTGAACTTTGTACGTTGCGCATTTCCAACCAAACAACACCAGTATGTGCCTTGAAAAACTTCTCAATTCGACAAGTCCAACTTTCTGACCCTCACCCGCTGCATGCATCCTCGCAAGCGCTACCAACGACCCAAGCACAACCCTCCTCACCTGCCATGCCCTGTTGAGGGCTGCTTGCGGCTGTTCCGAAGTTATAGTGGCCGCACAAAACATGTCCGCTGCCTCCATCAGCAGCCGGCAGCAAAGCCACCTCCTGCCAGTGTTCGACAATCTCCTACTACCCCTCCATTAAATAACGTGGATACAGATGGTGGCCCCGCCCTCAATATGGATGTGGACGACTTGTTCCACGTCCCTGAAGATGAGGATCCTCAGTGGCGCTTTAGTCCATTGCATGCCCTGCAAGGCGAAGATCCACCACGGTCTCCTGGCCCGCTTAGCAACAATGGATCCCCTCCCACCGCTGATAAGACTCCCCCAATATCATGGCATCACCATCCATTCCTCGACGGCAAGTTTCACCCTCCTGACTGTATCTAGCAGTCCATTTATATAGACATTCTTTCAGGTACCCCTTGTGATGAAGCAGGCACCTATTTACGTCTGGATGATGCTGGTTCCTTCCCTCCGCCTCCACCTCGCCATGCTGACAACACGTTCGGTGACTGGACACCATACCGGAACCGCGTCGAATTTGAAACAGCAGAGTTTTTATACTGCAAGACAGAAATGTCGGCCACGAATATTGATACGTTATTGGATCTTTGGGGTGCGACTCTTTATCAATCCGGCGGTTCTCCTCCGTTTGCCAATCATTCCGACCTCTACGATACCATCGATTCGACACTGCTGGGTGGTGTTCTGTGGGAGAACTTTTCCATAGTATATCAAGGTGCGCAACCTCAGGGTGAGGGAGTAGAGGTGCCAGAATGGATGACCTCCTCGTACGAGGTCTGGTTCCGCGATCCACATGTTCTGATAAAGAACATACTGGCAAACCCTGATTACAAAGACCATGTCGATTACGCACCCGTTCAGGAATTTGGTAGCACGGGTAGGCGCCAATATCATAACTTCATGTCCGGAGATTGGGCATGGAAGCAAGCGGTACGCATTTATGTTCCTGCTGACCTACTTTCCTTCTCACTTATTTACTGCAGGACAAAATAACTCAGGATCCAGAAACACACGGTGGGATGTTTGTACCAATAATTTTGGGTAGCGATAAGACGACAGTTTCAATCGCTACGGGCGATAACGAATACTACCCCCTCTATGCATCCATCGGCAACGTCCACAACAGCATTCGCCGAGCACACCGCAATGCTGTCGTTCTTGTTGGGTTTCTTTCCATTGCAAAAAGTTTGTCTCACCTTATGTTCATGTCAACGTGACATTGACCAGCGTAGCTGACAAGACACATGCCGGCGATGCCAAGTTCCGGAAATTTCGACGCCAACTCTTCCATTCATCGCTGTCTATTATTTTGCAAAATTTGAAACCGGGAATGACCAATCCAGAAGTGGTACGATGTTCCGATGGCCACTTTCGGCGCGCAATCTATGGCCTGGGCCCATATATTGCCGATTACCCGGAACAGGCTCTTCTCACCTGTGTCGTGCAGGGGTGGTGCACACGGTATGTATTTGCGCCATTCGTTGCCCATGTGTGTCTCACAATTGTTATTTCCAGATGTACTGCGAAGCGAACAGATTTGGACGGCGAGGCCGGGCGACGCTCCCATGACCACACGGAACTACTAGTGAACACATTCGAGTTGGGGACTCTTTGGGATGAGTACGGTCTTGTCGGCGACGTTGTAGTATGTTTTATTCCATTATTTATATCCTTCCTCGTTACCAAATGACCATTTCCAATAGCCATTTACCAATGACTTCCCTCGAGCCGATATCCATGAACTTATAGCTCCCGACATTCTACACCAAATAATCAAGGGCACGTTCAAAGATCACTTAGTAGATTGGGTTTGTCAATATCTCGTTCTTGAACATGGAGAAACGGGAGCACAGCCCATTTTGGATGATATCGATAATCGGTAAGTATCATTTGTTTTCCTTTGATATCAATGGTAACAACTTTGTAGAATTGCTGCCGCCGCACCATTTGCTGGCCTGCGTCGCTTTCGTCAGGGACGAGGATTCAAGCAGTGGACTGGTGACGATTCAAAAGCCCTTATGAAGGTTCGTCTATACCCATCTGTTCGTTGAACATCAGTTGATGGGTGACTGTAGGTATATCTGCCTGCTATTGAAGGCCACGTACCGCGTGATGTAGTACGGACTTTCAGAGCCTTTTTGGAGTTCTGCTATATTGTTCGGCGGAATATAATTACTGAGGCGACTCTCGAAGAGCTACAAGATGCGCTAAGTCGATACCACCATTACCGGACGATATTCGAGGAACTCGGTGTTCGTCCCAAAGGATTCGCGCTTCCAAGACAACATTCTCTCGTCCACTACTTTCAGCTAATTCGGGATTTTGGTGCCCCGAATGGCCTTTGTTCATCAATTACTGAATCAAAGCATATTAAGGCTGTTAAACGGCCTTGGCGACGATCTAGCCACTACAAAGCACTAAGCCAGATGCTGCTCACAAACCAGCGTCTGGACAAGCTTGCTGCTGCCCGCGTTGATTTTACTGACCGCGGAATGCTTGATGGTACGGCACTTGCCGCAATGCTAGAAGTGATTGGTGCGTGGAGTTGATCTCCAATCCTTGTGTCATAATAATTCCAATTCTAGAAATCTTGCGCAACAAGGGCCTTTCCGATGATGATGAAGATGACGAACAGGACGACGACGACGACGACAAAGATGGTGGTGCCACTGATGGCGCTGACGAGATCGATGACGGTCCCACCGTACTCGCTCATGTCGAGCTGGCACGAACTGTCCGTGAGTGCATCATGTTTTTTTCTTTTCATGATATTCACTTCAAGTTGATACAGAGCAAAGGTTGGAACCAGCGGAGTTCGCTGAAAAATTCCAGCTACCCACATTTCCAGACCTCATTCGACGCTTCCTATACGACCAATTGTACCCTGAAAGTCATCTTACATCATCAGATGTATCACTCACTGCGTGTCCCGTCTTCTCTGGGAAAGTCTTGTTATTTTCCTCTGCTACCGCATCCTTCCATGCTCCGAGTGACCCCAGCGGGATTTATGGCATGCGCCGCGAGCAGATACGGGCCACTGAGTCTTGGTGGCATGGCCCAGCCCGCTATGATTGTGCCTTCGTCAATACTCGCTCAGAACTCGATGGCATGCGCGGCCTTGACGTTGTACGTGTCTTGGCCTTTTTTTCCTTCACCCATCGCAACAAACTCTACCCTTGCGCGTTGGTTCACTGGTATTCCATTATAGGAGACGATCCTGATGAGGATACAGGGATGTGGATGGTATCACCCGATATGGTTGAAGGCTCACCTGAGGTATCAATTATCCATCTTGACACCATTTTCCGTGCCGCGCATCTACTCCCAAGCTTTGGTCAAGCTCACCTTGCCCGAGGCATCACATATTATAACTCTCTCGACGCGTTTTTAGCATTCTATGTTAACAAGTTTATTGACAATCATGCCTTCGAAATTGCCTCATAACAACAGCTCCCATCCTTCCTCCAGCTCTGCCCGTTGCATCGCCGAAGCAAGACCTCCAGCCTAGTACCTGACGTGGGCCCGTCCTTGGGATCCGCCAATGTGGGAAAGTGCAGAGGTTCGAAGCGGTGTTGCATGGTTCAATCCGAGCTCAAGATATCCCGGAACGGATGCAGCCGGCCTCGTCATCTCTCTCAAACTCCTCCACATTGTTGTCTGATGCTCAGCTCATGGAATCCGACCTTAGTGGTGCCGCTATGTGGGTTATACAACCAATACTCAAACCACCAAGCGACATCATCCACCCCTTCCTCCCTGTCAACGCTGGCGACACCCTCCCTTATCGCTTCCCCAACGATTATCTGTATGCAAAACCCGCGAGTTCTTTAGCCCAGATGGCCCATATCAACGCCTCAAAAGCGCGCTGGTAATGGCGGTCACCTATGCCCTTCACTATCTCTTTATGGAAGAGTTTGAGGTTCCATACATTTAGGCCTACAAGCGGGACTTCAACGACTTCGACGTCGGCGACATTCACTCATGAGCGGAACTTCACGACCAGGATTTGAACCCAATTGCATACGCCGAGCGATTTGGTGATCCCGATCCGACTAAAGTGCAACCCCTAGAAGAGCTTCTTCGCCGCGCAAGAACGATACTTGCGACTGAACTCGGCAAGGATCCCCTTCTCTGAAATCAAACTCTTTCAGCAAGAAGCTTGTGTTTCTGTTGAGCCCACAGAGCGAGGAATCACAAAGATCGATGAACATAACTTTTACTATGTGAGTCCAGAGCAATTTTGGCCATATCAGGAATTGACCTCGTGTACTATAAGAATTTCAAATATCTTCACAACAAAAGCATTCAAGAGATGCTCGATTCCTCCCAGTTTCTTCACATCCTCGCTGCCGAAGCATTCCACCTGGTCACTGTGTCAATATTTGTCCCTCCGGATGCCAAGTCCTCGTTTGAACGGAGGTTGAACGAAGCTTTCGCATCCGATAGCTTTAGTGATGCTGCCAGAGCCTGGAACGAGGAATGTTCTCGAGTCGTTCAAGACGTGCTCGAGCAACACCTTATTCCAGCGGGAGTGAAGTGGGCACGTGAATACATCCGGGAGGAGATAGAGGATTACCTTGCTGGCCGCTGCGGCGTTCAGTTGCGGAATGTGGGCTACCCTGATCAATCATTTGGACGTTGTTATTAACCCATTTTCGACAGCGGATCGACATTGCACCTTATATCACACCAGGAATGAAGCTTGGTGAAACTGAATCAGTCCTGGCTATCTCCTGGGGTAAAGGTGATCCTCACAAGGATGCCATTACTCTTGTTTTCGTTGATGAAGCCGGCCGCATGCGGGAGCATACCAAGATCGACAACTTGCACGATAACGAGATGGTGGATGAATTCTTCGACTTGATCAGACGAAGAAAGCCTCATGTGATCGTCATCGGCGGGTTTACCGTCGCAACTCTGAAGTTAAGCTTCCTCGTGAAAAAGCGTCTTGGTGGTCCAGACTCCCAATTAGGCGGACAAAACGAATGGGGAATGCCCAGCTCAACAAATGTGCAGTCCTTCATCATTCCGATCACTTATGTGCGCGACGATATTGCTTGAATATATCAACATAGCAAACGTGTGGCGGACGAATTCAGTGCCCTTTCCCTCACTGCCAAATACTGTGTTGGCCTTGTGCGATACGTCCAGAGCCCCTTGAACGAGTTCGCTGCGTTGGGTTCTGATATCTCCGCCTTTGCCTTCGAAGAGGAAGATCAACATCTCGTGAGTGAACCTTTTGGTATAATGCAACATTCTGATGACCTATTTCCTATCAGATCCCGCGTGAAAAGTTGTTGTCTGCGTTGGAGCGAATGCTTGTTGATGTCGTCAACAAGGTTGGCATGGACATCAACCGAGTTGTTGCTGATGGGTACTACCAACACCTTCTTCCCTTGTATGTGGCCTGGGTCCAAGAAAAGCCCAGGTTCTTGTTCAGAAGATTGGGGCTTTGGTTCGTCATTTGATTGTCTCTATTCCCGGTCTCGTCTCATCTCCAACCAGGGAGGCAATCTTGTGAACCGCGATCAATTCATCAAAGGTGGCCTGCTGACGATGAAGATATTCTTGAATGCCTCCGGATTTCTACGTATTACACAAGACCATGAGGAGCACAAACATTCCAAGAATCACATGGCCCCGGATCCGTTGGATGACACGCGCATCCATCCAGAGGATTACGAGCTAGCTTGGAAAATGGCCACCAATGCCCTTGAACTTGATGAGGAAGACATCCATGGCGAGCATCCTTCTCATGTTGTTTCCCTCATCACGCATGACGAAGATAACGAGAAGAAGCCATCAGAGTCGGACCCGGACGAGTTCGCCATCAGCCCCAAGTTTACGAAGCCAATCACGATCAAAATCGGCACATGCTCAATCTCATCAAGGACGAACTCTTGAATTCTCGGAATTGCGGGATGCATTCAAACCTTGCCGCGACATGGAGAGTAGACGAGAGACTCTATCAGCACATTGGTAGGTTGATTTTTGCCAATCTCGGGCATCGGAATAATTTATAACAATCTCAGATGTGAGGGAGCGGAATCCCGATCCAACTGGCCAAACTATTGGTGGTCAGCCCTTCGTCGACAATAGTCATAGTTATGCTGACCCGGACGAGCTCACCGCAAATCACATCCAAGCGATGGCGCATAAAGTGGAAGGGTTGATGGCCTATGAGAAATTCAAACATGATTCCGAGGACAAATTGCGTGAGTGTTCCTGCGATTTCCATTGCCGACCTCCTCAATTCCACCACAGATCTATTCTTGAAGAATTTCGTGGCCGCCAATCCCGTAAAAAGCATGTACAGATTCACCCTCAATCGCAAACGCCCCGGTCACTTCAGCCTCTGCTTCTTGGCGCACAAGAATTGGCACTAAATGTCACGTTAGCCTGTGAGAGTCGCCCCCGAAGCATATTATTCGTTTGGTGCTCTGGCCGTGGGAGTGCCAGAACTCTGCGATGCTTTCAAAGTTTGGTGAGCCGGCTTCGTTCATTCACTGATGACCTCTGATATCTTACATTTTCACAGGCAACTTCACGAATCTCAAAACATCGCGAACACCGCCGCTAGTAGCAAAACGCCTTTCGTTGCTGGGACCCGTACATCTGCTCGACCAGGCGGTGCGACACCGGGGCATAGTCCATATGCCAGACCGTCCGTACACCAAATCCATACAGCGGTGCCACAGAACGTATACATGCGCCCTTGAGATTGTGTTGGGAGAAGGTCCTGAGAGAAGGTCTGGCAAAGGGCCCAGGATAGCGGGGTCCACTGGCTGTCGCACCCATAAAGCGTGCCATCTTGGACTTGGACTGACCGCAGACATGGCGACGCGTACTGAATATCATTTCAAAAGCGCGGGTCGGAAATTTGATATCACACTACTGATCCTTATCAACTTTCAGTTTTCCTTGGTAGTTCCGTATTTACTTAGCAAAATCAATTCGTCTTAGGCAAATTCTATTAAGGACAAATCAAGGAAAATGAATTTGCTTAGTTTGCTTATTTTGCTTCCAAGGCAACCAAGCGCAATTAAGCATAATTAAGTAACGCCATGTTTTCCTGATGGAGCGAGGAGAACAGAGGCTCGCATTACATATGATATGCTGCGATGAGCTGACTACTTTCTCTACAACTTATGCATGGACCTGGTAAAAAATGTTGAAACTTCCCTTTTCTCCCTTCTTTTATCATTATTTTTTTCTGGAGATTAAAGCCGAGGTGGGAGCTTACCACGGACTGTATTAAATCCGAGTAACCGGTTGTACCGGCAAGGGGTCTGCTTCCCCTTCGCAAGTCTCCAAATGCACGCAGACGATGATGGGACCCCTAGAGGATAATACCTTCGAACCCGGCTGCCACTTGAGGGGGAGAGCGGACGGAGGCAAATGTTTGCTTGGGATAGCGTACCTAGCAGAGGCAAATAAGACTCTGACTCCGGCTACCCGGAACAGTATCGCTTGCGTCCTTTCCATGGTCAACCTGGTGCCGTCTTACCCTTCCTCTTCCACCCCCGGCTGACAACTGCTGTCCTCACCCCCTTCCCCTTTCCCTACAATTTCCGCTGTAAAATATTGGCGCGGTGAAAATGGGTGCTTGGCGGGTGCTGAATGTTCAAGTTGAAACTACTGCTTGCCCTCCGTCCCCTGAGAAGGAGGATATCCTGGTATGGCTCACCTATTGCACACAGAATGCTGAGCTCACAATAAGCCTCAGGTTCTTGATCTGGATGCTCTTCAAAACCTAGTTTTCCCACTTCCGACCTACGCCTGGCAACGCGTGGTCAACTGCAGTAGAACCATCCTCCCTATGTGCCAGACGCTGCAAAGTATGATCAGCAATGACTTCGAAAGGGTAGTACGGGTTTTGACAGAGCTTGAACCAACTTGGGACTATAATGTTGACAATGCCGCAGTAAGTCCATTGTGCGTCTGCTTTCGTACCCAGCAACCCATCTGTCGTCATTTTTGCTTTAGGATGATTCTGATAATCCATGCCCTATGAATTTGGGATCATGTTATATTGAGCCACAACCCCATCTACCTGTTC
>Ga0179592_10000788_pt1 | contig 12821 bp, 12 predicted proteins | sample CZODoug2_1_08_16_FD_148623 | JGI IMG/M metagenome (GOLD analysis project Ga0179592, IMG submission 148623) | Vadose zone soil fungal communities from Angelo Coast Range Reserve, California, USA - CZODoug2_1_08_16fungal (Illumina Assembly) | ecosystem: Environmental > Terrestrial > Soil > Vadose...
GCCGAGGAGTCTGGCTTGATGGTAGCCGTAGGTCAGTGGGTCCTGAAAGAGGCCTGTCAGGCGCTAGTCACATGGCGGCTACTCGATGCGCACCGCGCGCCAAAGACGGTCAGCGTCAACATCTCGCGGGCGGAGTTAGCGATGGGCAGCCGTCTGCTCGATCACGTTCGTGACGCTCTGTCTGCTGCCGGACTACCGCCAAATGGCCTGCAGCTTGAGGTATCGGAGCGTGAGGTCGTGCGAGATCCCGAAGCATCCCTTGACGTACTGCGCCAATTGCGCCACCTTGGTGTGAGTCTTGCAATGGATGCCTTCGGCACCGGTACCTCCCCTCTGGCAATCCTTCGGAGGTATCCCTTCGATACAATTAAGATCGATCGCTCTTTCGTGGAAGACGTCACCAATCACCGTGACGTCCTGGCGGTCATGCATGCCATGATCAACCTGGTCGAAAATCTCGGCATGTCAAGCCTAGCGGAAGGCGTCGAGGAACCGTCACAGGTCTGTGTACTCCAGTCCCTCGGATGTCGCTATGCGCAAGGGCTTTACTTCGGCGAGCCAGTAACGGCGGAAAAGCTACTGGGCGCCGCACGACCCCACGCAGTCGCACTGGTTCCCTCAATGGCCCTGTAGGCAACCGCTCCAGCGGCGACAGCACTGGATTCGCGATCAGCTTGAATATACTTCGAATGTCATTGCCCCAGCACTCGCGTCGCTGACGCGAGGCAAACTATCGCCGCTATCCAGGTGCCTCCTTTACGCGCCCCCGACCAACTACCCATTCGGTCGGTCGAGCGGGGTTACAGTGGCACCAGATCGAATGGCAACCACTGGGCTGCACATACCATTCGACTAACAAGACGTATGCGTTGAGCTGTATGGAGGCTTTGATGTCGTAGTTTCCCCACGCGGCCATCGGCCCGCGCTCCGTCGACCACGCGGTCCATGCACGCCCAAGCGACGCGGCGGCGCCCACAGGCTGACGGCACTCTTCCGGCAGGTCGTCGATCCCGAGCACGCGCGCCTGGAGTTTTACGCACTGAGTCCCTGCCAAGAAGCCGGCGAGTAGAGTTTCGACATCGGATCGGTTCAGATCGAATTTCATTTCCCCCTCCGCGCTACTAGCGCGTGCGACTGCGATCGTAAACGACCTTGCCGCCGATAATCGTCAGATCCACGTTCGTCTTCAGCAGGGCTTCCGGCGGGTTCGTGAGGGGATCGGTATCGAGCACGATCATATCCGCGAGCCTGCCGGGCTCGAGAGTCCCCTTTATCTTCTCCTCCCAGGTCAGATAGGGTCCATTGGCGGTGTACATCCGCAGTGCTTCCTGGATCGTCACCGCCTCCTCCGCCCCATACACTTTGCCGCTCGGACCCTTGCGAGTGACCGCCGTGTACAGGCCCACCATCGGGCCAATCGGCAGATCATCCGAACCGAACGCAACGAACAGCCCATGATTCTTCCAGGGCGTGATAACCGAGTTGGTGTGCTGCAGACGCCAGTCATCGAGCGTCGCCACATAGCGATCCTCCAGCGTGTACGTGAAGTTCGGCTGCTGCGCGATGCGGATGTGGTCGTGTGCCATCGTGTTCATCGTCTTCTCGGGCGGCATGATCGTGAAATGATCCAAGAACCAACGATGGTCCTTTTCGACTCCGACGATGCCGTTCAAGGACTTTGAATAGGCATTGACGGTCTGCACGATGGCCGCGTCGCCGATTGCATGCAGACCTACCTGCCAGCCGAGGCGCGCACTCGTATCAGTCAACTCCTGCAGCTCCGCATCGGTGTAGCGCCCTTTACCGCGAAATCCAGGTAGTCCTTTGTAGTCGACCAGTGTCCACGCCGTTGGTCCGGTAAAGCCGCCGTCAACGGCAGACTCACCGATCGGGCCGATCCGCAAACGCTCATCGCCATAACCGGTGTGATGCGGGAAAGCTTTCAGCCGCTCCGCGCCCGGATAGCTGATATACATCGCCACGCGCGGAAGATCAGCGCCCTGCTCGGCGAAGATCCCTTGCAGCTGATGAAAGGTGCCAAGCGCCGTAGGCGAAGCGATGCCGCCCTGACCCACCGGCTCATCGTCGATGGAGCCGCTCGCCTCGATAATACTAGTTATGCCAAACGCCAAGACAGCCTTAAGCTTGCGGATATAACTATCACGAACTTCTTCCCAGGTGAGTGGCGGAACGACTCTTGTATACAGATCCGCGCGTTCACGAATGATCCCGTTCGGTTCGCCATCGGCGCTATGCTCGATCACACCTCTGTCCGGCTGCGGGGTATCACGCGTGATCCCGGCGAGCTTCAGAGCGGCGGAGTTGCCCACGGTCGAATGCCTGCCCGCGCGCGCCAGAATCACGGGATTATTGGGTGCGGCAGCATCGAGATCCTGACGCACGGGGTTGCGCTTCTCCACGAACTGCGCCTCATCCCATTCCATCCCAGTCACCCATTTGCCCGGTCCCAGCTCTTGTGCCTTCGTGCGCACCTGCCGTTGCAAATCCGCGATCGACATGGCTTGACTGAGCTCGATGTCGCGCCGCCCCTCGGGGTGAACGTGCAAATGCGTGTCCATGAACCCGGGCATCAAGACCCGGCCGGTCAGATCGATCGTCTTCGACGCCTGGTACTTGCGGGCAATCTCGACTCCACCCACGGCGACGATCTTGCCGTCTTTGACCGCCACGGCGGACTGGACCGAGAACGTCTTGTCGAGGGTCAACACTTTGCCACCCTTGATGAGGAGATCGACCGTTTGCAGCTCCGCCCAGGCCGCAAAGGGCGCAACCACAGCGAGGCATGACAATGCAATGACCGCGGGTTTTCTGGCTCGCATGTTAGGCCTCGTAGGACGTTGTTCCGCCGACGACCGTGCGGACGATATGAATATCCTTGATCTTCCCGGGATCTACCGTGTGCGGATCCTCGGCCAAGACGACGAAGTCCGCCAGTTTGCCGGCCGTGACGGACCCCTTGATCGCCTCCTCGCGCGTCGCGTAGGCACCGTTGATGGAGCAGACGCGCAGCGCCTCGTCCACGGTAATCCGCTGGTTGGCGCCCCACACCTCGCCGTTCCAGCCGGTGCGAGTGACCATACCCTGGATACCCATTAGCGGAGAGAACGGTCCCGGATTGAAGTCGGACCCGGCCGCCGCCGGGATCCCCGCGTCGAGAAGCGTTCGATAGGCCATGCACCGCTTCATGAGTTCTTCACCGTAGAAATGGAACTTGTCGGGGTTGTAGTAGGCATACGAAGTGAACAACGCCGGCACCGCGCCGATTGCTTTGATGCGTCGCACGAGGTCGTCATTGATCAGCGTGCAATGGGTGATCTTGGGCCGTGCGTCAGCTTGCGGAAGCAACCGCAACGCCCGTTCGTACGCAGTCAGCACGTGGTCGATGGCAACGTCCCCGTTGGCGTGACAATTGAGCTGGATACCCGCCCGGTGCACTCGCTCGACCCAGGCGTTCAGGTCCTCCTGCGTCTCCGTAACATTGCCTTTATAAGGCGGGGAAATGCCGGGATAGGGGATGCTGAGCGCCATCGTGCGTTCCGAGAACGACCCGTCAGCGGAGTGTTCGAAGGTGGCTCCCAACTTGATCCACTCGTCGCCCAAGCCGGTCGTCATGCCAGCGGTGATCATCGATTCCAACTCCACGCCTTTGGCCTCATAGCTCACGCGATGCAGCAGCTTGCCGCTCGCCCGCACCTGCTGCAAAGCTCGTAGGTTGCCGCCCTGGTGGCAGACGCCCGTGAGACCATAGCGGACAAACTGCCTGGAGATGTGCGCCAATCCGTCGCGGTCGCGTTGCATCGCCTCGTCTTCGGAATAGACTGCCCTCCTGCCGACCTTGTCGAACACGCCGCGCGCACGGTCAGTCACCCGTCCGTTGAGTTCACCGTTCGAGTCGCGGTCGTAGGTCCCGCTCGCCATACTCGGTGTAGACTTGGTAATCCCCGCCATCGCAAGGGCTTTGCTATTGTAATAAGTGGTATGGCCGCCGCGATGATGAACCGCCACCGGCAGATCCTTCGACACCTGGTCGAGGTCATGGATATTGAGTTCACGCTTGTCCTTCACCTTGGTGTCGTCGAAAAAATATCCGTCGACCCAGGTGTCGGCAGGTGTCGTTCGGGCCTTGGCGCGAAGCTTATCGACGATACTGGCGATGGTCACGAACTCGACCTCATACGGATTGCCGACGAGGACTTCGTAGAGCAATTCGCTGCCCGGTGCGTGGTTGTGGCAATCGATGAAGCCGGGCACGATCGTCATTTGCTGGGCGTCGAGTATCTTCGTGCGTCGCGTAGCCAGATTGCGGATGTCGGCGGTCGAACCGACGGCGATAAATCGGCCGTTCTTGACGGCGAGCGCTTCGGCACGCGCCTGCGCGGCATCCATGGTGTAGATCTTGCCGTTGACCACGATCAGGTCGGGCTCCGTACCGCCCCGGCTGCCCAGAGGAGCTTCGCTGCCGGCAGCCTCGCTAATAGCGGACCCACTGCCCTGCCGTCTTCCCAGCATAAATGCGCCGGCAAGCGCCGCACTCAATCCTAAGAATTCGCCACGGGTGTATTTTTTCATGGTGCTCCTGGTCGCCTGATGATGGGCGCCGCCGCGTGGGGGCAGTTACCATTTCGCCTGGTCAACATGGTCATTCCAGTCTTCCCGGGCCACACTGAGCAGAGGTCTCCGCGAGAATCGTCGCGCGCATGGTCGCGAGCTGACGATTCTTCAGCGGCTGCCGGCGCAGCGCTGCGACCTCGCCGGGTGAGTATTGTTTTGCACCGGCCGGCGCGCTGGAGCCACCAAGACCAAAGACCACGAAATTCATCACCTCGGCCAGCATCCGGTCGTCCATATTGGCGAACGCCACGTTCGGCAGCCGAACGATGTATTCGCGACCGGCAGCGGTGCACAGAAATTGGCCGACGGCGCCGCGCAGCTCCGGGATGTCCCGTTTCCAGGAGCTGCCCTGAATTCCATGACATCCGCCGCAACTTTCGAGGTAGTGGGATTGTCCCGGAGTCAACCGAGCGAATGGCTCGGCTGCCGCGCCAATCTGAGCAGCCACCTCGGCGGTGAGCACGCCGATGCCCGCCCACAGAATCAAGAGACCCCCGCGCGTTGCACGTCCCGCGCTCAAGCGGCCTGACCAATCAGAGCCGCGGTCGAGCAGTGATAGCTCATCGAACTCTGGCCGAAACACCAAATGATGTCGTTGTCGCCCTGGGGTCTATAGACCGGCATTTCCCGATCCGTTCCGTCACACATGCACGATTTGTCCGCAGTGCATATGTTCTTGCCGCAGCAATCTCGGTACGCAATCAAATAGGAGCGCCCGTCGTCGGGGTTCAGGCAAGTGCCAATCCACGCGGTCGGGGAAGGCTCCGACCCCGGCGGGCAGGTGTGTATGCCGCCGCCACAGCAGCCACAGATGACTCCGTCGATGGCGCAATGGCGCCAGTAGTCGCACTTGGTCGGATCCTTGCTCTGCGCGTTGCGCTCGAAATCCGTCAGCGGAGCCTTCGGGGGCGCGGTCGCTGCCAATGCACGCGACACCGGCAACAAGGGAAACACGGGAGCGGCCACGAGGAACACGCCCAGCCGCGTCAACAGACTCCGCCGCGACGTGCGGCGTGCGATGATCCGCGCCACGCGTTCAACCATTCGGTCACCATTGCTGTCAGACATGTGCTTTTCTCTTCTGTATCAAATAGTCTTGCACTGAACGCAAGCCGGTCTCGTGCGCAACAACGAGACTTTCCAGATGCTCGCGGCTGTTCACCAATCCTTGAGCAACGACGATGCCCGGCTCGCTGATGAGAACCGCATACGGAAGTTTCCCGACGTGAAACGCCCGCCCGACCTCGGGGCCATTGATGAATCGCTCGAGGGGAATCCCGAAACGCCGCGCCATCTGTCGATGTTCGTCCGCATCGCCATCGCCGACCAGCACCAGATCTATCGCTTCGGTTTCCGCGAATGCCTTCGCGGTCGGCAGCAAGGTCTTGCAGACCGGGCAGGTGGGTGAGACGAACAACAAGAGCTGCATCGCACGCGCCTGAAGCGTTCCGCCGATAGTCAAAACGCCGTCATCGAGGGTGCGCGCAACAATGTTTGGCGCCGCCTCGCCCGGCTGCGGCCCGCGACCCATGGCGAGTGCGCCCATCGGTGCGATGCGCTCATGCAGGACTCCGACTTGCCGTGCCAGCGCAAGAACCGCCAGCGCCAGCAGAACAATCACGATCCACACCAGAGCTTGCGAGATCAACATCAAGCATACCTCTTGCCGGCATTCACCGCGGCCGCCCGCACCGCCTGTAGTTCTCCGACCACGAGGTAAAGTATGAACAGTACGAGGCCCGTGGCAATACCGTCGAGCAGCTGAAGAAACGACGGTGGTGGCCCCACCAATCCCAGCAAGGGCGCAATGACCAGGACAAGCAGTAAGTTGCGGACGATGAGCGCGACGCTCAAGCGCTGCCGCAACGTACTCTGAAAGCAGCCGCAGTCGATCTCGATTCGGCCGCGTGCGAGGTTGATCGCCATTGCCGCGGCAAAGGCGCACAGTAGGAATATCGCCAGCGCGGCGCCGGCGATGAGCTCAAAACCCGTTGCCAGGCATACGACGACGGCGATTTCCAGCCCGATGAGGAGCCATGCCGTCCAAGCGACCGCGACGGGCGGCACGATCCGGTAGTTGGCAACCACGCCGATGAATTCCTCGCGATGGCGAAGCTTGCCTACCACCGCCGCAGCGAATATGAACAAGACAAGGACCCGGCCCGCCACCAGGATTGACGGATGAATGGTGTTTGCCAATCCCGTCACGTTCCCGGTACCCATGTCAAGATTCCCGCCAGCTTGCGTTTGCGCAGCTTCTCGCCGGTGAGCGCATCGATCACCGCAAAGTCGCCCTCCTCTTCCATGATATAGAGGAGCGGATGGTCATCTTGGCTCACTGCAATGCTGCGTGCCGGTGCCTCGAGACTGATCCTGCGGATCAATGTCTGGTGTGCACCATCCATCACCCACACCTCCGTACCGGCCTTCTTGTGAGTCCAATAATTGCCGGCATGCATCAGCACGTACAGGCGCTTGCTGGCGCGATGGAGCGCCATGACCTGGCCCGCGCCGCCCGGACGCCATGCGAGTTCCTGAACGCCGGTTCCGACGGGCGGTAGACCGGCGGCAACACTGAGGGCCCACGCTTTTTCGACGACCGGCGTCTCACCGAGCCTCGCCGGAAATAACTTGCCGCTGAACGTCATGAACCAAGCATTGCCACTGCTTTTGTCGATGACACCGGATTCGAACAAGGGATCGGCGTTGACGTCAAAGAATGGCTTGCTGAAGACCGCTTTCGCGGTGCCCGCTGGCGGCACTTGGATGGTACCGATCGTGCCGTCCCCGCAGATAGTGCCGAATGTTCGCGGCCCGTAGGGAAACGCCAGCGCGCAGCCGGGGATATCGACTGACGTGACCAGTATCCCCCGCTCAAGATCGATGACATGCACACTGGAGGCCGGCACCATGTCGTATACGTAGGCAAGACGGCCGTCCTCGCTCAGATCGAATATCTGCGGCTTGGGTAGGACCTGCAGTCGACCCGGGAGCACGATCTCCTTCAATAGGTTGAGCGTTCGCCCGTCGTAAATCGCGAGCACGTCCTCGCGCGAGCCGCGATTGCCGCGGCTGTAAAATGTCTCGGTGACCACGGCGCGACTCGCATCGCGCGACAGCGCCAGCAATCCATTTCTGTTGATGGGCACCAGCCCAAGGACTTTAAGATCCTTGCTGTCGGCATCGACAACGTTTGCACCAGAACTCAGAGCGGCCATGACGAAAGCCCAATGCGGCCCCGCCGGGGGAAGCGTCGCGACATCACTCGTTTCGGCCGCGAGGACGGTGGGCTGTGCGGGTGATTGGGCGCCTACACGAGTGTATGCGACGCAGTCGAATGCGACCACCGCGACGCACACGAGGCTTGCATACAACTGACTGCCTTTCACGGCACGACAGCCTGCGCCGGAATAGTGACGCTGTTCAAGGCCGCGGGATTGGCGATCGGTTGTTCGCCCATGGGTATGCCGTTCACCGCAAATACGTAGAGCGTGATGTTCAATGCCTCCGTCTCCGACAGGGAGCCAGGATTGTCCTGTGGCATGGTGCTGATGATTCTGCTGTAGACGGCACGCGCCGGTTTGCCGTCCCAATGACTGCGAAAAAGCGGCCCGAGCAGCGCGGGTGCATGCTGGCCACCCGCGAGTTCAGCGCCGTGGCAAGAGGTGCAGTGAGCTTCGTAGTTCGCCTTGCCCTGCGTGGCCTGCGCACCGAGCGCCGGCGGCGCGTCTGCCATCGCAAGGGCGGCGCGGGCGCACACCATCAGCACCGCTCCGCCGCAGACAAGTACTCGGTATGACATACCGCGTAGCCCTACTTCAAACTCAGGGCGATCCAGCTGGCGCCATAGTCCTTGCCGCCGACGGGGACTACGATGAACTGCTTGCCGCCCACTTCATAGGTTACCGGTCCCCCGGTGGTGCCGGCAGGCAGGGTGGTCTGCCAGACGACCGCACCGGTCGATTTGTCGTAGGCGGTGAAATGCGCCGGGCCCCCGATACCGGCGCCGCCCATCACCGCGTCGCTGCTCTCGCCGACGAACAACAGTGACTTCGTGAGCAATGGTGCCGGTCGGCCGATCGTTCCCAGCGGCGGTAGATGCAAGTCCTTCAGCAACGGATGATTGCGCGGACCATCGCCATTCGCCACGGTCCACAACTTGTCACCCTTGTTGAGATCAAGAGCCGTGATACGCCCGTACGGCGGCTTCAGCAGCGGCAGACCCTCAGGGCCCGGTCCATAGGGAGGCGGTGGCGTCCAGCCCGGTTCTTGCCGACCCTCAGGGAACTCGTAGGCAATCTGGGCCTTAGGATCGGTCGGTTTCACCAATCCAAACACGCCCGGAAGCGTCATCGACACGGCGTAGTAAATGCCCGTGTCGGGATCAAAGGCGCCGATGTTCCAATTACCGGTGCCCCATGCGCTCGGCAAATCGAGAGTGCCTTTCTTGCCTGTAGCCGGGTCGTCCTTGAGGGACGGCGGCGTGAATAACGGACCCGTCACGTAGCCGCTGGCGAACTTAAGCGCTGACGCGCGCAGGGCCGGCGTGAAATCGATCAGATCATCCGGCGTGATCCCCTGCCGATCGAAGGCCGGCGGCTTGGTCGGGAACGGCTGCGTCGGCGACGTTTGTTCACCGGGCAAAATTCCTTGCGGCACAGGTTTTTCGATGATGGGCCACACGGGTTTTCCGGTTGCTCGATCCAGCACGAACAAGAAGCCGTTCTTGTTGGGCTGCATCACGGCTTTGATCTTCTTGCCGTCCACGGTGATGTCGCCAAGAGTCGGAGCCGACGCGTTGTCGTAGTCCCACAGATCGTGATGAACCATTTGGAAGTGCCAGACGAGTTTGCCGGTCTTGGCATTGAGCGCCAGCAGGCTATCGGAATACAGGTTGTCGCCGGGCCGATGCCCACCGTAATAGGAGTTGGTGGGCGCGCTCAAGGGTACGTAAACATATCCCAGCCGCTCGTCGGCGGAAATCGGCGCCCAGGCAGCCATGTTCCCGACGATATCGGCGGAACCGTTACCCCATGTGTCGTGACCGGGCTCACCCGCGTGCGGCAGAATGTGGAATTGCCACAGCTGCTTGCCGGAGCGCACATCGTAGCCGCGAATGTCTTCCGGCGTGGCCTGCGTCTCCGGCCCGCCATCGCCGTAACCGCCACCGGCCTTACCGCCGCCGTTGCCTCCCACGACGACGACATCGCCTACTACCATCGGCCCGTTGAAGCCGAAAAATGGTGCGTCATCCGGTGTGTGTCGATTGAGCGGTACGCGGCCGCGATCTCCAAACTCAGCGCGTACGGCACCGGTCGCCGCATCGAGCGCGTACAGATACTCCCCACGCACGGCGATGATCCGTTTGTCCGGGCCCTTGCTCCAGTAGTCCACGCCGCGCGCACTTTGGCCCGCCGCCTCTTTCAAGGTCGCCTCGAATGGTTTCTGCACCCACCGCGTTTTACCCGTGGCCGGATCGAATGCCTCGACCAGACCAACGCCGTCCGGCGCATACAGAACTCCATCGACCATGATTGGGGTGCCGCGCAAATAGTTCGATGGACTCAAGTCGGGAAATTGCTGCGTCAATGATGAATCCATGCCCGGTCGCGTCCAGGCGACTTGAAGATCGCTCACGGTATCGCGGTTGATTTGAGCGAGGGACGAGTACCGGTCGAAGCGCTTGCTGCCCCCGAAATAGCGCCACTCACCCGCATCGTCGGCACGCACTGCGGAGACACCGGCGATAAAAGTCGACGTAATCAGCAACGACATCGCGCCAGCCGCCGCGCCACGCGAGAGGCGCGCCTTCCTCGATGATATTTTCACTCTTTGCATCCTTTTCTATGGCATATGCCAGTTTTACTTCGTGTCGTAGACGACGTAGTACTTGGAGTATCCTGTGGTGGTCCAACGCCCCTTCCAGCCCCTGGGAATGACCACGGCCTCGCCCGCTTTGAGTTCGACGATGCTGCCGTCCGCCGAGGTGAGCTTCACGCTGCCCGATAGGAAGTAGCAAAATTCATCGTCTGGGTAGGAATCGAAGGGGATATCTGCGGCGCCGGCCTTGAAAAGGCCTGCCGTGAATTTCTTGTCGTTAGACGACATCAACGGGACATTGGTAATCGGTCCGCGGCGATTGTCGTGGATGGCGTTGGGGCTGCTGAAAACCGGACCGCTGGCCTCGTCCGTAGTAACCTTTAGCGGCTTCGACGACTCATCCGCGCGCAACGGCGCAGACGTCAACACCACCGCGGCAATCAGTCCAGTACAAAGCAGTTTCACGTTGACTCCTAGTGTTGTCATTCAGGCCACCCAGTTCGAACATCAATTCCGATAGGTAAACGTCACACCCACCGTGCGCGGTCGCAGGGCGCTGCCTAGCCAATCCTGGGGATCGTAGAAGGTGCTGTGGCCGGCGGTGGTCAGCTGCAGAGGATTGGAATCCAATAGGTTATTCACGAACACTGAGATATCCGTCGCTCCCATTCGCATGCCCAAACGGCTGTTTATCACCGAATACGCGGGGAGCGGAGGCAGCAGGCGATCGAATTTCGGCGATCCCGGCTGTGTCGCACCCGTTCGAGCCACTTGGCTGGTGCGCGTGTAATCCGTGTGCAAGTAGAAGTTCTGTTCACCGAACAGACTGAAGACGTACTCGCCCGTTAGCGAACCGCTCCACGGCGGGCCGGCATCGGGAATGGCTGATCCCTTGGTGAAGACCTTCACTCCCGAGGGCGATAGCGCGTCGCCATCGAAGGTCGCCTTGTTGTAACCGAGCGAAAGTCCGAGCGTCACGCTGCTGAGCGGTTTTCCCTGAACGGCAAGGTCGAAGCCCTTCGAGGTGGCATTGGCGAGGTTGTCCACAAAGTCGTAGCCGCAGGTCGGCAAAAACACGTCCGTCTGGATTTTCTTCCATTTGATCAGGTAGACGCTGCCATCCAACACCAAGCGGTTATCAAATAGTCGGTTCTTCGAGCCCAACTCGTAGCTCCATACCGAGTCGGACCCGAAGGTCGAAGGCTGCGTGGATTTGCCCGACGCGTCGACGTAGCCGAACGACACCAAGTCGCCTTGGCAAACGGTCGGTACCGTCAACGAGGCACCAGCGGGCCTGAAGCCCTTGGCAGCTGTCGCGTACAGCATGTTGGCGTCGTTGACTTGATACTCGAAGCCCGCCTTCGGCGTGGTTGCCGTTTCGGTGCTCGATGTGTTGGAACTCGGAAAGACCGGCGTGAAGGGGCCCGTGCCCACGGCATAGGCGCCAACCGGCACGAAGTCAGCAGGGCTGGAGCAAAACGTGTTGGGAATACAAGGAAAACCAAACGGCGCGGCACCGTTCGTCTCCGGACCACCAAAGGCCGCGACGTAACTGAGCTTATTGCGCGAGAAACGCGCGCCGGCAATCACTTTGAAGGCCTCGGTGATTTTGAAATTCGCCTGAAGATATCCGGCCAGCTGTTCCTCGGTCGTCTGCCAGTTGGCCTGATAGTCGAGCGAATTCGGGCCGTTGTTGATGCCGAGGAAGTTTGCGAGCGCCGTAGAACCAGGACCATAGGGCGCGCCGCCGGCAAAGCCTTGAAACCCAGGCCCGAAGCCGATGACCGGCTGATTTTGCGTGAAGTTCACATAGATGGGTTGCGCGGCGGTTTGCTTGTCATGCGAATAAAACACGCCGGCTACCCAATTGAACCGCGAGTCCGGATGTTGCGATTGCAGGCGAAATTCCTGCACGAAATTTCGCTGCCCATTGATGTAGTCCGACACCGCCTTGTAGCCTGGCGGCGCATAGTCTCCGCCAGGAAGCTGCAAGTAGAACTGCACGTAACCACGGGTAAAGTCGTACCACTGATCATTGTTGCGATCGAAGTACGACGTATTCGAAATGAACTCCATGCCGCCCGGCCATTTCCAATCGAGCGCGACGGCGGACAGGGTGAACTGATCGTCGCCGAGCTGATTGTTCGGCGCTATCATCGGGGTCAACAGCGGATTGGTCGCCGGATTGCCGCCCGAATAGTCCGGGCGCGAGTAGTTACGATCCCCGACATTGGACGTCGATAGCCAGTACAAGCTGCCCTGGGCATCATTGACGTGCTGCTTCTGATAGAAGAACGACGGCGAGATCGTCAGCGAATCATTGGGCGCAAACTTCAGGGCGACACGAACCGCAGAGGTATTGTCCCAAT
>Ga0179592_10000789_pt1 | contig 12816 bp, 8 predicted proteins | sample CZODoug2_1_08_16_FD_148623 | JGI IMG/M metagenome (GOLD analysis project Ga0179592, IMG submission 148623) | Vadose zone soil fungal communities from Angelo Coast Range Reserve, California, USA - CZODoug2_1_08_16fungal (Illumina Assembly) | ecosystem: Environmental > Terrestrial > Soil > Vadose...
CGTGAAGCGCGCCCTCGCGCTTTCCACCGACGGCAATGGCCGCTGGTGCCAGTTGAATCCCCGCGTCGGCGCGATGCACGCCGTCGCCGAAGCCGCCCGCAACGTGGCCGCGAGCGGCGCGCGTCCCATCGCCGCCACGAATTGCCTCAACTTCGGCAGCCCCGAAAAGCCCGAAGTGATGTGGCAATTCAGCGAAACCATCGACGGCCTCGCCGAAGCCTGCACTGCCCTCGGCACGCCTATCACCGGCGGCAACGTCAGCTTCTACAACGAAACTCTCGGCAAATCCATTTACCCGACGCCCGTCATCGGCGTCCTCGGCATTCTCGACGACGCCTCCAAGGCTTTGAAGATTGGCTTCCAAAACGCTGGCGACACGATTGTCTTGTTAGACGGTCACAACGCGGAATCTCCTGCGATCGCCACTCGCCACTCGCCACTCGCCACTTCTGAATTCGCCCGCGAATTCTCCTCCTCCGAATACTCCAAAGCGATCGCCGGCATCGTCGCCGGCGAACCTCCCGCCATCGACCTCGCCGCCGAAAAGCGGCTCCAGGACTGCCTCGTCGCTCTAGCCGCCGCAGGCGCCGTCCAGTCTGCCCACGACATCTCCGACGGCGGCCTAGCCGTCACCGTAGCCGAATCCTGTTTCGCCTCCTCTCCAAATTCTGCCTCCTCTCTTGTAGGGGCGCAGCATGCTGCGCCCGTGCTTGGCGCGATCATAAATCTGGGCCATGAACCATCGGCCACGGAAGCCGCTGCCTTCAACGAACGCGGCGCCCGCGCCATCGTTTCCGTCACTCCATCAAAACTTGCCGCCGTTCTCAATACTGCGAGACAATACAACGTGGCGGCGCAGGAGCTTGGCCAGGTCACCCGCGACGGTTCGTTCCGCATCGAACATAAGGGGCGCGCGGTGATCGACAGTTCCGTTGAAACGCTCCGCGACGCTTGGGCCCATTCGCTAGAACGCACTCTGACCACGAGATGAGTCAAAAGCTCGCCTTCGCCGACGATCATTTCCACGACGAGTGTGGTGTCTTCGGCGTCTTCGGCCATCCCGAAGCCGCCAACCTCGCCTACCTCGGCCTCTATGCTCTTCAGCATCGCGGCCAGGAATCTGCTGGCATCGTCTCGAGCGACGGCAAGGAGTTGTACGTTCATCGTGCCATGGGCGAAGTCGAAGAAATTTTCCAGCCGAGCGTGCTCGCACAACTCCCTGGCAGCCTCGCCATCGGCCACACGCGTTACTCCACCGCCGGCGACAAAGCTCTTCTTAACGCCCAGCCCATCATGATCGACTGCAACAAGGGCAAAGTTGCCCTCGGCCACAATGGCAACCTCACCAACGCCGCCGAGTGGCGCCGCAAGCTCGAGCATCGCGGCTCAATCTTCCAGACCAACAGCGACACCGAAGTCATCGTCCATCTCATCGCCCGCTCGCAGGCGCGCAATCTTTCCGGCGCCATCGGCGATGCGTTGAATCAAGTGGAAGGCGCCTACTCTCTTCTCGTGCTGACGCAGGACGAGCTCTACGCCGTCCGCGACCCGCGTGGCTTCCGCCCGCTCGTTCTCGGCAAACTCACTACCCCCGGCGGCTTCGATTCCTGGCTCGTCGCTTCCGAAACCTGCGCCTTCGATCTCCTCAACGCGCAATACATTCGCGAGATCGAGCCCGGCGAAATGGTGCGCATCTCCAAATCCGGCATCGAGTCCATCCATTTCGCGCCTGAAAAGCCGCTTCAGCAGTGCATTTTCGAGCACGTCTATTTCTCACGCCCGGACAGCATCATCTTCGGCCGCTCCGTGAACGAAAGCCGCGAGATGCTCGGACGCCTCCTCGCGCAGGAGCATCCCGTCGACGCGGACATCGTCGTCCCCGTGCCCGATTCCGGCGTGCCTGCCGCCGTCGGCTACGCGCTCGAATCCAAAATCCCATTCCGCATGGGCCTGATTCGCAATCACTACATCGGGCGCACTTTTATCGAGCCTTCGCAAGCTATCCGCAATTTTGGCGTGAAGCTCAAGCTCAATCCCATCCGCGGCCTGATTGAAGGCCAGCGCGTCGTGCTCGTCGATGATTCCATCGTGCGCGGAACCACCAGCCGCAAGATCGTCCGCATGCTCCGCGAAGTCGGCGCAAAAGAAATCCACGTGCGTATCAGTTGCCCCCCGACGATTTCTCCGTGCTATTACGGCGTGGACACACCCACGCGCGAGGAATTGATCGCCTCCTCAAACAGTCCCGAAGAAATCTGCAAGTTCCTCGGCGCCGATTCGCTAGGCTATGTTTCTCTGCCGGCGTTGCGCCGCGCGGTCAGTGATACCGAAGGCAGGTTTTGCACGTCTTGTTATACGGGCGTCTATCCGACGGATCTGGTGCAGCTGGAGGTGCGCAAATGCGCGCCCAAAGGCAAATCTGATGAAGCTACCCATGGGAATGAAAATGAATCCGCATCCGCAGAGCGGCCGGTGGTGGTGGAAAGTGAAAGCTGAAAAAAAGACCAAACAGGCGGAAGCCAACTTACCGGTGAAGACCAAGATTCAGCGCGAGATTATCGCCTGGTTCTGGGTTGGCTTGGTGTTTCTCCTCATCAACGGCACGATCGGGCAGGCCCGCGTCATTCCCTCCGGTTCGATGGAGAATACGCTGCTCATCGGCGATCACCTCATCATGAGCCGCATCGGCTACGATGCCGGCGTGCCCTTCACCAATTGGCACGTGCCGCTCTGGCGCAATCCCAAGCGCCAGCAGGTGATTATCTTCAAGCCGCCTTTTGCGCCGGATACTCCGGACTACGTGAAGCGCGTCATCGGTCTGCCCGGAGACACCATCGACATTCACGATGGCGCTGTCTGGATCAACGGGCTGAAGCTCAACGAAAAATACACCAACGGCGTGAGTGAGCCTTATGACCAGCACATGCCGTACAAGGTTCCCGCCGATTGTTATTTCGTGATGGGAGACAATCGCGGGAATTCCTACGACAGCCGCTTCTGGGGCTGCGTCCCGCGAAAGGACATCATCGGTACGCCCGTCATCATTTACATGTCACTCAACGTCGGGGAGGCTCCCTGGCAGCCCGGAGAGATTCGCGAAAGATTCTTTGCCTATGCGAACGCCCTGTTGCATCCAAGAATTGTGCGCTGGAACCGGATTTTCCGGACGTTTTAGTTCAGATAAGCGGTTATTTTTGAAATAGCTGCCGCAACCCTTCGCGGCGCTCCAATGGTTTCCCGTCAATGACCGGTGCGTGGCAGGGTGCGCCCCGATCAGAGGAAGTCCGGAAACGGGAGCGATCAGGGTTTCTCATGAAATATGCCGATGCCGGAGTGAATATCGCCGTCGCGGATGACGCCAAGCAGCGCATCCGCCACCATGCCAGCCGCACCTTCACTCCCGGCGTTCTCGGCGGCATCGGCAGTTTCGGCGCGCTCTTCGCGCTCGACCGCAAAAAGTGGAAAGAGCCCGTGCTCGTCTCCAGCGCGGATGGCGTCGGCACCAAGCTCAAAGTCGCCATGGCCATGGAAGTCCATTCCACCGTCGGCGGCGACCTCGTCAATCACTGCATCAACGACATTCTCGTCCAGGGCGCGGAGCCGCTGTTTTTCCTCGACTACCTCGCGATGGGGAAACTCGATCCCCACGTCGTCGAGCAACTTGTCGAAGGCATGAGCCGCTCTTGCCGCAGGGCCGGCTGCGCCCTCATCGGCGGTGAGACCGCCGAGATGCCCGGCTTCTATCCGCCCGGCGAGTATGATCTCGCAGGCTTTATCGTCGGCGCTGTCGAACGCAAAAAACTTCTTACCGGCAAAAGCGTCCAGCCCGGGGACACTTTGATTGCGCTGCCCTCCGCCGGGCTGCATACCAACGGCTATTCCCTCGCGCGCAAACTCATCTTTGAAGTTGCCAAGCTGAAGCCGGACACCTACGTCGCAGAAGTCGGAAATAAAATCGGCGCGGAGCTGCTGAAACCGCATCTTTGCTACTCATCCGCGCTGAAAAATGTCGTCGCCCGCGGCTGGGTTTCCGCGCTCGCGCACATCACCGGCGGCGGCATCCCCGGTAATCTTCCGCGCGTTCTTCCCAGCGGCCTGAAAGCGGAAATTGATCTAGCCTCTTGGCCCGTGCCGCCGATCTTCAAGTATCTCGCCAAGCTCGGCAAAATCGACACCGATGAGCTGCTTCAGTCCTTGAACATGGGTGTCGGCATGATTCTCATCGTGCCGCCGAAAAACGTCCGCTCCGTCGAAGCCGACCTCAAGAAGCGCCGCGAAAAATTCTTCCTCATCGGCCGCATCGAGCGCGGCGAATCCGGCAAAGCCCGCGTCACCTACTCCGGCTCCCTCAATCTATAGCCGCAAAATCTGTAGCTCACCCCTTACGGGGTGAGGGTTTTTCTGCGTCTTTTCTGTCTTTCACGCTCAGCGTGCCACATCCTTCAGAACATCTACAATCACGTTCGTATTCCTATTGAAAATCACGATGTGCGCCCCGATCACGCCGCGCCTGTATTCCGTGGGAAGCGGTGGCAATTGGCGCTCAAGTTCCACCGGGCACGGCTGAACGCGCTTTTGCAGGCCCGGCGGAAGCGTGCCGTTCCTTTCCAGTTGTTTCTCCAGCCCTGGAGGCAGGTTTCCTCCGCGCTTTGCCAAGCCCGGCGGCAAATTCGATCCGCGATTCGAATAGTATTGCGTGATCACTTCCCGGTCATGGTCGCCAAACTCGTATTTCTTGTGTTTTCCTTCGTCGTCACCCTCATCGTGTTTATTGTGCCCTTTTCCCTTGCCGTGGCCCTGGCTGTTTCCCTGTGAAAACGCGGGCGTCATGACTAGTGCGCTGGCGATCAATGCCGCTGCGCCATATTTCCAAAAGTTCGAATGCATGTGTCCTCCGTTTGGGGCTTGAGCTATCTAGGGGGAACGCTTAGCATAGGACTTGTGTGCGAAGTTTGCCAGCCACGTCCGTGGCCCCTGTGCTTACGGGGAGAACTGGCCAACCGTCTAACCTGCACAGGACTCTCCCATCGAAATTCTCAGGAGGTGTGTAATGAATTCCCCGCAAGCTAACCTCGACCTTTTGGTCGCGCGAGTGCAAAAACTTGAAGCTTCAAATCGCCGCTGGAGACTGCTGAATGCCCTGCTGCTGCTCTCCGGCGTATCTGTCGTCTTGATGGGCGCGAAGCCTGCTGATCGCCTCGAGCCTAACGTCATTCGCGCCGGCTCTGTCGAAGCGCAGGACTTTGTCTTGAAGGATGAAACCGGACATGTTTATGCGCGATTGAGCCTGAACCCGTCAATCGCACGATTGAAGCAGTCGAATGGTCGCACCTACTTTGTCCAGGGTGACGCGCTGGCGATTCCCGACCAGCCCGCGCTGCAGTTCTTCGATGACAAAGGCGACGTGATCTGGACGGTGCCCCAGGCGCCGATACTAAGACCAGTGAAGTAGCGCTTGACGACTCGGGCAAATCCCAATTTGCATTCACTATTGCCGCCACAGCTCAGTAGCTTCCTGTTTGCCGACAATCCGCTCGGAACACCGCTCAACGCCGTTTCAGTGATCGCGGGCACCGTGCGGCTTGAGACGGCATGAAGCCGTGGCGTTGAGATTGGATCACCTCCAGCAACGCGAAGAGCATTGGGCCATTGTTGATCTGGTCGGCAAGGGAGGCCACGTTCGAACAGTTCCAGTTCCTGATTGGGTGAGAACCGAACTCGACGATTGGCTCGCCGCGGCTGGAATTGATCGAGGAAAACTGTTCCGCCGAGTCAACAAAGTTGGAAGGACATGGGGAGATGGCATGACGGTGAAGGCGGTTTGGCACATTGTGAAGGAATCCGCCAAGCGCATCGGCGTGGCGAAGTTGGCGCCACACGATCTGCGGCGGACCTGTGCTCGGCTTTGCCATGCTTCGGGAGGCGAGTTGGAGCAGATCCAATTCCTCTTGGGGCATGTCTCAGTTCAAACGACCGAACGCTACCTTGGGTGCAAACAGCGGATTCGATCAGCGGTCAATGATCGCATTGGCATCGAGCCGAATCCTTGAGATTGCGGAAGGGTTGCCGACAAACCGGGAGTAAGGGCGTTTGTCAGGACTGATCTTCTAAGCATGACGCACGTAGAGGTCTTATTCGTCTCTCGTCGTGTGATTGTCTGAGAGCTGTGCGTGGCTCGCCAGAACCGCGCTTCGATACGAGCGATGTGCTGATACAGTTTTTGCAGGCTAGGTTGGGACCATTCCGACTTGAATCTTGCTCTCTGTGGCGCATCGTAGGCAGTGGATTGAACGTCAACTCATGGTCAATCTGAAACTAGCCTAATGCGGTCGGAAGGTATTCCCCGTCTCCAGCAGAGTTTTCAATCGCGAGAGAATTCGCGGCCACCCATCCGCATTCTGAGCATACGCCGGGTCGTCCTCTGCCCAGTCATCGTTCGTTACCACAACCTTCACCGCCTCCGTCTCCGGAGTCAGCTCCACCTTCACTCTCGACATTACCGCCCCATCGCCCATGCCGAACTTGTACTCAAACAGCTTCGGCGGCTCCGCCCGCAACACCTCACCCGTCACATACCGCATCGGCTTCCCATCCTTGCTCGGCCCCGACCAGATCATCGCCCCGCCAGGCTTCAGGTCCAACTCAAAGTCCGCGCCCATGAAGATCTTCTGATTCGCCTCCTTCGAAACGAACCCATCCCAGACCTTCTCCACGGGGGCGGCGATGTAATACGTAAAAATCAGTGGGGCCTTTGCCATATCAATCCTCTAAGCACTCCTCGAAGATCATGTAGCGCCTGCCCCAGACTCTAGCAAAATATCCAATCGAAAGACCAGCAGACCGGCGGTCTTAAGATGGTGACAGCGCAATATATGATCGTGATAGGTGGATAGCGCAGTGCGGTCGCCGTCCGCATCGCCGTGGGTGGATGACGGACAACTCTTCCGTAATCGGGAAGCCGTGAAAGAAATGACCCGCAGCGAGAGGCTCCGCGTAGCCTCAAAGATCCCAGGACTAGCTTTGGTGTAATGCAACGCACTCAACGCGGCGATCGGCCGGGCGGGTTCGACCTAACGACTGATGAAGCTGCTGAGCTTCATGTATCGCTGAAGGTTATACGTCAAGACTGCGAACAGCACCTCACAGGCTACCTTCGGTCTGGTGCGGCATCTGAACTGCCGCAGCCCGCATTTGCTTTTGATCCAAGCGTGAGGAAACTCCGCCACTCGTGCGCGTTGGCGATAGATCTGCTTGGCATGCGTAATTCTGAAGCAAAGCACTAAGCTAGTGAGGTATTCACCTGTCCCTGATTTCAGGAACTCGCTGGATTCCACTCCCGTTTCTGTGTCCGTAGGCTCCACACCCGAGATGACTAGCACGCTCCCCTCCCCTTGTGCTCTCGTCGTGAGGTTCATCTGCCGTGGAAACATCGCTCGACAGACTTCTCGGACGGAGGGCAACACATGACGCAAGTGGCCGAACTTGAGTTCCCGCAAATTGTCACAAGAGAGCGCTCCTTTGAAGAGTGCTCACCTTCGCTGCCAGTTGCAGGACTGCCAGTGGGCCCATCACGAACCATGGGAACGTTGGAAGCTCGCGACCGTCTGAGCGCGTCCCTATGGGTAACCAGCCTTCAGAGGCCGCGAATTTTTGAAGTCGTTCCAACGGAGAATATCATCAGCGGTTCCCCAATTGATTCTCAGTCTCCGCAGTCGCCGCAAGAAAGGACACGGAGAGGTGGAAGATGAAAATTACTGTGATCCGCCCAGCGTTGACCGGCTTTGTTCTCGCCATGGTTTTCATTGCGGCTGTCGCTTATGCCGCCACTCCTTCTAGCGGCACGGTCTCTCAGAGCAACCCCACGGTGACCTGGACCGGCCAGATCCCGATCCCGCCGGCCGCAGGATCCTCTAGCTGCAGCGGGCCGAACAACGCCGGCTGTGACAACTTCAAGCTCACCATCATTCCTCCCGACCCGACCTTTGGCCCCTATGTCGTCGTTATCAAGACCGTCTCTCAGAATAGCGACGACTGGGACCTCGAGGTGTACGACCCCAACGGGAAGCTGGTTGGCAGTTCGGGCAACGGAGCCGGCACGGCATTAAATCCGGAAGTGGAGACAGTGACGCTGACCAATCCTCCTGCTGGCACCTACACGGTCAGTGCCGCGCCGTTTGCGGTGACTCAGCCCTACCACGGTTCCGCGAGTATTCAGCATTTGACCGCCACTGCCCTCGGAGGAAATGGCACCGAGCCCCTCGGCTATGGCATCCATCCTGCTCCTGCTCCGCTCGGGCAACACGCCGGAGAGCCCTCTTGCGGGGCGGACTGGAATACCAAAAAAGTTATGTTCGAGGCCAGCGGAACTGCAACGCTACCGATTACCAGCGATCTGCAAACGCTGCGCGTTACGTTCAATGATTGCACCTCACCGGCCACAGCCACTTGGGAAAACGTCACATTCCCCACTGAGTCGCTGCAGACCCTCGACGCGATTCTTTTCACTGACCGATTCACTAGTCGTACATTCGTGTCGCAGCTCACCGGTCAAGACAGCATATCTGCCTTCAGCAACGACGACGGGACTACCTGGACTCCGAGCCAAGGTGGCGGCATTCCCTCCGGGGTGGACCACGAAACCGTCGGCGGCGGCCCCTATCACGCGCCGCTACCAAGCGGTACGCCCGTTTATCCGGACGCTGTCTATTACTGCTCCCAGGACATTGCCACAGCCTTTTGCGCGCGCAGCGATGACGGCGGCCTGACGTACGGCCCCGGGGTCCCCACCTGGACATTGTCAGATTGCGGCGGCTTGCACGGCCACGTCAAAGTATCGCCCGCTGACGGCACCGTCTATGTCCCCAACAAAAGTTGCAACGGCTCGCAGGCCGTGGCCGTCTCCGAAAACAACGGCGTCACCTGGACGGTGCGCCATGTGCCCAACATTAGCGCCGGCATCTGGGACCCCTCGGTCGGCATTGCCACGGACGGCACCGTATACTTCGGCGCCGACGACGGAAGTAGTCTGCCGCTGATCGCCGTCTCCCACGACAGGGGCCTGAACTGGTCCAGTCCCGTGAACGTGGGCGCGTTCGCTGCCCCGCAGCAAACGGGCGAGTCGCAAGGTGTGAAGCAGACAGCTTTCCCCGAGGTCGTTGCCGGCGACCCAACTCGCGCCGCCTTTGCGTTCCTCGGCTCGACTACATCGGCGCCGGGCGGCGGGGGTGACAACCCGAACTGGCCCGGCATCTGGCACCTCTATGTTGCGCACACCTACGACGGCGGCTCGACCTACACCACCATAGACACCACGCCGAACGACCCTGTCCAGCGCAACGCCACTATCTGCGCCGGCGGATTTGGCGGTTGTAGCAACGGCACGCGCAACCTGCTCGACTTCAACGACGCCACGATTGACCAGGACGGCCGTGTGATCATCGCCTACGCAGACGGTTGCGTCGGCCAGTGCGCCACCGGGGGCCCCAATAGCTTTACCGCCGTCGGCACCATCGCCCGGCAGGTCAACGGACGTCGCATGTTTGCTGCCTCCGACGTGTTGGGCGTCCCGTCTGCGCCGCTGGTGCAGGCTTCCGTTGACTGCGCTAACCCCAACATCATCCATCTCTCGTGGTCTACGCCGGACGACCACGGCTCGGCGATTACCGGCTACACCATCAGCCGCAGCGACAACGGTGGCCCTTTTAACGTGATTGCCACCGTGGGCACGACCGTCAACGAATACAACGACCTGATCACCTCCGGCACGTCCGTCCAGTACAAGGTCACGGCGCACAATAGCTTCGGTGAAGGCCTCGCCTGCAGCGCCGTTACGCCGACGCCCTGCCCGGTCACGCCGCATGAAGATCCCTGCGTCGTGCCCGGCGTGACTATCCTGACCGATACCGTCGGCGATGCGACCGACATGCAGCCCTCGCACGACATCGTGAAACTCTCGATCGCCGAGCCTGCCTCGCTCGGCCCCGGCAAGCTCATGTTCATCCTCAAGATGGTCAGTTTGCAGAACGTGCCGCCGGATACCACCTGGCCCATCGTCTTCCACGTCGACACGCCGCCTGGGGACTTCTGGGTCAGAATGTCGGATGTAGTCACGCCCTCCAACTCGTCGGGCGCGGTGAAGTTCGCCTATGGCACGGGGACAAGTGCGACTGCGTTGAATCCGACCGATAATCCCGGAACGCCTGCCGATCCTGCCAGCGGCTTCAACGCCGACGGCACAATCAGCATCATCATCCCGCGCAGCGCGATCGGCAATCCACTACCCGGAACCACGCTTAGCCATTTCTTGGTGCGCATACGCGTTGAGGCCGGTGCAGCTTCCTTCACGCCGGACAACATGCCCGACAGTCTGACACCCGCCGGCCAATACAAAATCAAGGGCAGCGAGAACTGCGCCGCCTCCTGCACCGCACCGACAGCCATCAACCACACGGCGACTACAACTGAGAACCAGCCAGTGGTGATTGACGTTGTGACCGGCGACAGCGACGGCGGCTCGCCACCGCTCACTGTGACAGCCGTCACCCAGGGCAGCAGTGGCACGGTCACGAACAACGGCAACGGCACCGTGACCTACCATCCAAACCAGAACTTCACTGGCACTGACACCTTCACGTACACCATCCAAAACGCGTGCGGCGCAAAAGCCACCGGAAATGTGAGCGTCAAGGTGAACGCGCCGCCTCCGCAGCAGTGCTACGAGGACGATGACCCGCACATCGCTTATGACAACGGCTGGCACACCGTGAATGACCCCAACGCCTCAGCCGGCCACTACCACTTGAAGAATGGCAAATCTGACGTTCACGACATGACCTTCACCTTCCAGTTGCAGACTGCTCAGGGCACGTTGCAGTACTTCTACGCTACGAGCTCCAAGGGCGGAACCGCCGACGTCTACATCGACGGCAAGTTCGCCGGGACCGTCAGCTACCAGGGCGGCTCCGGCTCACCGGGAGGTTCAATGCACCACCCGACCTTCGGTGTCTCGGCCGAGTTCAACATCGTCGGCCAGGGCACGCACACGTTCGAGCTGCGCGACATCAACGGCGCTGCCTACGTGGATAAGATCTGCGTGACGAACAGCACCTCGAGCACCCAGGCGTCTGCCGGTCCGGGCACGACCTCCACCAGCACCAACGCCCTGGCCAGCGGCCAGTCGCTCCTCCAGAACCTCAGCGTTCCCTCGAACGCGCTGGGGTTCTCGGTCGTCGCGGAGTCCGATGCCAACGTGCCGTACAAGCTCACTGTGATTGACCCCAGCGGCCACGTGCTCGGCACCGTGAACTCCTCCCCCAATGGAATCGCCAGCGTACAGGGACCGGTTTCCACGCCGGGCCTGTACGTGATCCAGTTGGTCAACGTCGGAGTCGGTCCGGTCAACATCTGGACGGCGGCCACTCCAGAGGTGACCCGCTAGCAAACGAATCGCAAGGGCGGGGCTTCCTCTCTTTTGCCGGGAGCTCCCCTATAACGTCGCGGCTTTCGACAGGAGGGGCTCAGCTTGCAGGGCCCTTCTCACTTGCCGCGCCACAAACGCGGGCACCGGTAGCGACGGTCCTGCGGTGCGGGGCCGACGCCCGAACTTGATATCGCAACGCCGGGGCCCTAACGTACTCGCGACATTAGTTTGTAAACTTTTTTGTAACGAGAAACTTGCCATGAGCCACAGGCCACCATCAGCATCTTGCTTTGCGGTTTTCTTTTCTCTACCGCCTCACTTCCTGCCAGCCAAGCGCCCGGCAGCTCGCTGCAGAAGAGCGCAAAAGTCCCGGAAGACGCTAGCTCCGGGAAGAATGTTGATGTTTGCGCGTTGGTTAACAGCGCCGAAATCGAAGCCGTGCAGGGCGAACCTATCAAGGAGACCAAGCCCAGCGTGCAGCAGAGCAGTAGCTTCCTGATGTCGGAGTGCTTCTTTGGCACCGGGACCTCTAACAAATCGGTGAGCTTGGCCCTGGCCGCGCCTGATCCTGCCAGGCCCTCCGCGCTCACTCCACGCGAGTTCTGGCGAAAGCAGTTCCACCCTCCCGAGCCGGCGGAGGAAGGAGAGCCCGTTGCTGGGAAACCTCCAAAGAAAACTGAAGGCGAACGCGAGGTGGAGCTGCGAAAGCCCCGCCCCATCGACGGACTCGGCGAGGAAGCCTACTGGGTGGGTAATTCGATCTCCGGGGCGCTCTACGTGCTTAAGGGCAACTCTTTCCTGCGCATCAGCGTCGGCGGCGTCCGCGAAGAGTCCGCGCGGATGGAAAAATCAAAGGCGCTTGCCCACGCCGCCCTCAAGCGCCTCTAACCCACCGCGCCGACGGTTCTTCCTTTCAGTGCCGAAGGGGCAGTTTCCTTTTCATCGCAACTTGCTGAATTCCTTCGATTAGCACCAACTCCGGCAAGTTCTGATCAAATTGGTTGTTCGGCTGTTAACAAACCTCAAAACCGTTGAATCGGCACCGCTTATACCGAAAAAACGCCGGTTCAGCGGCCCTTCGTTGGAACCAAGTTGGAACCAGATTACTGGGGTGAACCCCTACAATGAGACAGTTTTGTCGTGCACACCTTGCGAAGCGAGGATTACTTCTGGATTGCCGACCATCCTCCCGGTGGAAGAGGACTCTGGGATTCAGGTGCTATGTCGCTTCTCCGGCCACCGATTCGCAACAAACGTAGCAGCTAGGCGAAAATTGCGGCTGCTAGTATAACCATTCATGCTGGGGATCGGGTCGATCTGACGCGCAACAGTGGCTTGCCCGCAAGCCTGGTTGAGGGCTTTCTATCGCTACATTGCCGCCTCTCACTGTGATTGAG
>Ga0179592_10000791_pt1 | contig 12793 bp, 9 predicted proteins | sample CZODoug2_1_08_16_FD_148623 | JGI IMG/M metagenome (GOLD analysis project Ga0179592, IMG submission 148623) | Vadose zone soil fungal communities from Angelo Coast Range Reserve, California, USA - CZODoug2_1_08_16fungal (Illumina Assembly) | ecosystem: Environmental > Terrestrial > Soil > Vadose...
CGTACTTGGCCGCGTATTGCTGAAAGACGTCACCGATCACCCAAACAAAGCCGCCCAGCATCAGCCAGAAAAGAACGTCGCGCGCGCTCGTCAGTTCGCGCCACAGAGGAGCCAGGCCGAGATAGCTGACAGCGAGAGTGGCCATCATGCCCAGCTCCCCGAACGTGAAGAAGGTGACGAACGAAAGCGGATTCATCCCGGTCAAGTAGGCTTTGCGATAAGGGATGTACATCGTCCCCCAGAGAATTCCCGCGCCCAGTGCGGCCCAGACACCGCGCAGGGAATGCGCCGCCGGAGCTGCGGTTGAAGAGGCCACGGCTAGTAAAGCCGCGCCTGCGCACATTACGAGCGCGCCGCCCAAAACACCCGTCCAGCGCCGCCAACCCGCCTGGCGGAGCTCATTGAAGAAAAGAAAACCCCAAAGGATGCCGAGAAGGCTGTTCGAATTCCACAAAGGAAAGGCGATGCTCAAACCGATGTCACGGATGGCGAAAATCGTCAGCGTGTTGGCCACGGCCCAAAGGCCTCCGGCAAGAAGCGCCCAAATAACCAGGTGAGGCGCCTGGCGAACATCGGCGCGGACGGAAGAGGTGCCCAGAATCAGCGCGGGCAGGCTCCAGCGCGCGAGAAAAACGCCGATGACCATGATGAGCGAAATGACCATCGGCGAGACGCCGATGGAAACGAGCTTCGTGGGCGCTTCCGCGGCGCCGAGCCAGGCTCCCGCAGCGAAGCCGGAGAGGATGCCGAGCATTTGAAGCTCTTTCGAACGCGACGTATCTCGGATTACGGAGCCGATCTGGGTGTAAACGGCAGGCGGCATTTTGCTCCAATCGGGAAATCAACGAATAAATCGCAGAAGAAGCAATCCGCCCATCAAGACGGCGACGGGCACCCAAAAATGAATATCCCCGAGAATACTGGCCCACCAGCCGCGGACGTTTGGGTCCGATTCGGTTGGTTTCATATTCCACCCCTCATGAATCCAAGCATGAGGAGGCTCATTTCTTTTTCAACTCCGCGTCCCAGTTCACCACTAGTGTGATGGGCTCAGGCACGGCAGACTGCAGAACGCTATTTATCAAGAATAGGTTCCCGTCTGCCGAGACGTCGTAAGGCCAGCTTGGGGAGGGAACTCGATGCGTGCGAAACAGAGTGTGAATCTTTCCTATCACGGGACTCTCCTTTCGCTCAGAGATCTCCGCAGCCGTCATCGTGTCGTTCGATCCTTCAATGTAGAATAGCTCCTTCCCGTCGTGCCGCCATGCGGGTGAGTTTCCTCCGTTCACGGAGACCTGCCACTTGCCGGCGCCACTCGGAAAAGATGAAATATAAACCTCCCCGCGGCCCGATTCCCAAGAGACATACGCGATCCACTTCCCATTCGGAGAAATTCGGGGAAAAGTGAAACGAGAGAGTCCAGAAATGCCCGACAAGAAAGGAATCGTCTTATCGCCCGCAGGTCTGGATAGCACAAGGAATTGTAGGCTGCCGTGTTGCGGGTTCTCCTGAAAACCAGCGATGAATTGGCCATCCGGAGACCACGTGGTCGCGTAGCGATGTCCTTCGCTCGGAGACACCACGTTCTCTGCGCCGACACCGCTTACTGATTTCTCATAGATTTGAGAGTGCCCGCCGCGGCCAGAGCTGAACACAATTCGGTTTCCGTCGGGCGACCAGACGGGAAGGCGGTTCTGCTCATTAGGTTGACTAAAGGTCAGCCGCGTCCTCGAACCCTGCGTCAGGTCGTAAATCCAGATATCGCTGTTTGTAGAGGTATGAGCTTTGTAAATTTCGACAGCGAGTTTCCGGCCATCCGGGGAGAGGCTGGGGCCGAAATAAAGTCCGGGCTCCCCAACCTTGCCAAGAATTTTTCCATTCCGGTCCATCCAAATCAGTTCAGAGACTCCTTTTCCAACGGCCCTTGTGTATGCCAGGACGCCGTTGGTAGAGACAGAGAAAGCTGAATGGTTTACGTTTCCGTTCCACGAGACTTGGTCCGCAATGGGGACGGATTCGCCGGAGACGCGGAAGCGACCTGCGTCGAAGGGCTGCGCCACCAGGATGTCCCCGCGTGGATAAAGAAGCAATCCAGGCGGAGCATAGACGGGATTGCCAGTCGCGCCCAAGACGCTCACTGGCTCTACTGAATCGATAGAGCCAAGATGAATCTCACTGCTGGTTATATCTGTGGTCCTGGCAAGATAGAGAAAATGCCGGCCATCAGGCAGGAACTGCGGCCAGCGATGGGTGTCTTCGTGGCGCGCAGTGTCCAGCTTGGTTGCAGCTACCGGCGCACCTCCTGTCGCGGCTACCCGAAAGAGGTTCGCAAATGGCGATGGGGCAAAGACGATCAAGCCATCCCGGTTCCAGGTCCCACCGCGCCCTTCGGGCGCGGGACAAAGCACCTGGACCGGCCCACCCGAGGCGTCGATGGTTTTGAGTTGACCATCGGCAAAGAAACCGATGGAGCGACTGTCGGGCGACCAAAATGGAAAAGAGGCCCCCTCTGTCCCGGCTAGGACCTGGCCAGTAAGCGCGTCCAGTGGGCGAACATACAATATTTCCGGACCTGCTTGACCAACCATGCCCACCACAATGCGTAACCCGTCAGGTGAGACGGCCACCGGGGCCCAGTCATTTGCGCTCTGGGCGAACGACGATTTTTCCGGGGGCAAGATCGAAGAACGAATAACATGGTGTCCGGGAACGGGCCTCCAGAAGTAGGCAGTCCCGAGTCCGGCAAGTAGCGCAGCGACGGCAATTACAGTCGTCAACCAACCTGTGCGGCCTTTGGCTCTCCCCAACTTCGCCGCCGCGGCTTCATCGTGCGAGCCGCTCTCGCTGATCCACTTTAGCTCGCTCGCTAAGTCACTCGCGCTTTGCCATCGTTCGTCGGGGACTTTTGCCAGGCACTTGTTAATGGAATGATCCAGCGCGGGCGGAGTCATCGGTTTCGCGATGCTGATCGGGGCCGGTTCTTTTTCGAGGATGGCTGAGGCGACGCTGAGTTGGCTGTTGCCTTGGAAAGCGCGCTGACCCGTCAGCATTTCGTAAAGCACCGCACCGAGCGAAAAAATGTCGCTGCGGCCGTCCAGTTCCTTGGCTTCGATCTGCTCCGGCGACATGTATTGGAACGTGCCGATGATCGTGCCTTGCTCGGTCACCGGTGATTGCTTCGATGCGGCGGTGAGCGTTACGCCGGTAGCAAGAGGGGCGGCGGGTTTTGCGAGGCCAAAATCGAGGAGCTTCGCGCCAGTCGGCGTCAGCATGATGTTGCCGGGCTTAAGGTCACGGTGCACGACGCCGCAGCGGTGCGCTTTGTCGAGCGCGTCGGCGATCTGCCCGCCGAACTTGAGAACTTGCTCGAGCGAAAGGGGACCCTTTTCGAGGCGCTTTGCCAGCGTCTCGCCTTCGAGGCATTCCATGACGAGGTAGTCCATCCCGTCTTGATGGCCGACGTCATACAGCACACAGATGTGCGGATGATTCAGGCTGGAAATGGTTTTGGCTTCGCGCTCGAAGCGCTGCTTGCGAACCGGATCACTCGAAAGTTGCGACGGCAGGATCTTGATGGCTACGGTGCGATCGAGACGCGTGTCGCGCGCGCGAAACACTTCGCCCATGCCGCCCGCACCGAGAGGCGAGACGATCTCATAAGGGCCGAGCTTGTTTCCTGAAGAGAGGCTCACGATTGGCGCAAATTATAGCCTTAAAGCGCATCCTTTTCCGAGCGGCCAGCTTCCCTGGACTTGACGGATTGTCAATCTGAGCCATAAGCTCCACGCACTTCCACCATCGAATCTCGCAGCATTGAAGGGCGGCCAAAAAACATGGGAAGCATTCTGGCAAGAATCTATGTCGTGATGAGCGGAGCCATTTTGCTCGTGGTCGGTGCGGTGGGATTCTTTCGCCGCGAAATGTTCAACCTCACATTTCCTCCCGCCCATAACGTATTTCACCTCGTCAGCGGCGCCATCGGCCTTTGGGCCGGGCTCGGGAATAACGCGAATGCTGTGCGGCGGTTTGGTCTGATTTTTGGAGCGATTTATACCCTGGTGGCCATCGCAGGCTTCGCCGGTCTGCGCGACCTAGGGCCCATCCAATTGGATTTGAACACGCATTTCAATTTCATCCACCTCGGAGTTGGTCTCCTCAGTCTGGCGGCCGGTCTTGCCGGCGCAAAGGCGATTTAGTGGATTTCTCGCTTGGTGTGGGCAATTTCCTGTTCGCCTTTATAAGCCTTCCACGCCTGGCTGATGACGTAGGCATGAACCGCATCCGCCTCAGCGACCGTCATGTGGGCTTTGGGGAAAGCAAACTTCGGCGGATCCGCAAGCCCGGGCATGCCTTTCGACCAGTGGCTGCCGCCCAAGACGATCCCATACCAATCCTTATGCACTTCAGGCGGGGCGTAGCGCAGATCGGGGATCGCGCCGTCCTCCACCCAGGCGCCGCTGCCGTCGATGAAGGGAGAGTGGCAACCTTCGCAGTAAAACGACACGTAGAGTTTTTCGCCTTTGCGAATGATTTCATCGCTCACTTTTTGCTCAGGCGGTTTCGGCACGGGCGGAATCTCAATGCGCGGAGCCGGAAAGGGCACCTTACTTCCGAGTCTGAACGCATACAGGCGATTTGGGCCGCGCTTGGATTCGGGAGTGGCCATCGTGCGCGCGGGAGCAAAGAGGCGCGATCCAGAACCCCAGCCCACAGAAGTAATCACGTACTGTTCGCCGTTCACGGAAAACGTGACGGGTATGGAATCGATCGCGGACTTGGTCTGGATGGACCAGAGTTTTTTCCCGGTGTCGGCTGCATAGGCCGCAAATTCGCCGGTGCCTTGTCCCTGAAAAACCAAGTTGCCGGCCGTGGAGAGGACGCCGCCGTTGACGGAAATCTGCTCCTTGACGGACCAGCGTGCGGTTTCCGCAACCGGGTCCCAGGCGATCAGCCGGCCATAGAGCCCCTCGCCGCTTTCGCCTGCTTCCACTGCGGCTTTTGTGTCGGAGCGGCGGTCCGCTGATGGAATATAGACGAGCCCTGTGAGCGAGCTATAACTCATGGGCCACCAGTTGTGGACGGTCCACTGTCTGCCGCCGCCCTGCGACGCGGGGATCAGGACGGGGCGTCCCGTTTGAAGGTCGTAAGAACTAGCCCAAGTGGTTTTGACGAGCGGCTTGGCGGAAAGAAGCTTGCCGGTTTTGGCGTCCAGGATATAGAAGAAGCCATTCTTGGGGGCGGTCATCGCCACGTGACGCTTTTCCCCGTTGATCGTGAGGTCGGCCATCATGATCTGGTTGTTTTCCGAGTGCATGCCCTCGGTGCCGGTCTGGAAATGCCAGACGTATTCTCCGGTGTCCGGCTTCACCGCGATGATGCACTGGGAGAAGAGCTTTTCGCCGGTAATTTTGACTCCGGTCATTTCACCGTAGCCGACGTCAGCGCCCGCGGTGCCAAAAATCACGAGGCCTGTGGCGTCGTCATAGGTGATGGCGTGCCAGACGTCGCCGCCGCCGATCTTCCACGAGCCTTCGCCGAACCAGGTCTTCGAGGCCATTTCCAGGTCTTTTGTTTCGAAACCTTTCGAGGGATCGCCCGGAACGGTCCAGAACCGCCAGACTTCCTTGCCCGTCTCGGCGTCATAGGCGGCAAGGGCGCCGCGGACGCCATCATCCGAGCCGTTGTAGCCCATGAGGATTCTCCCCTTGGCAACTCGAGGCGCGCCGGTGATGCCAGTTTGCAGAGGCTCGCAGACGGTGGCCTCCCAGATCTTCTTTGCTGTGGCGGCATCGATGGCAATCAGGCGGCAGTCGCCTGTGCCCACATAAACTTTTCCATTCCAGACGGCCACGCCTCCATTGGTGCGCGCAGAATAAGAGCCGTTCAGCGCCTGGTCGAGCCGGATTTGAGGATCGTACTTCCAGAGGAGTTTTCCCGTGGATGCTTCCACGGCGTAGACCTTGGAGAGCGGAGCGCTGACGTAGATGATGCCGTCGACAACGATCGGCTCGGAGACAATGCCCATTGCGCCGTCGTAATCCAAATACCATGCAAGGCCCAAATTGCCGGCATTCTGATCGTTAATCTGCTTGAGCGGGCTGAAATGTTTCGAATCGTTGGTGCGGCCGTTCACCATCCAGTTGTTCCCGGTGGCGGCATCGGACGTGACGCGCGCCTCGTTCACGTCGCCGGGCTTCGCGGAGCTGTCTGCTGAAGAGCGAAGGGCAATGGCAATGCCGATCGCGGCGATGACGAGAGTCAGACCGAGAATGCGCCGCGTGTTCATATCAGACCGCCTTTCGAATGGGCGCCGAAGGTCCGCCGCACTGATGCGAGATCGCTGGCCCGAACCTGATTGGTGTGAAATCTCCGTGTGCCATGTTAGGTGCGCGGCGGAAAGAAAGTCAACGCGTGCGAAGTTACGCTTTGCGGTGGGCGAGCGCGCGTACTTCGCTCCAGAGAATGAATGCGAAATAGACGGACAGCAGAAGAAGCTCCGGCTCGATGGCGTAGCGATACTTTGCGACCGGATAGGCCAAGTAGTACGGGATCGGGTAGATGATGAGCGCCGCGGCGAAGAGCAACCACCCGCGCGGACGCCGCGTCAAGACGAAAAGAAGTCCGAGCCAGCCTCCGAGAGACAGCGGCCAGAATTCCCATGGCCGCCACCATTCCCTGCTCTGATAGAGCAGCGATGTCCCATCCCAGAACCACCAGGTGCGATGGAGCGTCAGGTCGAGAAATTCGGAAGGATACTCGCGGACAAAACGCAGGCCGTCTTCCTTGTAGTAGTCGAGGAAACCCATCTCTCCCATGTCCGCATACTTTTTGAACACCGCGGCATTGGCCCCGGGATGCTTACCGCTGAAACCCATGCCGTTGCTGAGGTGATAGTTGCCGAGATGGAATTCAAACCAGTAGTTGCTGCGAAAAAAAACCGGCCGGCCGAAGACGACCTCGTTGCGAATCAGCCAGGGCGAAACCAGCGCGGCGAACAGCACACCGGCAAGCACCGCAGAAGCGAACCAGGGCCTGAAGGAGCGGTGGTTTACAAAGGCCGCGTAGAGAAAAGTAAACGGCATGACGCTGAGCAATGCGGGGTTTGTGAGCGCGATGACCGCCCAGAGCCCGCCGAGCGATAACCACAGCTTCCTGGTATTTTTCTCCGCGACATCGAGCGTGACGATGAAGGCCGCGGAAAGGAGAAAGGCGCTGGCGGTAAAATCCCAAATCCAGGAGACCGGCCAGCGGAAAAAAATAGGGCTGAGCGCCCAGATCCAGGCGGCCCCGAATCCAACTTGTGTGCCGAACGTGCGGCGGCCCAGGGCGTGGATGTTGATGCCGGTGGCGGCGGCAATGACGCACTGAATGCCAAGGAGCACCATCGCGGAGGCCACGGAGTAGATGCCGAAGAGCCGGAAGACCAAGGCGGCCAAATAAGGGTAAACAGGAGCAATCCAGGCGGTGGGACCGGTGTCCTGGACAAAAGGCGAACTGAAGCCCTGCCCGCGGACGATGTGCTCGGCGATGCTGCAAATTTCCGCGCCGAAAGGAAGAATCGAGCCGGGGGCACGGATGTAAGTTTTTTTCCAGAGCACGAATCCGAAACGCAGTATAAATCCGCAGACGAGAAGCAAAATGTACAGGTTGCGATACCCGGTGGTTTCCGGCGTCGAGACGGGAGTTGCGGGAGCTACGAGGGCGGCGGCGGGCATATTATTTATTATGGAAGACAGTCTCGCGCAGCGGCAAGGCGGAGTTGGAATTTAGATTCTTATGCGGCACTGGGAAAGGGGGATGAGCAGTTCAGGAAAGAAGCAAATCAACACGAAGAAACAAAAAGGACGGCAGGTTGGAGGGAAGAACAACCCCGTTCGGCAGTAGTGCGTGGCTGGATGGTTCGCAAGGTAAACTCAGAGCAGAAAAATCAGGAAGAGCGAACGTCAAGTTTCGAACCGGCAACTCGATCCAACCAGGTGACGGGCTAAACGAGATGAAACCGCGGCTACAGGTGATGAAATTCGGCGGCACGTCGGTCGGCGATGCGGCTTGCATCGCCAGAACGGCGCAGATTATCGCGAAGGCGGCGAAGGAGAGCAACTGCATCGCCGTGGTTTCGGCCATGAGCGGGGTGACAAACCGATTGATCGAGGCCGCGAAGAAGGCGCAGGCAGGGAACACAGGAGAGGCTGCGGCTCTTGTCGATGCGCTGCGGCAGCAACACGAAGTTGCGTTGGCCATCCTGATCCGGCGCGAGGAGGAACGCGCACGGATTAGGCAGCGGATGGAAGAGGTGCTCGCGGAAGGGCGGCGGCTCTGCGAAGGAACCGCGCTTCTAAGGGAACTCACGCCGCGCACCCTCGACGCGATTTCGAGCCTGGGGGAAAGGCTCTCCGCACCGCTGGTGGCGGCAGCAGTGAGAGAGCTGGGGCTGCCCAGCGAAGCGATCGAAGCAACGGAGCTGATCGTGACGGACGCGTTTCACGGCGGCGCGGAACCGCAGATGGAATTGACGCGAGGGAAATCGCAGGCGCGGCTGCGGCCGCTATTGGAGAAAGGAATCGCGCCGGTCGTGACGGGCTTCATAGGCGCAACGACGGAAGGGCAACTGACCACCCTGGGAAGGGGAGGCTCCGATTATTCGGCGACGATCCTGGGCGCGGCAATGGATGCGGATGAAGTCATCATTTGGACCGACGTCGACGGCGTGTTGACAGCGGACCCGCGGCTCGTTCCAGAAGCGCGCACGATTCCGGTGATCTCGTACCGTGAAGCCGCGGAGCTCGCTTACTTTGGTGCGAAAGTCCTGCATCCGAAAACCCTGAACCCGGTGGTGCAGGCGGCGATTCCCGTGTGGATTCGCAACAGTTTTGCGCCAGAGCGCCCGGGCACGAAGATCACGCCGGAAGGGCGCAGCATCGGAGGCGGCGTAAAAGCGCTAACGGCGATTCGCGACGTAACATTAATCAGCGTGGGCGGGCCGGGAATTGTGGGATTGCCGGATGTGTTGGGGCGGACGTTTTCGACGACCGCCGACGTGCGCGCGAACGTGCTCCTCATTTCGCAATCGTCCTCGCAAAACGATATCTGCTTCATCGTTGCCACTGTGGATGCTCAGCGGACGGTGGAAGCCCTTCGCAAAGAGTTTGCGCAAGACCTGGCGCACCACAAGGTGGAGCACATCACCGTGGATTCGAATGTCGCGATCGTCGCCGTTGTGGGCGAAAACATGCGCGGAACCCCCGGGATCGCCGGAAAAACATTCAACGCCCTGGGCCGCGAAAACGTGAATCTGATCGCCATTGCCCAGGGATCTTCCGAATGCAACATTTCCTTCGTCATCGAAGAGCAAGCCGTGAAAACAGCCCTGATTACCACGCACCGCGAGTTCGGCTTGGACGCTTCGCCAAACTGAAGAAATGGCAGGCCCGTGGGGACTCGAACCCCACACCAGGCTTAGTACGTGAATACGGCTAAGCCGGAGTTCTTACAGGTGAAATTGCAGGTGAGCGTCCCTTGTAAGCGTTGCTATCACCCACAATTTCGGTCTATGCTGTGACTCTGCGTGATCGCCGGCGTAGTTTTTTGGCCGCCTGTCGCGTTTGACTGGAAGGCGAAGGGCCGGAGAAAACGCGCACGTTGAACTTACGCCTACTCCTCCGAGCGTCGGATTGGCACTTGTTCCACAATCAAAGCGGATCGAACGGCATCGGCGAAAGACGCAGCAAATGAAATTCAGCACTTCCTCAGGTGTGACTCCTCGAACTATGCCCGCTGCCTGGATTCGGCAAAGATTCCCTACAAGAGGATCTGCGGTGCTGTGTGGCACGCTGCTCGCGGTGAGCGCTTTCACAGGTCTCTTCTCCGACCCTGCGCGCGCACAGCAGACTGATCCCGCAACGCCTGTGGTGGTGCAGCCGGGTGCGCCAGGTAAGCCGAGCAGGAGGCTGCCACCGTCGACGAAGGCCACACTGCCGCCAAGGTCCCAAGCGGATGTAGAGTTCATGCAGGGCATGATTATGCATCATTCGCAAGCGGTGGAGATGACGGCGCTGATTCCGTCGCATACGGAGAACAAGGATCTGCGGTCGCTGGGGGCGCGAATCAGCAGCTCGCAGTCGGACGAAATAAAGTTCATGCAGCGGTGGCTGGCGGCTCGGGGCGAATCCGTTTCCATGGCGCCGCCGGGAATGGCGGACATGGACATGTCGCACCAACCGATGGCTCTTATGCCCGGTATGCTGACACCGGAACAGATGAAGGCACTGCGAAAGGCGAAGGGCGCGGAGTTCGACCACCTTTTTTTGGCGGGTATGATTCAGCACCACAACGGCGCGCTGACGATGGTGAAGGATTTGTTCGATACGGCGGGCGCGGGGCAGGATGCCGAGATCTTCGACTTCGCGACGGATGCGGACAACACGCAACGCGCCGAGATCGGGATTATGCAGTCTATATTGGAGAAAAAACCGTCGGGGGAGAAACGATGAACCGAGTGCACAGTGTTGCTTTGCGTCTAGCCGTGGCCGCGATTGTTTTGTGTTCCGGTGTGAGCGGGATGCGCGCGCAGACGCCTGTGTCCCCAACACCCGCACCTCCACCCGCGCAGGCGCCGGAGGAAGAAGCGGAAAAGGACCCGTTTGCGGTGGAGCCGGCTAAGCCGCTGCCGGCGGGGATGACGGGGTCGGATGCGAACGATCCTCGCTTCAAGCTAGCGCCGGGGCTGTATGACGCGGGTGAAACGTCGATGGGCGTGAAGCACCTCCTGCTACTCAAGAAGCCTGACGCGTTTCAACTGGGGGTCGATCAGCCTGATGATCCGAAGGTGCAGAAGATACTTGGCCAGCTCCGTGTGGGCAACACCTCAAAGATGCCGAAGCCGATGCAGTTGGTGGTCGCGCAACTTGCTTTCGCGAACTCGGACCTTGCGTTCCAGGGTAACTACCTGTTCCAGGGAAACTTTTATGGCGTGAATATCTACGACATCTCCAATCCGGCAAACGCCGCGCTGCTAACTTCGCTGGTGTGCCCGGGCGGGCAGGGTGATGTGTCGGTGCACGGGAACCTGCTATTTATGTCCGTGGAGATGCCGAATGGACGCCTGGATTGCGGTACGGAGGGGTTTCCGCCGGAGCCTCCGCCGGCTGAAGGGCATGAAAAAAAACGCCGCTTGCCGGCAGCGCAAAAAGACCGTTTCCGTGGCGTGAGGATCTTCGATATTTCGGACCTCCGGAACCCGAAGCAAGTGGCAGCGGTGCAGACGTGCCGCGGGTCGCATACACATACGCTGGTGATGGATCCGAACGATAAAGACAACGTTTATATCTATGTGTCGGGCACATCATTTGTGCGTCAACCGGAAGAACTGGCTGGATGCTCGAACGAACAGCCGGAGAAGGATCCGAATACCGCGCTGTTTCGTATCGATGTGATCAAGGTTCCGGTGGCGGCGCCGCAGGAAGCGAAGGTGGTGTCGAGCCCTCGCGTGTTTATCGATCCGCGTACGGGCGCGATGAACGGCTTGAACAACGGCGGCAGCAGCCACGGCAAGGCTGAGGAGAAGCCGGCGGACACGAACCAATGCCATGACATCACCGTGTATTCAGCGATTGGGCTGGCGGCCGGTGCGTGCTCAGGCAACGGGATTGTGCTGGACATCAAGGATCCGGTACATCCGAACCGGGTGGACGCGGTGAACGATCCGAACTACGCGTACTGGCACTCGGCTTCGTTCTCGAACGATGGGGCGAAGGTGCTGTTTACCGACGAGTGGGGCGGCGGATTGGGGGCGCGGTGCCGTCCGAACGACCCGAACAAATGGGGCGCGGATGCGATCTTTCATCTCAAGGACAACAAGCTGAGCCTGGCGGGCTATTACAAGTTGCCGGCAGCGCAGGGCGACACCGAGAATTGTGTGGCGCACAACGGCTCGCTGATCCCGGTTCCCGGGCGTGATATCGAGGTGCAAGCCTGGTACCAGGGCGGCATCTCCGTTATGGACTTCACCGACGCGGCGCACCCTTTCGAGATTGCCTACTTCGACCGCGGGCCGGTTGATCCGAATTCGCTGGTGCTGGGCGGCGACTGGTCGGCATATTGGTACAACGGCCGCATATACGCTTCGGAGATTGCGCGCGGCCTGGATGTCTTTGAACTGATGCCGACGCAGTTCCTGACGCAGAACGAAATCGACGCTGCGAAGACGGTTCGGGTGGCTGAGTTGAATGTGCAGAACCAGCAAAAGATCGAGTGGCCTGCGCAGTTCGTCGTGGCGAAGGCGTACCTAGATCAGTTGATGCGGTCACTGGCTTTGCCGGCAGAGCGAATCGCAGCTCTGCAGAAGGCGATGCAGAGCGCAGAGAGTTCGCACATGAACAAGAAAGAGCTGGCGAAGTTGAAGGGCATGGCCGATTCCTTGGAGCAGAGCGCCGCCACGGCGATGAGCCCGGGTGACTCGGCACGGTTACATGCTTTAGCGGAAATCCTGAAGCATCCGGCGGCATGAGGACATCGCGGACCCGATGGATTTTCGTTTAGACCGCAAGGCCAGGGATCCGCAATCGGATTTTGTTGCGCAGCCACCTAAAGGACAGCCATGCGGCGATGCTTGATGATGGATAATGTCGGACGGAAGTGAGGAACTATCTTCGGGAAGCGCTAGCTCGCGGGCAGGGGGCTGCGAGCGAATGCCGATACTCACTCCTTATCGGGTTTTTCGCTGGTTGACACTGGGCTGTTCAGCTTCTCCAATTTTGCCAACTGCTCCCTTAACTGATCCGCGTTTTTCGCATGC
>Ga0179592_10000793_pt1 | contig 12788 bp, 9 predicted proteins | sample CZODoug2_1_08_16_FD_148623 | JGI IMG/M metagenome (GOLD analysis project Ga0179592, IMG submission 148623) | Vadose zone soil fungal communities from Angelo Coast Range Reserve, California, USA - CZODoug2_1_08_16fungal (Illumina Assembly) | ecosystem: Environmental > Terrestrial > Soil > Vadose...
TGCGCTCCAGAATGCGCCCGTCATCTGTGCCGCGGACCACCACCGGCCCGCGCGCATCACCCGCAGACTCCGAGGCGGGCTCGACCACGGCTAGTCGCATGCCGTCCGGCGCAATAGCGAGCGCCTTGTACTCCTGCATCGCCTTAGTGGCGCACAGTGCGCCGGCGGCCGGTGCCATGATCAGAGTCACAGCGATGAGCCATCGCTGCGAGGTCGGGCTCCTTGATGTCGAGCCGATAGAGCCATCGCCCGTGAGTCCATTACGCTGTTTGGTCACCCCTCTCCTCCCTGCCTTGGATGGCATTGCCGCATCCGGACTCAATCTCATTGCGTCGATCATACCAACCAAAGCCCTATGGCCGCTGATTTTCCCTTGAGCAGCTCAACTCGTACCTCGCGTCCCTGGTCACGCTTCTGTCAGAGCGCTCGTGATGCACACAATCATATTGTTCGCGGCATGAATCACGAACGAACCGCGGAGCGACTGACCACGTAACGCCAGAATCGATGCCCCAACTCCCATCAAGAATCTGTCCGCCAATTCGACCCAACCTATCGGGCCGGTCATCAGGTGATTGTCGTGTAGCAGTGCAAAAATCAGACTGCTGATGAGTATCGCCGGCCAAGCAGCGAGTTTTTGCCTCAGCCAATCCAGCAACAGGCCACGGAACATGAGTTCTTCTGCAAACGGTGCAAGAATGACCAAAAACAGAACGGTGAGGGGCAGTTGTTCGATGCCGCTCGGCCCAATCGCATCGGCCGGAATGTCGGCTACCTTGATCCCAGCCCCCCGCAGAATCCAGATAGCGGCATCCGGAAACACGTTCAAAGCGAGAGCGCCGGCGACACTCGCCAGCATCAGTTTGCGGTCAATGGCCGCGAACCTTGTTCGTAGGGGATCCCAACCCAGACGGCGAGAACGCCGGTAATATCGGGCTATCCACCAGACGCTGCTTGCACCTGTGCTGAAGAGAACGGCCAGATGCGGTGATAAGCCGAATAGGCTGGCCAGTGCAAAAGCCACAATGGAGGCGATTACTCCGCCAACGAATAGCCCAAAAATATTTCCAAATGATATTCGAGGCGACGTCAACCGCCGAGATCCATCGGCGAGCGGGACAACCAGATTACTCGTCACGCTTTCACCAGCAACCCGAACAACTGCCGATCCACGAGGTGCATCGTTGCGCCTAATGCAGCGCCGTAGCGACCGCGGCAAAGAATGCGGCATCGTCCACCAATTCGTCGCGTGATTGATCCACCGGCTTGGGTCGAGCGCTCAAGACGACAATGGCCAGATGTTCACGCGGATTGATGTACATGTACTGGCCGAAAATCCCGACCGCTGCAAACGCCCCCACATGCATCGGAACGGTTTGCGACGGAATCCACCACATGTAGCCGTAATCGACCATCTTCCCGCCTATCTTGTGCGGTTTGCCCGCTTCCCCGAACCAACCGTCAGGAACGATCGATCGACCGTTCAGCCGACCCCGGTTGGCTGCGATCAGCGCAAATCGACCAAAATCACGCAACGTCGCCTCAAGACCGCTGCCCGCCCACGCCAATCCATCGGGTCCGTCCACCCACCAAGTCGCATCCTGCTCCATACCCGCCGGCGCCCAGATCTTCTCCGAGAGATAGTTCGTCAACGATCGGTGAGTGGCCCCAGCAACGATGGCGCCCAGTACGAAGGTTTCTCCCGTGCTGTAGTTCCAAACGGTTCCTGGCGGCGCGGCGCGCGGCAAGGAGCCCATGTAGCGCAATACCTCACCCGGTTTACCGGCAATCTGAATCTCCAATACTTTGCGACGATCGGACTTCGGGTCCGTGTAGGTTTCGTCCCAGCGGACACCGGAGCTCATGGTCAGTATTTGACGGACGGTGACGCCGTCATAGGCACTGCCCTTCAACTCGGGGACATAATGCACCACGACGTCATCCAAACTTGATATCGATCCGTCGGCGAGTGCGACACCGACCAGCGTTGATGTAATCGATTTCGCCATCGAGAACGAAATCCAATGCGTATCCGGGCCAATGCCCAATTCATAGTCTTCGAAAGCGATCTCACCGTTCTTGAGCACGAGCATCCCCGCCACCCTATTGGTAGCCAGATAGTCGTACAGATCGAAGTGATGTCCCTGCACGTCGAAACGAATGGACGGAAAAGGCTTACTGCGCTTGAGTAACGGTTGCGAAGACTCGCCCCGGTGCACGACCCGGACCGGCTGCAATTTCTCCGCGTGAGAGAACGTAGCCACCTCAACCCCCGGCAACATGGTGCCGTCGTACACCTGCCGCAAATTCGCAATATCCTCAGCGGGCGCCTGCGTACTCCAGGACAGCGAAACCAGCGTGAGCACTCCCAGATTATTGAGGCAACGACGAATCATGGAGCGCATCCCTTGTTATTTGATGAACCTTGATGCCGACCGTCCTACATTAGCCCATCGGAATGCATGCAGTCACAAAAAAATAGGTAACCCATTACCGGGGTGTTCGAACCGCTCTCGCTTCGTTTTCAAGCCGCCAGACGCAGAGGGGATGTGAGATGTGAGCGGAAATCGCCCCGGCAAGTTTCGAGCGCCAGAAAACAAATCATGCTGAAAGCCGTCGGATACATGCCATCAACATCGCCAAGAAAGGTGAGTCGCTTCCGCTCGCTGGTAACGCGCCTGTTCAAACGACTCTAGGCGCCGACGCGATTATAACTGTCGAATCCGGGAATTCACCCCCACCTCATGGACCCCTGTAAGCCTGACTTTTGGGGATGGGAGGTAACATCTACCGCCGCTGACCCCAACCAACTGCATCCCTTCAACGCACCGGCTTTAGAAATCCCTGCAACTCAAATTCCGCCACCCGACGTCCGAGTTCTGCACCCACCTCCGTGGATGAGCGAAAATGCGCGCCGGCATAAATGCGCGACAGCGAAATTTCTCGGGCGAGAGTGGCGTAGGAGTCGACGTACCGAACTACGCCCGGCATCGCATCACTCGTCACCGCAATCCGACCGCCGGGCGGCGGACCCTCCGCCGCCAGTACCGTGGTCAAGGACCCAATCACGACGCAATGTCCGCACGGGTATTCCGGATGCATCGGCGTCTTGAGAAGCGGCTCCCAGTCGGCCTGACGGTCGGTGGCCGCATTGCCGTCCTGATCCCCATTCCGAATGGCGGTAATCGGTCGCCAGAACGAGTACGTCAACTTGCCGTCCACCATGGCCTGGTCAGCATCGGCCATCACCATGGCGACCATCGCGTACAGCCTCGCATTCTGCTCGACGGTTCGACCGGGGGCCGCGGCGACCTGCTCCACCAGGGGCCAACGCTGCCAGTACGAATAGAACTTGGCCAGCCGCGTCCATTCGGCGGGGCGAGTCACGCTGTCGCGATCGCCTAACCGACGAGTTTCGTTATAGTCCCGCGTCCATGTCGAACTCGTGAGGCTCACCGGGGGTTTGGGTCGAAACTGCGAGACGCTGGACAGCAACCACGGCTTGGCAGACCAATAGTAGGGCGGGATCTTGTTCGGTGTGGTTGGCACCCACTGACCGGGTGGCGCCGCCATGCGCAGCGGCGCCGCCGTCACGGCATTGTCCGCGGTCCGCGCCGCAATTACCTGTGCCGCCGCTCGCTCGCCCGCGTCGACGCCCGCAGTACGTGCAGGCCCCTCGACCACATCGGCCAGCATCACATTCAACGCCTCATCGAGCGCCACCTTCCGATCCGGGTATACCGACACCAAGGCCGAATGTCCCGCAGCCGCCACCGCCGCGACGACCGATGCCTCACCCGTTGCCGGCGCGAGCGCCTCCCGAAACGGCGTGTAGCGAGGGTGGACCGTATTGACCGCCTGAAAGATCGCCACCGCCACGATCTCCTCCGCATCGTCTTTCGGCGACCACTTTGAAGCCGGCTCCGAAGGCGCCATGCCCTCCGCCTCACTGATGACGGCGGCGAGATGGTTCCAGTCCATCACCACGTCCGCTCGCGCCGACACTCCCAACCCGATGAACGCGCCAACGATCGTGACGCCAAAAAGCACTCGCGACATACCTATCACTCCTTTGGCCCGTTGTGAGGTGCTCGACGACAGCAACCGCCGGAGCCGGGACAGGGTGCGCAACCCAGCGATGGGCGCTAAGGACGCGGAAAATCGTTCACTTCGCGATAGCCGCATACACTTCTCGCCCATCGAGGTACGTGCTAAGCACTTTCGTCTCGTGAAGGTCGAACGGCTCGATCGTAAAAATATCTCGATCAAGCACGATGAAATCACCCCGTTTGCCGGGCTCTAAGCTGCCAGTCGTCCGCTCTTGTTTGAGTGCATAAGCGGCGTTGATGGTGTACGCGTCCACGATTTCTTGCAGGCGAATCCCCTGCTCCAAATATAGTGGCTCCTCACCCCTTCCTTTCGCTCGCGTAACTGCGTGCTCCATCGCTTCGAAGGGATTGAAGGTAGAAACGTCCCAGTCGCTACCACCCACAATCATCGCGCCGGCGTCTCGAAGGGAACGAGCGGCATAGAGGTATCGAGATCGGTCAGGTCCCAAATAGGGCAACGTGCCGATGGAGACGTAGATGGCTCGTCGCGCCCACAGTAACTGCATGTTAGCTATAACGTCCAGTTCCTTGAATCGCGGTATATCGGCGGGATCAATCAACTCAACGTGCGCGATCTGATCGCGATTGTCGAGTCGCCCATTGCGCCGTCGTGCCGCAGCGAATGCGTCGAGAGAGGCACGTATCGCACGATCGCCAATCGCATGAATATGCACCGTGAGTCCGGCAGCATCTGCTCCGCTTACAATTCGGTCGAGGTTCTCTTGGGTAAAATAAGTAGGTCCGCGATTATCGGTAGGGTGACCGTTCGCGTCGAGATAGGGCGCGAGCAGAGCGGCGCTCTGTGTGGGATATTCGATGACGCCATCCGCGAAGAGCTTCACCGCGTCCGCCCGTAGAAACTCGGGATTGATGGCCCATTGTTTGCGGAATGCAACGGCCCGCTCAATTAGTGTGGCGGCCGGTTCGTGCAAGTCCTCCAAAAGGTAACTGGCTCGCACCCGCATGGTTAGTCGATGCGAATCATAGAGACGTTTATAGATCTCCATGGCATGATCGCCCACGGATGCGTCCTGCACGGACGTGATGCCGACCGCGTGCATCGCGTCGAAGGCCTTTTCCAGTTCGGCCGATTCATATTCTATGGTGGGTCGCGGCATGAAGCCTGCAATGTCAGCGGCGCCATCCCGCAGAGTTCCCGTAGGGTTCCCGGCTGTGTCGCGCTCGATCCGACCGTTCGCAGGGTCCTTGGTAGCCGCAGTAATCTGAGACGCCTGCAATGCAGCGGAGTTCAGCCAGACCGTGTGTCCGTCTGCGCCGAAAAGTACCATCGGCTTGTGCGTGATTGCATCGAGGTCGGCCAGTGTCAAGGAGAGGTGGGTGGGGTTAACCGCGACGACTTCAAACCATCTGTTCCCCTCCACCGGGTGCTTGTGTAGACACTCGATGAGCCTCGCCTTGACCTCGTCGGGCGTGACGATTTTGTCCTCCAGGCTACAGAGGTCAATATCGCCAGCACTGCTCGCGGGATGCGTATGCGCATCGATGATTCCGGGGAGCACCGTTCGCCCGGCGAGATCAACTGTCTTGGTCTTCGGCCCCTTCAGGGCGCTCACCACCTGATCAGTGCCAACCGCGATAATCGTGTTTCCGCGCAACGCCATAGCCTGCACGACGCGCCGATTGGAGTCCTGGGTGTGGATCCTGCCATCAAGTAGAACCACGTCCGCCGACGGCGTCCCAGCGGCGACTAAGACCGGAAACCCGACCCACACAACCAATGCCATCGCAACAAGATCAGTCCTCATCGTCCCTCCCCACCACATGAGTCGATCATCCAATCTCAGCAAGGACCGTACCATGCGCGCTGCAAAATGCGCAGAAGATTCGTTGCCTTATGAAGCTTGGAACGCGCGAAAGTGATGGTGATCAGGTGTACCTGTTAGCGCTTCTGAACCGGCAGGCTGCCAAGTATTGTTCCCTTGGGACTCGAAGGCACCTGAGCAATAGTTGATTGGCAATTCCTGTAACGATTTGCGACAAACAATCACTATCTTTCTACATGACTCGACGCATAAGGCCGGTCATGCGCAACCTCAAGTGTCGCCGGCACCCCAATACAGGAATTCCTATGAACGAGCTTATTCGGTTCTTGATGATGCGGCCTGCCAATGCGACCACATCCGATCAGGTCAAAGTGGTGGGGGCCTCCTATGTGGAGGGCAATGTCACGCGTGTACAGGCCGTGCAGGCGGCCAAGGCTTTTGTAGCGGCCGGACGATTGCTGTTAACACGGGAGGGAGTGGAAAACCTCAAGCCAGCCCTGGCACTGCTTGATAAATTGAAGTCAGGACCCGCTAAGTTGGCTGACGCCAAAAAGGCCGTGGAGGATGCCGCAGCGGCCAGCGTCGCCGACCTCATAGGCAGCGAATCCTTTAAGACCGACGAGCGCAAGCTGCAGGATTCGTTGTTCGCCATGAAGATATTGTCCAACTCGCTGGAAGGGGACGCCCCGGATTTGGGCCGCCTGATCCAGGCGTTTGACGCCATCCGTGCCATCAATGCCAACGCAGACCCGATTGCACTTCGCCCTTTGTCACTGCCGAAATTTGCGCCACCCGACAGACAGCTGCCGGTGCGCAACAACGACGCTCCAATTGACAAGCCGCGCCCCGTACAGGCGGCACCGGCGCAGGAGGATGTCGCTCGATTCGACAACGCCATCGCGGCGCTCTCAACATTGCCGGTAACCGCGTTCTCAGGAGCGCGGGATCAGGGTGTCGCCAGTGTGCGCAGTGAGGTGGCCGCGCTTGGCGCCCGCCTTGATGAGATGCAGGGGAGACGGCTCGATCAGGCGGCCGTGCGGGCAGGGGCCAGCGGCGCTACCACTGATGGAAGGCCGTGGACCGTGACAGAGGCGGCCATTGCCCAGTTGCCCAAGGGGGTTCAGGCGACACTACAGAATCACGGCATCGACCTGACCCAGCATTCGTTACCGGGCGTGATGTTGGCGTTGCACAACCTGCGAGCACAAAGCGCCGCCGCTGCCACTCCGTCGCCAGTTATCGGCCGATCCATGAAGACGTTGGGCAAAGCCTTAAGCGCCATAGGTGACAGCGACTATGTGGGCGACCCGAATGAGGGCCTGCCCTTAGGCACCGGCAATATTCGCCCGGTAGGCGTCGGCGATTTGCTGATGGTCAAGGAGCATGTGCTTCGCTACGAGGGCGGCGACCTGGCCCATGTCGAGAACGTGATGAAGACGGAGCACTTGTCGCGTGATACGCGGCGCTTTGAGCATACGGAAACCTCACTAACCCAAGAGACCGAAGTCACTAAGGAAGAGCAGCGCGACACACAGACGACCGACCGCTTTTCGCTCAAGCGTGAGGTGGACACTACGGTGCAGAGCGATACTCAGTTCAAGGCAGGCTTGGCCGTCGATGCAAAATATGGACCATTCGTCGAAGTAAAGGCCAATGCGGATTTCTCCACACAACAATCCGACCAGGAGTCGGTGAAACAGGCTTCCGAATTCAGCAAAGATGTGGTCGATCGCTCGGTTTCAAAGGTTGTGCAGCGAGTCCTGGAGCGGCGGACGACCACAACAATCACCGAGTTCGAGGAGAAGTATTCGCACGGATTCGATAACACCGCAGGCGCCGGGCACGTAAGCGGCTTCTATCAATGGGTTGACAAGGTGATGCAGGCGCAGGTCTATAACTACGGCAAGCGAATGCTGTTCGATGTCACCGTGCCCGAACCGGGGACGGCCTACATACTCCTGCAGACCCAAGGAAATCAGGCAGGTAAGAATCTGGTCGAGCCGCCTCCTTTTGCCCTCACGGCCGATCAACTGACCGAAGCCAACTATCGCGTGTGGGGACACACCTATGATGTGACCGGGCTCGAGCCACCGCCGGATGCGGTGGCTACGTATACAAAAGCGCTAGATGCGGCCTATGCCCAGGATCCACATGAGGGCACCAAGTCGGACACCATCGCCATTGCTGAGGGGTACGCAGCGCAGTACGCGCTTTTTCAACGAACCTACGTCAATTATTCGGGTGGTTTCAATGAGTGGCATGTGCTCATTGGTAGCAATTGGATTGACGCCACCTCCGGGACGGGCTACGTGGGCATGGGGGGCGAAACCGGATCGGTGCCGATCGGCTATGTGGCCTACCAGTTCGAGGAGCTGGCAGCGACGATCGAAATTTTTTGCTCACGCACTGACCGTGCGTTGCAGGCATGGCAGCTGAAAATGCATGCCGCCATTACCCAGGGATATCTCGCTAAGAAGCAGGCCTACGACCAGGCGCTGGCCGAGGCGACCGCGGCGGCGGGAACCGTCATCAGCGGAAAAAATTCGCTGTTCAATCAACGCACGATTGCCACAGAATTGCGTAAACAGTGCTTGACGTTGCTGACTTCACAGCAATTTGAAGCTTTCGGCGCGCTTGAGCTCTCGCCGGAAGGTTACGCGCAACCGAATCTCTACCAGACGACCGCACAAATGCCCTTCGTGCGTTTTTTCGAGCAGGCGTTTGAATGGGAGCACCTGGTCTATTTCTTCTACCCTTACTTTTGGGGCTGGAAGCCGGCGTGGAAGCTTCGCGCCTTGCTCGATGATGTGGACCCCGATTTCGCGGATTTTTTGCGCGCCGGCGCGGCGCGGGTGGTGTTTCCGGTGCGACCGGGATTTGAAGGGGCTGTTGCCCACTACCTCGAGACGGGTGAGATTTGGAACGGGGGTCCACCGCCCGACATCACCAGTCCATTGTATGTGCCGATTGTGAAGGAAATTCAGGAGGCAACCGGGGCGCCGGGTAATGAGGTTCCGGTCGGCGATCCGTGGCTCGTGCGGCTGCCCACCACTTTGGTACGCATCCGGCCGAACGATGATCTGCCGAAGTGGAAGAAAGTCGGAGAGGACTGGCAGGCGGCCAATTGATCCGCGATCCGGGCGCAGGGTGTGAGGCCATATGGTGAGCTCTGGAAGTCCGTATGCCGGCAAGAGCAGACTGTATGCGCTTGCGGATCCCGAGCCCATAGTCCGTGAGGCGGACCGCATTGCTTCGGTGCTCAGAGGCCTCATGGGTGTTCGGGAACCTGCCGGCTGCGTAGTTGCCATTGCACAGACCGGCGCCTGGATGCGTGCGTCACTCAAGAATGAAGTGTGGACGCGACAGGCTCCGCCGGCACTACCCAGCTCAACCGATGCCAAGGCGACCGCCACGAAGTTTCTTCAGAATCTGGAGAAGGCATGTTCGCCGAGTAATTCCCAGTGGCCTCAGACACTGGCGGATTACATGATGATTCCGCCGGTGGCCCAACTCAACCTGTGTGAATTGATTGTGGTGCCGCGGGCGGATGGTTCCGCCTGGGATCATTGGCTATATCGCGCAGAGCCGCAATTGCTGGTGGATGGTGCGGGAACGACGCGAATTGGCGTGTTTGGCGCCCACCTTGAACTTCGCATCGGAGATGGGGGCCGCGTAGTCGACTTTGTAATGCGATGGCGGGCTTTGACTCGAGAGCGACATTACGCACAGCCGCTCCCCTATACCGCCGCCACGGAGAATTCCGGGAACGAGGATCTGGGCCCGCTCGCTGCCGCTGCGCAGTTGCCGCCCGTACAGGGGTATCTGCTGGAAGGGGATGGCATCCCTCAGTATTACCTGGCGCCGTATTGGTTCAAATCGGACGGGCACAGCGTCAGCCCGATCAGTGCCAGTGATTGGTCACTAACCGTGGACATCGGGCGGGTTCAGCAAGGCGATGAGACCATGACAGTCATGGCGTTGGCGCAGGGCGGCAGCGGTCAATATGACTATCGCTGGGCGGTCTATCGATACGACGCCATATTAAGTGGCTACCAGCAACTCACGGGCGACTCCGTTCAGAGTGTTGACAGCGCCAATGGACGCGCCACCAGCAGCGAAATCGAACTCCAGAATGGGATTTGGGTGGCGATGGTGAACGTACGGGATCGCGTGACAGGCGCGTTTAAGCATCACCAACAGTTGGTGTTTTCAAGCCCGTTTTCCAGCACGTCCGGTGGCTCCGAGCTGCCGGTGGCATAACTCTGTCGGTGAGGGTAAGGCTGCAATGAAAGTGAAGGATGCATCGACGGATTGGGAATTCGAGTGCCTGACGGACAGTTCAGGCAACGCGCTCCCGGGAGGACTCGTTTTGAAGTCCGTCCTTCACAATGGGCACAATTTCGCGAAAGACCTACGACTGATCGGGTTCAAGATCGAGACGGAATTGGTGGACCCGTCGGGTACGATCACCTCCAGCGCGCCGGTGTTCTACGCGCTGGGCGCTGCACCCTTCGCCGCCGCGAGCGTCCGTAACCTGATCCCCGTGACCGTGACACTGCCGGCGCCGGCAGCCGGAACGTTTCAATACCTGAAGGAAGCGGATACCGCGCTCGATTTTGCGAGGTACTTCAAGGATCCGGCCGGCAACTACGTTGGGGTCGGTGTAGCGGCGACGTATAAGGCCAGCGGATTTTTCTCAGCGCTGCCCAACTGCGAATATTCTGACCTGGAGGTCGAACAGATCTTTCTCTTCAGCCGCTACTCGAATGCTCCGCCGCATGAGCCGAGCGGTGGTCTGGTGGCCGCGCGTTTTCTGCCCATGACCCGATATGCCCTGACGGCCAATTCGGCGGTCGACAAGACAAAGCCGTATACACGCCTGAAGCGCATCCGTTTCGACTACCGCTTCCAGCTGTATTTGGACCGACATTACGACGTCGCCACGAACGCCACGCTAGCTCAATTGGGCAATCAGGCGGGTCTCTTCGCAGACAGTGATTCTAGCGTTGGATCGGGCATCAAGGGCGTAGGCTCGGGCATTTGGAACGTGTTCAATTCGGGTACTGCGGCCACCGCGGTGACTAGCGGGGCTTTTGTTGCAGTTGAAAAGCCGGTGGTGCTCGAAGTGACAGCGCCCGGACTGGGTGCTGGCTTCCCGCTGTTTGAAAATATCACCGCCTCAGGTACGACATCGACCGTGCGCGGTTGGGACAATGTCCACTGGTGGGGTGCCAATCTGGCGGGGGCCCCACTGATCTCGACACCTGGGGCCTTTCATTGTGCGCATTTGCATTGGCGCTGGGGCGGGGCCGCGCCCGGTGTGGGAAGCAATACCGTATTCAATCCGACCGTATACCCGGCTGGCATGCCCACGAAGTCCGCAATGAAGGGGATGTGGGGGCCCGTGCTGGACCCAGGAATCTGGATGCAGTCGATTCGCGTCGCAATTGTGAAGAACGACCCAAAATTGGATCCGAACAAGGGAGTGGCGCTCAAGGATCTGTCCAACGATCAGTGGGAGAAGCTCTTCGATCCCTCCTTGCGGGCTACCCCGATCGACATTGAAGGCGGGGACGAGATTGTCATGTGGTTCTCCAGCGAGATTCCGCAGCGACTCGAGGTTACGGGCGACGCAGGATGGGTGTCGGCTGCGCCCAAGGCGACCTATACGGCAAAGCCCAGCGGAACGGTCTTCATTCACGGCTTCTTCTTCGCGCACGATTCCGAAAGGAGTTCGTTCGCCAAGGTCGGCTCGCGCGATCCTGCACACTGGCCCATGGATGAAGCGGGCATTCGTTCAGCAAAGAAATGGTTTAGACCGGCGAAGTAGCAGCACACGCGGCGTTTTATATTCGAAGCCGCTTATCCATGCACGCGTCGTGGCATGAGTCCCGCGAACTAACGGTCATACCAGACTAAGTTTTGACCCCCTGCCCAGGCAGCAATTGGCTCGATCGGCATGCTGGGTGCGTTCATTGGCCCGTATGCGTGGGGGTTGGCCAAGGATTATTCGGGCAACTACCGAGGCGGACTATTGGCGCTTGCTATTTCCTATACTATTGCGGCTTCGATTTTGATGTTTATCCGGGGCATCGCGCGCTTGCGTGTTGCGGCCGCGAAACCAACCGTGGCTGTTACCTAAAAGTGCTCGGCGCGGCACCTTCGTACGGCGGAGAAATCTTGAATACGGGTGCCCTCTAAAGTGAGGATCGCTACTATGGCCGCGACTCGCGTGGTCTCCGTCCACATCGGCCAGATCGCCCCGCTCGGCCCCGATGCGGTGCCAAGCGGTTTCGTCAAGCACCCCGTCGCGGCGGCGATTCAGGTAACCGCGCTCGGCTTAGTCGGCGACCAGCAAGCGGACTTGCGCGTGCATGGTGGTCCGGAAAAAGCCGTTTATGGCTATTCCATCATTCACTATGCCGCATGGCGAAGCGAATACCCGCACCACAGTGAGCTCCTCGTGCCCGGTGGCTTCGGCGAAAACCTCGCCATTGAGGGGATGTCAGAGGCCGACCTCTGCGTGGGCGATGTGCAAGCGATCGGCAGCACGCTGTTGCAAGTCTGCCAACCGCGGCAACCATGCTTTAAGTTTGCCCTGCGCTTCAACGACAAGTCTTTGCCAAGAGCTATGGTCAAAAATGGTCGCGCCGGTTGGTACTACCGTGTGCTACAGACCGGGTCCATCGCCGCAGGGGATTTGGTAACTCTACACGATCGTCCCAACCCCGACTTTCCGTTCGCGCGGCTAGTCGCATTAGCGGCGCGCGCCAGGGCAACGCCCGCTGAACTTGCGCGAATGGCGGAGATGCCGGGATTGGCGAGCAGCTGGCAGGCATCGGCGCGTGCGGCTATGCAATCTCAGTAACCGCGAATCAATGCCGGCAAGGGGGGT
>Ga0179592_10000795_pt1 | contig 12773 bp, 10 predicted proteins | sample CZODoug2_1_08_16_FD_148623 | JGI IMG/M metagenome (GOLD analysis project Ga0179592, IMG submission 148623) | Vadose zone soil fungal communities from Angelo Coast Range Reserve, California, USA - CZODoug2_1_08_16fungal (Illumina Assembly) | ecosystem: Environmental > Terrestrial > Soil > Vadose...
AAGAACGGGCTCAAGTCCTACCGCGATCTTCCTCTCAAGCTCGCGGAATTCGGCAAGGTGCATCGCTTCGAGCCCTCCGGCGCGCTGCACGGTCTGATGCGGGTGCGCGCCTTCACGCAGGACGATGCCCATGTCTTCGTCACGGAGAGCCAGATCGCCGAGGAGGCCCTCAAGATCAACGACCTGATCCTCTCGATCTATCAGGATTTCGGCTTTCCGGACGTCCGTATCAAGTTTTCCGATCGCCCCGACAAGCGGATAGGCGACGACACGCTCTGGGACAAGGCGGAGACCGCCCTGATGCAGGCGCTGGAGGCCTCCAAGCGTCCCTGGACCCTCAACAAGGGCGAGGGCGCGTTCTATGGCCCTAAGCTCGAATATGTGCTGCGCGACGCCATCGGCCGCGACTGGCAGTGCGGCACCATCCAGGTCGATCTCAACATGCCTGGGCGGCTCGGCGCCTTCTATATCGACGAGCACTCCAACAAGGTCACGCCGGTAATGCTCCATCGTGCCATGTTCGGCTCGCTCGAGCGCTTCACTGGCATCCTGATCGAGCACTATGCGGGTCACCTGCCGCTTTGGCTTAGCCCCCTGCAGGCAGTGGTCGCCACCATCACGTCCGACGCCGACGACTACGCGCGCGAAGCGATCGCAGCCGCGCAACGCCTGGGGCTGCGCGTCGAGGGCGACCTCCGCAACGAAAAGATCAACTACAAAGTGCGCGAGCATTCGCTCGCCAAGGTGCCGGCCCTGCTGGTCGTCGGCAAGAAGGAGGCGGCCGAACGCACGGTCTCGATCCGCCGCTTGGGCAAGGACGGTCAGCACGTGCTCGGGCTGAACGCGGCTCTCGCCACGCTTGCGGAGGAAGCGGTGCCACCGGACCTGCGACGGATGAAGGCCGCCGCGTGAGGCCGCCAGGACGAGGCTGATGGACAATGTCGATATGATTCGAACCTCGGAAACGCTGTCCTAAGCGCCGACTATCTCTCCAGTGCCGCGATCTGGCCATCGAACCAGGAGAGATCCTTAAGGCAATTTGGCGTTCTCGGGCGCTTGAGCCTCAAGCCGCACGACAATGTCCCGGCCCTCGCCGAATGCCTTCTGCGCGCTGGCGCGATCGCTCGACCTTACCCCGGCGCCCGTGACTCAGCGCAAGGTCGCGCTGCCCGCCGGCATTTCCGGGATCGGATGTGGCAAGCCGGTCTCTGATGGAGAGACTGCGCTGGTAGAGTGCCAGGACGTCAGCCAGGGCGGCACGCCCTTGGAGCTAGATACCCGCAACGGCGAGCAGCTCGGGGCTATCCGCGGTGATTTGCGAAGCTGCCGTGCCGACGTGGGAAATGAGACGCTCGCAAGTCGCCCACGTATCGAACGCGGGCTCGGGAAACGCAGGCAAGGCAGCGCGGAACGCACTTTGCATCCACTGGGACGCTTCGTACGCAAGCGCGTCCCGTGCCGCTGGCTGCACCAGCCGATGAACCGAAAATGTGCGCGTGCTGGAAACAAAATCGACGAGCGAGAAGCGATTGAGCGCGCCGATCGCCTTTTCGAGCTCCACGGGGCTCGCTACAAGTCCGCGCCAAAGCAGCCGGATAGTTCTCAGGAGCTTGGGTGAACAGCTCCTCCGGTATGTCATCGGACGCATAAAAGGCCGCAAGCGAAAGGATCGCGCGCGCCCGGCGCACGCGCCTCGGCTTGCTCGATCTGTTCCTGGAAGGTTGCGAAGACCGCCCGCTCGTACTCGACGCTTTCAGGCGCCTCGCGCTGTGCTGAGCGATCGCCGCCAGGCTCGTCCTCGCGCAGATATGCCGCGGCGTGGGATAGTGCCAGCGGCAGACAGCCGAGCGCCGTGGCAATAGCTTCGAGATTTGCCGGCGTAAGGTCGCTCCGTCCACCTTCGTCGCAAATACGAGACCGCCTCGGGCATGTCCCATTTTGCGACCTCGATCCTGGCGATGCTGGCGCGCCAGGCGACGATCCGGCTCGTCAATAGAACGCTTGCATTTGCGAGCGGCGCCCATTGACGCAGCCCGGCTGCGTCATCGACGTTGTCGTAGACGAGCAGCCAGGGCTTGACGAAGCCGCTATGGGCGATGAAATCCAGTGCTTGACGTGCGGCGGCGGCACGATCCGAGACCCGGTTGCGGCCAGGAATGAAGATGCTGCCGAGATCGACGAGACCCTTCTCCAGCGCGTCCCGGGATTTGCTGTCCTTCGCCCGTTCGGCGTTGAGCTACCAGACACCCGCGTAGCCGTCTCGTGCCTGATAGGCGAATTCGCGTGCCAAGGTGGATTTGCCGATGCCGCCGAGGCCGTGAATCGCCGCCGGCTGAGTGATCGCAGCCGTATCGCCCGCTCGGAGTGCGTTCCCGATCTCGCGCAGCTCGTCGGCGCGGCCCGTGAAGCTCGCCAATAGGGTGCCGAAGCCGGTGCATCGTCCTTATGCCGGCCAGGTTTGATCGCGGTCAGCAGGACCTCGCGCACCCGGTCGTGCCGATCGCGGATCGGCACCAGATCCCAGTAAGCGAGGCCCGCCAGCAGGCCCCGGGGCGTGCAGTCCTTGACGCGCAGCACGATCAGCCGCACCTTGTTGTTCACCGTATCGCGCGACAATCTGGGTGAGAACGGCGCGTCAATCTGGATGAGACGAGGCGGCCGAGCGGATCGATAATTGACGCTGGCGGGCGTCTTGGCAAGGGTTGATTGACGCGGAACGTCAATCAGTCATCGGGCGTCTCTGTTTTCTTGATTGTCGCGTGGGCTGGTGGCCGGCCGCGACCGCGCTTTCGATCAAGCGCCTCGCGGCGACGATAGCTCTCGACGTTCATCTCCAGGATCGTCGAGTGGTGGACGAGGCGATCGATGGCTGCGAGCGTCATGGCCTGGTCGGGAAAAATCTTTCCCCATTCGCCGAACGGCTGATTAGCCGTGATCAGCATGGACCGCCGCTCGTAGCGTGCAGCGATCAACTCGAACAGGACGCTGGTTTCGGCTTGATCCTTGGTGACGTAGGCGATGTCGTCGAGGATGAGCAGATCGTAGCGGTCAAGCTTGGCGATCGTGCTTTCGAGGGCGAGCTCGCGACGAGCGACCTGGAGCCGTTGTACGAGATCGGTGGTGCGGGCAAACATGACGCGCCGTCCATTCTCGACCAGGGCGAGCCCGAGGGCTGCCGACAGATGGCTCTTGCCGCCGCCAGGTGGCCCGAACAGCAGGATGTTGGCACCCTTCTCCAACCAGGCATCGCCAGATGCCAGCACCATCACCTGAGCTTTCGAGACCATTGGCACGGCCTCGAAGTCGAACGTGGCGAGCGTCTTGCCGGCGGGCAGACGCGCCTCGGCGAGATGCCGTTCGATGCGGCGGCGGCCACGGTCGGCCATCTCGTGCTCGGCGAGCGCCGCGAGGAAGCGGGCCGCCGGCCAGCCCTCCTTGTCGGATTGCGCGGCGAGCTTGGCCCACATCATCCTCATGCTCGGTAAACGCAGCTCGTTCAGCAAGAGTTCGACGCGCGCGGCATCAACAGTGGTGGTCGTCGTCATGCCACGGCCTCCAGGTTGGAGGTCGCCTTGACGGCACTGACCGCTGCGAGTTCGTCGTAGGTGCTGAGTGGTACGAACGCCACCTTGATCGCCGGTACGGATGCCGGGCTTGGACCGAACCGTTCGCGCAGTATCGCCATATCCGGTAACCGGCCCGCATCCAGGTCCGCGTCGATCAGACCTGCCAGCTCAGCCTCGCAGCCGCGATCGTGAGCGAGCGCCAGCAACTCGACGGTCAACTTGCACGCGCGCTTGTCGCCCACGCTCTGGTGTAATGCCGCGAAGGCGCGGGCATAGGCCGGGCGCGGGAACAACTGATCGCGGTAGACCAGATTGTTGAGCGCCATCGGCTTCTTGCGCAGCGCGTGGATCACATGATGATAATCCACGATGTGACCGCCCTTGCTCTGCGACACCGGCCGTCCACGCCGCAGCGTCATCATCGCTGTTGCGCCGAGGAAGCACTCGAGCCGGTCATCGTAGAGATGCACGCGCAAGCGATGGCCAATGAGCCGCGACGGCGCTGTGTAGAAGACGCGGCGCAGGATGAAGCCGCCGCTCGACGTGACGGTGACGATCTTCTCCTCGTAATCGGCCGTCCGGCGCTTGGGTAGCGCAGTGAGCATCGGCCGTTCCAGCTCGATCCGCTTGCGATTGTTGGCGTTGCGTCGACCAACGATCTCATCGACGAAGCGGCGGTAGCCGTCCAGATCGTCGAAGTCTCGGCTGCCACGCAGCAGCAGTGCGTCCTCCAGCGTCTTCTTGAGATGCCCGTGCGAACTCTCAATGGAGCCATTTTCGTGCGCAACACCCAGGTTGTTCCTAGTTGGCATCATGTCGTAATGGCGCATCAGCGCCTGATAGCGCAGCGTCAGATCCTCCTGAGCGTCGCGATCCAAGTTGCAGAATGCCGCCGAGAGACTATCGCTGCGATGCTCGCGCGGCGCCCCGCCGAGCGCCCACAGCGCGTTCTGCAGACCCTCCGACAGCGCCACAAAGCTCTCGCCCCCGAGCACGACGTGGGCATGCTCGAAGCCCGAGAAGGCGAGCCGAAAGTGGTATAGCCGATGTCCCAGCACGACACCTGCGACCGTGACCGCGAGTACGCTGGTGTCGGTAAAGTCGGACAGGCCAGACCGGCCGGGCTCATGCTCCTGGCGGAAGATCACATCCTGCTCGGGCCCGACCAGCGCTCGCCACGTGCGCATGCGCCGCTCCAGCGTGCGCCGAATGCCGGCGCCGATCTCCGGATGGCGCCGCCGAATCTCTTCCAGCACCGCTACGGCCCGAATGCCGGGGGCCGACTTCAGGATCGGCACAATCTCGCCGTCCCAAACCTCGGCCAACGGGTCCGGCCGCCGTCTGCCGCGCGGCGCCTTCTTCTGCGAGGGCAGCCGTGGATCATCCTCGATGCGGTAGCCGGTTGCCCGGCTGAAGCCGGACTTGGCGGCCGCAACGGTGGCATCTTTGCTATGTCGGTAAATCATGTACAGCCTCATCTGGTGGTCGGTGATGTGAAGGCCGGGCAATATCTGATCCCTCAATTTCGAGACGAATCAGACACTTGACCCAGTCGCTCACGACCGCCAGACCGCACTGATCCCCCTGGGGAAAAGTGCGCCGCGCCGGGGCTGGACGCCCTTCGCTCGGGCTACGCCCTCGCTACGGCCTTCCAGTCCCGGCGCATTCCCATCCTGATTGACGCTGCTGTCTCACCTTGATTGTCGCGCGGCAGCCCTAGCTGTCGCTTGCCTCGACAGTCACCTCAGGTGCCCTCGGCAGGGTTGCCGAAAGGTCACCCTGATGTCGCCGTGAAAGATATCATCGTTAACGACGTTTATCGAAAATCGTGTATTATTGTTAATCGTCGATTAAAATTGTCCCGGTTCTTCAAAGAACAGTGAGTGGCATGATTTTGTTCCCTAGCGATCACTCCGCTGAGAGTGGTGACTCGGTTACCGGATACATTCCGACGCTCCCCAATGCGGACCCAACCTCAACCGATGGAGTCTCTGCATCGGTTCCCAAGGCTGCAAGCTCGTCTCAAATCTTGAGCTTGCCGGAACCAATTAGATTTCTGAACCGTACATATAAGGAACTCGAGGTTATACTCGATCCCAACACGAAATGCGTTTGGTGCTATCAACGTCCAATAGGACCTCCAAGCTTTACGCCCGGCATGATCCGCGAACTGACAGTGCTACATCGCGAAATTCAAGCCGTGGAGGCCTCACAGGGACCAAATGAAGAACCGCTCATTCGATATTACCTCCTGGCTTCCCAAATCCCCGGCATCTTCAGCATGGGCGGGGATCTTTCGTTCCTTGCTGACAGGGTGCGTAAGCGCGATCGGGAGGCGCTCCGATGGTACGCTTATCGCTGCGTGGATGTTGTCTATAATCTCTCGGCCGGTTTCGACTGCGGCATCGTCTCTGTAGCCCTGGTCCAGGGTGACGCCCTTGGCGGAGGACTCGAGTCGGCGCTTTCCTGCAATTTCATTGTTTGCGAGCGCAGCGCAAAAATAGGTACGCCAGAAATTCTTTTCAACTTGTTCCCCGGAATGGGCGCTTACAGCATACTCTCCCGGCGAATTGGATCAGCGATGGCGGAGCGGATAATGTTAAGTGGCCGAATCTACAGTGCGGATGAGATGTATGATCTCGGCGTCGTCGATCTCGTCGTAGACAATGGGTGCGGTGAAGCGGCCGTGCGCGACTACATCGGCGATACTCGAAAGCATGGCGCCCGACAAGCCATCTACCGCGCCCGTCAACGCGCAAATCCGGTGACCCTCGCCGAGCTCAGGGACATCACAGAGATTTGGGTGGAAACTGCGATGCGCCTATCAGACCCCGATCTCCGACGCATGGCTCATTTGCAATCCGCTCAAAACCGGCGACTACGCCGCCACGCGGATTCTCCTGCCGGGGTCCCATCGCATCCACTCGCGCCCGGTGGGCAACGATAGATCATCACTTGATTGACTCCGCCTACTCAATGGCTCGAGCCGTGAAGCCGACTTTCAAGCTGGCTCGGCTCTCGTTGCACCGGCCTAAAACATGAGCTCTCAACAGCTCTATCGTGTCGTCAACATCGTCCATCAGTCGATCTAGCCGTGCGTCGCCTTCGCGTGCAAGCTCGGAGAGCGTAATATCCCGTAGCGTCAGACACGTGCTAAAGACCTTTGCGGCACCCAGATTCGCAGCCGAACCGCGTAGAGAGTGCACCAGATCCCGGAAGCCCTTGACGTCTTCCTCCTCCACAGCCACACGTAACGAGGCCAACAATTCCGCGGCATCACTGGAAAATTGAGAAACGAGGCTAGAGATAAACACTGGTCCACCTAACCGCTCCAGACTGGCCAGGACCATCTTGTCTACCAGTTCCTCATTTTGCGAGTTGCGAACTAAATCTGTGGCGGAAAGACTCCCCATTTCGGGCATCTGTGATGCATGGACGTTAGTGCAACTCACGACACTGTCGATAATTTCCAAGAGGCGCGCGGGCTCGATGGGCTTTGTTGCGTACCCGTCCATGCCCGCCTCCTGGCAACGGGTCCACGCGTCCGACGATGCATCCGCAGTCAGCGCTACTATCGGCACCCGCTTCTGGCCAATGCTCGCGAACCTATACAGCTTCGTCGCCTCGATGCCGTTCATGACAGGCATGTTAACGTCCATCAAAACCACATCAAAGTCATCGTTCTCAAGGGCCTCAATAGCCGCTTCACCGTTGTCGACCACTGATACTCTGTGACCTACTCGCTCCAACGTCCTTTCGATGACCATTTGATTTGTTCTATTGTCCTCAGCAACCAGGACAGAGAGCGACCGGGCCGCCGGAACAAAGACTTGTTCAACATCTGTCGGCCGCCCGATCAGGCCCTGATTCGCGGCGCGCATCGCCCGTCGAATGGCCTCCTCCCCGGCAGGCCAGGCCACACTACTTACAAACATGCTTCGCATCGGAATCGATAGCTGCTGAACGCCCAACTCATCCGTTACAAGCACCAGACCAGAACTCACCTGTTGCAGACTGCGAAGTGACCCCACAAGGGTGTCCGCAGGATCAACCATCGCTCGGCGATGATCAAAAAACACCACCGGCCGTTTGCCGGCAAATATTGGATCGGCATCGCAAATCGATAACGCTTCCTCCAGCCGGCACACCGCGCCAACGCAAATGCCAGCGCGCTCGAATTCAGCTTTAATGTCGCGATCCTGCGAGATCACAATAGAAGTCGACTCCATGAACCGCATTGTCTCGTCTCCTGAAACCTGCGTCACGTCGACCTCGAACCAGAATGTACTACCCTTCCCAACCGCACTCTCGAGCCCCATCTTTCCGTTCAACATATAGACAAGCTGTCTGCTGATCGCGAGGCCAAGGCCGGTTCCGCCATAACGGTCGAGGATGCTAGCATCCGCTTGAGCAAAGCTCTCGAAAATGCGCTCCTGTGCTTCCTTAGGCACACCGATTCCGGTGTCACAGACTTCAAACCGCAGCCGATTGCGCTTATCTTGTTGTTCAATGGCGTCGACGGTGACAACAACAAAACCATTTTCCGTAAATTTTATTGCATTGGCAACAAGGTTGATAAGAATCTGTTCGATGTGATTGTAGTCCGCCGAGACATGAGCAGGCGTGCGGCCGGCAATATGGACCATGAAGGTCAGACCCTTGGACTTCGCCTGGACCGCGAGCATCGCTTTTAGTCGTCCTACAGCTTCGTACAGGTCGACTTCCACGATTTGAAGTGGCATACGCCCGGCTTCGATGCGTGAAAAATCAAGGATATTATTGATCAACCTGAGCAGTGACCGCCCGGAATTGACGATCGTGGAGACCATTTCCCGGCGCTCAGCATGACGTATCTGGTCTTGCAACAGGCCTCCCAAACCTATGATGGCGTTAAGTGGAGTCCGCAGCTCGTGGCTGACACTGGCAAGAAACATGCTTTTGGCGCTGCTTGCCTCCTCCGCCTGGCGTTTAGCTTTCGACAGGTCGCGGATTAATTTAGCGGCGTATAAAGGCAATAAAATCAAACACGCAAGCAATGATATTGATAAGCCGGTGTGCTCACGCCATACGCCTGTTACGAACAAGACAACGACAAAACTAAGGTTTGCAAACGTCATGGCAGTGTACAAGTACGGGATTCCGAAGCGAAACCCATTGCCGAACACGGTCCAGAGATAAAGTGGATAGAAAAAACCAGCCTTAATACCGCCGGCAATAGCGAGAATGGAAATCATTCCAAAATCACAGGCCAAGCCTAATACGCGACGCTGCACATGAGCTAGAGGCTCCCACAGAATGTGCCCGAACAACATCAATGTCACAAGGAAGTAGAGTATGAATGGACCGTATGTTGCTTGAAGCAATGTCGTAGCATCGGCGTTGCCAGTCCATGTCAAGATTGATAAAAAAGATACGATCGACGCCGAGAACGTGAGACGATTAAGCGTAATCTGGTGCTCGGTGTCTGGACGGTCGCGCAAGCGATTCCGAATCCATGCAATGAGGTGATGTCCGCCCTCCACACTGCACGATTGCCGGGGGGTGGAGTTCATCGTTGCCTCAACCGGTTGCCAGAACCGCCATGCGTTGGCCTTTGCCTAGGACCTTTTCAAACTGGTCGGCCGACATAGGCCTACCGCAGTAGTAGCCCTGCACCGCGTCACAGCCTGCGGCACGGACACATTCCAGCTGGCCAGCGGACTCAACGCCCTCCGCAACGACGTCCATATGGAGGCTATGAGCGAGGTTGACGATGGTGGAAACGATTGCGCGATCGTTCGGATCGGAAATGACGTCACGGATAAATGATTGATCGATCTTCAGTCGATCCACCGGAAGTCGCTTCACATAACTTAGAGAAGAAAACCCCGTACCAAAGTCGTCGATCGATATGACCACACCGAGTGCACTGAGTTGCTCAAGTTGGAGGATGACCTGGTCGACATCTTGCATCAAAATGTTTTCGGTTAGTTCAAGCTCTAGAAGCCGAGGGTCCAGGTTCTCTTCGCTCAGAATTCGCGTTACGAGGAATGGAAGTCCCTGGCCGCGGAATTGAATGGGCGAAAGGTTCACACTCATTCGGAGTGACGGCAGTCCGCCGCGCCGCCAGGCCGCGGCCTGCTTGCAAGCCTGCCGGAGGGCAAACGCGCTTATCGGCAGGATCAGGCCGTTCTCTTCGGCCCTAGCCAGGAATCCGCCAGGTAAAACGAGAGAGCCGTCCGGCTTGCGCCACCGGATAAGAGCTTCGACACCGGTCAGTTCACCAGAATCCAATCGGAATTGCGGCTGGTAGTACATCACGAACTCGTCGCGTTCGATGGCAAGGCGCAATTCAGCATCAAGTTGTGCGGCCTGGCACGCCCGACGGGTCATATCGGCAGCGTAGAACTGATGGCGGTCACCTCCATCGGCCTTGGCCTTGTACATTGCGAGGTCGGCATGCCGCAGTAGATCTTCAATATTATCCCCGTCCGAAGGATAGATTGCCGTACCAATGCTTGCAGCAAGCACGACACGGTGATCGTCAATGGCAATTGGTTCACGCAGGAGGGCAACAACCTCCTCAGCAAAGGCAGCAGCGGCCTCGGTACTCGAGGCGTTGGTCTGCAGGACCGCGAATTCGTCACCGCCTAGTCTAGCCACATTGGATTCGGAGCGGCTTAGGGTTTGGAGCCGCCGTGCCATGGCAGTCAGGAAGCGATCTCCCATGGAGTGCCCCATGACATCGTTGACGCTTTTGAAGCCATCAAGGTCGATCACGTGCAGCGCAAAACAACGGTCCCCTCGCCGGCTCACGGCAATTTCCTGCTGGACGCGCTCAGATAGGAAAACGCGATTAGGCAAGCCAGTCAAAGAATCATGATGGGCCATATACTGCAGATGCCGCTCAGCGGCTTTTCGTCCTGTGATATCGAGTGAGCTCGTCACAACACCAATGGTGTGATTGGAGGCGTCCCTAAGTGGAGATTTCGTCGTTAGAAATACCCGGCGTTCGCCGACATGATCTACGAGTTCGTCTTCGAAGGTATGGATAGGAGCCTTATTGTGTAGGACCAGCCGATCGAACGCCTTGGTGCGAGCGGCACTTTCCGCATCAAGCACTCCGACCGCATCAGATCCAATCGCCGCCGAATGATCGATTCCCATCACTGTCGCTTGATACGCATTCATGAACACAAATCGACCTTGTTGGTCGGTTACGCTGATCATCGCAGGCACCGCATCGATGACTTGCGCCAAGCGTTCACTCGAGTCGCGCACAGCCTCTCGAAGAGATTGCTCGCTTCGCTCCAACTTACGTTCTAATCGCTCGGCGCGATCAGCCAGCAAGAGCTGCTGTTTTCGCAGTTTAAGCAAGTTCTTCGCCCGTGTGACAAATTCGCGATGATCGACCGGACTTAGAAGAAAATCAGTAGCCCCCGCATCAAGCGCTCGCAACCGATAGCTTCTGTCCTCATAAACCGTTATAACAATGACTGGAATGTCAACCGTCGCCGGATCCGCACGCAGTCGCGCGATGAAGGCCGCCCCGTCCAAGCCGGGCATATTGTAATCGGTGATTATGAGGTCTGGCGCAAGGTCGCCAATCGACCTAAGGGCCTCTATGGGATCCGCAAACGCTTCCGTTCGAACAACATTTTCGATCGACGATGCAATTTTAGAATATATTGATCTATTAATCGGCTGGTCATCAACGATTACAATCGTGCTCATTGTGATGCCTGCCACCAATATTAAAACGGTACAGAAACGGACTGCCAACGTTCGGCCCAGGAGCGGCCGGTAGATTCGAAATAAGGTCCCTCTACCGAAACTGCTAGATCCGCACTGAGCATTCGCCAACCTCACCAGAGGTGAGGAACAAGCCAACATATCATTGCAATATTTCAGATCCTCTGAATGAAACTTGAAAAAACGCACATTACTTATGACCGTTTGTTAAAGATGAACGGCTGTTCCGGTGTCGCCCTGACAAGCGAAATGGAGATTGACTTGGTGACGCCCGACCACACTTTAGAGTTGGCCACGGAAGCGAACGATTTTGATCGGGCGATACAGACAACGGCCGTTCAGCGCCAGTAAGGTTGAGCGACGGCTCGGTCCGGCGACAAAGCCCTTTCGCCGGGTACTTCCTATCGCCGGGTACTTTACGATGAAGCCGGTCGGAAAGCCGGATTGCACGTCCGGTTTGTTCTGTCACCACCGCTACATCTTCGTCCAATCGCTTGATTGTTCGAAGGCATAGGCTGCGCGGTAGATCGTCGGCTCGTCCCAGTGCCTGCCGATCAACATCATCGAGACAGGCAGCCCATCGCACATTCCACATGGAACGGCCATCGCTGGGTGATGGGTGATATCGAAAGGTGACGTATTAGAGATCATGTTCATGGCGTGCTCGACGACAAGTTCGCGCGGCGCACCAGGCGGCGGAAGTTCACCGGCTTTGGCGGGCGTCGTCGGCATTGCCAATAGATCGAAGTCAGCCAGCGCCACATCGTAGGCGGCGGTGAGGCGGCGCGTGACGTTCATCGCTTTGCCATAGTACCGGCCGCCATGGTATTTGCGGACATAGGTTCCGAGCAACGTAAACAACTTGGTAGTATCGCTGAGCTCATTGGCGCGCTTACGCCAATTGCGATGAAAATCCATGAGGCTGAGGACGTACAAGTCTGGCCTGCTGACGCCATAGCCGTCGCCATGCATCATCGTTTGGGTTAGACCCTCTGCGCCGATTGGCACAAACATCGCCGGCGCAAGCAAGTGCGTGGGGATGGAGACCTCGCTGACGCTACAGCCTAGCTTCTCAAGGCGCGCCAAAGCTTTGCGAACCTTCGCATTGACACTCGGCTCGGAATTGGCCTGCTGAAAACCCTCGGTGACGACGCCGATTCTCAAGCCGGCAATTCCCCGCTCCAGCAGACTGGCATAGGGGTGGACCTGCACTTGGCCTTGCCGCGAATCGTACCCATCTGGTCCCGCGAGCACCTCTAGTAACAGCGCGTTATCGGCAACAGTACGAGTCATCGGACCAACGTGATCGATGCTGACCTCTATTGGCATAATGCCGGTGTACGGAACGAGTCCATAGGTGGGCTTCATGCCATAAATGCCGCAGAAGCTCGCCGGGATACGAATAGAACCTGCTTGGTCGCCCCCCAGCGCCATGTCCACCTCTCCGCGCGCGAGAAGGACAGCGCACCCCGAGGA
>Ga0179592_10000802_pt1 | contig 12729 bp, 17 predicted proteins | sample CZODoug2_1_08_16_FD_148623 | JGI IMG/M metagenome (GOLD analysis project Ga0179592, IMG submission 148623) | Vadose zone soil fungal communities from Angelo Coast Range Reserve, California, USA - CZODoug2_1_08_16fungal (Illumina Assembly) | ecosystem: Environmental > Terrestrial > Soil > Vadose...
AGCCTCCAATAGAGGCACTGCCACAGGAGTCAGTGTCATATGACAGCGCCGAATGGCCGATTCGACAGACGGATCACGAAAGAAGTCGCGGTGGAGCTTGCTCGTCCAGATGCTTCGCAGCTCAGAGAGATGGCCATTGCCCAAAACGTGAGTGCTCGCGGGATGCGAGTAGCTACGGAAGACGCGTGGTTCCCAGGGGACCCCGTGCTGCTATGCTCTCCGGACTCTGGCGCCCGTACTCAGGCACGTGTCGTTTATTGTCAGCGCATGGAAAACAACAGATTTGCTGTCGGTTTGGAACTTTTGGCCCCGCTGGGAGAATGGACCAAGCCGTATTAGCTCGTCGCTGGAAACATTCCAGAAGTATATATGTGAGCGACTCCTGGGGTTTAGGGCTTCGCCCCGCTTTTCCCGCTGACATCCTAAATTCCCTGCGACGCCAAGCCTATGAGGCCCTCCTCATTCGTGCGTCTCCTATCGCATTGCGGGCATATCCACAGGCGAAAAGCCCTTTTCCGCAGATCGATTTCAGCGAGATACATGGGCGTCCCATCGTAGGGACATCGGACGCTGGGAACCGTATCCGGTTCATTCGTGATTCCGTTTTGGCTCAGGATGAAGTATCCACGATAAGCGTTGTAGTGGACAAGACAATCGGGCTCCGTACAGGCATACGCGGGCGTTCGTGTAGGGTCACCTTTGCTGTTTAAGGGGTTCCGATTAAGCCTCATCTCCACATGATGCTCATGACAAAACGCTCGAAGTTCCTTGCTCGGCCGGGTAGCAGGCATAGGCCCTCCTCTAGGACACCTCCAAATGGGCTTCTGTCGGAGACTGTGTACTAGTGGAACGCGCTGGTTCCGTTAGATTTTGGAGTTGTTCCTAGTACTTCCTGTCATACGCTGGCGGCGTTCAGGAGTCAAGGGCCTATTCCCTCCTATTCCCTGAATCCCTGAATGTGGTCCCCCCTGGGGTTATTGTGCCGCCTCTTCCATGCGCGATGGCTCTGCTGCGGATTTTGACTCTTCCCCGCCTGCTGGTCAGGTATTCACCTGTTAGTGATTTCAGGAACTCGCTCTATCGTATTCCCGTTTCGGCATCCGTACTCTCCCCAGCGAGTTGAGTTTCACGCTCTACCGCGCTCTCGGCGTGAGGTTCATCTCTCTTGGAAACATCGCTCGACATACTTCTCGCACGGAGAGGATCATCACATGACACAAGAAGCCGCGCTTGAGTTCCCGCGAGGCGTAGCAAGAGAAGACTGCCTTGGAGAGTGCTCACCTTCGCCATCAGTCGCAAGACTGTTAGTGCGCGCACCCCGAATCACTGAAAGGTCGGAAGCTCGCGACCATTTGAATGCCCCCCTGTGGCTAACCAGCCTTCAGAGGCCGGGAGTCTTTGAAGTCGTTCCGACGAAGAATGTCAGCAGGTTCGGTATCCAGATGGTCACACAGGAGTTCTGGGAGCCAACCGACCTGGTACTCGTTTCATCTCCGCCTGGATTTTGCGTCCAAGGTTCGGTTGTGTATTGCAAGAAGCTCCCAAGCGAAGATTATATCCTAGGCATCCGGCTGGACGCGCCAGTGGAGGAGTGGATGGAGCAACTCGGACTCGGGGAGTCCTGTCAGACCTTAGCCTAAAGCTAGGGGTGAAAGAATGCTCAGCCTTTATGTCCCCCGAGGCCGTCGCTCTGCGCGGGTCATGTCGAAGAGGCGCGCGAGCCTAGTCATCAATCTGGACTGCAAGGCAAAGAGACTCGCCTGCCTCGTCGTCGATTCTTCGAAAGAAGGTTTCCGGGTGCGCGGAAGTTTCGACCTCAGGCGCGGTCAAGTTATCGAACTTATCCTCGATGAAGACATGCCCAGCCCCGAGCGCTGCAGGGTGGTCTGGGTCGGCAAAGCGGGCTCCAAGCGGGAAGGGCAGGTGGGGCTGCAGCTTCTGAATCCTACTGAGAATCCTCGGGGCGCGTAACCTCTTCCCGTCGAAAAAAATCGCTAGTGGACCTTAGTACGTTCCCTATCGAGCAGGCCCAACAAGGCGAATTCTGGCAGAGATATCCGGTAATCGGGTTAGAGATCCAAGTGAACATGCTCAGACCCGCCGCAACTTCCTCGGCTTGGTCAGAGATGCTGGAGCAGGGCCTAGTGTCTGCGATCCGTCGCCTTCCCAAGTCGCAAGCAGCACGACCGGGTGTACGACCGGTTGCTCGCTTTCCGGAAGAGCCCTTAATCCTAGAAGCTATCGCACAACTCAATTGTTGCTCTCTGAGATCAACGGCTTACTGAGGTAATGCAGCAGGTTCTAAACCCGCAGACGCGATCTCGAAGCGTGCCGTATCCAATTGCCAATCACTCCAGATAGGCGACCCCATATTCATATTCCGGCAGACCCTTGCCCGCTCCATTCCGCGAACTTACGATCCTTGCGGGCGAGTAAATATTGGGAGCCTTGGAACTGTAGGGTACCGCTATTTCTACGCGTGATCCCTCCGGGTACTTGGTAGCGCTATAGAAGCTTAAGCCTCCACGCGCCAGCTCTCTGACGACCACAACTTCGTTTCCACGAACGGGATGCCGCACGCATCCAACCGCCTCCACTTGAACACGACCGTGGGACCGTCGGTTTTGCGTTCCAGGAGTCACGGCGGCAATAGGCCCCGCGGAGGTACGGCCATGCGGGCGGTTCCAAGTGGTCCAGCCACTGCACTGCTCGCAGTTCCGCGAGATGTAGTGGTGGTAGAGGAGGAGATCAGCCTCAAATTCATCGAGGTAAGATACTTCCGTTCTGCCGCAGGCAACACATCTCAGCAAGGCCCGCAGCACCCCCTTGTCCATGCTGGCAACGGCAGGAAATACAACTCCCCAGGGGTTTACAGGGTCGAGCATCGTCACCCCAAACACACAGCCCTCGGATCCCCCCGTAACGCGGCCTACGACTCGAGCCATTGCCTCTTTGCCAACTCCATCGAGTCGCTGGACTCTGATGATCTCGCCAGCGAATAGGTCCCTGCCCACCTTGATGGTAGCGCCTTGCCGGCTGATATCTATTGTCTGTCCTTCCTCCAAGAAATCTTTGCCGTGCCCGCGAACGCCTGAGACGCGAATGGGTAAGGTCAAATAAACTCGATCGCTTTGGCGGTGATTTTTCTCCTGAGTGGGAGAAAGGGCATGCTCCGCTCCGGCGTTGTGCTCGTCGCATTCGTTGCTGGGATTGTTGGCCATAAGGTCATACCGCTAATGGAGGAACTATCCCGGCTGGACAGCAAAGCCTAGTCTCTCTGGCACCGTCACGGCAATTGGGTGAAACATGGATTTCGGGAAGGGCGATTCCCTTATAGCCTGTTCCATGACCCTCGTAAATTGTTGATTCCAAGGGACGACAATTGGGATGCGTAACAGCTTCGAGGGATAATGTCCCAGGGATAATGCAGAATTGCGAGTTTGCTAATCGAGATTAGAGTGCTTACCCGAACCGGCCATCGGGAATCCTTGCGGCGCAAAGCCGGGAAAAACCCTATTGTTCGCAACCGCGCCCCAGACTAACGTCTCGGCGTCAAACAGACAGTTTGTTTGACATCCGACCCGCTCACGGATTTTCATAACCACAGGAAACCGCACGCGAATCGCCTGAAGGAGACCAGCAAGCTTTAGGTGCTGCCCAGTACCCGCGCGTCTTCTACCAGCTTTTGCTTCACCAGAATCTCGATTGCTTCATGCGTCTGGAGGCCGCGACAGAACATAGTCAGCGCAATGCGCTGTGCCATCGTCAAATCACGTAGGCCTTCCGCTACGGTGACCTCATAAGCCAGCTTGCGAAGTTCAGAGGCCTGCTCGATCTGATGGTCAAGATTGGTTGTCAGCGAGACCGCCCGCGCTGTTACGGTGTTTGTCATAACAACTAAATGGTATCAGCTTTCGCGAAGGCCAGCAGCACGGGCTCAATCTTCGGTGGGATGCTGATCATCTCGCGGATCGTCTCAGAGGTGTTTCCATAGTGGCCCAGCATCCGGTGGAGGCCAAGAGCTTCCGCGTGTGCCGATTCTTGTTTCTCGTCGATCAGGCGACGGAAGCTCGCCGGAGTTCAAACCGGAGGGGTATGCGTGGAATCTTGAGTGCGTTGCGGTCCTTTGCAATCAATCGGTGAGTTTCGAAGGACCACAGGAAGAGCGTGGTACACACCGAGGTACACAATAGCGATGTCTAAGACTTCCTTGCAATGACTTGCGATGCCGTCCGTGCTCTTGTAAGTCGTTGCAAGTACTTATGAACCGCTCGCTGTCACTGCAGCGTCCTCGATTCACAACTTCCCGGAAGCGGACTTTTCCTGGCCCGTCGCTCGGGAACAATCGCCGAGGCAGATCAGACCTCCGCTTTGCCGACTATCGCGGAGAACGTATCATGAGCTTGCCACCGTTAGTGCAGCGCACGTGGAGGTTCAAGATGCGCAGACGTGGAATCATCTTTGCGAGCCTGGCGTTCTTGTGCAGTCTCGCCTGCAATAGCCAGCCGACTGGTGTAAGCCGCGCGGCTTCGGATCACGCAGCATTGACCCGAGCGGCGAATCTTTCCAGTGCCCTTCCCCCGTCTGCTACTGGTGGCTTCAGCGGTGCCCAAGCTTATGAACACATACGCCGATTAGTTGAAATTGGAGCACGCCCGCCAGGGTCGGATGGAATTCGTCGCGCGCAGGCTTACATCATCGGCCAGCTCAAGAGCTTTGGGTGCCAGGTCGAGGAGCACGATTTCCATGCCTCGACACCACTTGGAGACGTGACGATGAAAAACATCATTGCTAAGATCCCCGGCACAAGCAGCGACATCGTCCTCTACTCCACGCACTACGACACTCTGCGCATGGCAAACTTCGTCGGTGCCGACGATGGAGGCTCGGGTACCGGCACGATGCTTGAGTTGGCACGAATATTCTGTGCTCGCAAGATAACGAGCGCTCTCAATGTGTGGATTGTCTTTTTCGACGGCGAAGAAGCGCAGGGCGAATGGACCGACAAGAATAGTGTTCAGTGGACTGCCACGAATAACACCTACGGCAGCCGCGAGATGGCCGCAAGTATGGCTCTTTCTGGAGACCTTAAACGCCTCAAAGCAATGATTCTTGCCGACATGATTGGGCCATCCAATCTGAAGATCAAGCGGGACACCGGCTCCACGCGATGGCTCACGGATCTAATCTGGGCGACCGCCGCGCGACTGGCTTACGGGTATGTCTTTGTTAGCGAAAACATGACTGTGGGCGGTGACGATCACTTCTCGTTTATCCGACGCGGTGTTCCTGGGTGTGACATCATCGATTTTGACATCGCTCCAACTTATTGGCACACGCCTCAAGACACATTGGACAAAGTTGATCCGCGCAGTCTCGCGATTGTTGGCCATGTTTTCGTCGAAACATTGCCGGCGCTGGAGAAGAAATTCCACTCGGGCCGAAACGGCCCTTGATTACTCCCGATCCACGAAGTTGCCCTTTGCGACAGGCGCATTATGGGCGTATCGTCGGCCAACCGGAAGTATGGCGCGAATCGCGTCTGCCGGGATTACTTCCAGTTGGCCCGTCATCCGCCAACGATCAACAGTAGGCGCCAAGCAAAGATTCCAATCTGCCAAAATCGGGCCTTTGGGGAGTTAGCGGTCACTCTCTCTGCGTGCCTCAATTTCCTATCGGCGGCCTGCTATTATTCGGTGGTATCATCCTGCCGTGGAACTCGCCTCAGAGAGCAGTAAGCCTCCGAACAAACTACGCACGAAACGATGGTGGCTTTAGTACGGAATGCTCGCCTGGGGAATCCCGTTCTCTGTTGCTATGACGATCTTCTGGGCATTCGTCATGTTTGTGGCCACTAGCCTCTTGCAGCATCAGCCTGAACTGGAGATTTTACGTAGACCCCAAAATTCACGCTGTCGGTTTGTTGGTATTTAGTTTCGCGATTTCCCTACTCGGTGGTTGCTATTGGGGATTCCGTATGTGGAAATTCTACGAATCAAAAACCCAATAGGTGGCGATTAAACGCTCAGGCCAAAAGGCACTCCGCTAAATCAGCACCGAGCAACAGTTAAATCGATGTCCGATTACGGCATTTCTCGGGATATGGCCTTTTTCGATGGGCACAATTTCGATTTCTTGGCATCAACGCAGAGCTGATCGCGTATCGTGCCTAGCTGCTGGCGGTCCTTTACTGTAAGTACCTGCGGCTGTCCATGCTGGATAGTGTAAACGGTCGTTGCATCTTCAAGAATTTTCCGTTGCTCGGTAATGGATAGACACCGAACGGCCAAATCGTCGAAGCCATCACCATTGAAATCAGCGAACTTAAAAAGGCAATCGTTCTTGGAGTCTTCCTCATTACCTACGGAATAGTCACTACCAATGAGGATTTCGGTACTCTTTTCGCTCCACGTCCTTACTTTCCATTTGGCATCAGCTGAATCAACGCAGAATGAACTGAGAAAGTAATCCGCCTCACATTCGGTGCAACTAGGATGAGTAAAGACAATATCGGGTGTTCTTGAGGAATCGAATCGAACGAGTTTCTTGAATTTCCACTGCATAAAGCCTTTGTTAGGCGGTGTCAATGATGTTTTTTCACCGCTCTTGAGATCGTAATTGAAAGCGACGAAATAGTTGCCATACGTAGAGGTTCGCGTTTCGCGTTCTCCGATCAGCACAAGAGCAGATGTTTCGAATACCCCTACACGGCTGATCCACTTATACTCCTGCGCGACGACAGGTTTTACTTTCTCGGGATCATCGGGTTTCAACTCGTCTGCGAAGGCTGTCTTTATGCGTTCGAACAGAGTCGCGTCTTTACTGGAATTAAGCCAATGGAACGCTGTCGATGAAGGCTGGGCGTTCTGACCGATGGTGGAATGAGACGCAGCTAACATCAGAATAGCGATCAACACGGTGCGGCCCATAATCTCTATGCTACTAGCAGTTCCAGGCTCAAGCGCGCATAAACGCCGTGGCTACTACAACTGGTAAACGGACGGAGCCACATCCTGAAAAGTCGTAATCGGACATGTGACCCTCACGGTCCCGAAACAGCGTTCTTGGAAATGAAGCAACGCGTTGATGCGCTGTCCAGCGACCGACTTTGGTGCAACACCGCTGGGATTCGTTCATTCGAGCCATGGGTGCCACCCTTGAGGCTCTTATTGCCGCCTTTTGCCGCCGCGACCAATCGCTAAGTCATTGGAGGGAAACAAGGTTTCTGGAGCGGGCGATGGGAATCGAACCCAGATCCCAACCTTTGGGATGTTCCGATCCGAACTCACTCTTTTCACGAGATTATTCGAGCTGCACTTCTTCTCTCGCGCGCATCTGTGGTAGTATGAATCTCGCAATGAGCGCACAGATATTTGTAGGCGGTTTGGGGGCGGTTGCGCCGGAAACAGCCGCATTCTTTGACACGGAATGCAGATCGTGCGCTGTATGCGAAACTTGCAAAGGCCTTATTTGCAAGGATTTACGGTAAGTTGTTGATTCCACGGCTGGGGACGTAGTTCAGTTGGTTAGAACGCTGCCCTGTCGTTGGTTAGAATCCCACACTGTCACGGCAGTCCTGTTGCTCGGCGTTATCATTAATATATATCGCCCCACCAAGGCGTGCAGTTCTCCAACCAGAAGCCCCATTCGACTTGCCTGAAGTCATTTTTTCCCATACCCTGAAGATGACGAACCCACGGAGCAGCAACACATGACGATTCATCTCACGCCGGAACAAGAGCGCCGGCTTCGAGCTGTCCTCGACCGCGGTGCCTACAAATCCGTTGAAGAGGTTGTCGAGGCTGCTTTAACGGCCGTTGAACAACGCACCGTGCCAGGTTTTTCTGGCACACACGAAGAACTGGACACCTTGCTTGCGGAAGGTCTCGCGTCAAAGCAACTCGCGGAAGACGAGTTTTGGAGTTCGGTAGGCAAGCAAACGGACGCCGTGCTTGCTGAGCACAAAACCGGCCCGCGTTCGTGAAGGTTCTGTATCGGCAATCTGCCAGCGATGATGTCGTGCGGCAGTTTCGCTATTATCTCGTTGCCGCAAATCTTCCGGAGGTCGCCATTCGCTTCCGGGATGCCGTGCGGCGCACCGTTCAATCGTTACGCCTGCGTCCCCTTGTGGGCCCGCGCTATTCTTCGAGCAATCCGCAACTTCAAAATCTGCGCTCGTGGCCGGTTGCCGGATTTGAAGCCATTCGGATTTATTATCTTCTTGATGGAGACTCTATGGACATCCTTCGGATTCTGCACGGCAAACGAGATGTTAAACGCATCATTGAACGTGAGGGAGCCGTCTGAGATTCTCTCGGCAGGGTGCCGAACTCTAGATGGGCGAGAGGGAGGGATACTCACCCAGCCGCTTTTGGCATCCTACCATGTTTTCAGCAACTTGCACGAAAACCGCATGAATACTGGCGATTTCTACGGCCTCCTCTGTTGCAACTGTTTCAACTGTTCCGCATGAATAGAACCAATTTCGGCCTCAAACAGACACCAAAGACACCAAGGAATGTCCCCCTGGCCTACCCCTCCACAAATGTGCGAAAAACCCTGGACACTACCTTCTGGCTCGGCGAGGGCCAATGCCGATTCATGCATTTCAGTCGCCCAACTGACCCGCCCCGTGAAGCTCGCGGCTCTGACTTGGTGCGGCATGAGACATGCTGAAATCGCGCGGCTCAGGGCGGAAGATTCTTGTCTTATTTTTTTTCTTCCTCTAGCTTTTTTGACACATAGCCCATCGTCTTGCGGATTTCCGGATCGTTTGCCGCCTGCGGATCTGCCTGGACCAGCATTTTGAGAAAGCCGTCGGCGACGTGCAATTTGCCCAGCAATATGTACGATATAGCTGCGGCGTGCATGGACTCACGGTCTTTGACGATGGATTTGTCAATGGCGTAGGCATCATTCATAGCCTTGACCGCTTCTTCATGGCGCCCAAGCTGAGCATAAGCAATCGTCAGGTTGCGATAAATGTCGAGCGTTCGCGCGCGTTTCGCACCCTCGTTCAGGTACTGAATCGATTCCTCGATCTTGTGCTGCACGAGCTTCACGGCGCCCACACCCGCGTATCCGTCATAATATTCCGGATATTTATTGATGAGGGCTTCGTAGCGGAGCAACGAGCTGTCGAGATTGCCCTGCCCCAAATCGGCGTTGGCGATCACCGACAGCAGGTATTTCTCATACGGGGTTCCTGGTGCAAGCGCGGCTTGCGTTACGGTCCGCGCTTCGTCATACCGACCGGCGAGCACATGGAGTACGCCCATTCTATATTCATAAAGGCCACTGATCCCACACTTTGCCTTTAGGCCGGACCACTCGCGGATTTTGTCTTCTGTGCTCGCCGGACTTTGCAGCGTTTGCCTCCACTCATCCTTGCACGGGAGGTTTAATTCCTCCCAACTGATCTGGGCATTGATAAGAGACAATTTGGTGGTCCTGTTGACGTATTGCCCGCCGCTCAGCGACTTGTCGACCGCTGGAGCATCCTTCTGTGCCTGGGCTGACTGAGCAGCGGCGGCCTTCGACGAAGCTTCTTGCCCGGCAGCGGGCAGACTTGCGGCGAGGAACAAAAAAAGAATCGACGGCATGCGGCGCATCGCTAACTCCTCCCCAATGGGTTCACACAGGGATTGGCGAGCTGTCACCTTCCGGAATCGGCTGAACCTCGCCGCCGGGGTAACCCACCCTGAAGCACAGTTTCAAATTTGAGGTAGGCGTCCGCCCCGGTCTATAGGCATACGGTACCAACGGCCGAGACACTTCATAACTGACTAGACACCATTGGACAGGCGCCTATTTCCCCAGCAACCCAAATTTTGCGTTTACTGCTGCGCCGCGCCGGATCCCACTATCTGGGCGAGTAGTCGGCAACCCTTCCCTTACCTTACAAGATTAGGGAAGAGTTGCCCGTCACCCGATCGCAGCCGTCTCCTTGTTTCCGGCGAGCTAGCCCATCATTCAAACAAAAACGACGCCTGCGGTTTAAGGCAGCACTCGTGCCCCCAATTGGGCAAGCAGGCCTGTGAGATCGCCGAGGACCCAGCCGTGGGCGACCTGGCCATTCTCAATCCGATACAAGGCTGCGCCGGCGTAACTGACTTTTCTCTCCGTGGGCGCCACGCCGAAAATCTCTCCGCGATGCGTTCCGGTGTAAGTGAGCCGTGTGAAGACGCGATTTCTTTCGGCGATCATGTCTTCGATCTCGTTACGAAAATCCGGAAACGCGCTTTGCACTCTCCGCATATAATTGCAAAACGCCGTGCGCCCATGCGTTTCGGTGCCGAGCGATCCGCGGAACGAAATCTCTTTGGCCAGCAGTTTGTCCACGAGAGCAAAGTTCCAGTTGTTCCACATCTCGTCGTAATACCGTGCCACCAGGTTTTTGTTTGCTTGTTGGGACATGGTGTAATCGGTCTCTGCCTGACTGCCGTGCTCTTGGTGGCAGCCTAAACTGAAATTTCATTTCGCCGCAGTACTCCAGAGGTTAGTCGGGCAATGCTTGTCTATGCTGCGCGACTCCATGCGCAGAGGAGTCCCGATAAGCGGCCCATTGCATCCGGATACCATTCGCGCCCCACTCCAAATCCAATTCGAAAGTAGTCCGGAATGCCCCAGCACTCGCCCGGGGCGAGGAGCAATCCGTTCTCCAATGCTGCCTCGCAGAAGAGGCGGGCATTGCCGCCCGACGCAAGACGCGCGAATCCCGTCATACCTCCTTGTGGGCGCACCCAGTCGACGATGTCCGCATGTTTCGCGATAACGCTTTCGAGTAAAGCGAGGTTGGTGCTTGCCACCTTGCGGGTCCGTGCGAGCACCTGATCGTGATGACTTATGGCGATTTCGCCGAGAAACTCTCCCATAGGCGTATTAGAAACAGTGAGGTATTCACGCGCATTCAGGTACTCCCGACGGCGGTCGCCATCGCGTTCGACAATCCACCCGAGGCGCAATCCTGGAAGCGAGAGGGCCTTCGAGAAATCCCCAACCACCGTGGCACACGAAAGACGCGCAGCGGAATCGGTTTCGGGGCCGTGATAGATCGGGTGAAAAACTTCGTCGGAGACGAACTGAATTCCATGCTCCGCACAAGAATCGTGAAGCCGTCGCATCTGATCGTTGTTCAACGTTGCCCCAGTGGGATTGTGCGGTGAGTTCACCACTAGGATTTTCGTTTTCCGGTTGGCTAGGCTCTTCACCTCATCCAGATCAATGCGGTAAGAATTCTCGCGGGACAGGTGATAACGTCGAATCTCGAATCCAAGGGACTCGGGAATAACCTGGTGGGAAGGAAAGCACGGAAACGGAATGATAACGTTTGCGCCGGGCTCCGCGGCAAGATAGAAGATCTGGAACAACGCCTCGGCGGATCCTGCAAAGACTATAACTTCTTCGGCCGACACTCCTTGCATCTTGGCGATCGCTTCGCGAAGGCTCGTTGAGCCGGGCGTCGGCGTGTAGTCTAGGTCGAGATCCAAAATCCTTTCCGCCGAGGTGTCTTCGGCGAGCGCCAGCAACTGGCGAGGAGTCCACCGTGGGCCCGTGCTGCCACCGAGATTGAATTCCGTCCCTGCGTGTTGCTGGAGCCATTGATCAAGCAGGAAAGTAGTGAACTTCATAGCGATTCCTCTTCGGCTCGTTCGCTCCGGCCGTACGTGTTTCAGTAGAGACGCGTGGGAAGGCTCTGTCGAGACCCATATTGGCTTATTGAAATGGCCTCCCGCGCAGACAGACCATCGAGTTCTGAATGAATCGTCGGCAAATCGGAAGTAATCCAGATCCATGCGATAGGTAACGAGAGTCGGCTGGTCGTCGGGAAATCAAGCGCTGACGAGATGGGCGTTCTCGGTACTAGTCCGGGAGGCATTACTTCTGGGTTGCTCGTGACACAAACAGAATCCGGACCACCCCTCGTCGTCGTGACTGGTATCGCCTTGGTTTCGTCAAATATCGTAGAGGGTTTAGGATTAATCCAGACCGGGGCCTTGCGGTCTGTACTTGGTCCGCGCTTGCGGAGAGGCTAAGGTGAAAAGAGCTGCTACTGTTTTTGCATCTGTCTGCACGGCGCTGCTCGCGATTCTGGTCGCACCCAGAATTGCTACGAGGGTTTTATTCTCAACTTTTTCGCCTCATCAGAGATACAAAGTCGAGGTATCTCAGTACCGTCCCTTCCCTTTCGATGAAAGAGCTGTGTTCCTCAATGTATACCGGGATGGTCGTACGCGTACCGTGCACAAGTTGCTCTACACGGGCGATTTTCTTGACGGTGACTTCCGAGATTTGTATCCGAACCCTCGTTTTCGATCTGAAGATATTTATGAGCTTGGCGATGTTATGAATGATGGGTCGACGAGCCGACCCGGGAACCTGCGAATAGTGAACGCTACGCAAAAGGAGATCAGTTACCTCCTGATTGAAACCGGTTGGTACAAGCTGGTCGTTCTTGATCTCAAGGCCGGCGCCACGGCAGATCTCAACTTTCAGTACGCCGGTGGGCTATCGTGTCAGGCCCGGTTTGCAGATTCTGGACAGCGCTTTGCTAGTGCTGTAAGCATAGTGGACAGTGCCGACTCAAAGGAGAGCAGGCAGATCTCAATCACAGTGAGAGGCGGCAATGTAGCGATAGAAAGCCCTCAACCAGGCTTGCGGGCAAGCCACTGTTGCGCGTCAGATCGACCCGATCCCCAGCATGAATGGTTATACTAGCAGCCGCAATTT
>Ga0179592_10000805_pt1 | contig 12699 bp, 10 predicted proteins | sample CZODoug2_1_08_16_FD_148623 | JGI IMG/M metagenome (GOLD analysis project Ga0179592, IMG submission 148623) | Vadose zone soil fungal communities from Angelo Coast Range Reserve, California, USA - CZODoug2_1_08_16fungal (Illumina Assembly) | ecosystem: Environmental > Terrestrial > Soil > Vadose...
AATCAAAAGCGCCACGGACGCGGTGATTTGACGAAACTGGTCGGCGATCTGCTGTGCGCTGGATATTCCAAAGTTATCAGGCTTGCTGTAGGGCACGTTTCTACGGCGCCGCAGCACCCCGCGGATCTGGTCCTCGGCTTCCGACATGCGGCCCGGATAAGCGACGGCACCGATCATATTTTCGTCGTCCTGCGGGAGATGTTTGTGATAAGTGCGATAAGGAACCATCACCGCCTTGTCCGCGGATTGATCCTTGACGAGTTGGCCTTTGCGAGGCTCAAGAACGCCAATGACTTCGTACGAGATACCGTCAATTTGAATGGGTTTTCCGAGCGGATCCATATCCGGGTACAGGGTCTTGGCGATATCGGGCCCGATGACGGCGACGTCGGCACGATGCATGTTTTCCGCGTCGCTGAAGAACCGCCCGCTCTTCGGCCTGGAATTGAACACCTCTTCATTGGAAGGAAGCGTCCCGTTGTAGTCAATGCCCGATACTTCCTTGCCCAGATAGCGGGCGGTGACTGGCCCACGACTGGGACCTTCATCCGTCCATCGTGGATAGACGCTGGCGGTGACCGCGCGAACCGCGGGACACAATTGAGCGATGGCCTCGGCATCTTCAAGCGAGAGGGGTTTGCGCGCGCGTTCATCCGGACTAAGTCTCCCGGCGTGGATGCCGGGATCGAAGCGGAAGATGAAAAGGGTTTCTGATCCGTAGTCGGACAAATAAGCGTTCACGTCGCCGTAGACGCCGACGAGGATGGAAACCACGGAAAGAAGAGCGGTGATGCCGATGACCACGCCGAGAACGGTGAGAAAGGAGCGCATCTTGTTCTCACGCAGGGTGGTGAGAGCCATCCGAGCATTTTCGCCGATGTTCATGCGCATGGTGATTTGCATGGCTCTCACAATTCCTGGCGCAAGGCTTCGATGGGTTGCAGGCTTGCGGCCCGGCGCGCCGGATAAACACCGAAGAAAACGCCAACGGCGGCAGAGATCAGCTCGGCGAGCAAAACCGCGGGAACGGGAACGTGCATGGGTACGGACGTCGTTGCGGTGGCGAGGCCCGCGATTCCATAGGCTAGGCCGACGCCAATGGCGCCGCCCACCGCCGCCATGACCGCCGCTTCGACCAGGAATTGCAGGAGAATGTCGTTGTGGCGGGCGCCGAGAGCTTTACGGATGCCGATTTCGCGCGTCCGCTCCGTGACGGTGGCGAGCATCACGTTCATGATGACGACGCCACCGATCACCAGGAAGACAGAGACGACGCCGACCATAGCCGTAGCGATTACACCCGTCAAGTTTTTCCACAATTCCATCAGCGTGGCCTGGTCGAAAATGCCAAAGTTATCCTTTTCGTTGGGAGAGAGGTGACGCCGCGCCCGCATCATCGCCCGAGCTTCGTCCTGCGTCTGTTCCATCCACTCCGCCCCGCGGGCCTGAATGTTGAGCCAGACGGTGTCGTTGGTTCCATACATCTTGAAATACGTCTGGATCGGTATGTACGCAAAGTTATCCTGCGATTGGCCGAAGGCCGTGCCGATGGTCTTCGCAATACCAACTATCAGGAAGGGCCGGCCCTCGATCGAAAGTTCGTGGCCGATGGGGTCGACGCCCGGAAAGAGTTTGGTGGCCAAGTCGTTGCCGATCATTGTCACTTGGGCCCGGCTCCGGTCGTCGCCCTCGGAGATGTAGCGTCCGTCCTGCGGTGTAACGATGTCGATATCCACCATGTTGGCGGTGACGCCGCGGACATTCGTGTCGTTGAGGCTGTGGGAGCCCGCGCGCACTTTTCCATCAATGCGCAGTTCCACGCCGACGCGCAGCGGCAGCTTCATATTGTCGCGCAGAGCTTCGAAGTCGTCCCAGGTGACCTTTTTGTTGCGGCGGTTGGCCTTCACGTACTCATCGACGTCAGTAATGATGGGAAAGCGCGTCAGCAGAAAGACGTTGGAGCCCATATTGGCAACGCGGTCGGCGATGTAACGGTTTACGCCTGAGATTAGGGCGATGACCACGATCAAGGTAGAAACCGACAGGATGATGCCCAGGAGCATCAGAAAGGAACGCATTTTATGGGCGCGCAATGTCTCGAGGGCCACGCCGATCGGTTCGCGCAGCAATAGCCGACGTTTCATGCGTGCGTTTCCCCTGTCTCTTCTACGTCCAAGTTATTGAAAAGGTTTCGAGCCGCCCAGTCTATTTTCGGTTTGACACGGTCCGGCTCACAAACGTTATCACCAGCTGTTCAGGAATGGCACGAAAAATGAGCGGGCTTGAAATTCGGGTGGATGTGCGACTCTTGGGCGCATTTGCGGGCGTCTGCTACACTATTTGGGCCGGTTCCGGGATCGTCTAATCGGTAGGACATCAGCCTTTGGAGCTGAGTATCGTGGTTCGAGTCCACGTCCCGGAACCAAAGTTCTCTCCGCACTAGTTCCCTGCACCGGGATGAAATCCTGGAATCACATTTCGCGATAGTTCAGCAGGACAACGCCGATCAGAGCGAGACAAAGCGGCCAAAGGCGGGCCAGTGCGTTTCGGGTTTGATTTTCGGCTGGAAGGCGCAGTTCCAGCCAGCGCGACCATCCCAAAGTCACGGCCAGAATAGCAAGTGGGATGTGGCTTAGCTCGGCGAGGACTTCTTCCTTGAGGTTCCCGAGACTGTGGGAATGAGTGAGGAGCAAAGCGCCGGAAACGGCGACGAGGACAGGAAAAACCAGTCGTGCACGGCCGGAGGCGACGCGGCCTGTTTGAACGCGCCATTCGAATACCGCCAGAGCGATTACCAGCAGCGCGAAAAAACGATGCAGCAAGACTTCGGGATCCGCAAGAGTCGCCCAGAAGCCAACCGGCCCGAGAGGCCAGGTCTCCGGATCGCTCCGTAAAAAAAGAAATGCCGAGAGGCCGAAAAAAGCGAGCGGCCAATTGCGCGCCCAGGAGACTTGTCCGGCTTGCGCGACGAGGGCCAGCAGCCCCATCGCTAGAACAACGATGCCTGCCCAGTGATGGTTGTACTCGGACCAAGCCTTTTCGGCGGGAGTGTTCAGGCGCGTTCCGGTTTGGCCCGGAACGTAAGATTCGGTCGAGAGCGAGCCGGATTCGAATGCTTTTTTCTGAGCGGCGTAGATGTCTTCGGGCAGCTCCTGAACGGACGGACTGGCGAATCTTGGCGACCGGGGAGACATGCGGGCTAAGATTTCTTGACCGGTGACGCGGTCGTGAGTGAGATCGGCAGCGGGAGGAAGCGAGGTGAGTGAAGCGGCGGTGAGGATTACGGTAATGCCGATGCCGATTTCCGCTTCGCCGAAGCGCTTCAAGCTGACAAGAATGGAGCTGGCCGGTCCGCGGCGGACGAGCTGAAAATTGAGCGCGCCGAGGAACAAAAGAAGGCCAAAGAGAAGCACTTTCGTGGCCACCATCGCCCCGTAGGAAGTGCCGTAAACCGCTTTGAATGAGCCAACGTAAGCAAAACTCAACAGCAGACCCGCGGAAGCAAGCACCGCGACGCTTACCAGAGCGAGTCGGGAAAATCTGGCGCTGAGCTGCCGCGCGAAGTCCGGGGCTGGCGCTCGCCGGATGGCGATTAGCAGGTACGGCAGGCCCCCAAGCCAAACCGCGGTGGCCAATTGATGCAGAGCGGTGAAAGCGACAAGAGGCGCGCGATAATCCAAGCGAGCCATGGAGTGGCTGGTCATAACCGACGAGGTGATGATGGCTGCCGCAGGAAGAAGCAGATCGGCGTAGCCTGTAGTGCGCTTTGCGGCGCTTAGAGCAATCACGGTGAAGGCCGACACGATGCCGATTGCACCGGCGAGGACGAAATTCGCGCCGGCGACTTCGCGAAGAGACATGTTGGCAGACTGCCTCAGGATCATCGAGTTCGCCAGAACATAGGAGATCTGCATCGCAGCCAGCGCGATCGCCGCGCGTCGAATCCAGCGCAGACAAACGTGCTGGAGCGCCGCCGAATTTTCATGCGCGCGGCGGACGACGAAGATCAGAAAAACAATGCCGCCAATCGCAAGGGACTGAAACGTGAGGGTCGCGCCGCGGAACAGCACGGAGAGGAAGCCAAACACTTGGAGCAGGCGGGCCATGATCGCCGGTCAGGACGGCGTGACGGTGAAAGGGATTTCACCGCGGGTGATGTGACCGTCGGACGCCAACACTTGCCAGCGAAGGCGGTATGCTCCAGCGGCCAAGCCGGTGGCCTCCGCCGAGAGCGTGTCCGCCGGAGTCTGCCTGCTGATTTCGAGCGGTTGCGCGGAGCCGTCCGGACGGATCAGCGTCAGGCGAGAACGGAGCGCATCGATGCGCACATTGAAGCGGAGCTTGACGGGAACGTCTGGTCCTGATACTGCGCTCTTTAGAGTCGGGTTTGATTCCAGAAGGACGGCATGCGCGGCGGCTGGAGCAACGATGAAAAAACCCGCGACCGCGGCGAGCAGAATGAGTGCACAAAGATTTCGACGACCTGGGTGCATGACTTTCCTCCTCGCTAACAATGGCGAAGAGCTCCGCAAAAGTTGGGCTTCGACTGCTGCAGGAAAATTATACAGAAGCGGAGGTGGATTGCTATTTCATTCGGGCGCCGCTGTTCGCACAGGGCTGCCTCTACGGCCTGCGGATGAGCCAAGGAAACCGGCGGGCGGGGCCGTGGCTGAATTCAGCCGAAGTCACTCCTGCGAGCTTATCTCGTTGCTGTGATTCCAATCGATGGTTGGATCGGACGCCGGATCGTATGTAATTTCGGTGGCGGGGGGCTTATCGAGCTTTCGCTGTGCGCGCTTTTCTTCCTTCATTTTGCGCTTCTCGATGCGCTTCATTTCTTTCTGGCGCTTCTGAAATGTCGTGGTCATAAGCCTCTCCTCACAGCAGAGTGCGGCGAGGGCCCTGGCCCCTGCCGTCCAGCCCATCCATGGAAAAGGATAACTACCAGCGCGGTTCGCGCGGCTGGCGCGCCGACTCACGGTAATCTTCGTTCGAAAAACGGTCGCGTCCGCCGCCACCCTTGCCGCGTCCACCACCCCCGGGCCCGCGTCCTCCGCTCGGCCCCCCAAAACTCTTTGGACCGCGTGGCGGGCCGCCTTCGCCCTTCGGGCGCGCTTCGTTCACTTTCAAATTGCGCCCGCCAACTTCTTTTCCATCGAGGGCAGTCATGGCCGCCGCCGCTTCCGCGTCGTTGGGCATTTCGATGAATGCAAAACCACGCGCGCGCCCGGTCTCACGGTCCATGGCCATGTGAACGCGCGTTACCTGGCCGAAAGGCGCAAACAGCTCGCGCAGTTCGCTCTCCGTGGTCTGGAAGCTCATGTTGCCCACAAATAAACTCTTCATCTTAATTCTCCCTGTACCCTTCGAAGCACCACGAGCGCAGGATCTTGGTAAAGTGCCGCTTCCCAGACACTACGAGAGGTTAGTTCCAAATTGGCTGAAATCAGTGGAGGGCGAGCTGCAAAGCGCACCCAACAAGGAATTCAGGCAATTCTACTTCGGGAGTCTACTCCACGACAGTAACACATTTCTCCGCGAATGGCCGCATCTTCATTTTGAGCCCGGCTTTGGAGCCGAGATGACGCCGCGAAGGACCGTGACCGAAGCGGCAGGGAGCGAGAAGTTCGTCGACGGTCCGGCGCTGACCGTGGATTTCATGGCAGGCCCATCAGGGTCGGCGGCGCCGCCGTTTCGATTGGGATGCCAAGAATACTGCGCCTTCCCGAAAGTGATCAGGCTTACGAGACCGGTGAAGGTTGCGGCCGCTTTTTTCACCTGGTCCTCAAATGAAATGCTCACCGTGTGGGCGTTTTCCTGATCCTTGTTAATGATGAGCAGGGACCATTGCCGGTCCGGTCGCAGCACTGCATAAGTGGTCACGAGCACGTGCCCCGCCCCGTCGCGGATATCGCTGGCGGCAGGAAAGAGCTTGTGCGCGCCATCGCCGGGTTGCACCCACTCCAGATTGAGCAACTGGCTCACGAAGAATTGCGACAAAGGCTGCCGGATCTTGAAATCCCTGTCCGCAGAAAAAAAGTTGAACGTTCCGGGAGAGCCATTGTGCCCACGGCCGATCGGTTCCGGCATGTAATGGAAATAGTAGACGGCGCTGCCGCCGCCGCTCAGAAACGCGCCGATATAGTCGGCCAGCCACAGCCCTCCCCAGATATCCATGTACGCTTCTGACGACGCGGAAGAAAGATTTGACTCGGTGATGAAAAAAGGCACATTCGCGGGCACGCCATCCTCGCGCCACACGTCCATGATGTGCTGCACCAGGTAAGCCTCGTCGTACAAACTGCTCCACTGCACTTTTCCGGGATCGACCGGATAGTGTTCGAACGAGAAAAACGCCAACTCTCCCAGCTTGCCATGGGACTTCAGGTAATCGATGAACCGCCCGGTGAATGAAGCTTTGCCATCGCCGTCCGGCCACACTTCGATGTCCTTATTCTCGCCGGTGAAAATGGGTCCGCCCAGTTTCAACTTCGGATCAACCCGGTGCAGCGCTTCCGCAAACTGGACGTATAGCGCCGCGTAGTCCTCCGGCAACGTGTAGTGGCCGTCTGGCTCTTCGCCCATCTCCACGTAGGAAACCGGATAACCGCGCTTCTCGATGTAGGCAATCTCCGCGGCGGCGTCCTCCGGTGTGCCGTACAACATGGCGATCGGTATCATCGCAGGCAAGCCCCGCGTCACTCCGCTCGTATAAAACAGATCGAAGCCGATCTGGTCTCCGGCCCTTTCGGCCAAATCGCCAGGCTCGTGCCACGGATCGACGGAGGAGCAATAAGTCGCGGTCTGGTCCTGGTCCGGCGTGTGCCGGAGCAAATCGTGAAATTTGCCATTCTTGGTTGTCGTTCCCAGATAAACCTCGCGGATGGCATACCCCAGGCAGTTACGCTTGTCCGCGCTGCCATGCGAATCGCAGGTGTTCGAAGATTCCGTCATCCAAATACGCACCCACTGAACGTTTACGGGCGCGGTGGCTAGTTGCAGCGTCGCGTTACCTCCTTTTCCATTCGTCACGACGCCGCCGGGAAACGCCTGCCATGAACCCTGCGCGGGCTTCCTGATGGGATCTTCGCCGGTCCAATACTGCACGGCATATTTGGTGGCAAAGGGTTCGGCCCAGGCGATTCGAATGGCGCTCACGTCTTGCCTGCTGGACAAATCGAAAAACACCCACTGGGGGTGAAGTGCGTCGTCTTCGCCCGTGTACGCTTTCGAAAGATACGGATTGCTCTTCCAATAGGAATCCTCATCGCCGTCTGTCAAACGCGAATATCCTTCCGTATCCGTGCCATCGTCGCGGGTTACGCCCCGATGCGGCAGCGGATAGCCATAGGAGTGTCGGATCAATTCCGTGCCAGTGGCGGCGCCGCCGGTGAAATATCCCTTCCCTGCGGGGTCGCTCCATGTTCCTTGAGGATTCCAGTGCCAAGCTTCCACGTGCAATTCCGTGTTCTGGCGATAAGTCACGGTTTGCCAGCCTGCGGAAAGAATCTGCTTGATCGTGTCGTCCACAAAGAGCTTGTCGGCTGCTCCGTAAGGCAAGCGGTCGATGCCGGCACCCAGGGCCTCGGTCGGCTTGATGGTGTTCGTGGCATGACTGGGAGTCGCATCCACGCGGATGTTCTGTGAGCGCACGATGGGCACAGCGACGATTCCCGCTAAGATCACAACGACATTGCAGATTTTGGAGAAGCCCATCTCGAACTCCCTAAAACGGTTTAATACTGAGTCTCGCATCTAACCGGGAATTCGCTGCCGCGTCAAGCAACTTCTTGGGGAATTCTTCCTGGGAGAAGCGCGCCTGCTAGTTTCGAGGGGACGCGTTCCTATCCGCCAGAAAAGCTCGCGCATGGACAATTTCAGGTCGCGGAGAAGATGCTTGGTTTTCGCAATTCTTCAGCAGTTGCGCGTAAAAGCCAGCGGCCTTTTCCGGCTGAAGAGCCAGTTCCGCAGCGCGCCCCGCAGCGTACAGTCCGTTCAACCGGTTGGGGTCCGTCTTCAACGATTTTTCGTACTCGATCAACGCTTCCCGTGGCCGGCCCAACTCCAGCAGCATGTCAGCCAGCATCTCCCGGGCCGGCAACTCGACTCGCCTTTTCCGAAGGCGTCCTGTTTGTCGGCAATAGACCGGAGAAGACTCAGGGCTTCCTCGTTCTTCCCTTCTGCGAAGGATAACCACGCCCGGCCTTCGTCGCGACTGGTTTCCATGGATTTGGCACGATACGCATGGTCGCCTTTGCGCGTCGCCTCCACTATGCCATCGTATTGCGCAACTGCTTCTCCCGCAGCCGCCACATCGTGCAAATGTCCTGATCCAATGGCTCTTGCCCAATACGTTACCGCCCGGGCACGCGGTTCTGCCGTTGAAGGCTCAAGCGCCGAGGCCTCTTTCCAATGGCACAGTTCCAAGGGTGGCGCGCGGGAAATTGCCCGCGCTGCCATCGAGATAACCGTCCAGGCCGGGATTTAGGTCCTCTTCGCGCACACTCTGCAACTGATCGATCATCTCCTTCGCTTTGTTCTCCAGGCCTATCTGCAGGTAGCCATGCTCCAGGAATTCCATGACATGAACCTGATTCTCGGCTCCGATGTGTATCGTCGAAGCCAGCTTGGCCGCTCCCAGCGATGCTAGGTTTGATTGAATGTCTTCCTGCCACAAACCCAGCCGCGCAAAGATGTGCGAAGGCATATGAAGAGTGTGTGGCACGGCAGGAGCAATTTGCGCGTAGCGGCGCGCGGCTGGCAATCCCAGTGCCGCCAGATTTGGATTGTCCGCCGCATGGATCAGGTAATACGCGGCCCCAGGATGGCTCGGCGCTTCTTCCAATAGACGACTCAGAATCTCGATCGCCTTCCGTGAATTCGCCAGCGTCTTATCGTCCTGCGGTTCGGAGACCAGTAGCGACAAAGCATAGAAAACTGCAGCCTCCTGATCCTTCGGGTTGCCGGCGTAAACCTTTCCATTCCCGCGCACCACGCCGCTGTGCGCTTCTCGTTATCCACTTTATCGCCGGCATAAAAGCCGGCCAATGCAACTATGTACTCGCGCTCCCTCGCTGTCATTGCTCCCACGGCTCTTGCTTTCTGCACCAATTCCCATCCGCGCTTCAAATCCTGTTCGGACGGCTGGCTGTACGCCGGCCGGTGGAGAGTCATTGCCTGTCCCCAATAGGCCATCGCACAGGCAGGGTCCTTCGCCGCCACTTCCTTAAATTGCTTATCGGCTTCCTGGTACCAGTAGGAGTGCAGTAGGGCCACGCCAAGTTCAAACGGTTTCTGCACTTCCAATGAGCAGGAGATGGGAAAGGAAACAGTACCGAGCTTTTCGATGGATTCGGCGTGATGGTGCATTTCGCCGGAGTCTTCTGCGCTTTGGCAGAGTGCCAGGACCAAACCAAGAAACAATGCGTAGGTTTTCATCTGACTTTATGGCGCTCCGAGCGTCTTGCGGAAAGGCAAAACTCATCCGATGTAGCCGCAAGAGTTCACTTTCAGATATGCGCATAGACGGCTTGAACCGAGGCTTTATTCCCGGGATCGACAGATGCAGTTCGAGGCTCGTTAGCCGCGCAGAAGTTCGCCGACGGCGCGCCAGGCTTGATCGATGGCCACATCGGTGTAGGCGCTGGCACCGGCATCGGAGTTTGCGATAGCGATCTTGCCGAACGCCTTCCGGCCAATGACCCAGGGCTTCTCTTCTTCTTTCCAGTCGGGATCGAACAGCGAATTCGGCGCGAAGGCATAGCCGTGCGCCCAGCGATTTACGGTGATGCCCTCGATATCTTTCGCTGGGTCGAAACCTGCTCCACCAAGCATGCGGCCCAACTGGTCACGAATATTCCGCTCGAAATTCGAAAAAGGCGTCTGCAGCAGCTCCGCGCGCCCCGCGCGATTCTGGTCCCGCTGCGGCAGTCCGGGCTTGCATGGAGTTCGCAGCATGAACAGGACGGCCGGCTCTTCCGGGTCGCTCGAGAAGTGGTACTGACCGAGGCTCACGGGGAAATCCAGCGCCGTGTAAGTGTGATATCCCCCCGGCGCAACGATGTGGTGCACATTCAGTTTTGCAAACGAGGTCCAGTTCCGCAGCGCCACGTGGGAATATACCAGCGGCATCTTAACCAGATACGACAGCGCTTCTTTTTGCTTTTCCGGCAGTTCGGGGCAAAGGTAAGGAATCATGCCGTTGTAGCAAGCCAGCACACAATTCTTTGCGGCCACGGTCTGCAGCTTTCCGCCGCGCACGTAAGCGACCTGCACTTCTTTCGCCGCGTTTGTGTGTTGTACGCGGACGACCGTGCTGTTCAACCGGATGCGCACGGCGCCTGCTTCGTCCAGCTTGCTGTAATCCGCTATTGCGGTGACTACGTCCTCCATCGTCGATCCCGGAATTGCGTGCGCAATCAAAGATCGCACAAGCAGTCTCGCAATCGAGGCGTTGCCGTCCGGGAAATGAAAAATGTACGGCTCTTCCTTGCCGCCTTCCGGCAATCCCAGCCCTTGAAAACCGGCGTACGTGAACGAGCCGTAGTCGTCTCCCGCTTCGTAGCAGGCCATGGCCGGGACGGATTCAATACCGATGCAAAAGAGGTCGTGCGTAAAGGTCTGGAAGAACGGCAGGGCTTCCGGGATGAGCTTGCAGTGCTTCGTCAAAAATTCCGCGTAACTAATCTTGGTCAGGCGGGCGACCTTCTCTTCCACGGGCATTCCCACCAGATAGTCTTTCTTCTCCGTGTAGACTCGCGCGATGTCCTTTCTCACGGCGTCGGAGAACGGCGCTTTGGCAAGGAATTCCGGCCAAGGAGTAGCGTTCATGCCCGTAACTAGGCAGTTTTCGCCAAATGTTTCCTTATCGAAGAACGCCGCCGTACCCATCTTCGAATAGAGTTTCTGATCGTAGGCTCTGTAAAACTTTTCCGTCTTGACGCCAATCTCCAGAATCAACGCCTTCGCAACGTCGCTGTATTTTCCGGGACTTTCGATGGACTGCGTCCCGCCGTAGCTCAGCACCATGCGGCCGCCGGCGCGAAATTCGTTGCGCTTGGCGTGGCCGCCGAAATCGTCGTGATTGTCGAGTATCAAAATCCGCGCGTTTTTCCCCGCGCGCTTGCGGAAGAAATAGGCGGCTGCCAGCCCGCTGATCCCACCCCCGACGACTATGAGGTCGTAGCTTTCGCCGGTACTTGCTCCATCGCCGAAGGAATCCGCGCCCTCGCCGTCGCGCAGGCGATGCGCAAAGGTGAATGTTCCGTCGTGATTGCCGCGCATTCCCTGGCGCGCCGGGGGATAATAATCCGGTGCTTTTTCCGGGGCGAATTCATCGATGGCGGCCGCCGCAAGCAGGGTCTCCCTCCCAAACCCTCCTCCGACAAGCGTTCCACCGAGGCCGGCCGCAACCCCGTTCAGAAAATCACGCCGCGTGATTTCGCGGTCCATACCCAGATCTTTGTCTTTTTTCTCTTCGCTCATCCATGGTCCCCTAGCGCAATCCAGAGCCGCAGATTATAGCCTGCTCCGGCCAACTCTACACATTTCAAGTAATCTTTCTCGCATCTGGGCGTGGCCGTCTTGGTTTTCCGTCATGCATTGCTGGATCAGTTTGCAGGAAGGCTCCGAGCCTGGGGTCGATTATTTATAACTGGCCACAACTTCTCCGTTTTGAATCCGCAAATCAGAAATCTCTGAAGGCAGTCTCAGCTTCTCGCGATTCTCGGGCGAGTTCATGAGCCGCTGCACCGCCGACTCGAGCGTGGACTGCGGAATCGGCAGCGAGCCGATCTGTCCGCCGCGGGGTTCAAAATGCAAGTAGCCGTTCTGCGCGCCGAGCCGGCCTTCCAATTGCAGCGTCATGTCTTTTCCGTGTACATCAAAGACGACGTAGGCCTTTACCCGGTCGTCGATCAATTGCACCTTGACGTCCCGCACGTTCGAGCGCATCTGCTCGACTTCCTGCGGCGTTGGGTTCGCGCCCTTGGGAACGCCTTGCGCGCCTCCGGCGGGGGCCGGATTCGGCGCGCCATTGCCGGCCAGCGCCAAGTGGGAGGCCAAGTAGGAGTTCAACTCCGTTTCATCCATACGCAGCGTCGCGGGTTGCCCATTCGCGATGGCTTTTTCCACCTGTTCAAATTTCTCTTCCGCTCGCACAGCGGCCTGCGGGCTGGTCTCCACCAGCGGTGGCGGCGCCTCATGGAACAGCAGAACGAGCGCGACGAGAGCAAAAATGTAGGTGGTCCAGCGAATAATTCTTAAGATCCGCTTCCACGGGCTGGTGCGCGATTTACCGGCATGGGCGAATTCATTCTGCTCCGCTGGGGGAGCCGGTTGCGTCATGATTCCCTCCTGCAAAAATTCTCGTCTCGTGGCGATGCGGCTGACCACATTTTCACGCTACAAAGAAACCGTAGACCTCGGAAGCGTCTGCGACAAGAAAACCGCGCGCGGTGGAGGCTAATTCGGCAACTGTCCACCCGGGCGTGCCGCGGCGCTTCGCAATCAGAAGGAACTCTACCCAACCGGGCGAATCGCAATCTTTCGTGAACGAGGTATGATGCCTTCCGCGGACATTTCCATGACCCTGCCCTTGAACAAGCAGACGGCGGTGATTACCGGTGCGGGAAGCGCTGAAGGGATCGGTTTTGCCATCGCGCGGCGGCTGTATGGGGCGGGCGTGCGCGTGGTGATTAC
>Ga0179592_10000807_pt1 | contig 12679 bp, 7 predicted proteins | sample CZODoug2_1_08_16_FD_148623 | JGI IMG/M metagenome (GOLD analysis project Ga0179592, IMG submission 148623) | Vadose zone soil fungal communities from Angelo Coast Range Reserve, California, USA - CZODoug2_1_08_16fungal (Illumina Assembly) | ecosystem: Environmental > Terrestrial > Soil > Vadose...
GCCCACAAACTGTGTATCTTTGGGTTGAGCGAAAGCAGATTCCCCATCTCCGCGTAATGGGTCGAAATATCCGGTTTCTAAGATCGGACCTCGAGCCTTTCCGCGCATCGTTTAAACAGGAGATGGAGAATGCCTAGAGCACGTAAGTACGACGGAGTGGTTTATCGGCGCGCCGGCACCGAAATCTGGTGGATTCGCTATCGGGACCGCAAAGGCATTGCCCGCAGAGAGTCAAGCCAGACCGCCGATTGGCAAGAAGCAAATAAGAAGCTGCGAGAAAGACTTCAGGCGAGAGACGAAAATCTCCTTGAAGTTGTACGAAAGGGGGAGACATTGGCTTTCGGGCAATGGGCGGATTTCTTCTTGGAGAACTATTCCAAGCCGCCTGTCCGCGCTGCGAAAACACACGAAGCGAACGAGCGGTGCACAAAACACCTCAAGGCTGCGTTTGGTACAAGCAGATTGGTGGACATCACTGCGGATTCGATCGAGCTTTTTCTTCGCGAACGTCTTCGACAGCGAGTCCGCATCAAGGCCAAACTCGGTTACAAGCAACTAGGAGCAATCAAGCCCACCACGATACATCAGGAGTTCAGAGTTCTCCGACGTATGCTCAACGTGGCGGTCCACAAGAAGCTCCTGGCAACGAATCCCTGTTCAGGTGCTGAGTTCCCGGTTGCCGTGAAGGGATTGTTTAGACCTCACTATCTCACGTGGTCTGAGCAGCAACGAATCGAATCCCACGGTCCGCAGTATTTGCGGAACATCATTCGAATCATCACGGAGACAGGGTTGCGAGTCTACAAGGAGCTGACTCCGATGAGGAAGAACCAAGTAGATCTGCAAAATGCGGTGGTCTGGATACCGGATTCGAAGACTCCTAACGGTATCGCCGAGGTTCCTCTCACTTCGCTCGCCGTTGAAGCATTTAAGGGCCAGATGGCGGTTTCGGGTGAAGGGCCGTTTCTGTTTCCGAGCGATCGGATTCCGGGCGGGCACCAGACGACACTCAAAACCGTCTGGCGAAAAACTCTTCGACGAGCAAAGACTCCCTACTTTCGGATTTATGACCTCCGCTCCACGTACGGCACAAGACTGAGTGCCGGAGGAGTAACCGATGAGTGGGTAACTCAGATGCTTCGCCAGGGTGACGCGCAAGTCATGAAAAAGTATTCGCAAATGAAACTGCAGATGAAGCGCGAAGCTCTGGAAAAGCTCAACCGTCGAGCCAACGAGATGGCACCGCCGGCAGCCACTGACGCTTTGATGGCGGGTCCAATGTGCACAGTCGCGGTGCAATAGCCCCATTCGTGCACAGTTCGTGCACAGTCGGGACCAAAATTGAGAGATTGGAGCAGAGATGAATCTCGTAAGTTCTTTGCAATCAGAGAACAAGTTGGTGGACGTGGCCGGGATCGAACCGGCGACCCCCTGCTTGCAAAGCAGATGCTCTCCCAGCTGAGCTACACGCCCATCCTTGTAACCATTTTATTCTAAAACACTTTTGAGCGCGCCGCACTCCCCATTCACGCAAAAAACGCAAAAACAGAGCACCTTCACTCCAGGCAGGTGCTCTCCCACTGTGCTACCCCCATGCGGTGTAACCGTTTCTGCCGGGGCGCTTCCGGGCGTTTCAAATTGACGGTATCCGCGTTCATCACTAGGGCGAAGAGTGGAGCCCGAAATGGAATCGGGCACCGAAAACATCTCAAGTATGCCCCGTCTCTGAATTTCCCCTCCTATACCAATGCTGGCGCGTAAGCAGTCTGACTTCGTTGACTTGCCTTCTGGCGCAACCTAAGATGGCGACACTGTGGCGGACTCCGACTCGCTCATCGGTCAGACCATCTCGCATTACCGCATCATCGAGGAACTGGGTGGCGGTGGAATGGGAGTGGTGTACAAGGCAAAGGACATCCGGTTGGACCGGTATGTGGCGCTGAAGTTTTTGCCGGAAGATGTGGCGCATGACGCACAGGCACTGGAGCGATTCCGGCGCGAAGCGAAGGCAGCGTCAGCGCTGAACCATCCCAATATCTGTACGATTCACGACATAGGCGACGAGAACGGCAAAGCGTTTATCTCCATGGAGTACCTGGAGGGGACGACACTGAAGCACGCCATCGGTGGGCGGCCTATGGAGCTGGAGAGTCTGCTGACGATTGCAATTGACCTGGCGGAGGGACTGAACGCAGCACATTCGGGAGGGATTGTCCATCGGGATATCAAGCCGGCTAATATTTTCGTGACGAAGAAAGGGCATGCGAAGATTTTGGATTTTGGGCTGGCGACGCGCGCCGTGGAGGGAGCCGCGGGAGAGACACAGTTGACGATGAGCGTGGATCCGGATCACTTGACGAGCCCGGGCACGACGCTGGGGACGGTGTCGTACATGTCGCCTGAACAGGCGCTAGGAAAGGAACTAGATGGGCGGACGGATCTATTTTCGTTCGGAGTGGTGTTGTATGAAATGGCGACGGGGAAGCTGCCGTTTCACGGGGCGACTGCCGTGGCAATTTTCGATGCGATTCTGCACGAGACAGCGGCCGCGCCTGGGAGCATGAACACCGCAATTGGTGGGGACCTGGAGAGGATCATCAACGGCTGCCTGGAAAAGGACCGGGAGCTGCGCTTCCAGCACGCTTCCGATCTGCGGGCGGAATTGCAGCGACTGAAACGAGATACGGAAAGCAACCGATTTGCGGTGGCGAGCGGAAAGGTAACGGCGGGAAGGAAAAAAACCGGCGAAACGGCAGCGCAGAGTCAGAAAGTGGATGTGGCGACTGAGAAGAGCCTGCGGTACGGGTTGTGGATAGCGGCAGTGGCGGCGCTGGTCGTCGCTGGCGTAACGGTGCAGGTGATGCGGCACGCGCGGGAGGTACGCTGGGCGCGGACCGAAGCGCTACCGGAAATTTCGCGCCTGTACGACGGGGGGAAAGTGAACGAGGCCTATGCGCTGGCGGTGAGGGCGGAGAAATCGATTGGGGATGACCCGGCGCTAAAAAAGCTGTGGCCGGAGATTTCTTATCCGATCACGGTGGAAACGACACCGGCAGGGGCGAGCGTGTATCGGAGATGGTACGGCGACGCGAAAAGTGCGTGGGAATTTGTGGGGACAACGCCGTTGAAGGATGTGCGGTCACCGCAGGGACCCTTTGTGTGGAAGATCGAGAAAACGGGTTACGCGACGGTCATGCGAACGACTTTGGGCCTGTTTGGTTTCTGGGTGTCAACGTCACCGGGAGGGCCGGAGCAAAAGGCGAGGCTGGCACTGGACGAGAGCGGCAAAGTTCCGGGGGGGATGGTAAAAGTTTCAACGCAAGCGAGATATCCGAAAGAATTATTTATACCGGGGTATGAGGGATTGCCGGAAATCGAGCTGGGCGATTACTGGATCGATCAGTACGAAGTGACCAACCGACAATTCAAGGCGTTCGTGGACGCCGGCGGCTACCAAAGAAGGGAATATTGGAAGCAGGAATTCCGTAAGGACGGGAAAACGCTGACGTGGGAAGAGGCAATGGGATTGTTCCGCGACGCGGCGGGGCGTCCGGGGCCGAAGGACTGGGTGCAAGGGAAATATGCGAACGGGCAGGAGGATTATCCAGTGACGGGAGTGAGCTGGTATGAAGCGGCGTCGTATGCGGAGTTTGCGAGGAAGAGCTTGCCGACGATTCGACATTGGAACCGGGCGGGAGGCGCCACGTCTTCGGCGTACCTGGTTCCTGCGAGCAACTTCGGCGTGGGCGGGGTGCTGCCTGTGGGAAGCAAGATGGGGATGAGTCCGTGGGGAAATTACGACATGGCGGGGAATGTGAAGGAATGGACGTGGACGGAGGCGGATGGCGGGAACCGATACGTTCTAGGTGCCGCGTGGGATGAGCCGAATTATATGTTTGTGGACCCGGACGCGCAATCGCCGTTTTTGCGTGCGGCGAACATAGGATTCCGGTGCATGAAGGTGGAGGATGAAAAGGCATTGCCTGCAGAGGCGTGGGCGGCAGTATTGTCGCCGAGGAGGGACCTGACGAAAGTCCAGCCGGTCTCGCAGCAATTGTTCGAGGTTTACCAGAGCATGTACCGGTATGACAAAACGCCGTTGAACGCGAGCGTGGAGCGCGTGGAAGAAAACGAAGACTGGACGACGGAAAAGGTGACCTACCGGGCGGCGTACGGAAATGAGAATGCAATCTTGTATTTGTACCTGCCGAAGAAGGGCAAGGGGCCGTTCCAGACAGTTATTTTTTTCCCTGGGTCGAATGCCCTGTTGCTACGGACGTTCACTCCATATCCAACGGCGTCGCTGGACGCGGTGGTGCGAAGCGGGCGCGCAGTAGTTTTTCCCGTGTACAAGAGCACGTATGAACGAGGAGACGGGCAGCTGTCGGATACGGCAAATATGTCCGCCAGTTGGCGAGACCACGTGATCATGTGGGCGAAGGATGCGTCGAGAGCGCTGGACTACGCGGAAACGAGGTGGGAGCTGGATCACGGGAAGGTGGCGTACTACGGTTACAGTTGGGGATCGGTTATGGGTGCGCTGATCCCGGCAGTGGAACCGCGGATCAAGACCTGCGTGCTGGCGCTGGGCGGACTGAATTTCGAGCAATCGCTGCCGGAAGTGGAGGTCATCAACTTCTTGCCCCGGGTGGAGCAGCCGACGCTGATGTTGAACGGGCGGTACGACTTTTTTTTCCCGGTGGTATCGAACCAGGAGCCGTTTTACCGTTTGTTGGGGTCGAAGAAAGAGCAGAAGAAGCACCTGATTTACGAAACGGGGCACAGCATTCCGAGGAACGAACTCATCAAGCAAACATTGGATTGGCTGGACCAGTATCTGGGGCCGGTGCAGTAGGCTCGACGCGTTCTTGCGGCATTTTGCGGTGGAGGTGGGAACGATCGCGAAGCTAGGACGATCCCTTCACTGTCTCGGGTATCTCCACGTGACTAACTGAGGTTTATTCCCAAACAGAATGATTTTACTTGTTGTGTCTGATAACGCGGTTACCGGAGTGCTTCAGCCCAGGTCCAGCGACAGGGCTCTGGGAGATCTCCTCTCGGAGCGTATTGATGCTGAAACGGCCCGGATACTCTTTGGAGCGTCCGGGCCGGCGTGTTTTCAGGTGAAGTTACGCTGCGAGACGCATCGCTAGTTTGTTCGCGGCGCCCATTTTTCGGAGTGTCTGTCCAAACCTGGACATAGTAACCTTATTTTGTGTAGCCCATTTAGTAGCCCAACTAACAGAGGGGTTTGCACTGTTAAAAGACGCCGATTCAACGACTTAAGTGAGATGACGGCGTGCTTGCAAAGCAGATGCTCTCCCAGCTGAGCTACACGCCCATCCTTGTAACCATTTTATTCTAAAACACTTTTGAGCGCGCCGCACTCCCCATTCACGCAAAAAACGCAAAAACAGAGCACCTTCGCTCCAGGCAGGTGCTCTCCCAGCTGAGCTACACGCCACGCGGTGTAACCGTTTCTGCCAGCGCATTTACAGGCATTTCAAATTGACGGTATATGCGTTCCACTTCCTAGTGCTAAGCCTGTTCCCAGCTATCCACTTGAGTTCCGTTCGTTGACTTGCCTTTGAGTACGGCCTAACATGCCTCGCCAAGAGCGGTTTCCAAGCAATGAATGGCCAGACTATCTCGCACTACCGCATTCTCGAAAAGCTCGGAGGCGGCGGGATGGGTGTCGACTATAAGGCGGAAGACACGCGCTTGAAGCGTCTGGTGGCTCTCAAGTTTCTCCCGCCGGAAACTGCCCAAGACCCTATCGCGCTCGAACGCTTTCGCCGCGAGGCGGAGGCTGCCTCGGCGCTGAATCACCCGAATATCTGTACGATTTACGACATCGGCGAGCACGATGGCCAGCAATTCATTGCCATGGAGTTCACGGATGGTCAAACCCTCAAGCACTGCATCGCAGGAAGGCCACTTCCGCTGGATCGGGTGTTGGAACTGGGAATTCAGATCGCCGACGCGCTTGATGCCGCGCACGCGAGGGGTATCGTTCACCGCGACATCAAACCTGCCAACCTCTTCGTCACCGCACGCGGTCATGCAAAAGTACTCGATTTCGGCTTAGCCAAACTTGCCCAAGCCCACAGCGTCCTGGAAGGAGTGGGTGTTTCCGCGATGGCCACTGTAACTGCAGAAGATCTGCTCACCACCCCCGGCGCCGTCGTTGGCACTGTCGCCTACATGTCGCCGGAGCAGGTCCGCGGCGAAGAACTCGATGCACGCACCGATCTGTTCTCATTCGGCCTAGTCTTCTACGAAATGGCCACTGGACAACCAGCATTCCCGGGAAATACATCCGGCGTCATTACCGAAGCGATTCTGAACCGTGCGCCTGTTCCTCTGGAACGACTGAATCCAGAACTCCCGCCGAGGCTGGAAGAAATCGTCAACAAAGCAATAGAGAAAGACCGCAAGCTACGCTACCAGCACGCGGCTGACATTCGCACCGACTTGCAGCGTCTGAAGCGCGACACAGAATCGGGACGACTTTCAGTCACCGATCAGGTTCGGGCTTCCCGACCCACGAGGGCTGTCCCACCTAATCGGACGCCACGGCTCCTGATTTTCGGGGCGGTGGTTCTGGTTCTGTCCCTCGGCGCAGCCATTTCGTGGCGGATTGCTTCTCCTCCTGGGACACTGCCTCATTTCAAGCAGCAGAGACTTACTGCTAACCCTCCCGACCTACCCGTGACCAGCGCTGGCATATCTCCCGATGGCAAGTACCTGGGTTATAGCGATCAGCAGGGCATTCATCTGCAACTCGTGGAGACAGGTGAGACTCAAAGTGTGCCCTGGCCTTTTGGTACCCAGGCGGAGCAGGCTTTTTGGGATTTCGGAGCCTGGTATCCCGACTCCACGCGATTCGTCGCCCGCCTCGCCACCCCGGGGAAGCCTGCCAGCTTATGGTCATTTCCGATTCTGGGACGGACACCCCAGAAACTTATCGAGGATGTATATGGCACACTTGCGATCTCGCCTGATGGTTCCTCCATTGCATTTTCGAGGGTACGGAGCGCCATTGGAAGCCGCCAGATTTGGCTAATGGGACCCCATGGAGAATCGCCGCACAAGGTACTGACGGCCGACGATCTGTCTGGTTTCGGGAATGTCGCCTGGTCGCCATCGGGAGACCGCATTGCTTACCGTTACCTGCACCGTCAAGGCGACAAGACCGATGTGTCAGTCGAAAGTTGTGACAGGAACGGAGCCAACAAAACGACCGTCGTTTCCGACGATGGGTTGGTCGATTTCACGTGGACATCGCCGGGGCGGCTCATCTACTCGCGATACATAGAGGGCAGCACCGACTACTACTCCGATAATCTGTGGGACCTCAAAGTGGATGTGAAGAACGGAGCGCCACAAGGGAAACCGCACCGAATGACGGACTGGTCGGGATTCGCGGTTGAAGGCCTTAGTGCCACCGCCGATGGAAAGCATCTCGAATTCATGCGTGGTACCAGCCACGAGTCCGTTTTCGTTGGTGACCTGACGAATCACGACAACCATCTGGTCAATGCCCGACGGTTGACTATGGATGACTATAGCGATTTACCTTTGGCGTGGACGCTAGATTCTCGCCAGGTGATTTTCTCCTCCCTGCGATCAGGGGCCCGGCAATTTTACAGGCAGGCGCTCGCTGGCAGCACTCCTCCGGAAATAATCACGTCTGCGCCCTCCATGGCGTTCTATATCGCGCGCGTGACTCCGGATGGCGCTGGGTTGATTGTGGAGGGCGGTCCGCGCAGTACGGGCAAGTCGGGTCTCTATCGGGTAGGGCTAGGTGGTGGCGTTCCCCAACTGCTGTTTGACACAGGTGGCTTCGTAAATTTTTGTTGCACCAACCAGCGCGCCAATTTTTGCGCGTATGGGCTGCTTGTTCCAGACCAGAAGGAACTTGTCATCACATCGTTCGACCCAATGGTTGGTAAGGGCAAGGAATTACTTAGGATCCCGGTTGAACCAGGAGGCGAGTACAATTGGGCGCTCTCTCCTGATGGCTCCCAAGTCGGCATCCTGAGAAGTGAGTGGAATAGAAACCAGATCCGGTTTTTTCAGGTGCTTGGCGGTGGAACTCGCACGATTACCGTCAAGGGTTATGCAAACCTCCGATCTCTCGATTGGGCGCCGGATTCGAAGAGTATGTTTGTGGCGACCTCTGGTCCCAGTGGCTCCAGCGTGCTGCACGTTCGACCTCGATGGCAACGCGCAACCGATCTGGCAACAGCCGCAATCTGAAACTACCTGGGGCGTCGCTTCCCCCGACGGCCGCCACCTGGCGATGCTAGGCACGAGCTCAGACGCGAATGTATGGATGATTGACAATTTTTAATCCGACTTTGGAGTGCGCCAGCAGCAGCTCGGCTCACTGTGACTTAAAGCAAGAATCAGTCGCTTCTAAACCGAATTACTTCCATGGGGCGACCGTGCACGCAGCATGCTGTCCGCATGGCGCTCGAGTCGAACCTGAAAGAGTCCGCCGCAAACGCGCTGTTATCCCTAGCGACCGCAGAAGCTCTGGTCGGTGAATCCGCCAAGCGCGTCACACGGTCGCGAGATTGGTGTCCAGAACTAAGGTTTCCCGCCGCGAAAGATTATTTCGATCTTATGCTGTTGTCACGGCTCTATGAATTCGACGGCTATTGGGGGCGGTCCACTCCGTCAATACGGCCTTGCGCAAATTGATTCACGTGGCCAAGGTTAAGAAAATATCTTGATCTCTTCAGTCCGTTCACCTTTTTTGCTATATCCGTGCCGATGAGGCAACGGTAATAGTGTTGCCGTCATATAAACGTAATACTAATGGTGTGAACGGCGGCAAAATGCGAACGAAAGGCACAGCTTGACGGCCAGACTAAGTTTTCGCTAGGCACGGAATCCGTTCCGTAGGAAAGGAGCCTGTATGACTATTACTCCTTCTCTCTTCGAAGCCTACCTTAAGTGTCCAACCAAGTGCTTTCTCCGTTGGCTCGGCGAAACATCAGCCGGCAACGAATGCGCGGATTTTGATCGAGATCAACAGGCATCCTACGAGACTGAAGGAATCAAACGCTTGACGCAAACACTGGCGACAAATGCATGTGTGGCTGGCGACTCAATCGCCTTAACTGGCAAGAGCGCTAAATGGCGCGTGGCCATAGGACCCGTCGCGCGGGCCGGGGACTTGGAATCTACCATTGAAGCGATAGAACAGGTGCCAGCCGAATCACAAGGCAAACAGGGACAACTCATCCCGATTCGATTCATCCGCACGAACACACTCACCAGAGATGACAGAATGCTCGTAGCATTCGATGCGTTCGTATTATCTGAGATGCTGGGATGCGCCAGCAAATTTGCCAAGATCATCCACGGGGACGAGAACGCGACACTCAAGTTGAAGGCGGGTAGTCTGTCGAGCGAAGTCCGAAAACAGATTGGGAAGATCAGAGCATTAGTCTCCGCGGACTCGCCGCCAGAGCTCATTCTTAACCGTCATTGTGCGGTATGTGAGTTTCAATCACGCTGCAGACAGAAGGCTATTGAGACAGACGACCTCAGCCTTCTAGCTAATATGTCAAAGCAGGAACGGAAACAATACAACAGCAAAGGCATTTTGACGGTTAGGCAGCTTTCCTTTGCGTTCCGCCCCCGCAGAAGGCCCAAACATTTAAGAGAAAAACGAGAGAAGTACCATCACTCTTTAAAGGCACTCGCGATCCGGGAAAACAGAATCCACATTGTGGGCAGGCCGGAACTGACAATCACGGGGACACCGATTTTCTTCGACGTGGAAAGTGTACCGGATCGAAACTTTCACTATTTGATCGGAATGCGGATTGTGAAGAACGACTGCTGCGTCCAACATAGTTTCTGGGCCGATACCCAGCAAGAAGAGGGGAAGATTTGGAGGGAGTTTCTCCAAGTTTGCGCCGAGATAAAGGATCCCGTTTTGATCCACTACGGCGGCTATGAAGCAGCCTTCCTAAAGCGGATGCGTGAGCGGTACCCCACGGACAACCCTACGCTGCTGGAGAAATTAATAAAAGAGTCGGTGAATGTTCTCGCCTTCATCTACGGGCAAGTTTATTTCCCTACGCATTCGAACAGTTTGAAGGATATCGCAGGGTTCTTGGGATTCAGTTGGCCGGAGCGGGACGCGACGGGTGTTCGTTCAATCATCTGGCGGCACGAGTGGGAAGAATCGATGGAATCTGAAACCCAACAAAAGCTCCGCGCTTACAACCTGGCTGATTGCGAAGCATTAGAGCTCTTGGCCAAAGTGTTGTGGGGATTGTCTTGTCCGGAAGAGTCCCCAGGAAAACCACAGAATGGAAATCCTGTCTTTGTTACAGCTAGTCTGTCCAGCGGGTTTTCGCACCCAGACTGGCGAAAATTCGAGGGCGCATTGCCTGAGTTGGACCGGATAAACGAAGCAGCCCAGTGGGACTACCAACGGGACAGAATATACCTACGAACGAAGGAATACTCGAGAAGAAGAGTGAAGAAACGTCAAACCGGAGGAAGTTCGATCGAACGCGTCGACAAGGTGATTAACTCGCCAGAATGCCCGGTTTGCCCCAAGTGCCTAGGCGCATCTCGAAAGAAAACGAGAAAAGTGTCATACCAACTGCAGGAGTTGGTATTCGGGAGAAGCAGTGTTAAGAGAAGGACAGTCAAACAGGACTTCCAAGAATTCTGGTGTAAGACCTGTAAGGACACGTTCGGCTTGGACGAGCGTTTCCACGCAAACACAAAGTTCGGCTGGAATTTCGTCTCCCTTTACTTCTACTTGGTATTTGACGTTGGCATTCAAGAGCGACGAGTCGCCAGAATGTTCGAGCGGCTCTTCGACGTGTCGATCTCGACCGGGGGTGGGTCATGCCTCAAAACAAGAATCGCCCGATACTACGATCAAACGGTACAGAAGATACTCGCCAGGATTACTGCAGGCCATCTCGTCCAGGCTGATGAGACCAAAGCACGAAAGAGAGGGTCAGCAGGCTATGTGTGGGTATTCACCAACTCACGTGAAGTGGTCTACTTATATTCTGAATCGCGCGAGGCGGACACCGCTTCGCGGGTGTTGAAGGGATTCCGAGGCGTGCTGATCTCCGACTTTTATGCTGCATATGATTCATTTGAATGCCCGCAGCAAAAGTGTTTGATACACCTGCTGCGTGATATGAATAACGATGTCCTGGCACACCCTTATGATGAAGAACTCAAGCTACTTGTCCACGATTTCGCGTCACTTCTCAATCCGATGATTGAGACGATTGATCGACACGGCCTCAAAAGACGCTTTCTGAACAAGCATTTAAAATCCGTTGATCGCTTTTACAAAGATCTGTCGCTCAGAGAAAATTGCAGCGAATGCGCACTCCAGTTGAAACGGCGCTTCGAAAAGAATCGCGATAAGCTTTTCACATTCCTCAGACACAATGGCGTGCCTTGGAATAATAACAACGCTGAACACGCGATCAAAGCGTATGCAAGGTCACGAGTAATGTTCCAAGGTGCTCCTAGCGCGAAGTCTATGTCCGAATATCTCGTTCTTCTTAGCATCTGCGAAACCTGCAGGTTCAGAGGCATCGATTTTCTAGATTTTCTGCGTTCGGGCGAGCGAGACGTCGAGGCATTTGCCAAATCCAAGAGGCCAAAACCGGCTGATACATATTGAGCTAAGTTGTGACTGATGCGAGATGACGCATGGTCGGAGTCGTACGTGGCAACTCAAATAACGAGTTGCGGCAAACTTGTTGGTTTTATCTGGACCAAACTAGTGCCACGAACCTGTCCCTCCCGAAAAGTCCGTACACCTTGAAACCGTTGCATTTAGGGAGTCGCGACCCGTAGCTTTGCCAAACCCTCTTCACCTTGCTATTCTCTCCGCGAGATTGTTTCCGGGCTCGTCCATTCTGCAAGCGAAGGTTCTTGCCCCCGTCATCAGTTCTCGAGCTTCGAGTGTTCCAACCGCGATCATATGCTGTGTCTCTGTTGGTTTGGATCTCGAGATTATGGAACGATTGGCCCACTATCAAGCTGTTACGCAGATTCAGCAGCTCACGTCCAATTTTCCGAGGTTCAACGAAATGATCGTCTAACAACTGTGCGTCCGATTGTCGGGAAATTTGAAGGAATTGTGTTCACTTGAATCTTCTACCAGTAATGCGTTCCGCTTGACCTAACCCTCGACTCTAACGATCTGACCAGGTTGGATGGATTCAATGTGCGCGAGGCAGACGGGCACGTATGGTAACAGGTCCTTTAGCCGGTTCGATTTTGTGCGGAAAATGATAATTGCGATGTTTCGGCCGGTTAAATTTTGTTGGTATTCGATACCTCGATCCAGGGTGAGGAAAACGTCAAATTTGGCTGTTTCCGCTGCTGTAAGAAGTTCACCGTTCGTCAGTCCAGCTAAGCCAGCGTAGCGGGCTGTTTGGCAATCGTGACCGGGCAAAGAGTTCCGGAATCGCTCATCGATACATTCGTCGATCAGAATGCGCATTTAGGGACGTGCGAGCAAAAGGTGCTTTGCTTCTTCGAGTGCAGCGACGGCCGAATCACGAGAGACGGTAGGAAAACCCTCCAGAAAGTCTTCGAGTGTTTCTCCCCCTTCCAGATAGTCGAACAGCGTCTGGATCGGCACTCGCGTTCCGCGAAACACAGGAGT
>Ga0179592_10000810_pt1 | contig 12668 bp, 10 predicted proteins | sample CZODoug2_1_08_16_FD_148623 | JGI IMG/M metagenome (GOLD analysis project Ga0179592, IMG submission 148623) | Vadose zone soil fungal communities from Angelo Coast Range Reserve, California, USA - CZODoug2_1_08_16fungal (Illumina Assembly) | ecosystem: Environmental > Terrestrial > Soil > Vadose...
ACCAGAACCGAGAAACAGAAGATGCTCGCGGGCGAACTTTATCGTCCCGGCGACGCCGAAATAGCCGCCGATCAGGCGGCGAACAAAGCCTGGCTGGTGCGCTACAACGCGGCGCTGGCGTTTCCGGTATCCGAGCGCCACGCGCTGCTGTCCGAACGTCTCGGTCATGTCGGCGCCGGCGCCGTGATCCGCCCACCGTTTTTCTGCGACTTCGGCTATAACATCCGGCTCGGCGATGAGGTTTTCCTGAACTTCAATTGCGTCATCCTTGATGTCGTCGAAGTGACCATCGGCGATCGAACGCAGATCGGACCCGCCGCGCAAATCTACGCCGCCGATCATCCCCGCGATGCCAAGACCCGGCGCAGCGGCGTCGAATTCGGGCGTCCGGTGCGGATCGGCAGCGACGTCTGGATCGGGGGCGACGCCATTATCCTGCCCGGCGTGACCATTGGCGACGGCGCGGTGATCGGGGCCGGCAGCGTGGTCACGCGGGATGTCGGCGCCGGCATGACCGTCGCCGGAAATCCGGCCCGGCCGCGTCACACCGAACCCTCGTCCGGATGAAGCCATATCCGCGGCGGGGCTTTGCGATCCGGCCCCCGGCTGCTATGGAAAGCCGCATGTTTGCGCGGCGCACCATCGTCAGCATTAGCGGCCCGGCTTCCGCCTGAGCTTCGGCTCAGCGCAAGACCGGGACTGCCCTCATTCATCCGCGATCGATCGCGTTCAGCGCCAATCCAGCCAGCCAGAGCATTCATGTCCGACAAGCCGCAAAAATCCGACGCCACCGATTATTCCAAGACCTTGTACCTGCCGCAGACGGAATTCCCGATGCGCGCCGGCCTGCCGCAGCGCGAGCCGGAAATCCTCAAGCGCTGGAACGAGATCGGCCTCTACGGCCGGCTGCGCCAGAGTGCCGCCGGCCGGGCGAAATTCATACTGCATGACGGCCCGCCCTACGCCAACGGCAACATCCATATCGGGCATTCGCTGAACAAGATCCTCAAGGACGTGGTGACCAAGAGCCAGCAGATGCTCGGCTTCGATTCCAACTACGTGCCGGGCTGGGATTGCCACGGCCTGCCGATCGAATGGAAGATCGAGGAAGAGAACTATCGCTCCAAGGGCAGGCCGAAGCCGGATTTTCGGGATTCCGCGGCCATGGTGGCGTTCCGGAAAGAATGCCGCGCCTATGCCGGGCATTGGCTCAACGTGCAGCGCGAGGAATTCAAGCGGCTCGGCATCATCGGCGACTGGGATCATCCCTACGCGACCATGGATTATTTCGCCGAAGCCCAGATCGCGCGCGAGCTGATGAAATTCGCCGCCAACGGCACGCTCTATCGCGGCTCCAAGCCTGTGATGTGGAGCGTGGTGGAAAAAACCGCGCTGGCGGAAGCCGAGGTGGAATACGAGGACCATACGAGCGATACGGTGTGGGTGAAGTTTCCCCTCATCGATGTCGATGACCGTGCAAAAAATACCGCCGTCATGCCCGGGCTTGACCCGGGCATCCACGACTTGCTTGAGCAGAAGACAGACGTGGATGGCCGGGACAAGCCCGGCCATGACGGAAGAATGAGCATCGTCATCTGGACGACAACGCCGTGGACCTTGCCGGGTAATCGCGCGATCAGCTTTTCGTCCAAGATCGATTACGGCGTTTACAAAGTCACCGATGCCCCCGCTGACAATTGGGCGAAGGCCGGCGATTTACTTATTCTTGCGGACAAACTAGCCGGGGATATTTTCAAGCAAGCACGAGTTACAGCCTATGAAAAAGTAGCCCCTATTCCGGCATGGTTTCTGATCGGAGCAACGGCGCGTCACCCGCTCTCGGGTCGCTTCGGAGGCTACGAATTCACCGTTCCCCTTCTGGAAGGTGATCACGTCACCGACGACGCCGGCACCGGTTTTGTGCACACCGCGCCCGGCCACGGCCGCGAGGATTTCGACGTCTGGATGTCGAACGCGCGTGCGCTGGAAGCGCGCGGCATCAACACCACCATCCCCTATACCGTCGATGAGAACGGCGCGTTCACCGATCAGGCGCCCGGCTTTACCGGCAAGCGCGTCATCAACGACAAGGGCGAAAAGGGCGACGCCAACGAGGCCGTGATCAAAGCCTTGATCGACGCCGGCATGCTGCTGGCGCGCAGCCGTCTCAAGCATCAATATCCGCATTCGTGGCGTTCGAAGAAACCGGTGATCTTCCGCAACACGCCGCAATGGTTCATCGCGATGGATAAGGACATCGCGGATCCTTCTTCACCTCTCCCGTTGGGAGAGGTCGGCGCACTCGGCAGCGCTCTTGCGCGGCGGAGTGCGACGGGTGAGGGGTTACGGATTAACGACAGTAACCAGCCCCCTCACCCGACCCCTTCGGGGTCGACCTCTCCCCAGTGGGGAGAGGTGAAACGAGGCGACACCCTGCGCGCCCGCGCGCTGCACGCGATCTCGGTGACGCAATGGGTGCCGCCGTCTGGCCAGAACCGCATCAACGGCATGATCGATAGCAAACCCGACTGGGTGATCTCGCGCCAGCGCGCCTGGGGCGTGCCGATCGCGGTGTTCGTGCGCGAACGAGGCGATGGCTCCGCCGAGATCCTGCAGGACGACGCCGTCAATGCGCGCATTGCGGATGCCTTCGAGCAGGAAGGCGCCGACGCCTGGTACATGGACGGCGCCCGCGAGCGCTTCCTCGGCTCGCACGCCGACGAGGAGTGGAAGAAGGTCGACGATATCTGCGACGTCTGGTTCGATTCCGGCTCGACCCACGCCTTCGTGCTGGAAGATCGCGTGCATTTTCCCGAGATCGGCGACATCCGGCGCAAGGTCGATGGCGGCGAGGACACCGTGATGTATCTGGAAGGCTCGGATCAGCACCGCGGCTGGTTCCAGTCGTCGCTGCTGGAAAGCTGCGGCACGAGGGGGCGGGCGCCGTTCGACGTCGTGCTCACCCACGGCTTCACGCTGGACGAGAACGGCCGCAAGATGTCGAAGTCGATCGGCAACACCGTCGAGCCGCAAAAGGTCATCGCGCAATCCGGCGCCGATATCCTGAGGCTCTGGGTCTGCGCCACCGATTACGCCGACGACCAGCGCATCGGCCCGGAAATCCTCAAAAACACCATCGAGACCTACCGCAAGCTGCGCAACTCGATGCGCTGGATGCTGGGCACGCTGCATCACTTCAAGCCCGGCGACCGGGTGGCTCATGCCGAGATGCCCGAACTGGAGCGGCTGATGCTGCATCAGCTCGCCGAGCAGGCCGCGATCGTGCGCAAGGCTTACGCCGAGTTCGATTACAAGACCGTGGTCGCCAGCCTGTCGGCGTTCATGAACACCGAATTGTCGGCGTTCTATTTCGATATCCGCAAGGACACGCTGTATTGCGACCCGCCGTCGTCGCTGGCGCGCAAGGCCGCGCTCACCACCATCGATATTCTGTGCGACTCGATCCTGAAATGGCTGGCGCCGGTGCTGTCGTTCACGTCTGACGAGGCGTGGCGGCTCTACAAGCCGGATGCCGAGCCGTCGGTGCATCTCACGCTGTTTCCGGAAAGTTTCGAGGCATTCCGCGACGATGCGCTGGCCGCGAAATGGGAGACCATCCGCAACGTCCGCCGTGTCGTCACCGGCGCGCTGGAGGTCGAGCGCGCGGCCAAGAACATCGGCTCCTCGCTAGAGGCGTCGCCGCTGGTGTACGTTTCGGACAAAAAGATTTTCGACACGCTGTTCGATATCGATCTGGCCGAGGTCAGCATCACCTCGAACGCGATGGTGACCAATGACGACGCGCCGGCAGATGCGTTCAGGCTGAACGAGGTGCCCGGGGTGGCCGTCGTCGTCGAGAAGGCCGTCGGCACCAAATGCGCGCGCTCCTGGAAAATCCTGCCAACCGTGGGCGACGACCCCGAATATCCCGACGTGTCGCCACGCGATGCCCAAGCGCTGCGCGAATGGAAGGCGCTGAGAGTTAGCGTCTAATACCTATCGTCGTCCCCGCGAACGCGGGGACCTATAACCACCGGCGCGCGAGATAGATAAAGGACAATGATCAGCGTTCTTGCAGAACAGATCCGACACGGCGTATGGGTCCCCGCTTTCGCGGGGACGACGCCGCGTTTTGTATTCGTGGTCACGCCATGAACCCTCACGTCCGCCCTGGTGTGATCGCCGCCGTCGCCGTGCTTGCGCTCGATCAGACATCGAAACTCTGGCTGCTGTTCGTGTTCGACATCGCCCGCCGCGGCGCGGTCAAGGTCACGCCGTTCTTCGATCTGGTGCTGGCCTGGAATGTCGGCATCAGCTTCGGCTGGTTCCAGAACGACAGCCAGCTCGCCCAGATCAGCCTGATGATCATCAAGGCCGTGGCCGTGATCGTTTTGGCGATCTGGATGGCGCGATCGCGCACCCTGCTGGCCACGATAGCGCTCGGCCTGATCATCGGCGGCGCGATCGGCAACGGCATCGACCGCTTTGCTTATGGCGCGGTGGTCGATTTCGCCCTGTTCCACCTCCAGATCGGGGGGAATACCTACAATTGGTACGTGTTTAACCTCGCGGACGTGGCGATTGTTGCCGGGGTAGCGGCCCTGCTGTATGATTCCTTCCTGGGAGTACCCGCCGCAAAAGCGCCCTGATCCCGGCCGATACGGACCCCAAGGTTGATCGTTGCGTGCAGGAGCGAAGTCGCGCCTTGAGTCGGTGGCCCCGCGGCAAAATTTGAACAGGAACAGTGTGATGCGCAAAACCGAAACCAGCGGTTGGATGGTGCCGGGTTCGCCGGGAGCACTCAGGCGGGCGCTGCGGCTCGCCGTTATCGCGCTGGGCATCGGTGTGGTGATGACGGCCGGAGTCGCCCGGGCCCAGGACGACGAAGAGGATGAGAAGACCTTCGAGGAAAAGATCATCGAGGGCATCATGGCCGGCATCGGCGGTACCAATATGGAAAACCGGGGCATCGACTATCGCGAGCGGTCTCCGCTGGTGGTTCCTCCAAAAATCGACCTGCCCCCGCCGGCAACCGGATCGGCCGAGGTGAAGAACTGGCCGAAAGACCCTGACGAAGCGCGACGCAAGGCCGCGATCGCGGCCCGAAAGAAGGAAAACAAGGATCCCCGCGAAGCGAGCCGGGTCCTGATGCCAAGCGAACTCGCTAAGGGCAAGACGGCCGCTGCCGCCGGCACCAACAACGACCCGATCCAGCCGGGCAATTCGCTCAACAATCCGGTCCTCAGCCCTTCGCAGCTCGGCTATACTGGCGGCTTCAGCGGTCTGTTCGGCGGCAACAAAACCGAGACGGCACCGTTCAAGGGTGAGCCGACCCGGGAGTCGCTCACGCAGCCGCCCGGCGGATATCAGACGCCATCGCCGAATTTCGCCTACGGCACCGGGCCAAAGGAATCGCTGAACAAGGAATACAACCCGGCTGCCGGCAAATATGGCGAATAGACACGTCTTGCTCTCAGCTTCGTGACGCTCCCGGGCGGTCGCGCGGTGTACGGTGCCGCGAGTTTATCCCGAATATTTCCGTTCGGGATGGTCGCTTTTATTCGAAAAGTTGCGCGAATTGCTGCCGCAAAACCGGTACTCACTTTTGCGGAAACACGCGCCAGACAGGTCATGATGCCCACACACCGCTTTGCCGTTCCTGTCTTCGCCGCCCTTCTATCGACGTTCGCCATCTCCGCCAGCGGCGCCCTCGCCCAGACCACGGTGACCTCCGAGCGCCCCGCCACGTTTGCGCTCGGCAATGGCCTGCAAGTCGTGGTGATCCCGGATCACCGCACGCCGGTCGTCACGCAGATGATCTGGTACAAGGTGGGCTCCGCCGACGAGACGCCCGGTAAATCGGGCCTCGCGCACTTTCTCGAACATTTGATGTTCAAGGGCACCAGCAAGCATCCGGCCGGTGAATTCTCCCAGACCGTGCTCAAGGTCGGCGGCAACGAAAACGCCTTCACGTCTTCCGACTACACCGGCTATTTCCAGCGCGTACCGCGCGAGCAGCTCGCCAAGATGATGGCGTTCGAGGCCGACCGCATGACCGGCCTGATCCTCAAGGACGAAAACGTGCTGCCGGAGCGCGACGTCGTGCTGGAAGAATTCAACATGAGGGTCGCCAACAACCCGGAGGCTCGGCTGACCGAGCAGATCATGGCGGCGCTGTATCTCAACCATCCCTATGGCCGACCCGTGATCGGCTGGCGCCAGGAAATCGAGAAGCTTGACCGCGAAGATGCGCTGGCGTTCTACAAGCGCTTTTATGCGCCGAACAACGCGATCCTGGTGATTGCCGGGGATGTCGAAGCCAAGGATGTTCGCCCCCTGGTGGAGCGAACGTTCAGCGACGTCGCGGCGCAGCCCGCGATACCCGCGCAGCGCCTCCGGCCACAGGAGCCGGTGCCCGCGGCGCCCCGCACCGTGACGCTGTCCGACCCCAGGGTCGAACAAAGCAGCGTGCGGCGCTTTTATCTGGTTCCGTCCTCCAACACCGCCGCAGCAGGTGAAAGCCCGGCACTCGACGTGCTCGCGCAACTGATGGGCAACGGCAACAACTCGTATCTTTATCGCGCGCTGGTGGTCGACCGCCCGCTCGCGGTCAGCGCCGGCGCCGGATATCAGGGCACCTCGCTCGATGCGACACAGTTCATGATCTCGGCCGCACCGAAACCCGGCGTCGAGTTCGCTCAGGTCGAGCAGGTGATCGACGACGTGATATCAGATCTCGGACAAAACACGGTGCGCGCCGAGGACCTCGAGCGCGTCAAGACCCAGCTGATCGCCGAGGCAATCTACGCCCAGGACAATCAGGCGACGCTGGCGCGCTGGTATGGCGGTGCGCTCACCACCGGCTTGAGTATCGACGACATCAGAAGCTGGCCGGATCGCATTCGCGCCGTCACCGCCGAACAGGTCCGTGACGCCGCGCAGAAATGGCTCGACAAGAAACGCTCGGTGACCGGCTATCTGATCAAGGACGCCACGCCGAAACGCGAGGAGAAGCGTTCGTGATCTATGTCCGGACCTGCACGCGGCGCGTTGCATTGATTTTTGCGGCCTGCCTGGCGATCACGCCATTGCTGTCGACCCCATCGCACGCCGCGGCAAAGATCCAGCATCTGATCTCACCCGGCGGCATCGAGGCATGGTTCGTGCAGGATGCCACCGTGCCGCTGATCGCGATGGAGTTTGCCTTCGGCGGCGGCGCGTCACAGGACCCGGCCGACAAGCCAGGTGTCAGCAATATGGTCGCCAGTCTGATCGATGAAGGCTCGGGCGATCTGGATTCCAACACCTACCATGAGCGGCTCGACCGCCGCGCCATCGAACTTAATTTCAGCTCGGCACGCGATACGTTCCGCGGCTCGCTGCGTATGCTGAAGGATAACAAGGATGAGGCCTTCGAACTGCTGCGGACTGCGCTGACATCGCCGCATTTCGACAGCACCGATGTCGAGCGCATTCGCGCGCAGATCATCTCCGGTCTGCGGCGCGACACCTCCAATCCGACCGCGATTGCCAGCCGCAAGTTCCTGGAAGCCCTGTTTGGCGACCACCCCTATGGCCGGCAGGCCAACGGCACCCTGGACAGCATTCCGAAAATCGACGTCGCCGACATGAAGGACTACGTCCGCCGCGTGCTCGCCAAGGACACGCTGAGGATTGCCGTGGTCGGCGATGTCGACCCGGTCACGCTCGGCAAAATGCTCGACCAGACGTTCGGCGGGTTGCCGGCCAAGGCCAGCCTCACGCCGGTCGCCGACATCGAAGCCGCGAAGCCCCCGCGGCGCGAGTTTATTCCGCTCGACGTGCCGCAGACCGTGGTGACGTTCGGCGGCCCCGGCATCAAGCGCCACGATCCGAATTTCATGGCCGGCTATGTCGTGAACCACATTCTCGGCGGCGGAGGACTGTCGTCGCGGCTTTATCACGAAGTCCGCGAGAAGCGCGGTCTCGCCTATTCGGTCTCTGAATCGCTGCTGTGGATGGATCACTCCGCGATATTCTACGGAAATACCGGAACCCGTGCCGACCGCGCCGGCGAGACCGTCGCCGCCATCGACAAGGAAATCCGCCGCATGGCCGAGGATGGCCCGACCCAGCAGGAACTGGACGAGGCCAAGTCCTATCTGAAGGGCTCGCAAATGCTGGCGCTGGATACCTCGTCGAAGCTGGCGTCGGCGCTGCTGCAATATCAGTTGGACAAGCTCCCCATCGATTACATCGAGAAGCGCAACGCCATTGTCGACGCCGTGACCCTCGACGAGGCCAAAAAGGCCGCCCGGCGACTGTGGGGGCAAGGCCTTCTCACCGTGGTCGTCGGCCGCGCCCCGCAAGCCGCCGCCCAGCCCGCGGCCGCAACCCCGCCCGCAGCGAACTAGCATCGCACGTCCGCGCATCGTGTCCCGGACGCGGTGCAGCGCCGCTTGGCGGTGTGCCGCAGAGCCGGGACCCACGGCTTCTCTTGCGGCAATGGACCCCGGATCAGCAGCGCACCACGCCGCAAGGGCGGCGCGCTACGCCGCATCCGGGGAACGCGTCCTTCAGCGCCGCCAACAAAACCGCTATCCTGCGCTTTGCCCGATTCCCGTCAGGGATCATCCCGGCCTCCGGTGACGCCATGCTGCGGATTTCCCGCGACCTTACGATCGACGAGAATGACATCGAGATCAGTTTCGTCCGCGCCTCCGGCCCGGGCGGGCAGAACGTCAACAAGCTCTCGACCGCCGCCCAACTGCGTTTCGACACCCGCCGGATCACGCTGCCGGCCGACGCCGAAGCACGGCTCAACCGGCTGGCCGGCCAGCGCATGACCAAAGACGGCGTGATCGTGATTCATGCGCAGCGTTTTCGCACCCAGGAGCGCAACCGCGCCGACGCCATCGACCGTCTGCTCGAATTGCTGCGTGCGGCCGCAGTGCGGCCGACGCCACGTCGCGCGACCAAACCGACACTGGGTTCAAAGACGCGCCGGCTCGAAGGCAAAAAACGCCGCAGCGACATCAAGGCAAAGCGCGGCTTGAGTGGATTCGACGATTGAGCAGGTTCCGAAACTGCGACGAACGGACAAGCCAGCCGTATGCCTAAAAAAAACTCCGGTCGCCCCGCGACCGGAGTTTGGTTTTTGAAAACGGAACCAGTGTCGAAGGATCGGCGCCCTAGATCATGATCCGATTAGATTAATCGGATCATGATCTCATCCTTTGTTTGAGCATGATCTTTTCGGAAAACCGGTACACACTTTTCCGGATCATGCTCTAGTTGCGTTTGGCCCCGGCCGCGGGATCGCCAACCGCACCGGCGGTGCCCTTAGGCGCTCCGCTACCGGCCCCTACAGTACCTTTCGCGCCGGCCTTCGCGCGGGCGCCGGCCTTTTCTCCGGGCGCGCCCGGCTGCGCATTAAATTCCTCGTCGCCGCTACCCGACGCCCCGCCCTGCATATTGCTCCTGCTCTGCGCGCCGCCGCGGATCTGGGTGTCGGATGAGGCGCCTTGCGCCAACACGGGGCCGGCAAGCATGGCCGACAATGCAAACGCGATCGCTGAGGTTTTCACTAACTTCATCCACTTCTCCTGGGTTAATTCGCGATGAACGGTTCGGCTATTCCACGCGCCGTCCGCCGGTACCGGACCAGCCCATCGCACAGACCAAACGTGTCACGCACGGCGCATTCACCATGCAAGCCGCGCCGTGTGGTCATCGTGCAGGAATTTCAAGGTAATTTCGCGAAACCTTGGCCACGGACTGTCCTCATATGCGGCAGCCCGAAACGACGGCGTTTTGTTCCACCATAAAACAGCCCGCTACTACCACCGCTTGTTCGCGGCGACCTAAGCTCGATCCGCGCCAACGGAAATATCCATGAGACAACGACGTGCGGCACTGGTCATGGCACTAGCATTTTGCAGCGCGGTATCGATTGGCGGCGTCGCCTCGGCGCAAATACCCTTGCCGGCTGCAAAGCCAGCCGACGGGGCCGCGCTTTTCAAACAGCAATGCGCGCTGTGCCACACCACCAACGCCTCCGATCCGCCGCGGCAAGGACCGACCCTGTTCAATATCGTCGGACGCGAAGCCGGGACGGCCGAGGGATTTCGTTATTCGGCAGGTTTTGCCAATGCGAAATTCAAATGGGACGAGCAGAAGCTCGACGAGTGGCTGGTCAATCCGCAAGCGATGATCCCCGGCGCGATCATGCCCTACCGGCAGGCCAGATCCGAACTCCGCGTGGCGATCGTGAACTATCTCAAGGAGTTGCACTGAATGGCAAAGCCGGTTCACGCGATGATTCGCGTTCTCGATGAAGCGAGGTCGCTTCACTTCTACGCGCGCGCTTTCGGGCTCGAAGTGGCCGACCATCTCAAATTTCCGGACTTTGCTCTGATCTATCTTCGTCATCCGTCGTCGCCATTCGAGGTCGAGCTGACGGTGAATTTCGATCGCAAAGAGCCCTACGACCTGGGCGACGGATACGGCCACATCGCCGTCGTGGTCGACGATCTCGATGCCGAACACGCCCGCTTCGAGCGCGACAAGCTCTCGCCCGGGCCGCTGCGCGATTTCAAGCATGATGGCGCGACACTGGCGCGCTTTTTCTTCGTCTCCGATCCCGACGGCTACAAGATCGAGGTAATTCAGAAAGGTGGCCGCTTCGGTTAATGCAATCAACAAAAACGTTTTCAATGGAGGATACCCATGAGAGAAGTTGATCGTCGAGGCAAATACAGCCGCCGAATCTTTCTGCAGGGTGCTGCGAGCGCGGTTCCGGTCGTCGCTGTCGCGGCGAGCGCCGGCATCGGCATTGAGGATGCGTGGGCCGCCGATGCGACCACGCTGACACCGGCGACGCTGAAAACGCTGGTCAAGGTCGCGCGCGATATCTATCCGCACGACATGCTGGTCGACAGCTACTACATCACGGCGATCAAGCCGTGGGACGCCAAGGCGGCGAAGGATCCCGCCGTCAAGGCGCTGCTTGAAGACGGCGTTCGACGTCTCGATCAGGACGCGCAGGATAAGCACAAGGTTGCCTACGTTCAGGTGCCGTGGGAGGCCGACCGCGTCGTGCTGCTGCAGGGCATCGAGCAGACCGACTTTTTCAAGAAGGTTCGCTCCGATCTTGTTGTCTCTCTCTACAACCAGGAAGAGGTGTGGCCGAAGTTCGGGTACGAGGGCTCGTCCGCCGAGCATGGTGGCTACATCAAGCGCGGCTTCAACGACATCGATTGGCTGCCGAAAGTCTGAAGGTTTCGAGCAAAAATCCGGTTGGGAGGACATATCATGGCGAAATTCGATCTGAACGATGATGGCGTGGTCGTAATTGTCGGCTCCGGTGCCGGCGGCGGCACATTGGGTAACGAGCTCGCGCAGAAGGGCGTCAAGGTGGTGATCCTTGAGGCCGGGCCGCGCGTCGAGCTGCAGGATTTCATCAACAACGAGTGGGAGAGCTTCACGCAACTGGCGTGGACGGACATGCGAACGACATCAGGCAACTGGCGCGTGGCCAAGGATTTCGCCAACCTGCCGGCGTGGATTGTCAAATCGGTCGGCGGCTCGACCGTGCACTGGGCCGGCGCGTCATTGCGGTTTGACGAGCATGAATTTCGAATCAAGAGCGCTTACGGCAACGTGCCAAACACCAATCTGCTGGATTGGCCGATCACGCTGGCCGAAATGGAGCCCTGGTACGCCAAGGCCGAAGACAGGATGGGCGTCACCCGCACCAACAACATCCCGGGATTGCCGGGCAACAACAACTTCAAGGTGATGGAAGCCGGCGCAAAGAAGCTCGGCTACAAGGAAGTCCACACCGGACGGATGGCGATCAACAGCGAGCCGCGCGACGGCCGCGGCCCATGCCAGCAAATCGGGTTTTGTTTCCAGGGCTGCAAGTCGGGCGCGAAGTGGTCGACGCTTTATTCGGAAATCCCGAAGGGCGAAGCCACCGGCAACCTAGAAGTTCGTCCGGCCAGCATGGCGCTCAAGATCGAGCACGATGCATCGGGCAAGGTCACAGGCGTCGTCTATGCCGACGAAGCCGGCAAGACGCAGCGTCAGAAGGCGCGCGTTGTTGCCGTCGCCGGCAACTCGATCGAGAGCCCCCGGCTCCTGCTCAACAGTGCGTCCAGCACATTCCCCGACGGCCTTGCCAACAGCTCCGGTCAGGTCGGCCGCAACTATATGCGTCACATGACCGGCAGCGTCTATGCGGTGTTCGACAAGTCGGTCCACATGTATCGTGGCACCACCATGGCCGGCATCATCCGCGATGAGGCGAAAAACGATCCGTCACGTGGCTTCCTGGGCGGCTATGAGATGGAAACCCTGTCGCTTGGGTTGCCCTTCATGGCGGCTTTCCTCAATCCGGGCGCGTGGGGACGCTCGTTCACGTCGGCGATGGAAGGGTATCCACGCATGGCAGGGATGTGGCTGGTCGGCGAGGACATGCCGCAGGAGACCAACCGCGTCACGCTCGACCCGAAAGCCAAGGATAAGTTCGGCCTGCCGGTTGCCAGCGTCCACTACGACGATCACCCCAACGACGTCGCCATGCGCGATCACGCCTACAAACGGGGTGCCGCGGTTTACGAGGCGGTTGGCGCGACAGTGACCTATCCGACCACACCCTATCCAAGTACCCATAACATGGGCACCAA
>Ga0179592_10000811_pt1 | contig 12663 bp, 8 predicted proteins | sample CZODoug2_1_08_16_FD_148623 | JGI IMG/M metagenome (GOLD analysis project Ga0179592, IMG submission 148623) | Vadose zone soil fungal communities from Angelo Coast Range Reserve, California, USA - CZODoug2_1_08_16fungal (Illumina Assembly) | ecosystem: Environmental > Terrestrial > Soil > Vadose...
TGGCGGCCTGTGGCTGCTGTTGCAAAAAACCTCATTCGGCCGCGTGGTGCGCGCCGGCGTGCAGAACCCGGACATGGTCGGCGCGCTCGGCATTTCGCTGCAGCCCTATATGTCCGCCGTGGCTGCGCTCGGCATCGGGCTTGCAGGATTGGCCGGCGTGCTGCTGGCGCCGATCTATTCGATCCATCCGGCGATGGGCCAGGAGATCATCACGCCAGCCTTCGTCGTCGTGGTGATTGGCGGTCTCGGATCGTTCTGGGGCGTTGTCGCCGCGGCGTTGCTGGTCGGCCTCGTCAAGGGCGTCATGGTCGGCATCGGCTATTCCGCGGCCTCCACCGCGGCAATCTATCTCCTGATGCTTCTGGTGCTGCTGTTCCGGCCGCGCGGCCTGTTCGGCGAACGCATCACGCGGTTCGAGTGAGGCGCTGACATGTCAAAGCGCCTGCCAATTCCGCTGCTGATCGCCGCACTCGGCCTATTGGTGCTGCCGCCGGTGCTGCTCGCGCTCGGCCTCACCATGACCTCCGCTACCGAAGTCGTCATTTACGCCTTGGCCTGCATGGCGCTCAACATTCTGGTCGGGCATACCGGCCTCGTCTCGTTCGGCCACGGCGCCTGGTTCGGTCTTGCGGCCTACGCCGCCGCGCTGCTGCAGCGCAATTGGATGCACGATTCGTTTTTCGGACCCGCCGTTGCCGGCGTTCTGATCGTGGCTGCGGTTGCCGCGGCGTTCGGATTCCTGATCCTGAGACGGCGTGGCGTGTATTTCTCGCTATTGACGCTGGCGCTGGCGGCGATGCTTTATGCGGTGTCATTTCGCTGGACCGAAGTCACCGGCGGCGAAAACGGCATCGGCGGCATCACGCGGCCGACGCTGTTCGGTCTCAACCTGGAATCCTCGACCGTCTATTACTGGTTTGTCGCTAGCATCGCATTCCTGATGCTGATGCTGTTATGGCGCTTCCATAATTCAACGGTCGGTACCGTGCTGGTCGCGATCCGCGAGAACGAGCAGCGCGCGCGGTTTCTCGGCTATCCGACCAACCGCTACAAGCTCGCCGCGTTCGTGCTGTCTGCTTCCATCACCGGGCTTGCCGGCATCCTGCTGCTGTACCAGAACCGCATGACTTCGGCCGATCCGATTTCCGTCTCGTTCTCCGGCGATTTGCTGGCGATGGTCGTGATCGGCGGCATGCGCAGTTTCTTGGGGCCAGCACTCGGTGCGCTGTTCTTTATTTTGTTCCGCGAATTCCTCGGCATCTATACTGAGAACTGGCTGTTCTGGTTTGGTCTGGTGTTCGTCAGCTTCATCGTGTTTTCGCCGACCGGCCTCGTCGGCGTCGGCGAGCGCCTGATCGCACCCTTCCGCAAGAAGACGGTCGAGGATGCGGCGATGTCGGCGCGCCGGATCGAAGTGCTGCCACTGCCGGAATTCCTGCGGCCCAAATCCGGCGTCGTAGGTCCGGTGCTTTCCGCCCGCCACATCGTCAAGAGTTTCGGCGGTATCAAGGCGGTGCAGGGAATCGACATCAAGATTGTCGACCGCACGCTGCATGCGCTGATCGGGCCCAACGGCGCCGGCAAGACCACGGCGTTCAATCTGCTGTCGGGCATGTACCCGCCGGACGAGGGCGCGGTATCGCTGATGGGCCAGCCGATCGCCGGCCATACGCCGGAGGAGATCGCGCGCGCCGGCATCGGCCGTTCGTTCCAGATTACCAACCTGTTTCCGGCGCTCAGCGTCGGCGAGAACATTCGCCTCGCCGTGCAGGCGCGGCATCCCCGCCGCTTCGATCCCCTCATCGACGCGCTGTCGATCGATGCGATCAATGTCGAGACCAATGCCACCATCCGCTATCTCGGCCTTGCCGGCATCGAAAAGGCCGAGGCGGGTATGCTGTCGTATGGCGGGCAGCGCCTGCTCGACATGGGCGTCGCGCTCGCCACAGCGCCGCGGATTCTGTTGCTTGACGAGCCGCTGGCCGGACTGGCCGCGGCGGAACGCGAACGCATCGGCGCCATTATCAAGCGCATCTCGTCCGACCTGCCAGTGTTGCTGGTCGAACACGATATCGACCGAGTGTTTCAGCTCGCCGATCATGTCACCGTGATGAATGAAGGCCGGGTGCTGCTCGACGGTTCGGTCGCGGATGCGCGCGCCAGTCCGAAGGTGCAGGAAGTGTACATCGGCTCCGGCGCGACCGAGGTTGCCGCGCGTCCGCGGGAAACCGCCGCCCGCGTCAACGCGCTGCTGACGGTGACCAATGTCGACACCTTCTACGGCAAGAGCCATATTCTCAACGATGTGAACTTCACGCTGCACGACAACGAGATCATCGCGCTGCTCGGCCGCAACGGCGCCGGCAAGTCGACGCTGCTGAAGACGCTGATCGGGATAGCGCCGGCGTCGAACGGATCGATCAGGCTGGCGGACAGCGAGTTGATCGGGCTTTCGTCCGCGCAGAACGCACGTCTCGGCATCGGTTACGTGCCGCAGGGCCGTGGCCTGTTCGCAGGGATGAGCGTCGAACAGAATCTCGAACTTGGCGGCCTGAAGCGTCAGACCGGCAACGGCGTGCACTGGACGCGGGAGCGCATCTACGAATATTTCCCGCGTATCGCTGAGCGGCTGGATAGTCCTGCGGATTATCTCTCCGGCGGCGAACAGCAAATGGTGGCGGTAGCCCGCGCGCTGTCGGGCGACGTCCGCGTACTGCTGCTCGACGAACCCTTCGAGGGCCTGGCGCCGACCGTGGTCGAGCAGTTGTTCGAGACCTTCGATCGCCTGCGCAAGGAAATCGCCATCATCATCGTCGATCACAACCTCGATCTGGCGCTGGCATTGTCCGACACCACGGTGGCGCTGGAGCGCGGCCAGGTGATCCATCAAGGACCGTCCAAGGCATTGCGTGACGATCTCGACTTGCGCCGCAAGGTGCTCTGGCTGTGAGAAACGAGTTGTGAGACCAGCAAATGGCAAGCACTGAACGCAACGTCGCCATCGTCGGCACCGGCCTGATCGGACGGGCCTGGGCCGCGATCTTTGCCCGCGCCGGATGGAACGTACGGCTCACCGATCCGCATGTTCCCACCTTGGCGGCGGCGCCACGGCTGATCCGCGATGAATTGCACGCGCTGGCGCGCCACGGGCTCGCCAGTGATCCCGATGGCGCTGTCGCGCGGGTCTCGGTCGCGGCGAGCCTCAGAGAGGCCGTGATGGACGTTGAGTTCGTCCAGGAAAACGGCCCGGAGGACGTCGGAGAGAAGCAGATCATCTTTGCCGAACTCGACAAATCAGCGCCGCCGGACGCGCTGCTGGTCTCCTCGACCTCGGCCATAACAGCTTCGCGTTTCACCGAAACGCTGCCGGGCCGGGCACGTTGCCTGGTCGGTCATCCCGTCAATCCGCCGCATCTGGTGCCGCTGGTCGAATTGTGCGGCGCGCCCTGGACCGCGCCCGAGGCGATCGACCGTGCGCGCAAAGTCTATCGCGAGATCGGGCAAGTGCCGGTCACCATCAACCGCGAGATCAATGGCTTTGCGCTGAACCGGCTGCAGGGCGCGCTGCTTGCCGAGGCATTCCGGCTGGTCGGTGAAGGTTACATCTCGGCGGAAGATCTCGATCACACCGTGAAGGATGGCCTCGGCTTGCGCTGGTCGTTTCTGGGCCTGTTCGAGACCATCGAACTCAATGCGCCCGGCGGCATCCCCGATTATTGCGCGCGCTATACCGGCTTCTACAAGGAGCTTGCGTCGGCATCCGCCGGGCCCGAAGTTTACCAAAGCCCGAATGTGGACCGGGTGATTGCGGCGTGGCCGCATCAGCCGACGCCCGAGCGCATCGTCGCGCTGACGCAGCGGCGCAACGACCGCCTCGCGGCGCTGGCCGCGCACAAGGCTAAACAAAGCGACAAACCCTGAAGGTTCGCCCCGCAAGAAGGAGAGCAAGACATGAGCCGTAAAGTCATCATCACCTGTGCCGTAACCGGCGCGATCCACACCCCCTCGATGTCAAAGGCCTTGCCGGTGACGCCGCAGGAAATCGCCGACGCCGCGGTTGACGCCGCGGAAGCCGGCGCCGCGATCGTGCATCTGCACGCCCGTAATCCGAAGACCGGCCAGCCCGACCAGAGTCCCGAGGCCTTTGCGCCGTTCCTGAAAATCATCAAGCAGCGCTCCAACTGCGTGATCAATCTCACCACCGGCGGCGCGCCGACCATGACGGTGGACGAGCGCGTCCGCCCCGCCGCGGTCTACAAGCCGGAAGTCGCTTCGCTCAACATGGGATCGATGAATTTTGCCTTTTTCGGCATGCTGAATCGGTTCAAGAAGTTCGAGCACGATTGGGAACTGAAGCATCTGCAGAACAAGGACATCGTGTTCCGCAATACCTTCCAGGACATCGAATACGTCTTGAAGACGCTGTCGGAGACCGGCACGCGCTTCGAGTTCGAATGTTACGATACCGCGCATCTCTACAATCTGAACTACTTCCTCGAACAGGGCATGGTGAAGCCGCCGCTGTTCGTGCAGACGGTGTTCGGCCTGCAGGGCGGAACCGGTGCGCATCCGGAGGACGTGCTGCATATGAAGCGCACCGCCGACCGCTTGTTCGGCGATAAAATGGTGTGGTCGGTGCTGGGCGCCGGGCGCAATCAACTGCCGATCGCGGCGATGGCCGCCGCCATGGGCGGTAATATCCGCGTCGGGCTTGAAGACTCGCTGTGGGCGGCGCCCGGCCGAATGGCGGCGTCGAACGCCGAGCAGGTAACGCTCGCGCGCAAGATCATCGAAGGCCTCGGCCTCCAGGTGGCGACATCCGACGAGGCCCGCGAAATTCTCGATCTGAAGGGCGGCGACAAGCTGGAGGTGTGACGGCTCTGGCAGGGTTGCCTGCGCTCATCCGCCGCAGCGTTGGCGCGGAAAATCGCCATTCGGATTGTTTTAGTCCGAATTGCCAATGCTGACAGGGGCCTTGCTTGTTGCGTGGACCCCCCACCATGCTATCGTTCGATAAATTGGCCCGCCATGAGGCCGAAAATATCGAGGGAGGGAGGGAAATATGCGGAGCCTGCGAGCGCTTGCCGCTGCGGTATTGTCATTACTGGCGGCCTCTAATATTGCGCTTGCGGCTGAGAAGCAGGGCGGCATCCTACGGGTCTATCATCGGGACAGTCCGGCCAGCGCCTCCATCCACGAGGAGGCGACCTACTCGGTCAACGTTCCCTTCATGCCGGTTTTCAACAATCTCGTCATTTACAAGCAGGACGTGGCGCAAAACAGCCTGGAGTCGATCGTCCCGGAGCTCGCGGAGAGTTGGGCCTGGAGCGGCGACGGCAAAACGCTCAATTTCAAGCTGAGGCAAGGCGTCAAATGGCACGACGGCAAGCCGTTCACATCCAACGACGTCAAATGCACGTTCGACATGCTGATGGGCAAGTCCCAGCAGAAGTTTCGCAAGAACCCTCGCAAATCCTGGTACGACGAGGTTGTCGACGTAACGCCGAACGGCGATTTCGAGGTCGCGTTCAACCTGAAGCGGCCACAGCCGGCGCTATTGGCACTGCTCGCCTCCGGCTATACGCCGGTTTATCCGTGCCACGTTTCGCCCGGCGACATGCGCACCAAACCGATCGGCACCGGTCCGTTCAAGTTCGTTGAATTCAAGGCCAACGAATCGATCAAGCTCACCCGCAATCCGGACTACTGGAAAAAGGGCTTGCCTTATCTCGACGGCATCGAGTTCACCATCATACCAAATCGTTCGACGGCTATTCTGGGATTTATTGCCGGAAAGTTCGATATGACGTTTCCGACCGAGGTATCGATTCCACTTCTCAAGGACGTCAAGGCGCAGGCGCCCAACGCGGTATGTGTCGTCGAGCCGATCAACGTCAGCACCAATATCATCGTCAACTCGTCAGCGCCTCCGTTTGACAATCTGGATATTCGCCGCGCGATGGCGCTGGCGCTGGATCGCCCGGCGTTCGTCTCGATCCTGTTCGAAGGTCAGGCGGATATCGGCGCCACGATGCTTCCCGCACCGGGTGGTCTGTGGGCCATGCCAAAGGAAATGCTGGAGACGATACCGGGCTACGGGCCTGACGTGAAAGCCAGCCGGGAGGAAGCACGCAAACTGATGCAGAAAGCGGGCTATGGCCCGGATAAGCACCTGCAGGTCAAGGTCTCGACGCGCAATATTACGGTTTACACGCAACCCGCCGTCATCCTGATCGATCAGCTCAAGAGCATCTATATCGATGGCGAGCTTGAAAACGTCGAAACCGCCAATTGGTTCTCGAAAGTTGCGCGCAAGGACTACACGCTCGGACTCAATCTCACCGGAAACGCGGTCGACGATCCGGACCAGTCGTTCTACGAGAACTACTCCTGCAATTCCGAGCGGAACTACACCAACTATTGCAACAAGGACATCGAGAAGCTGTTCGACCAGCAATCCCAGGAGACCGACGTCGCCAAGCGCAAGAAGCTGGTTTGGGAAATCGACAAGAAGCTTCAGGAAGACGTCGCCCGCCCGATCATCTTCCACGGCCGCCAGGGCTCGTGCTGGCAGCCTTACGTCAAGGGCATCACCATCATGGTGAACAGCTCTTATAACGGCTATCGCTACGAGGATGTGTGGCTGGATAAGTAACCTCGAGCACCACAAGCCAGGGTAAGCCTCGCCAGCCGGCTTGATGACTTGCGCGTGCTCCGATCGCACAACCGGTATCCACTTTTGCGGAATGCACGCTAACGGGAGCAACCAGGTGTTTGCTTATATCGTACGGCGCCTCGCATTGATGCTCGTGACCCTGTTCGGGATCTCGGTCATCATCTTTTTCCTGCTGCGCATCGTCCCGGGCAATATTGTCGACATCCTGTTTGCCGCTGCCGGATACGTCGACCCGGCCGACAAAGCCAATCTGGAACGAGAACTCGGGCTCGATCAATCGATCGTCGTGCAATATCTGCATTGGATCGGCGGACTGCTGCGCGGCGATCTCGGCTATTCCTATGTGTCCGAGAAGCCCGCGCTCGATGAGATCCTGCCGCGAATTCCGATCACGGCGCGGCTGGCGGGTCTTGCATTGCTGTTCTCGGCATCGATCGGCATTCCGCTGGGCGTCATCAGCGCGGTCAATCAGGGCACCCGGCTCGATTATATCCTGCGCGTCGTGAGCCTGAGCGGCTTGTCGCTGCCATCCTTCTGGCTCGGCCTGCTGATACTGATGGCTTCCGTCGCTCTGTTCGGAACCATGCCGATCTTCAACCCTAATCCGCAAAGTTTTGGCGAGGCACTCGCGATCTATTGTGTCCCGGCGATGGCCGTCGGCTTCCGCAGCGCCGCGTTGACGATGCGGATCACGCGTTCCTCGATGCTCGAGATATTGCGGCAGGACTACATCCGCACCGCGCGTGCCAAGGGCGCATCCGAGCGGGCCGTCAATTATCACCATGCGCTGAAAAACGCCATTCTGCCTGTCATCACCGTGATCGGCATCGAGGCGGCGTTTCTGATCGGCGGCTTGATCGTCACTGAAACCGTCTTCAATATCCCCGGCGTCGCCCGCTTTCTGGTGGAAGCCATCCGCTGGCGCGATTATCCGATCGTCCAGAATCTCGTAATGCTGATCGCCGTGGTCGTCGTGGTCGCCAACTTCACGGTCGACATGCTCTACGCGGTGGTCGATCCGCGCATCCGCTATACGGATTAGGAGGCCACTTGGACGCGATCAACTACGATACCGAACTGCGGCGCGCCGGTGCTCATTCCACCCATGGTTGGCGCAAGCTGACGTTCCTGGCGCAGCGCTACATGCTTGGCACAGCCGGCCTGATCATCATGGTGATGTTTGTGCTGGCCGCGGCGCTTGCGGATGTCATCTGTCGCTTCAGTCCGCTGGCGGTCGATTCCGTGCACGCGTTGACCGCCCCCAATTCGCAGCATTGGATGGGCACGGATTCGTTCGGCCGCGATGTCTGGAGCCGAATCATCCACGGCGCGCGCATTTCGCTCGCCGTCGGCATCGGTTCGACCGCGCTAGGCTCATCCATCGGCGTGATCGTCGGTCTCGCATCGGGCTATCTGTCCGGCTGGGTCGATCTCGTTTTCCAGCGGATTACCGATATTTTGCAAGCCTTGCCGCTATTGGTCCTCGCGCTGGTCGTGACCGCAGCCCTGGGGCCGTCGCTTCCGAACGTGATCATCGCGATCGCGATCCCGCTGATTCCAACGGTTGCCCGCGTTATCCGTGCCAATACGCTCGCGCTGCGCGAGCTGCCATTTGTCGAGGCCGCCAAGTCGATCGGCATGAGCGAAATGCGAATTGCGCTTCGTCACGTTCTGCCCAATACGCTGGCGCCGCTGATCGTGCTGGCCACCGCGCAGCTCGGCTCCACCATTCTCACCGAAGCCTCGCTGTCGTTTCTCGGCCTCGGCATTCCCGAACCCTATCCGTCATGGGGACGCATGCTGTCGGAGTCGGCGGCCGAGTATGTTCGTACGGCGCCATGGCTTGTGATTTTCCCCGGCGTTGCGATCAGCCTTGCGGTGTTCGGAACCAATTTGTTCGGCGACGCGCTTCGCGACATCCTCGACCCGAGGCAGCGCGGCTGATGAGTGAGTTGCAAACGGAAGCGCCGGTTCTCGACGTGAAGGGCCTGCAGACGGTTTTCTTCACGAATTCGGGGCTGTTCAAGGCTGTCGACGACGTTTCATTCAGCGTCCGTCGCGGCCAAACCCTTGCCATCGTCGGTGAGTCAGGCTGCGGCAAGAGCGTGACCGCGCTTTCGATCATGCGCCTGGTGCCGAACCCACCGGGCAAGATTGTCGGCGGCGCTGTCATGCTCGAAGGCACCGATCTTCTCCGCCTTGACGAAAGCGAGATGCGCGCGATCCGCGGCGACCGCATCTCGATGATCTTCCAGGAGCCGATGACCTCGCTCAACCCGGTGATGCGGATCGGAGACCAGATCACCGAGGCGGTCCGCTTGCATCGGCCGATGACCCACAAGCAGGCTTGGAACCAGGCGGTCGAAATGTTGCGCCTTGTCAGGATTCCCGTGCCGGAGCGCCGAGCGCTCGAATATCCACACCAGCTCTCGGGGGGCATGCGCCAGCGCGCGATGATCGCGATGGCGCTTGCGTGCCGGCCGGCGCTGCTGATCGCCGACGAGCCGACCACCGCGCTTGATGTCACGATCCAGGCCCAGATACTGGCGTTGATACTGGATCTGCAGAAGGAACTCGGGATGGGACTGGTTCTGATCACGCACGACCTTGGCGTGGTCGCCCAGACGGCGCAGCGCGTCATTGTCATGTATGCCGGCAAGAAGGTCGAAGAGGCCGATGTCGAAACCCTGTTCGCTCATCCGCTGCATCCTTACACCCGTGGCTTGATGGCCTCGATCCCGACCGTGCCCTCGCCTGGCGCCAAAGCAAGTGCGCGCCTGGTCGAGATTCCCGGCATGGTACCCTCATTGACCAATCTGCCGAAGGGTTGCGCATTCGCTCCGCGCTGCGAACTCGCAATCCAACGCTGCCGCGAGGAATATCCGCCCCTGCAGGCCTGGGGCACCGATCATCTGGCGGCGTGCTGGCGCGCGGCGGAAATCGCGAGATCACCATGACCGAGACGCGGGCGCTGCTCGAGGTAACGGACCTCGTCAAACACTATCCCGTCCGAAGCGGCATCCTTCGCCGCGCCGTCGGCACCGTGCACGCGGTGGACGGCGTCAGTTTTACGGTTGGCGTCGGGGAAACACTCGGGCTTGTCGGCGAGTCCGGCTGCGGAAAATCAACGGTCGCGCGGAGCGTCCTGCGCCTGGTCGAACCGACCGGCGGCAGCATCCGGCTCAATGGCCTGGATTTCACCCATCTCGGGAAGGCCGAACTTCGCTCCCATCGACGCTCGATGCAGATCATCTTCCAGGATCCGTTCGCGTCCCTCAATCCGCGCATGACGGCTGGCGATATCGTCGGCGAGCCGCTCAGCGTCCATGGCATGGCGGCCGGCCATAAAAAGCGGGAGCGGGTCGCCGAACTGTTCGAGCAGGTCGGGCTCAGGCCGGATCAAATGCTGAACTATCCCCACCAGTTCTCCGGCGGCCAACGCCAGCGCATTTGCATCGCGCGGGCGCTGTCGCTCGGGCCGAGCCTGATCGTGTGCGACGAGCCGGTGTCGGCGCTCGACGTGTCGATCCAGGCCCAGGTGATCAATCTGCTGATCGACCTGCAGCGCAAGCATGACTTCTCATATCTGTTCATCGCCCATGATCTCGCTGTGGTGGCCCATATCAGCCACCGCGTCGCGGTGATGTATCTCGGGCGCATCGTCGAGGTTGCAGGGAAGACCGAACTGTTCGCAAACCCCCGCCATCCCTATACCCAGGCATTGCTGGCCTCCGTGCCGGTCGCGGACCCCAAAGTGAAGCGCCTCAAGCCGATGATCGACGGGGATGTGCCGAGCCCGATCAATCCGCCATCGGGATGCGCGTTCCACACCCGCTGTCGGTATGTGATGGACCGCTGCAAACTCGAAACTCCTGCGCTGGCAGGAGTCGGCGCGCAGCATCAGGTCGCGTGCTGGCTCAATGACGGCACCGGGCGGGCACTGACCTGAGACCGTCATTGCGAGCGAAGCGATGCAATCCATGGCGCAGCAATATAGAAGGATGGATTGCTTCGTCGCGGAGTTTATCATCGGGCCGGCCGAAGGCCGGACCCGTTGGCTCCTAGGAAGAAAGTCGCTCAAAAACGGTGTCATACTACCAACATCGAGCCTCAAACTTTCATCCAAGGCGGGTCGGTGCCTTATCCACCGGTCCCAACTCGCAATGACGAGGTCTCACGCTGCCGCCGTGTCTGCTTCGATCTCCACGACAATCCTTCCGGTCGTCACCTGCTCGCCTTCTGCGACGTCGATGGCGGAAATCGTGCCTGATATCGGCGCGGCATGCACATGTTCCATTTTCATGGCCTCCAGCGTCATGACCGGCTGGCCGGCGCAGACGCGCTCGCCCGACCTGACCAGAACCGCAACGACACGGCCGTTCATCGCCGCGCGAACCTTGCCGTCGCTGCCGGTTGCTGTCGCCGCGGCCGGAGCAGCCAATGTCAGATCGCGGACCGCCAGCGTGATGCCCCGGTGCAGGACGCAAAGCCGATCGCCGTCCCGGGAAAATCTCGCGGTTTCCATGACGCCGTTGGCACGGAAACGAATCGTATCGCCATCAAGCTGGTCGATTTCGAACCGGTATTCGCCGCCATTGCGGCTTGCGAGGTAACCGCCATCGCGCTCACGTCCGATCTCGATATCATGGACAACGTGCTCTAACTCGATGCGAGCCGCAATCGGGAACGTCGCCGCAAGCGTGCGCCCGTCCCGCCACGGCGGCGCAAAGCGATCGGTAACATAGAGCAACAGAGCCGAGAGCGCCGCATCCGAAGACACATCGTCGCGCGGCGCAACCAGGCCGTCGCGGTGCTCCCGGATGAACGCCGTCGTCGCTTCGCCGGCTGCAAATGCGGGATGCCGCAGGCAGTCAGCGAGAAAGGCCTGGTTGGTTGTCACGCCGAATGCCACGGTTTGCTCGAGGCCGTGAATCAGCTTGCGCCGCGCCTCGTCACGGGTGGCGCCATGGCTGATCAGCTTTGCTATCATCGAGTCATAGAACGGCGGGATCTCGGAGCCGGATTGCAGCGCGTGCTCGACACGCAATTCATCCGGCATTTGCCACAGTGCCATCCGGCCGGACTGCGGCATGAAATCGTGGGCGGCGTCCTCCGAGCACAGCCGCACTTCGATCGCGTGGCCGGAAAACTTGATGTCTTCCTGCCGAAGTCCGAGCGGTTCGCCGCCAGCGACGCGCAATTGCAATTCGACCAGATCAAGCCCGGTGATCGCCTCGGTAACGGGATGTTCGACCTGCAGGCGCGTATTCATTTCCATGAAATAGAATTCGCCTGACGCGTCGAGCAGGAATTCCAGCGTGCCGGCCCCCTCATAGCCGATCGATTTGATCGCGGCCACCGCAATGGCCCCCATTCGCGCCCGCAGTTCCGGTGACACCGCAGGCGACGGCGCTTCCTCGATCAGCTTTTGATGCCGCCGCTGCACCGAGCAATCACGCTCGCCCAGGTGAATCGCATGGCCGTAGCGGTCGCCAAACACTTGAATCTCGATATGGCGAGGATCGGGAATCGCGCGCTCCAGGATCACGCCTGCGTCGCCAAACGCGCCTTGCGCCTCGGATCGCGCGCCGCGCAGGGCATCGGGAAACGCCGCCGCGTCCGTAACCAGCCGCATGCCGCGGCCACCGCCGCCGGCGACGGCCTTGATCATCACGGGAAAGCCGATTTTCGTTGCCTCGGCAAGCATCGCGGCGTCGCTCTGATCTGCGCCTTGATAGCCGGGGACGCAGGGCACGCCGGCCGCCTGCATGATCGCCTTGGCGCCGGCCTTGTTGCCCATCGCCTTGATGGCTTGCGGCGACGGCCCGATAAACACCAGACCCGCATCGCGGCACGCCACCGCGAGATCCTCGTTCTCCGCGAGAAACCCATAACCGGGATGAACCGCATCGGCGCCGCTGACTTTCGCTGCGGCAATGATCGCCTCGATCTGCAGGTAGGATTGCGCAGGCAGCGACCCACCTGCA
>Ga0179592_10000813_pt1 | contig 12650 bp, 13 predicted proteins | sample CZODoug2_1_08_16_FD_148623 | JGI IMG/M metagenome (GOLD analysis project Ga0179592, IMG submission 148623) | Vadose zone soil fungal communities from Angelo Coast Range Reserve, California, USA - CZODoug2_1_08_16fungal (Illumina Assembly) | ecosystem: Environmental > Terrestrial > Soil > Vadose...
GTCCGCCGTCCTTTTTTTCCTCTGCCAAGCCGTGCTAATGTTCCGGATCAGACCGGCAAAGGCCATTTTCCTTCGAACTGGCCGTGACATGGCGGTCAAGGACAGAACAAAATCACGAAACGAGGCTTTCGGCTTTGGTCATCTGCATGCAGCCTTTGGGAGGAATGAATGAAAGCGTATCGGGTTTGCGCTCGCACCGCGGCGGCCTTGGCGGCCCTGCTCGCGGTATCGCTCTCCGGGTCGGCCCACGCCGCGGACGTGCCGGATATTTCCGGGATCTACTGGGCGACCCAATACAATGCCAAGATCCAGCTGGACGGCGGCGGCGACCTGCCGCTCACCGCGGCCGGCAAGACCGCCTATGACAAGAACATCGCGGGCCTGAAGGACGGCTCGATCACCGACAACGCTCGCAAGTTCTGCGTGCCCGATGGATTGCCGCGCGTGCTCGCCAACCCCTACCCGTTCGAGATCATCCAGGCGCCGCCCGGCCAGATCACCATCATCTACGAGCTCAGCCATCAGGTCCGCGTGATCGCGATGGACAAGCCGTTGCCCAGCGACGAGGACCTGCTCGTCCTGCCGTTCTTCAACGGTCATTCGGTCGGTCGTTTCGAGGGCGATACATTGGTGGTGGAGTCGGCCGGCTTCAAGGAGAATTCCTTTGTCGACGCCACCGGCGCGCCACACACCGACGAGCTGCGCACCGTTGAGCGCATCCGCAAGGTAAGCCCGACCCAGCTCGAGGACGTCATCACGATTCACGATCCGCAATACTATTCGCAGGATTGGCAGGCGCGCTTTGTCTACACTCAGCGCACTGACGTGCGGATCGAGGACTATGTGTGCGGCGAGCCCCATCGCGACCTTTCCCAGGTGGCGGGCGTGCGCCGGCCGTAGGAAGAGCTTACGTCGTTCCCATCCGCTCGTCCCGGCGGACGCGCTAGGGTATGCACACTCTGACCCAGCCTTTGCCTCAATCAAAGTCGGTGGATTTGGTAAAGGCTGGATTCCCGCCTCCGCGGGAATGAGCGGCGTAAACACCGTGATGCTCTTCGACGGGCTATGGCCCGACCGGAGGGATGGAGAGGTCGTACAACAAATCGGCCAGGAACTGCCGTGGGTGGATCGGCCGGATATCGCAAGGAGACGATCGAACTAAACGAGCGGGAGGATGCAATGTCAGGACTTGCCAGTACAGCGGCGCAAGAGACTGCAGCGCAAAAGACTGCGGCGCAAGAGACTGCATCACAAGAAACGCCATCCCAAACTGCCCCGCGAATTCTGCTTGTCGGCGGCGTTGTGGGCGGCATGCTTTGCGCCAGCGTCGCCATTTCGCCCGCGTCGGCGCAGAATGCGCCCAAGGCACAAGATTCTCCCACCAACGCGCCTCCGCTCGATTTGTCCTCGAACGATACCGGCTGGATCTCGGTGGGCAGTGAATGGATCGCCAAGCCGGGCACGCCGCCTCCCGTCAGCTTCGATCCCGCCCATCCCTATGTGCCCAACAATACCGGCAAGCAGCCAACCTTCAGGATTGCGGACCTCAACAATCCCAATCTGACCCAGTTCGCCAAGGACGGGCTCAAGAAATCCAACGACGAGGTGCTGCGCGGCAAGGCCATGTATTCGCGCGAGGCGCGCTGCTGGGCGACCGGCGTTCCGGTCTATCTGCTCAATCCGGCGCAACCGACCTTCTTCCTGCAGACGCCCGAGAAGGTCGTGATGATCTGGCAGATGGATCACCAAGTGCGCCACGTCTACATGAACGTGCCACATTCGGAGTATCCTACCCCGTCCTGGTACGGCGAGTCGGTCGGGCGCTACGAAGGTGACACCCTGGTGGTCGACACGATCGGCCAGGACACCAGGACCTTCGTGGACAATTACCGCACGCCGCACAGTGACAAGCTGCACGTGGTCGAGCGCTATCATCTGATCGAGGGCGGCAAGACTCTGCAGGCCGACATCACCATCGAGGACCCGACCACCTTTATCCAGCCGCTGCAGGTGATCCACCGCTGGCGCCGCGCGCAAGGCCCGATGATCGAATCGAGCTGCCCCGAAGGGAACTTCAACTACTTCAATCAAGACGTGGAGCCGCTCCCGACCGCGGAGCAGCCGGATTTCTAGGCGCAAGCAAAGAGTGGCATAGCGGCGCCGGGTGGGCAAGGCGAAGCGTGCCCACGCGGGCGTTGCGGCAGGCCGATGGTCCGCGCCTTTGCCCACTGTACGCCAACTCGGATCGATATTGCCGTCAGCCCTTGGGCGCCCTAATCTTGCGGTCGCGGATTTGTGTTTCGTCCGTAGCAGCGAACGTGCAGGACGCTCAGTATGACGCTCAGTATGACGCTCAGTATGACGCTCAGTATGTTGCAACGAACATTCGACCATGGTCGCGACCGGATTGCGCTCGAGAGCCTGCTGTCCGGCGCTCTCAGCACCACCTTGTCCGCCGCAATGGCACTGTGCGCGACGATCACGAGCGCATCGGCGCAATCCTCCGGACAGGATAAAGTCCCCGCTCTCGCCTCGATCAGCTTCGCCTGGATCGCCGTCGGGGCGGATTGGCGCGATCCGCCGCCGGGTTCCGGGCATGGCCCGATCAAGCAGGATCCGGCCCATCCGTTCCACGGCAATCTCGACGGGCCCGGCCAGGTGACGCTGCGGTTCGGCAATGTGCAGGACCCGGTTCTCAAGCCCTGGGCCGCGGCGCAAATGCAGGCGACGAACGAGGAGGTGCTGAGCGGCAAGCGCGCGGTTCCATTCACCGCGCAGGGACGCTGCTATCCGGGCGGCGTGCCCGGGCAACTGCTCTATCCGGCGGAGCCATTCTATTTCATCCAGACCCCCAAAGAGGTGTGGATGATCTGGCAGCGCGACCACATGGTGCGGCGGGTCTACCTCACCGACAAGCACTCGGATGACGTGAAGCCCTCGTGGTTCGGCGAATCCATCGGCCGCTACGAGAACGGCGACACGCTGGTAGTCGATACGATCGGGCTCTCCACCCGGAACAGCTTCATCGACAATTTCCGCACCCCCCACACCACCAAGGAGCACGTGGTGGAGCGGTTCAAGCTGTCAGCCGACAGCAAGCAGCTCGAAGCCGCGGTGGTGGTCGATGATCCCGACACCTTCAACGAACCGCTCCACCTGGTGCAACGCTGGCGCAATGTGGAGAACCCGCTCTTGGAAACGGCCTGCGCCGAGAACAACGAGGATTATTTCCATCAGAACCTCGTCCCGATCCCGCAAGCCGACCAGCCCGATTTCTGACCTCTTCGCTCTCCCCTCTGAAAGAATCCTCGAAGAGGAGAGGATGCCGGCGCGAAGCGCTGGCGGCGACATCCCCGAGAACACGAGGACGACATCATGAAAATCACCGCGGTCGTGGCCACCCTCGCCCTGCTCGGCGGCGGAGCGTTGGCGCAGACGCTGGACGAGCTCAGACACGACGGCAGCAATCCCGACAACGTTCTCACCTATGGGATGGGCTATAGCCTGCAGCGCTACAGCCCGCTCAGGCAGATCGACCGGATGACGGTCAAGCGTCTGGTGCCGGTATGGAGCCTCAGCCTGGACAATCCGTGGGGCGAGCAGGCCCAGCCGCTCGTCTACAACGGCGTCATGTATGTCACCGATGCCAAGGCCTCGGTCGCGATCGATGTGGCGACCGGCAGGCAAATCTGGAAGACGCCGGTCGATTGGCTGCCCGAAACTCCGCGCGTGGTGTGCTGCGGGGTTTCCAGCAAGGGCGCTGCCATCTTCAACGGCAAGGTGTTTCGTACCACGCTCGACTCCTATGTGGTGGCGCTCGATCAGAAGACCGGCAAGGAGATTTGGAAGCAGAAGGCCGCCGAGTGGATGGACGGCACTTCCATGACGGTGGCGCCGCTGATCGCGGGCGGCGTGCTGATCACCGGCATCTCGGGCGCCGAGTTCGGCATTCGCGGATTCATCGACGGTTGGGATCCGGACACCGGCAAGCATCTGTGGCGCCGCGACACCATTCCGGCGCGCGGCGAGCCCGGCAACGAGACCTGGCCGCAGGACACCGACGCCTGGCAGCACGGCGGCGGCTCGGCCTGGATCACCGGCTCCTACGATCCCGATCTCGATCTCACCTACTGGGGGACCGGCAATCCGGCGCCCTGGGCCTCGCAGACCCGGCCAGGCGACAACCTCTATGCCTCCTCGGTGCTGGCGCTGCGGCCCAAGACCGGCGAGATCGTCTGGCACTACCAGTTCACGCCGGGCGACCAATACGACTATGACGCCGTGTGGGAGCTGATCCTGGCCGACATCGATGTGGCCGGGAGCAACCGCAAGGTGGTGATGCAGCTCAACCGCAATGGCTTTCTCTATGTGCTCGATCGCACCAATGGTCAGCTCATCTCGGCCAAGCCCTATGAGAAGGTGAGCTGGGCGAGCGAGATTGACCTCAAGACCGGACGGCCGGTGGAAACCGACGTTGCCAGAAACCTGCGCGCCGGCCAGGAAGTCGAGCTGTGGCCCTCCACGCGCGGCGCCAAGAACTGGCCCCACGCCGCCTTCAATCCGCAGACCGGGCTCCTCTACGCCAATACCATGCATCGCGGCGCTCTCTATCGCCACATCGAGGTGAAGCCCTGGGTGGCGGGCCAGCGCTATCAGTTCGTCGAGAACAGGGTCGCGCCGCTGCCGCCCGGAGAGGCGCCCGCCCACATGGATGCCATCGATCCGTTGACCGCCAAGCCGCGCTGGCGCGCCCCGCTAACGGACCATCCGCAATGGTCGGCGATGCTCGCCACCGGCGGCGGATTGCTGTTCACCGGCAAAGAGACCGGCGAGTTCATCGCGGTGGATGCCGAGACCGGGAAGACGCTCTGGCAGTTTCAGACCGGCTCGGGGGTCAACGCCATGCCGATCACCTACACGCAGAACGGCCGGCAATATGTCACGGTCCTGTCCGGCCTGGGCGGGCTCTATCTCAATACCAACCGCCAGCAACTCACCAATGTGCCGCTGGGCGGATCGGTGTGGACCTTCGCGGTGATGCCTGATTAGGCTGTGACCGCGATGATGCGGGTCGGAAGCTTACTGATCGCCGTGCTGGCGTGCGCACCCGCAGCGGCCCAAGAGCCCAACAGCTTCGCACCCGAGCAAATTCGCCTCGGCGCGGAAATCTTCGCGCGCAACTGCTCGCCATGCCACGGACCGCGCATGCAAGACCCCGAGGGCGCTTTCGACCTGCGCACCCTTCCGGCGGAGCAGCACAGCCGCTTCGTCAATTCCGTCTCCCATGGCAAGAATTCAATGCCGCCATGGGCCGGCCTGTTGAAGGCAGAGGAGATCGAAGCCCTGTGGGCCTATGTGATGGCGGGGGAGAAGTGATTGATCGTTCGATCGCCCCTTGGAGCGAAATCGCTTCAGATTGAATCGCGACGTCGCTCTAAGCATTTGTTCGGTCGCATGATCTTGTCGGAAAAATCTGCAACTTTTCGGGATCATGCTCCAACTAATGCGCGATTCGTCTAGTTTGCGAGCATCCTGAGCCGGTTCCTCGCATCAGGGTTTCCAAGCTCACTCGCGCGCGAGTACCATTGCTTCGCCCGCTCCTTGTTGCCGATCATGCCAAGAGCCCCGAGCGACCAGAGTCGATAGGGGTCGTACGTTGATCCAAGCGTCAGGGCCGCCGCCCCGCTACCGAGGTCCGCGGCGCGTTGATAGAGAGCCCGCGCCGCAACAATATCGCCCTTGTCGAGCAACTGGTCCGCTCTCGCGAGCAACTCCTTTACGGCAGCTTCGTCGTTCGTGGTGCCGGCGGCGGCCTCTGACGTTGCGGGCGGAGGCACTGCAATCCAGGCTTTGGTTTGGGCCGCGACCAGACCGTTGGTCCGCCGCAGCGCTATCGCGACCTCGAGCACGGTGGTCGACCACTCGGGAAAAGCGACCTCGATCTGGTTGGCCGAGCCGGGCGGCAGGAACCACGTGTCAGCCCCGATACGCGCCGCCCCGGACAGACGTATTCCGACCGGCACTCCGGAGAGGACCAGAATAAACGGTTCGCCTGCGGCATTTTCCGGCTGCATCCGCAACGGTAGCGGAGCCGGCTTGCCGGCCTCAAACCGCAGCGGCCGATCGGGCGTGCCAATCGGACGCAGCTCAAACGGTTGCGAGGCGGCCGCCAGCTGGGCCGGCTCGCCTCCCATCCCGGATGCCGATCTGGTGTAACCCGCGGCCGATGCGCCCTCCCGCGCCTCGCTGTCGGTCCGCGCTTGTCTCACCACACCAAGGGTGATGATGACCGCCAGCACGGCCGCAACCATCGTGTTGAGCGCCGTCGCCATCACGAACAGCCAGGGATTGATGCCCGGATGGTTGCTGCGGGCACGACGGATTGCTGCACCTTCGGCGCCATCAGGCCGCTCGTCTTGATAGCTTGATTGCAGCGACACTGGCTGCAGCGATGATGGGTCCTCCCTCCAAGCCCGGGAGGGCTCGTTCGACGCAAGAGCGAGCTGCTCAAGCCGTCTTAATCGGGTTGTCATCTCCGCGATGTGCGCAGGATCCTGAAGATCGTTCATCGCCTCCTCCCAGGCCTTTGTCTCTGACGGACGGATAGGTCTATTCAGCGATACACCGGTTCGGATGCTCGCGGGCTATTGGTCCTCGGTTCTTGACTCCTGCTCTCCGCCTTCGCGGGCTCGCGTTACCGCCGCCTTGGCTGAAATGTGCCGACAATCCCTTTCCGAACAGATGTGTGCCTCACGGATCGCGGGCACGCTTCATCAGAGGGCCTGGGAGGGCTCAAGGTTGTACTGTTTGGTTGGGCGAGCTGATCGACTTGCGTGTCCACTTCACAAACTCGTCGAGCAGCTCTTTTCGCACCTTGGGAGAGGGTCCCGAGATCCCCGGCGCGCCGGGTGCGCTCAGGAATTCCTCGAAATTCTTTTGCATCGAAGCCGCCTGCTCCTGTTTCGCGTTGGCGAGCCATTCTTCGGCGGCGGCGAAACGCGACCATCCGTCGAGCGTCGACGTCAAATTCACTTCGCTCCACTTCGGGTGCCAGGGCGGGCCGGCAAGCTCCGTCAGCGCGGCGAAGAACGCCGGGACAAATTTTGCGACTCTTCGGTAGGACTCATCCCCCTTGGGCGAGTTGTTCGCCATAAGAACGCTGGCGACCGAAACGGTACCGACGGTCTGCCCATCCGGGATCAGGGCCGGATAATCCTCAGAGCGAAAAGTCGACGGCGAATAGCCGTCTTCCAATGCTTGAGCAAAGGGCAAGGCGAGCAGACGGACACTGCCGTCTTTCGGCAGGCCGCTGACAGAGCGCAGAGGCTTGCCGCCCGTCAGCACCAGGGCGGCCAGTGCGCCCGACCGGACCTCGTCAATTGCGTCCGGCGCCGCCATCTTCACCACCCCGGCCTCGATACGAAGATGTCGAAGCACATCGCGAACCGTGAGCTCCGCATTGCCATCGTCTGGGGGACCGCAATCTTCTTGCCGCTCAGGTTCTCAAATGAGCTGATACCAGGGCCTGCCAGGACGTGGGTTTCTTCACTATACAGCTTGGTTATGTAGGCCAGCCTCCGCGGGAGATCGGGGCCTAAGGATCCGGAAGTGTTCGCGAGCGCGTTGGCGGGAACGAGCGCCAGGTCTCGCAGGTTTTCGGCTCCGCCGGCGGCGTCCAGCGTGATCATGCGAAGATCATCGCTTTTGCCGAGCACGGTCGCGATATCATGAGCCATCGCGAAATAGCCCGAGCCGGGGTGACCGGCGAGGATCATCACCGCACTCTCGTTGAGCTTCCGTTGCAGCACCCGTAGATGGCTCGACAAAGGGTGCTGCGACGCCGACTGGGCGAGCACAGCCTGCCCTTGTGGCAACAGGATCAGCGGCGCGAGCAGGATTGCGTGGAAAATACGTGGCAGCAGCCGGCGATCTGGTCGGGTGCCACATCCTTCTTGGCTTGAAAGCTGCATGATCGCGTGGCTCGCCGTTGGATTGTCTCCCGTGAGGGAACCGGCCTTGAGTCCGAGCCCAAGCCCCCAATCGGCATTGAAGCCGTTGATCCGGTAACCTCACGATCGCCGTACCTTTGGAATTTTCAACACCCGGTATTCAAATAACGCTGGCGATCTTACTCCCTCCTTTTTTTGAGGCTAATTGGGCGCAAAAGTGGCAGGAGAGAGGTTTTACAATCAAGTAACACTAGCGGGAGTTGAGCAGATGGTTGCATCTTACCAACCCGGTCTTGTATTGCTGTCGATCGTCGTGGCGATCATGGGGTCGATCACGGCTCTCGCGCTCACATCGGGATTGCACGAAGCCGAAGGCGATTCGTGGGAAGCGGGCTTTTCCCTGGCCAACGGCGGCTTGATCATGGGGACCACGATTTGGTCGATGCATTTCATCGCCATGATGGCCGTTCAGTTCCCGGTGCTCATAAACTACAACATCGTGGAGACGATCCTTTCGATCGGCATCGCGATCGTTGCAACCGCGATCGGTCTCTATGTCGTGAGCAATCATCGGCTGGGGCGCTACAGTATTCCCGGCGGTGGCGTCGCAATGGGTCTCGGCATTGGCTGCATGCACTATATCGGCATGGGCGCCATCCGGGGCTGCGGCTTGGACTATGACCCGCTTCTGGTCGCGGCCTCGGTGGCGATCGCCATCGGCGCCTCAATGGCCGCGCTGTGGTTTGCGTTCTACAGACGAACCATATGGACGACTCTGGCGGGGGGCGTCGTGCAAGGTCTTGCGATCGCGTCCATGCACTACACCGCCATGGATGCGACCTACTTCGTCTCCACCCCGACACCCGCCGATCTCACCACTCCGCTCTTTAGCCAGAACTTGCTGGCCGTCGTGATCGCGAGTGCGATCGTCGTGGTCTGCGTAGGTAACCTCGCGTTGCTCGGCTTCATGTCGATGCAGCAGAGGAGATCGATATGACGGACGATATTTTTGCCGGATGAGTCAGGCGCCGCGTAGCGGCAGCGGCTGCTCCTCCAGCATCGCCTCGATCGCCGCGCGGGTGCTGGCCGGATCGAGCCCGTGCATCTGCGCCAGATCCTGGCACTCATCCGCGATCCTGTCGACGTCCTGCAGCTTCTTGAGCCGCTTGAACTCGTCGGCGTGATGCAGCCCGATACTGGCGCCGACGATTTCCAGCATGTTCATGATGCGGAACGGATAGTCGCGCTCATGAGCGCAAAGCTCGCGATGGTCCGCGTGATAGACCGCGACCAGCGCATCCACGCCCGCGGCCTCGGCGGCATTCAATTCGTTTTGTTGGAGCTCGCGCCGATAGGCCGGAAGCGCCCGGAAGTAGTTGCTCATCAGGCCGACCGCCGGCTGCGCGAGGTCGATCAACTCGACGCCCGGCACCGCCTTGAGGATATTCTCCGCGGCCTCGACCACGCCCGCAATGCCGGGATGACGATGCAGCGCTACGCGCATCGCGACACGCTCGCGCAGGAACGGCCGCAGCCGATCCAGATTGTCGCGCAGGAACAGCATGAACGGCGTCATCTCGAATGGGCGCGCGCCGCGGATCTTCTCCACCGTCGGCAGCGTGGTCTCGGCGAACTGCACGTGGCAGCTCGGGCACCAGGAGATCACTTGGCCGGATTTGCTGCGCGCGAGCTTGTCCATGGTGCTCTGCGCCAAGCGCCCGGAGGTCTCGATATCGCCGGTTCGCATCTGCACGATGCCGCAGCAGTGGCTGGGGCCGCCCATGACCTGATAGGTGACCCCGATTGTGTCCATGATATCGAGCGCCAGCAGCGCGATGTGCGGCGTCTTGAGCACGTTGCAGCCGGTGTAGAATACGAAATCCGGCAGCCCGCGCGGCTCGGCCGGCGGCGCGCCGGATTTTTGGCCGAGCCGCGGCAAGAGAGAGTCGTCGAGCTGTAAGCGCGAAATGTGGGTCACGTCGCGCGCGACCTTGCGGAAATTCTCTACCCCGTGACGGCGCCGATCGCCCTCGGGGTCGTCGTGTCGGATCATCGTGACGCGCGCCATGCTCAAGAGGAAACGCGGATTGACGCCGTAGTCGCAGGCCTTGATGCATTCGCCCGTCAGCACGCAGGCGTCCGCCCATTTGCGCGCCGCCGGCGCCCCCTCCCGGTGCCGCAGGATGTCGATGACCCCGTCGATGACCGCGCGCGGCTCGGCCGTCACTCCGCCGGGCCCCGTCACCGGGCAGACTTCGACGCACCTGCCGCAGCGCGTGCAGGCATCAAGCATCGCCTCGACGCGGCCGGCGAGTGCGTTTTCAAAAGTGTCGTTCATGCGAAGTAAAGGCCGCTCATGGACAACGAGCATATCGGAAAGCATAGCCAATTGCAGCCCGCCAAGGAGCCCGTGAAGGAAAGGACGGCAACCGTCCCTGCCGGCTCGTTCCCCCGTCCGCGGGAATTGAGCGGCGTTCTCCTCACGGGTTCCAAACCCGGCGCTCGCGCGACTTCGGCCGTACTCCCTTTGACGGTAGGATTATGAGCTGATTGCGCCCGCGACCTTCAAATGGGAATATTGAACGATCGAGGAGGCAGGATCATCGTGACACACCGGTCTCGTCCGCTGGCGGCGGCCTTCGTCCTGATGGTGGCGGGCGTGCTCGCTTTGGGCCTGCGCCTGGCGGCGGCCGCTTATCCGGAACGCTATATCACCATCATCTGCGCCTCCGGCGCCGGCGGCATTGTGGACGTGACGACGCGGATTCTCGCCGATCATATGTCGCGTACGCTCGGCCGCACCGTGGTGGTGCAGAACGAGCCCGGCGCCGGTAGCACGCTTGCCATCGCGGCGGTCGCCAAAGCGCCGCCCGACGGCTACACGGTGCTGACCATCGGGCCGGGCGTCAGCGTGGTGGCGGAGCTTTATCCGAACGCCAGCGTGGATGTGCGGCGCGATCTGCAGCCGGTTTCGATCATGGGCGCGGTGCCGCTGGTGCTGCTCACCCACAAGGACGTGCCGGTCGCCGACTACGCCTCGCTCGTCGCCTATCTCAAGGCGCATCCAGGCGCGCTGACCACCGGCAGCAACGGCCGCGGCTCCGCCGGTCATCTCGCCGGTGCGCTGTTCAAATCCATGGCGGGAGTGGACATTCGCTACATTCCCTACCGCACCACCCCACAGGCGCAGACCGATCTGATCGGCGGGCGGCTGTCGATGATGTGGCTCTCCACCCTGACCAACGAGATCGAGGCCGGGACGCTGCACCCAATCGCGGTCACCACGCTCGAGCGATGGAAACGGTTCCCCGACACGCCGACCTTCGACGAGCTCGGCCTCAAGGGCTATGAGGCGACGACCTGGATCAGCGTGTATCTGCCCAAGGGAGCCTCCCGCGAGATCACCGAAAGGCTCACCGCCGCGCTCGATGCCGCCCTCGCCGATCCTTCGCTGCGCGAGCGCTTCGACCAGGTCGGCATCGTCCGGCCGCGCGGAACCGGACCCGACGTCCTCGAAAAGTATCTCAAGTTCGAGATCGACAAATGGGCCGATATCCTGCGCAACAACAAGGACTCCGATTGAAGGCGGCCGCCTCCCTCACTCCGTTCTCTCACTTGGCCGACTAGCGGCTCGATGAGGGCCGCAACCTCATCGATGATGGGCTTGGGCGTCTTTGCAAGCTCCTCGATCAGGGCCGTGATGTCCTCGCCCGAAATCGGGTTGACGTGGTAGTCCTGCCTGGCCGCGTCGGCGAGGAAGTCCCTGTCCCTGAACATGTCCGTGAACGCTTTGCGCAGCGCGGCGACCCGTTCGGGTAGGATGTCCGGCGGGGCCACATAGGGACGCCCGAACATCTGCGACGAATACCGGAACCGCAAGGCGAGCCGCTGCTCCTCGTTCTTGGCAAGGTCGAGAACGAACGGCACGCCGGGAAACTTTGGATTCGGCTGCAGGTTCCCCGAACTGATGGCATCGCCGCGGGCATGCAGCAGCGTCTCCGCGCTCTGGCACGCGCCGTGGATTTCACCGCGATCGACGGCGAGCAGAACCACGCCCGAATCGGAATAGCCGTCGATGACCTTGAATTTCGCATGCACCAGCGCATTGAGCGCAACGGGGAACATATGCATGCCGCTGCCGATACCATCGGTCCCGACGACCACTTCCTTGGTGAAGAGATCGTCGAGCGTCTTGATCGGTGCGTTCCTGCCCGCGACGCAAATGTTGCTCTCGTTTGATCAGCTGTTAGATCGGGCCAGAACCCGCAATGAAGGATTTCTGCCACCACTAGATGACACGGAGGTAATCAAATTGACTAGCCAAGCATGGGGTTATGAGATCCGAGGAGAAAATCGACGTGGTCGGTGTGATGCGGTGCATTTGGCAACATCCGACCCGTATGCCTTCGCTCTCTTGAGGTTGCTCAGGGAATGGCACTGGGATCCGGCAACATTCATCTTGGCGGCTCCCCAGACAGCGAAAAAAATAGAGTGGCCAATTGCCAAGTTTAGAGATGCACGAAGAATTCTGGATGAGGGCGGCTATATTCATTGCGTATCTCGTGGAGGGCGAGGGAATCATGACCCAGCGGTCTATTCATGGAGAAAAGTCTTAGAGTGATCGGGATAGGGGAGAGCCTCGCGGCTCCGCCCCTCCCACACCACCGTACGTACGGGTCCGTATACGGCGGTTCGGTAGAT
>Ga0179592_10000815_pt1 | contig 12640 bp, 10 predicted proteins | sample CZODoug2_1_08_16_FD_148623 | JGI IMG/M metagenome (GOLD analysis project Ga0179592, IMG submission 148623) | Vadose zone soil fungal communities from Angelo Coast Range Reserve, California, USA - CZODoug2_1_08_16fungal (Illumina Assembly) | ecosystem: Environmental > Terrestrial > Soil > Vadose...
ACGTTCACCAAGACGAGTTCAGAGGTAACCTGAATGCGCGACTCGGCTTGGCCCATTTGCTGAGCAAGCACTGGCGCTGCCGCTTGTGAAAGCAGCATGGCCGTGGCAATAACTGAAAATATTTTTCTCCGAAGCTGCATATGTGTTTTCCTTCAGAACCGGAAGCGCGCTTGCATGGTCACACGCCGCATGCCGTCCGTCCCGGTGACTTCGCCAAATGGGCGCGAATTCACGACCGTATTGATGGCGGTGAAATGAACAATGTTAAAAATATTGTTTGCCGTTAGACGCAAGTCGAGCGCGCGGGATTCTTTGATCGTAATCGTCTTGTTGAGCGACATGTTCATCGAGACTTGCCCCGGCCCTTCGATGATATTTCGTCCCGCGTCCCCGAAAGTTGTAGGACTTCCGGCCGGACAGCTAACGTTCGGGGTACAAAACGCAGCCGTATTGAACCATTTGAGCGTGGTTGGGCTAATTGCTGAAATCGATTGCCCTGCCACTAGGTTTGCGCGAAGCGATCCACTTACACCACGGCCGATATCCAGCCCTCCGCCCAGCACGCGCGGCGTGAAGTACAGTCCGGATCCAATCGAAAAATCACCGCTCCACTGCCAGCCCCCAAGAATGTGGCTCCACGAACCCTTGGGAACAAGCCGGCGGTGGTCTCCGAATGGCAGATCGTAAATCCAGTTTCCCGTGAATTTGTGCCGTTGATCGAAGCTGGAAAGCCCGCGATCCACCGAGATATCAAACGGGTCTTGCGCCACCACGCTTCCGCCGCCACCTATCGACGAAGCATCATCGATGGATTTTGAAAACACGTACTGCCCGCTCAGCCCGAGACCCTTTGCCATGCGCTTGCGCACCCGCACCGTCGCCGCATGCAAGATCGAATTTCCCTCAGAAGATTCGTAAGTAAACGGTTGTCCGCCGGAAACCACCAGCGCGCGCTGGGTATCCAGCCGCGTTCCTTTTGCCCCGTTATAGCCCACGTTCATCACCACGCCGCCAGGCAATCCCTGCTGCACGTCGAGATTCCAGACTTGCACGTAACCCAGGCGGTAGTTCGGGTTGACGGCGAAGTTGTTGGTTATCGTTGTTGGGGAGATAGGGGGGAATCCGTTCGTGAGCGTCAGCGGGTTGCCGGCAACAAGGCCATTGACGTTCGTGGAATTCGTCTCCGCTTCCGCGAAGGGCGGTTGAAACGCGAAGTTCTGGATCATCGTCCCGTATTGCGCCAGGTTGTAGTTGATTCCGTAGCCCGTTCTCACCACCATTTGCTTCGTTGGTTTCCAGGCAATTCCGATGCGCGGCGCGAAATTGTTGCGGTCCGGCCGCACCAGCGAGGCCGGAAATCCGCCCTGGCCAGGCAGAACGGGCGCCGCAGCCGCAAATCCCGGCGCTACGTCCAGATTACTGATGCGATTGCCCGCCTCGGTATATGGCCCGTTGTATTCGTACCGCAGCCCCAGATTGAACGATAGATTCGAACGGAACCTCCAATCGTCTTGCGTGAAAAAATCAAAAGCATTCGCGCGGAAGTTGTAGGAAGTTGCGCCGGACTGCAGCTTACTTTGTTGCGGGAAACCTAGAAGAAAGTCTGCGAAATCGAATCCCGTGTCCTGCAAGGCTTTGCCCTGCGCATCGTACATCGAAGTCGCAAACCCGGTAAAAACGAAACTGCCCTCCGCATTTCTTGCCGAGCGGAAGCTCTGCAAGATACGGCGGTAATCTCCGCCGAAGCGCCAATTGTGCTTTCCGCGATTCCACGAGATTGTCTCAGAGAGGGAATAGGTTTGGTCGAGTTCCCGGCGGGGCGTCGGATCGCTCAGCCCGCCAAACGAAGTGAAGCTGATTCCCGGCAATCCCCAATCAAATGGATCGTGTGAAATCCCATTAATTCCCGCGCCAGCGGGTCCCGAAACGTCGATGATGTTGGAGTAGAGGTTGGTGGTCGAAACATGATTGTGGTTATAGTTCACGCGAAAAATGTTTGTCACGCGGCCCTTCCCATACGTCCACCCCGCGCTGGCGTTAAGCCCTTGTGTTCCCGTTCCTCCCGCCAGCGAAGGAAATGGGTTCACGATATTGTTCGAGCTGCGCGACCAGTTCAGTCCGAAGTTAATGTTGTTCTGCGAACGCCGCCTTCCTCCTCCGCCACCAGCACCCCCGCCCCCGATCAAGAACGGACCGGAGCCCGGCCCGCTGGCCTGCCCAAAATTGTGAATCAGCCTCAGGATCACCGTATCGGAGCTGCTCTCCGCGGAAGTCACGTAGTGGAAATTCTGGCCGGAAGCTGTCACGGCGATGTTGGGCGTGATGTTTGGCAAAGGAATGCTGTTCAGAAGCGCCGTCGCGGCCGGACTGATGCAACTGGCCGCGATCGAGTTTGTCGTCCCTCCAGGCTGGCAGACCGTTGGATTAATAGCCGGACTTACATTTGGAACAAAAACTTGAACCGGTTGGCTGTCATTGTATGTCGCCCCAGAAAAATTGCCGGCGCGTTCGTCCTTCGTCGGCACAGTCGAGAACGCATCGTACGGCGAACTCCCGCGCGATCCGTTCCATCCGCCGAAAAAGAACCATTTATTCCCGCCGTTAAATACTTTGGGAATGTTCAGTGGCCCGCCGACGTTTGCGCCGAAACGAGATTGGTTGTAATCCGCCTTCGGTAATTCCATTCCCGTCAGCGAGTACGGCCGGGCATCCAATCCCGCGTTATCGTCGGAGAAGTACAGAATGCCATGCGGCTGATTGATGTTAAATCCCTTTGGCATTCTTCCAATCGCAATGACCCCGCCGCCGGGACCGTCAAAGCCCCCGCCTCCCCCGAAACCGCCGCCGCCTTCGCGCTGCATGCGATCGCGAAACTCCTGGATCCGATCCTGCAAATCCTGTTCGCTCCCGCCGCCAAAGTCCTGCGTTCGACCTTGCGCCCCACTGATGCTCACCGACTCCGTTGGTCCTTCCGCTCCCGCTCCGTTTAGGGGAAGGCTTGAAAGATCACCGTTAGCCTGGCCCGCGCCAGCCCCGCCGCCCGCCCCGCCGAAACCGGAATTCCCCCCGGAAAGCGCCGAGAGTGCGCTGTCCATTGCCAGGTTCTGAAATCCCCGGCCCGCTGCTGCCATTGCCGCGTTGGTGTTGTTCGACTGTTCCTGCTGGCGAGAAGCCAAAATCAATTCCGCGTCCACTTTCGCCGATGGATTCTCCGGATTCAACACCACTTCCTGCGTGAAAGCGGCGAATCCCATGAACTCGACGCGCACCACGTATCTCCCGCGCGTCATGCCGGACAATCCAAATCTGCCTTCAGAATTCGTTGCCGCTGCGTACTTTTTCCCGGTCAGCGTGTTGGCCGCCGTGACAGTCACTCCGGGCAGTGAGGTTTTGCCGCTTCGCACCGAGCCATTGATTTCATACGTCGGTGCTGCAGCGGGGGCCGCCTCCGACTGCGACGTCGCTGGCGGTGAAGGAGGTGCTGTTTCCTGCGCGCGCAAGTTTGCCGCGAAAAAAATGGCGAAGAATTGGAGTAGGAATGCGCCCCGAACGATCGACTTCAAATCTTGGTCTCCCTGAGTGAACTATTGCTGCGGCGGATTGCTTTTTGGCGCGGGTGCGGGCTTGCCAGCAGCCGGCGCATTCCCAGGACCCATCCCGTTCATCTTACGCATCTCCTCTAGGCGCTCCCATTGCTCAGGAGTAAGGAGCATCACGTTCTTCGGCACAAACGCATTATTCTGCACCGCTCCGCGTATCACCACGTGATCCCCGGGCTGGATGTCCGCCATCGTGATGCTTTCGCGTCCTCTGCGCAGCGAGGTCTCTTCGTTCAATTCCAGCGTCTGCGTGACGTTATCCGCACGCAACACCGTGAGTTTCGGCGCATCGACGGATTTCACTTCACCCGCAACAAAATCCTTTCCCATTTCGCCAAAAACTCTGTTGCCGCCTTCAGGTCCTGCTCCGGAGCGCCCGCCGATCAACTTTGCGGTCATGCCGTGATCTGCATTCTCGTCCAATCGTACGAATACCAAGTCGCCAACCTTGAAATCCCCGAGTTTTGCTGCTTGCCGGTCCTTGCGGTATTGCGTCTTGTCGGTAATCTTCACGGAGACGGTGGACCCGTCTGGCTTGGTCAATTCCACCGATCCATTGCCAATTGCCGCAATCTTTCCGAACAGGGCCTGGCCCTGGCCTTCTTCCGGTCTCTGGATCAGCCTTTCCGTCACAATCGGTCTTTGTTCTTGACCGGCCGTGGCCGGCGCGGGTGCTTGCGCCCGAACCATCGTTGCAGAGAGCAGCACCAACAGACTCAATCGATTGAACAGCTTCCCGTGCTCGGTCATGGCCATCCCCTCAAGAACCTCACAAGCTTTAAGACGTAAACACACGACCCAAAGTAACTCCGCGCCAGTCCCCTAGCTAGCGCAAAATCCCCAATTCTATAATTTCCCTAAAAGGGGCATTAAAGTTCCCGGCCAATCTCTTTGCACTCTTTCCATCTGCATAGAGCAAGAAAATCACGTTATGTACTGTCTTCGTTGTTGACTTACAATGTATACCGCCACATCATAGCTCAGCTACGGGGGTAGGAGTGAAACTCAAAAATGAAAAACGCAAAGAGTATATTCATCGCCTTGCTTGCGGCGGCGCTCATCATTGCCGGGAACCTTGTTTCTCAGGCGCAGTCGCCGCAACAGGCCACCGATCGGACCAACACCGACTCCAGCACCACTAAGAACACAGGAAAGAAGAATGCCGACGTTGCCCCAGCGCAAAAGAAAAACAGTTCCAAGAAACCCACCGCTTCAACAGCATCAACCTCCCCTGCCACTGCACCAAAAGATGCGCCGGGTAGCACCGCACCTGCTTCCGACCCACCCATGGCAGGGCAAAAGGCTTTGTCGGTTTCCACATCAAGAATGGTCTGGGTCAACACGGAGTCGGGCAAGCCTGGCACCCGCTGGTACGGGAAGACGAAACAGGGAAAATACATGACGGAAGCCGATGCCATCAAGGCTGGCTACCATCCCGCAAAGAAAGAATGAGCAGCGTTTCCACCACGAAAAAAGCTCGGGACGCGGAAACTCTTCCCGCGTTCTTTCTGCCAAGGGCACCTCTACTCTGCAAGAGTGCCTTTCTAATGCTTATTTCTCGCGCAAGATGACTTCGCCGTGGCCCACGAGCTGGTCGTTCAACCACAAACGGTATTTATAGGTGGCTGCTTTGCTGCCCGGGCGCGGCGGGCCGCTGAGCAGACGCATGCCGGCCGGCGCCTGAAAAACATTCGACGAGAACGGACAACGGTTCACGTCAAATTCCACCCGCAAATTCCCCGCGTCGGAAATCCAGGAAACCTGGTCGCCTTCTTCAAGCACTACGACTTGCGGGATCAGTCCAACCAGTACGGGGCGTTCAGCCATTTTCCTTGTGGCCCCCTGTGGCTCCGGGGCCGAAGCTCCTGTTTTATCGGTGCTCAGCGACGATAGCATATTCCCAGGTGAGAATTCCTGTGCACCACGTCACGGCGCCCGCGAATTTCCTCTTAGAGGAACTTAATTTTTCAATTTTTACAACTAACCTGTACTCTCGGGCATCTATTCTAGTGTAACCTGTACTTCGCTGCGCTTGACCCTTCTTCTGCGCGACCGTACACTGCAATTGCTGATTCGTGGCGCGAAGTCCTGGCTGGATCTCTTGCGCTCGCGGATAGATTCGTTTAATAAGCGTCTGGACGTGGACGCGGAGGACTTTGCCGGATGGCTTCAGCTTCTCGTTATTTGTCAATACCGCTACCCAATGGCTCACGGATTTCGCTGATTCTTTCTCTGCCTTTTGGGATCATTCACCTCGCCTCGCTGCTGATCTTCTTCACGCCGTTTCACTGGTATTACCTGGTCACCTGCCTGGCCCTGCTGGTAGTGAGGATGTTCTTCGTGACCGCGGGCTATCACCGTTATTTTTCGCACCGCTCGTTCAAGACCAGCCGCGTTTTCCAGTTTGTGATCGCCTTCATGGCCATGACCTCTTCGCAGAAGGGCGTGCTTTGGTGGGCGGCGCATCATCGCCACCATCACCGGCATTCAGACCAGGAGCTGGATTTGCATTCTCCGACGCTATTCGGCTTTTTCTGGTCGCACGTCGGTTGGATTATCTCCGACAAATACAACGACACGCGGCTTGAGTACATCGGCGACTTCGCAAAGTTTCCCGAGCTGCGCTGGCTGAATAAGTATCACCTGGTGCCGCCCGTCGCGCTCGCCGTGGTGCTGTGGCTGATCGGCGGATGGCCGCTGTTCATCTGGGGCTTCTGCCTAAGCACCGTGTTGTTGTGGCATGATACCTTCACCATCAATTCGCTCTCGCACCTCTTCGGCTCGCGCCGCTACGAAACCACCGATACCAGCCGCAACAATTGGCTCCTCGCCCTGCTCACGCTCGGAGAAGGCTGGCACAACAATCATCATCACTTTATGGCTTCGGCGCGTCAGGGCTTCTTCTGGTGGGAGATTGACATTACTTACTACACCCTGAAGATCATGTCTTGGCTGGGGATTGTCTGGGACCTCCGCAAAGTCCCCACGCATTTGCTCACTCAGCAAACCATCGCCGCCTAGCGTCAGCTCTACTGAATTTTCGGGACAGACAGCAATGTCTGTCCCGTTTTCATGTGTGCTGAGCATGTTCGATAGCTTGGAGGTGAAAGTCCTCTGCACAGCCTGATGGAGGCGAAGTGATAGCGAAGCGCAAGGGCTGAGCCGCGAGGCGAAGTCGGAAAGAAGCGCGGAGCAAACACGCGAGCCGATGGACAAGAACTGGATTTGAGGCCTACGGTGCCGGGCGAGTGAGCAGATGATCGCGAAGCCCACATCCATCAAAGGCACTGGTGGTAAATCCGGCGGTTGGGCGTGGAAGGCAGGGAGCGACAAGTAGGACGCAGGACTCGATGAGCGACAGGCGGCAGAAGAACCAGCTAGTGCTGGCCTTTACTGAGGAGGGGAGGAGGGAAGCTCCGAAGGCTTCTCGGGAAGGGACCGAATCGCGCACGGCGAAAGGCGAAACCGAACGTCCAGCTAGTCACGAGCAGTGGATGGAAGAAGTCTGCGAGCGGCGAAACTGCTGGCAGGCTTACAAGCGAGTCAAAGCGAACAAAGGAAGTCCGGGAATCGACGGCATGAAAGTCGGAGATCTTTCGGGCTACCTGAAGCAGCACTGGCCCTCCATAGGGGAACAGCTGTTGCGTGGGACCTACCAACCACAACCGGTGCGACAGGTGGAAATCCCGAAGCCGGACGGCGGGGTGCGAAAGCTTGGTATCCCGACGGTGCTGGATCGCTTGATCCAGCAGGCGGTGATGCAGGTACTACAGCGCAGGTGGGCCCCGACATTCTCTGAACACAGTCACGGGTTCCGGCCGAAACGCTCGGCGCATCAAGCGGTAGCCAAGGCGCAGCAGTACATCGCCGCAGGCCATCGCGGGGTGGTAGACCTGGATCTTGAGAAGTTCTTTGATCGGGTCAACCACGACAAACTAACCATTCTCTAGCGCCTATTTCAAAATGCTATCACCTACCCCGGTCAGCTTGACGCTCCCACGCTGCCGACCTAACATGCGCTGAAATGAAAGATCTCAACGCCCTCCGGTCCCCTGTTAGCTTTCTGCAGGACAGGCTTCAACACATCCATCACCGCGATGTGCTCGAAGCCGAGGAAACTTGGTGGAAGAGCGAAGGAGTCGCCATTTCCGACGCCATCGACCGCGCCGGAACACCGTGGTTGCGGATGTTCGATCGTCTGGGAAAACGTGTCGATGAAATTCTCTACCCTCGCGAATATCAAATGATTCTGAGGCGGGGTTACCGAGCAGGAGTCGTTTGGCGCGCTCTGGAAGAAAAATCGCTGCTCTCTACATATTTGTTGATGTACACCATTTCGTTCCACGATCCCGGGATTTGCTGCCCCTATACCGTGTCACTCGGCACCGCGGTGCTTCTTGCGAAATATGGCAGCGCCGAATTGCAGGCACGCTTTCTGCCGCAACTCTCGCGGAAAGACGATTCCGTTTGGCAAGGTGCCACGTGGATGACGGAGATCAAGGGCGGCTCGGATTTGGGAGGCGCTGTCGAGACGATTGCCCGGCCCGCCGGCGACGCCTGGCGGTTGTCAGGCGAGAAATACTTTACGAGTAATGGTGGCGCGGAGCTAGCCGTTGTCGCAGCGCGCCTAGAAGGTGCCTCAGCGGGTGTGCGCGGGTTGGCTTTGTTCCTGGTGCCTCGATTCCGCAAGGATGGCGAGCTCAACTATTTTGTCCGGCGGCTGAAGGACAAGATTGCAACCCGCTCTGTTCCTACAGGAGAGGTGGAACTGAAAGATAGCGAAGGCTACTTGCTCGGTTCTACCGACTCAGGAATTTATTTGATCCTCGAAGTGTTGAACCTTTCGCGCGTAGCGAATAGCGTGGTGAGTGTGGCTTTGGCACAGCGCGCGATGGTGGGTGCGCTTTCCTTTGCCGAACAGCGTACGGCGTTCGGCAAGCGGATTCTCGATCATGCGCTGCTTCGTCAACAATTTGAACATCGACTGACCCAGCTTCGATTGGCGTTTGCGCTTGCGTGGGAGTCGGTTCAGCTCCTCAACGACGTGTGGATGGAGCGGCCTCCCTACTCCGATCGTTATCATTTGTTTCGCCTGGTGGCGCATCTTGCGAAGTATTGGACTGCCGAGTTTGCCGTTGATACCGCAAAGTGGGCCATGGAAGTACACGGCGGGCTGGGTGTGCTGGCCGAGTATGGCGTGGAACGATGGCTTCGCGAAGCGATGATTCTCGCGATTTGGGAGGGAACGTCGCATCGCCAGATACTTGATGGATTGGAAGTGATGGAACGGAAGCGAGCCCACCAGATGCTCTTCCGGCGGCTAGCGGAAATCGCGCCCTCAAAGGAACTTCAGGACCTGGAATCGGAAGTCGAGCAGCACTTGAAACTTCCGTCCACAGAAAGAGAAGCGTTCGCTGAAACGCTCTTCAGAAAGCTGGCGGCTTTCACAGCGGAAACCCTTGCTCGTGAACGGAAATAGGACCATTGGTCTCGCGCGTCGCTGCCCGGACACGGGCCACCCCGGTTAACACCTTGCTACGGTTTAACGTCTTGGCTGGATGTAACGGCAATCTGAACCCCGACGCAGGTCAGGAGACCAGCCATGTCACGGAAACCAGAACTCTTACCTCTGTTGGCCCTACTTGCTTGCTGCTTTGCTATCTCGTCCCAATCGTTGGGCAAGGATGCCGGGTCGGTCTACTCCGGTCTCACGGCGCATGAGTGGGGTACCTTTACGTCGATTGCCGGAAGTGATGGGCAAGCCGTCGAATGGTCACCGCTCTCTGGGTCTACGGACCTTCCCGCGTTCGTAGAACACTTTCGCGATCACGGCTTCAAGCTCGGGCTGCGCGGCACCGTACGGATGGAAACACCAGTCCTTTATTTCTACGATTCGCGGGAAGAAGCCGTCTCGGTTCAGGTGGCCTTCGCAAACGGCGTCATCACGGAATGGTATCCCCATGCCAACCGCGTCGAGCCGGCGGGAGATCTTTATGGCGAAAATCTCCACAAAGCAGGCGCCAGCGCCCGCATCGCTTGGGATTCCGTCACGCTTGCGCCAAATGGGAGAGCGGATTTCCCAACCGGAGACCGAAACAATCATTACTTCGCAGCACGAATGACTTCTTCGACCCCCGTGCGAGTGAAGACGGCGTCTGGCGATCAGCAGGAAAAATTTCTCTTCTATCGAGGTGTCTCCACATTTTCCGTGCCCCTTTCCGCAACACTCGACGCGGCAGGGAAGCTTCGGATCAAAAATCACGGCGATCAGGAAATCCCGACGACCGTTCTCTTCGAGCGGCGCGGCGAGAAAGTAGGCTACCGCATCGGAAATGCACTCAAGGAAGAAGGGGTTCTGGATTCGCCGGAGTTGACCTCTTCCATCGATGACCTCGGCCGGGATCTGGAGGGAATTCTAGTTGCCCAAGGTCTCTATCAAGATGAAGCCCGCGCGATGGTTGAAACCTGGAGGAATTCCTGGTTTGAGGAAGGCAGTCGGCTGTTGTATATCGTGCCCTCAGCGTTCGTGAACGAGGTGCTGCCTCTTTCGATCAACCCTGCCCCCGCGCAAACCGTGCGCGTCTTTGTCGGCCGGCTCGAACTCGTCACGCCAGCAACAGAAAAAGCAGTCAAGACCGCGTTTGCAACACAAGACGCCGCAACATTGAAGGCCTACGGTCGGTTTCTAGAGCCCATTCTTGCAACCATGATCAAGCGGGAAATGAATCCGGCGCAGGCTGGACAACTCCAGAGTTACCTGAATGTCGTTTACAGCCGATTGCTAGAGCAAAACCTGGGCCGAAACTAGGCTTGCCGTGCTGCCTGGTGGTGATAGATCCGCCCGGGATTCTCGGTGTTCATTCTACTTGCCGATTAGACTTAGCTGACTGGCAATACAAAGCCACTGGCCGTCTTTCTTGATCCACGTATCGGTGAATCGGCCTAGGTGCGAAAACGGTTTGCCTTTCTCGGCGCCCTTCTCGCGAGTCGAGCCAATGACGATGACGGTATCCCCGTGACGGAATAGCTTCATGTTCTCGGAGACTTCGAGTGTGACCTGTATGGATTTATCCCGGATGGACGCTAGAAACTGCCCCTTAGTCAACACAGTTCCATCGTAGTCAGTGAACACGTAGTCGCTGTCCAGCATTTTGCCCATGGCGTCCGCGTCATGGTTGATCTGCATTTGATTCCAGAGGTTTTCCAGCGCGATGATCTTTGTCTCGTCGCCTTGCGCTCTGCAGAGTTCTGGCGCAAAGGGTAAAAGGGCGAACGCAAGCAAGAGAATGAGAGGTCGTGGCATCAAGACAGCTCCTTGGGATTGTGCTCCATCCGAGAATGACACGAATTAAGAGGTTTGCGGCCGCGGAATTTTCGAATCTGCCCGTTCGGATAAGAGGCCCCATGCGAGCAGAGCCGGCCAAATTGTCGGTTGCGTGCCTATGGGGATTGCGCGAAAATTGAAGTTCCCGCCGTGGCAGGAAACCTCCCCCGAGAGCGCCTTGCGGGCTGTTTCGAGATTCAGCAGCGCGAGTTGATCGCAAGAATTAAAGAAGGACAAATGTCATGACGCAACACGTTGGCGAACTCCATCCTCCCGTTCGGCTGATGCTTACCCCCGGGCCGTCTTCCATCGATCCGCGTGTCTATCGCGCCATGGCCACGCCTCTGGTGGGGCACATGGACCCGTGGTTCAAAGGATGCATGGACGAGACGCAAATCCTTCTGCGGCATATTTTTCAGACGGAAAACCGCATCACCATGCCGCTTTCGGCGTCGGGTTCAGGCGGGATTGAAGCGTCGGTGCTGAATACGCTCGAAGAAGGCGATGAAGGCATCGTGGCGGTCAACGGTGTTTTCTCCGAGCGCATGTACGAGATTGCGACGCGGGCCTCATCGAAAGTCGTAAAAGTTGAAGCGCCATACGGGAAGCCAGTGGATGCCGAAGATGTGCGCCGCGCTGGCAAGGGCAAAAAGATCAAGATCATCGGCTTCGCGCACGGGGAGACCTCGACCGGCGTTGTCACCGGCATCGACGCTTACCGCAAGGTCGCGGACGATCTGGGCGCATTGCTTATTGTAGACACCGTCGCGTCGCTCGCCGCGGTACCTCTCGATGTGGACAAGCAGCGGATTGACGTTTGCTTCAGCGGTTCGCAAAAGGCCATCAGTGCGCCGCCGGGAATGTCGCCGATTACCGTGAGCCCTGCCGCCGAGGAAGTATTTCGCAAACGCAAAACAAAAGTGCAGAGCTGGTATTTCGACCTGACGACGGCCATGAACTATTGGGGCAAAGACCGGCTGTATCATCACACACCGCCGATTTCGCTGATTTTCGCGTTGCGCGAAGCGATGCGGCTGGTAGTCGAAGAGGGCTTGGAGCCGCGCTGGGAACGGCATCGCGTGAATCAACTCGCGCTGATCGCGGGTCTCGAGGCCATGGGTCTTGATCTGCTCGTCAAGAATCCGGCTGACCGATTGCCGACGGTCACTGCCGTGATGATTCCCAGCATCATCGACGACGCAAAAGTCCGCAATCAATTGCTCGACGAGTTCAACATCGAAATCGCCGGCGGATTCGGGCCGGTGCAGGGCAAGATCTGGCGCGTCGGTCTAATGGGCTACTGCAGCCAAAAGCCCTTCGTGCTGCTGTTCTTGGGCGCGCTGGAAAAGTGCTTGCTCGATCAGGGCTTCCGGGTGCCAAGCGGTGCCGGCGTCGGAGCGGCGATTCGGAGTTACTCGCAAGTGGAGACCGCTGTCGCTGTCAGCCGTTAGTCAACCGGTCCGCTGCAATCTCTGTCATGCTGAGCGAAGCGATCGAAGATTCCGGCTCCGGTCGGAAAGCATCTCAGCGTAAACTGTTGAACAAGCAGTCAGCCAAGGAGCGCGCGTGACAACACGCCCAGTACTTGCCAATACCGGCGCGATGAGCCAATTCATCGGCGCCTTCGAAGTGACCTCCAAATTGAGCGGGCAAATCTATCAGTGCCGCTTCTCGCACATGTGGAACGGCATTGCTACGCGGCATTCGGACACCATTG
>Ga0179592_10000817_pt1 | contig 12628 bp, 10 predicted proteins | sample CZODoug2_1_08_16_FD_148623 | JGI IMG/M metagenome (GOLD analysis project Ga0179592, IMG submission 148623) | Vadose zone soil fungal communities from Angelo Coast Range Reserve, California, USA - CZODoug2_1_08_16fungal (Illumina Assembly) | ecosystem: Environmental > Terrestrial > Soil > Vadose...
CCGAGTCTCCGACCGGCAATTGGTGCGCCTAATGGAAGCCACGAGAATGGAGACGCGAGAGGTTTCCTCGCAACTCGAAGCGCGAGCGGCGGAGGCGCGCGCGCTGATCCAGAGTGCCGCTCATGGCATCCTGAACGAGTTCCGGCGGCAGGCGGAAGTGCAAATTGATTTGGCCATCTCCGAGGCAGCGCAGCGGACTAAGTCTTCACTGGCGTCGCTGGAGGCGGAGAGCCGGACGGCTTGCGAAGCGCGCCGCCGAACGCTCGAGGATGAGTTCGCCCGAGCAGGAGAACTGTCGAGCAAGGAGTTCCCCACCGGAATCAGGGCTTTCCTTTATTTCTGCTTGGTTGCCGCTTTCAGGTCCCGTAACCAACCAAAGACTACGCTTGATGGATTGGTCAGAGATCATGGAATAACTGTCCAGGAAATTGCCGGCCCCAGTGATTCGGCGGAACAAGGCGAGAACCATTCTTAACGCAGTCGGAAAATTCCGGAGTCGCCAATCCGGAGCCCACTGGCAGCGCGGCGCGAAAACAGGAATGAGGTCGCTCGGGTCTACTTGGCTCGCGCTACGGTGCGTGTGGCGGAGTCTAGAGATTCCGCTCATGCGGTTGAGTCATCGAATGCGGCGCTCTCACTCTCACAAGACTGACAGCCCTGGCGTTGGCACGCGCCGGCTCTGCCAAGCGCAAAGAACCTCGTGGACGAACTCAGTAAAAGCAATCCCGCGAATACCATTTCAAACTGCTGGCTGCCGATCATTCGCACAGCGGCCGAGCTTGATCGCAACCGCCCCACACAAGTCTGGCACACCTCGCCGGTGGGCCCAGCACGCTTTATCCCGCCTATTTGCGCGGCCCTGGCGTACTTGCGTCTGAATCAGCCCACTAGAGCCGCCAACCAGTTCCAAAAAATGGTGGATCACCGTGGTTGTGTCCAGAGTTTCTTGCTCGGCACGATTGTTCATCTGCAGTTGGCACATGGTTTTGCGGCCCCTGAAGGCAACATCAAGGAGCGCGCGGCGTATCAAGACTTCCTCACGTTGTGGAAAGACGCGGACCCGGAAATTCCCATCCTTATTGCTGCCAAGTCTGGGTACTTAAGCTCCATTAGTTCCGAGCAGAGGACAGCGCCTCCGTGACGACAGGAAACAAACGACTTACGCGTTTGTTTCCTGGAGGCAGCCAAGAACAAACCCCTGCCAGTGGACGATTAGTTCTATAGAGGTGAATGTCAAAAGAGAAATCTCTCATTGTTATGCAATCAGGTGGGGGACAAGACCAGTAAAGCACTCCTGACCCTGTCCTTAAACTGATCTACGGTACAAATGACACTTGGCCCTCTGCTTGTTAACCTGGCCGGTATGGGCGATTCTTCTTCATACGAGATTCCTAGCCGTTCCGCGCACCTTGGCCGGGTGCGTTTCGAACTTCTCCCTGACCGGAAGCCGCGGTGGGACCGAATCGGCCTGAGCGCTGCAGGACAATTGGCAACCGTGGGTTTCCTACTCTTGGCTCCCCTGATTTTCCCGCAGCCGATGCAGACCGCCCTGAAATTTGATGTTGTCGAGTTGATGCAGCCTGTCACGCAAATTCGCATCCCACCACCAACTCCACTGCCCCCAAAGATTAGGCCCAAAGTTCGGCTGCCAGAACCTAAGCCGGTACTTCCTGAACCCCCGGAGTTGAACCCCAGGCAGCAGCACGTTTTTCTGGTTCCGAAGCCTGAAGCGCCAAAGGTTCAAACTGTGGATGCGAAGCCTGTGGAACTCCATCCGATTCTTGAACAAACGAAGATTGTTGTGGTGACGAGCCAGCCAAAGCCCCCAAAGGAAGATGTGAAGGTCGGCACTCTCAGTTCGGGCAGCCCTGCGCCAGCAACGGTGGTTGCTCCAGTTAACAAAGTGCAGACCGGCGGCTTTGGCGACCCGAACGGAATCGCGGGTCCCGGAAATCCGAACCGGGCTGCGAACATTAACCAAGCTGGCTCGCCTCTTCTGCCCGGGGGTCCCGGCTATGGCAACGGTGGCAGCGGCGCCCGAGGCATACGCGGCTCCGTCGCCGCCGAGGAGCCCAAGAAGAACGCGCCCGCTCCGGGAGGCGCGACCACGGGTGTCGACATTTTGGACAAGCCGAACCCCATTTATTCCACCGAAGGGCGTATTCTCAGAATTGAAGGTGATGTGGTTCTGGAGGTGGTCTTCCTCGCCTCGAGCCAAGTGCAAGTGATCCGCGTGGTGAGCGGCCTAAGCCACGGTCTTGATGAAACAGCAATTCAGGCGGCAAAACAGATACGTTTCAGGCCTGCGAAGCGCGACGGGCAGCCGGTTGATTTTCCCGCCCGTGTGCGGATTGCGTTCCGTTTGGCCAAGTAAGCTTGGGGCAGCAACAGAGGAAGATACTATGCAGTCCTAAAATCTTCGATGGCGGCCCCCTTCGCCCGGCTTGCGCCTTTCAGTGACGGGCACTTTCACTGGTCTCTCAATTCATTGGTTCACGTTTTTAAGATCACCTAATCGTTTTGTTTAATACGTATGAAGATAACTCCCATCGAGCCAGCCGGCCAAACATGACCTACCACAGGACTGCATAGCAGCCCGCGACCTGTATGCGAACAGCAGCCCCTCACGCTGGGCCGGAATCTTGCACGTTCGTGTGCCGGGGCTCTTAGAGCTGACAGGCGCAAATCCTTCTGCCGTTCAGGTAAGCGGTCGGCACAGTCGGAGGCACCGGGCCAACCATGGTTGTAGCCATCGCCCACCGGAATCGCCAAAGCCTACGGAACGCCTCAGAAAATTCGCCCGCCCCAGCGCCACCGACGCCCATGAGGATGTCCATCATTCGACCATAACCTTTACCCTGAAGAGCTCTTCCTGATCCCCATCCAACGCCCACGCCGATGAAAATCCATGCAAGTAAATACATACAACCCCTTTGCGGAGTCGACGTAAGGACTGGGACAAACTTGGCTTGCCCCTCTGATCCAATAATAGGCGGGCCTTTTGCGGCTGCTGTGAACGGTTGAATTCACAAGCTCGTAGGTATCGACCTTGGAGGTTCCTGGGGGCCCGCCCAATCTACCGGCAAGCATGGTTTCTCGTCGCCAAGTACCCTTAAAATCGCAGATGTTTTCAAGACGAATAACTGTGCACTTTTATACAGTCCTGCAGAAGGCCGCGTTGGTAAGGTAGGGCGGGCCGGGGAACGCCTACATCAGGGCAGTGGTTCGGCCTGAATATGAAACCAAAAAAACTTAAGAAAAATGGAAATGGCGACTCTTTCGATCCGCAGGTTTTTCTCGATACCGCAGGAGTGGCAAGAAAAGTTGCAGAATTTCGGAGAGGCGAATCGATTTACTCTCAAGGTGATGCCGCGGATAGTGTTATGTACGTCCAGAAGGGCGGCGTGAAATTCTCCGTGGTGAATGGGTCTGGAAAAGAAGCGGTGGTCGCGATGTTTGGCCCGACTGACTTCTTTGGCGAAGGATGCATGGCGGGTCAGTCGATCCGGATGGGGACGGCTACAGCCCTTACACCAACCACACTTCTCGTGATGGAGAAAGACGAACTGCTGCGCGTACTCCATGCAGAACATGAGTTATCCGACCATTTCATCAGATATATGCTCGCGCATAACATCCGGGTCGAAGAAGATTTGATCGATCAATTGTTCAACTCGAGTGAGAAGCGTCTGGCGCGCACACTCCTTCTTCTGGCGCGCTATGGAAAACAAGATATGCCCGAAAGAGTACTGCCGAAAATTTCACAGGAGACCTTGGCGGAGATGATCGGAACCACGCGTTCGCGCGTGAATTTCTTCATGAACAAGTTCAGAAAACTGGGATTCATCGAATACAACGGTAAAATCAAAGTCAATAAGTCATTGCTGACAGTTGTATTACACGAGTGAGGCGGCAAATATCTTCTGCCAACCGGGGCGCATTCCCGGACCCGCTAGAAAGGCCTGTTCCTCAAAGCACATCCGGGGCGGATAGCGCTTTGATGATCATGCGGTGATTTCTCGCGCGCCTCGTGTATTCGTAGGAGATCTAATGTCACTTCCGAAAACCATGCTTCTCCCAGGAATCGAAGCGCTGATTGAAATGCGCTCCCTCGTGGAAGAAAAACCAATCACGCTGACACCTGTACCGCCACGCGCGGCACTCCCGAACAGAATCGCGGTAGTGGGGAACTAACTCAGGTGGAGGTATAGAAGCAATCCATGCGTCCCGGCAACAAAAACTTCAAGCGTATATCCAAGAAAAAAGGGGCCTTCCATGCCCAAGCTTTTCTCGATCCGGTCGGGGTGAAGAGAACAATTAAAGAGTTAAAGAGTGCGGAGATTGTCTATTCCCAAGGTGATGCCGCTAAGAACGTAATCTACTTACAAGAAGGCGGTGTGAAGCTCTCCGTCGTTAGTGAAATCGGCAAGGAAGCGGTCGTCGCCATTCTCGGAGCGGGCGACTTCTTTGGTGAAGGCAGTCTGGCAGGTCAGTCCGTTCGTATGGGGACGGCTACCGCGATTACGCCCAGCACTGTGCTCGTCATTGAGAAGAGTGAAATGCTCAAGGTGCTTCATGAGCAGCATGCCCTCTCCGACCGGTTCATCAGTTTCATGCTGGCACGGAACATTCGAATCGAGGAGGACTTGATCGATCAGCTCTTCAACTCGAGCGAGAAACGGCTTGCCCGCACTCTTCTACTGCTTGCCCATTACGGTAAAGAAGACCAGCCCCACGGAGTACTCCACAAAGTATCGCAAGAAACGCTGGCGGAGATGATCGGCAGTACGCGCTCGCGGGTCAATTTTTTCATGAACAAGTTCAGGAAATTGGGCTTCATTAAGTACAATGGCGGTCTTCAGATCAACACTTCTCTTTTGAGCGTCGTGCTGCACGACTAACGCAAAACGCTGCGTCGGCGATAGGGAAATTGAAGCTGATCCCATTCATGCGCAAAAGCATGTCTTCGGATGGCAAGCTTCTATGAACTAATCTTCAAGGACACGAAATCTCGCGTGACTAGCCCGATTCGCACGAAACGCAACGATTTACCGTGATGGCCTGCTTCATTGTCCGGTCCTCCGCTTGGAGACTAGTTCAGGGAAACTGGCCACGCGAGCACGCGTCTTCGCCGTGGCCGATTTCCCTCAAGGCCGCAATACCCTTGATGGCCTGGCTCATTGTGCCGTGTGATCGCAATTGCGGCGAGACACGTAGCGCGTTCAATCAATTGAAGCTCGCGGGCAGAGGGGCGGCGCGGAACGCAGCAGTACATCTCCAAAGATCCAAGCAGTTCGTCATTCTCCGCAACAACACCTGCGCTACAAAAGGCGTGCAAACCAAAAAGCGCCGCGATCCGGGCGATGGCGGCATGATCGGTTACATCGTCGCCCGGCAGGGAAATGAGCGAAACCATGTTGCCAATCTCAGAATCAATAGCAATGCAGATCCTATCAAGAACTTCCAAAAGGGGCCTACGGGCAGAAATCGATTGAAGAAGCCGTTCCTCAGCTCGCAGTAAATATTCGATTTTGTCGTCAGAACTAACAGGCAGTCTGAGTACTCGTGATCTATTACGTGAGCGGGAATGATATTCATCCATCTGCGCCTTCCTTTGCAGGCTGCGTTGCTATCAAACTGATGCTCTCGATCATGGCGACTCCGGATTCAAGTGGGTTACAAACAATTACGAGACGCGAGCGGCTTTCGCCTCTCGTGTTTCATGGCATAGAGGGCCTGGTCCGCTGCGTAGAGAAGAGTTCCGATGGCAACGGCATCCTTTGGATAACTGACAACTCCCACGCTGACGGAAATCCTTGGCTCTTCTTCATCATTTGCAACCAGACCGCAAATCCGGTGTCCTACCAATTTCGCGGCGGCTATGCCGGTCTCCGGTAGGACCAGAGCAAACTCGTCCCCGCCTTGCCGCGCTGCGGTGTCTACCGACCGGCAGCAGTCTGCCAGGATGTGCGCCAGCCTGCAGAGCGCCCGGTCTCCCGCTAGATGACCATATCGATCGTTGATCTCTTTCAATCCATCGAGGTCCAGCAATACCAGAGAGAATTCCCGCATGGTGCGTTGGGATCGAGAGATCTCTGCGTGCAACGCATCGAAAAGACGGCGATGATTGGCCAAGCCGGTCAGTGAATCGCTCGATGCCTGATGGCGCAGTTGCTCTTCAAGCATCCGCTGCTCGGTGATATCGACAGCGATGATTTCATGGCCGACGCAATCTCCATGCTCGTCATAGATACCGCGTCCGCTCAGCTTGGCTTTCAGAGTCGTTCCGTTTTTCCGCTTCCACTCGATTTCCATAGGGTTGATTCGCATGGTCTCGGAGGAGCGTCCCGCCAATGCTGAGCACGTACCGAGATTAAAGACGCCGTCAGACGGATGATTGGCCGCTAGGAGTTCTTCTTTGGTTGCGTAGCCAAGCATGGTTACCAGGGCCTGGTTGACGTTGAGAAACTTTCCTTGAGCATCACACCGGAATATTCCATAGGCGGGATTGTCCACCAGCGCGTGATACAGCGATTGCGAATGCCGCAAGGCCCTTTCGGCCTCTTCCAACTCCGCACGCAGCTTCTTTTCGTTCAGGGCGCGGCGAACGGCCATGGGCAACTGAGCGATGTGCTCTCCCTCAACGTAATCGAAGGCACCATGAGCGGTTAATTCCGCGATGGATTCCTTTCCCTTGGAGGTGGTCACGAAGAGAAGGGGGATTTCCTCCACGGTTTGACGCAGGAATTGCAAACCCTGCGATCCTTTCCAGCTAGGACTGGGGTACTCGGCAACGACCACATCATAAGACTGGGAGCGGAGCTGTTCGGTACACTGCGCTAAACTCAAAGCGGTATCGGCACTAACAACGAATTGCGCTTTCTTGAGCTCTTGCAGACAGCACTCCACCGTGTCTGCTTCGCGATGGACGAAAAGGATGTGGATAGGACGCGATCGGTGAGAATCCGTGCTCCCAGGACGGGAACCTCTCGGGTCCGACGGGATTTTGTTCTGAGTCCGGCTCGACATGGAAATACTCACCCGGAACCATGGAAGTCGCTCACAAAGAGATCAGCGGCCGAAGCATACACCCTTACGCGCCTATAGTAGGTATGGCAACAAAAGCGAGTCTGTTCAATTTTGAACAGTTGTCGCACAGCCGTACAACGGAGCGCGGGCGGCCAACAGTCTTGTCGCGTTTGGTGGCCAGACCTGCTGAGTCCACTACCGGTATCTCAGAAAAGTCTTAGCTATGTCAACTGAGAACCGAAATATCAACCTCACGGATTGAAAGCCACCGACGCGTTGGAGTCGGTCTGGGCTGCCCAGCAAGCTTCGGTATACCTTGTCAGTCAGATAGGGAACCAAAGGTTTCATCTCGGGCAAACTAGGCAAACTAGCACAAACTACCTCCGCGACTTGTGCCCAAAGTCTCCTCTCAGTAGAATGTTTAATCTTCGTTTCCAACAGTTTTTTTTGTAGACCCCTTGGCAGTCGCATTTTGCAATGACCGCTTCCAGGTCGCGCTCGACGGAGTTGAATCGGAGTCTTACCGAATGGGTCAGCACTACGACGTCGTCGTCATCGGCGGCGGCCACAACGGCCTAGTCAACGCTACCTATCTCGCCAAGGCGGGCAAGAGAGTTGTTGTTCTAGAACGACGCCATGTTCTCGGCGGTGCCGCGGTTACCGAAGAAATCATCCCGGGCTTTCTTTTTTCCGAATGTTCTTACGTTGTCTCGCTCCTTCGTCCAGAAATCATCCGTGAACTCGATCTCCCTCGTCACGGTCTGGAAATTTTGCCCCTCGATGGCACGTTCTCTCCCATGCCCAGTGGTGACTACCTCTGGCGCATGAACGACCACGCCAAATCCGTCCGCGACATTCGCCGCCACTCCCGCCTTGACGCCGAAGCTTACGACGAATTCTCCAAGATGATGACGCCCATGTGCCGCTTCATGAAGCCCATGCTCTCGATGGTTCCTCCCGATCCCACGACGCTCAATCCGAAAGACCTCAAGCAGCTTCACTTCCTCCTTCAGCGCTTCCGCGAACTTTCTTCCGACGAGCGCTACACCCTCGTCCAGCTCATGACCATGAGTTCCGCCGATTTCCTCGACCAATGGTTCGAAACCGACGTCCTCAAAGCCACCATGTCCGCCTCCGGAATCATCGGCACATACCTCGGCATTCGTTCGCCCGGCACCGCTTACGTTCTCCTGCACCACTACATGGGAGAAATCGACGGCGCGTTTCGCTCCTGGGGCTTCAGCCGCGGCGGCACTGGGGCTATTTCGAACGCCATCGCAGACGCCGCGCGGGAAGTTGGCGTCGAAATTCGCATCAAAGCGCCCGTGGGCAAAATTCTCACAAAGAACGGCCGAGCCTACGGCGTCGCCCTTCAGGATGGTGAAGAGCTCTCCGCCAACGTCGTCTCCTCCAGCGTCGACCCGCACCTCACCTTTGAAAAATTTCTCGACCCGCACGAATTGCCTGCCGATTTTCTCGAAGGCGTGCGCCGTTACAAATTTCGTGGTTCTTCCGGCAAGGTCAATCTCGCACTCGACGCGCTTCCCAATTTCATGTGCCTTCCCGGGCCAGGTGCGCATCTTCGCGGCGCCATTTCTATTTCGCCGAGCATGGACTACATGGAGCGAGCCTACGACGACGCCAAGTACGGCCACTACTCGCGTCGTCCTTATATTGACATGGTCATTCCAAGCCTCACCGATCCCAGCGTCGCGCCTCCCGGCAAACACGTTCTTTCTTGCTTCGTGCAATACGCGCCGTACAAGCTCGCCGAAAGCACTTGGGACGATCAGCGCGAAGCCTTTGGCAACAATGTCATCAATACCATTGCGGAGTACGCACCCAACATCAAAGACATCATCATCGGCCGCCAGGTGCTCACCCCGCTCGATCTCGAGCGCGAATTTGGCCTCACCCAGGGCAATATCTTTCAAGGCGAGCTTTCTCTGGAACAGCTTTTCTTCCTGCGCCCTGTCGCCGGTTGGGCTTACTACCGCACCCCCATCCAAAACCTTTATATGTGCGGCTCAGCCACGCACCCTGGCGGAGGCATCATGGGCGCCAACGGCCGTATTGCCAGCCAGGTCATCCTTAAAGAATGGAAAGGCAGTTCGCCGCGCCCCACTGCGGCCGCGTCAAAGGCGTCCAACTAATCATGCCCATCGGACAGCGCGTAGTTCTCATCGGCGGCGGGCACAACGCTCTGATCACCGCTTTTTATCTAGCCAAGGGCGGCTTCAAACCTGTGGTCCTCGAGCGCCGCGAAATGGTTGGTGGCGGTGCCATCACGGAAGAATTTCATCCCGGCTTCCGCGCTTCCACCCTGGCGCACACACTCGGCCCGCTCCGCGCCGATGTCGCGCGTGATCTACAACTCGATAAATTCGATTGTGAAATTCTCTCTCCCGACCCGCGCGTCTTCGCTCCAACGTCCGATGGTAAGGCGCTCCTTTTCTACGACGACGTCGCCAAGACCGCCGCTGGCATCGGGAACTTCTCCGCCAAAGACGCTTCGAAATATGCACAATTCGCTAGCTCGCTCGAAGAAACCGCCAGCTTCTTCACACAACTCGCTTCGATCACGCCTCCCGCAATCGACAAGCCCACTCCCGAAGATTTTTGGAATCTCTTAAAAACTGGCCGCAGCGTTCGCAGCCTTGGAAAGACCGGCATCTTCGATCTTCTGCGCTGGGGTCCCATGGCCGTCGCAGATTTCGTCGCCGAATTCTTCGAAACAGAATTGCTTCGCGCCGTCATCGCCGCTCGCGGCATCTTTGGCACAGCGCTCGGTCCCTGGTCCGCCGGCTCGACTGCCGTCCTTCTTCTGCGCGCCGCCGCCGATGCCCATCCCGTAGGTTCTGCCGCGTTTCCGCGGGGCGGTCTTGGCGCCTTCACATGCGCGCTCGCCGAATCGGCAAGACAGGTTGGCGCTGAAATCCGCACCGATGCCGAAGTTCAGCACATCCTCATCAAAGACGGCGCCGTCACCGGGATCGTTCTCGCCGACGGCGAAGAAATCGCCGTCGAAGCCATCGTCTCCGGAGTCGACCCAAAACGCACCTTCTTCCATCTCGTCGATCCCTCGCAGCTCGATCCCACCTTTGCCAACCGCATGAAAAATTTCCGCGCCAATGGCACGGTCGCCAAGGTCAATCTCGCCCTCGGCGGGCTGCCTGCGTTTCCAGCGCTTGCCGACAACGAAAGCTATCTCAATGCCCTCTCCGGCCGCATCCACATCGGCCCGGAAATTGACTACCTCGAGCGCGCCTTCGACGCTTCCAAGTACGGTGAATTTTCGAAAATGCCCTGGCTCGACGTTACTATTCCCACGATTCTCGATCCCTCGCTCGCCCCCGACGGCAAGCACGTTCTCTCCGCCTACGTCCAATTCGCGCCATTCAAGCTGAGGGAGGGGAACTGGTATACCCGCCGCAGGGATCTCGGCGACGCCGTCATCAAAGCTCTCGCCGCTTACACCTCGAATCTTCCCGGCCTGGTCGAAGGCATCCAGATCATCACGCCCCAGGATCTCGAAACATCCTACGGTTTTACTGGCGGCCACATTTTCCACGGCGAGCTGGCACTCGATCAGCTTTTCACCATGCGCCCTGTTCTCGATTGGGCACGCTACAAGACACCCATCCGTGGCCTTTTTCTCTGCGGTTCCGGTACCCATCCCGGCAACGGCCTCACCGGCGCCTCCGGCGCCAACGCCGCCCGCGAAATTATCCGCGACCTGCGATGATTTTCTGCTTCTTTGTGGGGGCGTGGCATCGCTACACCGCATTCAGCTCAGGCGGGTGATGAATGACCACCATCGATCGCACCAAACTGAAAACTCTCCAACAACGCGAAGAATGCCGCTTCCTCGCCGACCATCCCAAATCCGCCGCCCTCTACAACCGCGCTCAGTCCTCACCCTCGGCGGCGTCCCGATGAACTGGATGAAAAAATGGGCTGGCGCTTTCCCTGTCTTCGTCAAATCCGCCAAACTCGCGCACATCACCGACGTCGACAACCGCGAATATATTGACCTCTGCCTCGGTGACACCGGTGCGATGACAGGACACTCACCCGAAATCGTCGCTGACGTTGTCGCCCGCCGGGCCGAAGAAGGCATCACCCTCATGCTCCCCACCGAAGATTCCCTTTGGGTCGGCGAAGATCTCAAGCGTCGCTTCGGTCTGCCATACTGGCAATTCACACTCACCGCCACCGACGCCAACCGCTTCGCCATTCGAATCGCCCGCGAAATCACCCAGCGTTCGAAAATCCTCGTCTTCCACTATTGCTATCACGGCACCGTAGACGAATCCTTCGCCGCGCTTGAAAACGGTGTTGTCGGCCCGCGCCGCGGCAACATCGGCCCCCCCGTCAATCCCGCCGAAACCACCCGCGTGGTCGAATTCAACGATCTCAACGTCCTCGAAGATGCCCTCAAGCATCATGATGTCGCCTGCATCCTCGCCGAGCCCGCCATGACCAACGTCGGCATCATCCTCCCCGAAGACGGTTTTTGGCCCGCCGCCCAGGAACTCGCGCGCCGTTACGGCTCCCTGCTCATCGCCGACGAAACCCATACCATCTGCGCCGGCCCCGGTGGCTGCACCGCCGAATGGAAACTCGATCCCGACATGCTGGTCTTTGGCAAAGCCATCGGCAGCGGCATCCCCGGCGCCACCTTCGGCGTGTCCGAAGAAGTCGCCCAGTGTATCTCCGCGCGCATCCATCTGGAAGATTGCGACGTCGGCGGCATCGGCGGAACCTTGGCAGGGAATGCGTTGTCTCTAGCCGCTATGCGAGCCACGCTCGAATACATTCTCACGCCCGCTGCGTTTGAACACATGATCTCGCTCGCGAAGCGCTTCGCAGATGCTGTTGCCGAAAACATTCGAGCCGCCGGCCTCCCCTGGAACGTTATCCGCCTCGGCGCCCGAGCCGAATACACCTTTGCTTCGAAGGCCCCGCGCAACGGCGGCGAATCCGCCGCTGCAGCTGATTTCGAACTCGAGCGCCTCCTCCATCTCTACGCCCTCAACCGTGGCGTCCTTCTCACGCCCTTCCACAACATGGCGTTAATGTGCCCCGCTACCACCGAGGCCGACATCGACGCGCATACCAAAGTCTTCGCCTCAGCGGCCGCCGAACTCACCTCTTAGGTGGCACAGCCATCCTGGCTGTGCTCTCTTCCGGTATGATTTCCCACGATGTTCTGACCTCAAGCTGCTTCTGTTTCTGGCCCTTAGTGCTCTTGGCATCCGCCTGGCAGCGATACGGCTGTCTGACCGGCTGAACCGCTCGCGCGGGTCAGCATCCCGAGAACTGTTCGGCTTTAGTCTCCCTTACGTCCACTTCCTGGTTTAGTCTTTAAACCATATGTCGGCAAAACCCGCGTTTTTCCCAACGCCCACCGATTTCCGTGCTGGGCTCGAAGCCCACCATGACAAATTCCACGAGCTTCTTGTCGGCTTACATAGAAAGAGTTCGGGAAAACCCAGCATCACCTGGCCGGAATCGGTAGACGCTGCTCTCTTCTTGGATCGAGAGAATTCGAAAGAGCATCAACGAAACCAGGTACACGATTCGCTTCACTTCTCGC
>Ga0179592_10000818_pt1 | contig 12626 bp, 20 predicted proteins | sample CZODoug2_1_08_16_FD_148623 | JGI IMG/M metagenome (GOLD analysis project Ga0179592, IMG submission 148623) | Vadose zone soil fungal communities from Angelo Coast Range Reserve, California, USA - CZODoug2_1_08_16fungal (Illumina Assembly) | ecosystem: Environmental > Terrestrial > Soil > Vadose...
TGCCTACACCGCGCCTACATCGACAGAATCTTAGACGTGTGGGCGAGTGAAAATTGCGTTTAAGTTATTGATTTAATTGGCTCCCCGGGACGGATTCGAACCGCCGACCAACGGATTAACAGTCCGCCCGGAAATGAATTCCTCGATGTTGCTCTGAGTAGCAATTTCCTACGAAAACAGCGAAATACCTCAAATAATAGGTTAAGTAGGCCAGTCGTCGCATTCCTCGTTGTTGCACAATATAGCGCTGCATCGCTTACACAGTGCTTACACGGAGACACAACGGCCATGGCAACTACGTTTTCCACTCAGACGCAGGTCGCGAAACTACCGCCGCCGCGCAAGGGCTATTCCATCCATTGGAGTGCGAAGACTCCGGGCCTTGGCGTTCGAGTGACAGCGGCCGGTGCGCGCAGCTACATCCATCAAGGGCGGGTGCATGGGCGCACCGTGCGAACCACCATTGGCAAGACAAAGACATGGCCGCTCGCGAAGGCTCAGGCGGAAGCGCGGCGGATCGCGGTCGAGTGCGTGGACAAAGACATTGATCCGCGCGACGTGGCGAAGGCTAAACGTGCTGAGGCCGATGAGCGGCATGTTGAAGCCCAACGGCAAGCTCACGAATTCGGCGGTGTGTGGGCGTCTTACGTCGCCCTCAATAAAAGTGGATGGGGCCACCGGCACGCCCAGGACCATGTGCGATTGGCTCAGGCTGGCGGCGAGCGCAAAAAGAAGCAGGGCGGTAAGGGCACCACCAAACCCGGGCCGCTGGCATCTCTCATGGGACTGAAGCTGTCCGAGTTGAGCGCTGCCCACATTGAGGCATGGCTCAAGCGTGAGGCCGCGAAACGTCCCACTAGCGCAGCCCAGTCATACCGGCTGTTGCGCGCGTTCATCCGATGGGCCAACGAGGAACCCAGCGAAGAGCAGCCCGACTATCGGGGCATCATTCCAGCGAATGCGTACAGCGCTAAAAAGGTGAAGGACGCGGTGCCGGATTCGAACACGAAGGATGGCGACTGCCTTGAGCGCGAGCAGTTGGGCGCGTGGTTCAAGGGCGTGCGGTCGCTGTCGAATCGGATCATTGCGGCGTACCTGCAAGCGCTGTTGCTCACGGGTGCGCGGCGTGAAGAATTGCTGAGTCTCAAGTGGGTCGATGTTAATTTCCAATTGGCTCCTAGCCTGACCATGCGCACGTCAGCGGTGAGCGACAACAAGGGCGGCAACAAACGCACGATACCGCTCACGCCCTACGTCGCGTCGCTGTTGTCCGAATTGCCGCGGAAAAATAAATATGTGTTTTCAAGCTTGCGCGCCAAAGGCGGGCGACTGGTCGAACCAACCAAAGCCCACAATGACGCGCTCGAATCGGCGGGGCTGCCTCATATGACGCTGCACGGCCTGCGTAGGAGCTTCGCCACGCTTGCCGAATGGGCTGAGGTACCAGAGGGCGCCATGATGCAGATTCAAGGCCATAAACCCCACGGTGTGCGCGAGAAGAACTACAAACGCCGGAAGCTCGATCAACTGCGCCCCCTGCATGAAAAGCTTGAAGTGTGGGCATTGAGTGAAGCCGGTATCCAGTTCGCGCCGCTGCCGGTTGGTGCCCGCCTGGGTGTCGTGGCATCTGACGGCAGCGTGCGGGTGTCGGCATGAACACTCGCGCACCAATCGAGGTTGTTTTGGACGATTCGAACCTAGCCACCATCGTGGTGGCTGCCAACCGTTCGCTAGAGGTTGCACACCGTGAGTACATGCGGCTGCGCCAGAGATTTCCCGGCATTACATCAGAGGCAATCGGTGCGACGCAACGTCAGATAGTCGATGCACTAAAAACCGGCAACGCGATCCCGGACGAAGAGCCCGCGCTGCAAATCGCGGCGTTTTATGAGCACGCTGTTGGCACGGCAGTCAAAATAATAAAGACGATTCAGCGCGGAGAGGGCAGCGGAATCACCGTGGCCAACTTGTATCTGCTGCTAGCTCAACAGACTGGATTCTTGATGGCGCTCGATGCGCAGGCGCGCGGTGATCTTTCGCCCGAAGCCCTCAACGCGTTGCGTGTGGCTGTACGCAAGGAAGCTTCCCAGGTTGCCCACGATGCCCGGCATGAGGAATCCCGAAAAGATAAACAGACGGTGCTTGATGCTTGGGCGTCCGGCACGTTCAAGTCGAAGAATCAGTGCGCCAAGGTGATGAGCGAGAAGCACGGCCTCAACGAGAGCACTGCGCGCAACTATTTGGACGGAATCTGAACACCCGCTGCGCGTAGCGGGGTCCCTGTGCGCGCGGCAGGGAATTCCAGGGCCTAGTTGCCCATGACACGATTGCCACACATCGCGGAATAACCCGCGTGACAAAGGGCAATCAAGTGAACACAAATCTCGATTTATCTCCCGAAGATGAGCGGGCACTGCGTGAGCGCACCAAGGTCGCTCAGACGGTCAATACCCGCACCGCCGCGCTTCTCATCAATCGCAAGCCCCAGACCCTTCGACGGTGGGCGTCTGAGGGCACCGGCCCCATCCAACCTCGCAGGGTCAACGGGCGTCTCGAATGGGTTGTGAGCGAACTGCGCGCGCTGACGGGCGAAACAACGGTGACATCGTGAGCGCGGCGGATCGGCTGCGCATGCAAGCTGCCCTGCGTGCTGTGGCGGATAGGGCCATCGACAGCGGCACCGATTTCCAAATCGAGCCGCAAGAATCGCTCGCCCTTGAAGCGCTTCTTGGCTTGCACATAGTGGACGCGCGCCCGTTGAGTGCAGCAGCATGAACACTGCGCCGCCACCACCACCGCCTGCGCGGAAAATTATCCAACTGACCGCTTGCGCTGACGGCAGTGTCACAGAGCTATATGCCTTAGCCGACGATGGCAGCGTGTGGCGCAGCTGCTTCCACACCGGGCAGGGATGGGTGCGAGTTGACATCAGCGTCATCATTAGCGGTGCCACATGAAGCGCGTGGCAGTGCTGTCGCGCGAATGGCTCAGCGCCCCTGATGGCATCTTGCCTGCTGTGTATGCCGATACGTGGCGCAAATTGCCGCATGAATTCTGCGTGGCCCACTGGTCAACAGCGGAAGACCGGCTGATTTATATCGTGGTGCTTGATGTGGAGCACCTTGCGGCAACGCTAGAAGACATCTTTGGCGCCGGTACATTGTTGGATGTTCGCACCGTGGGTGAGCGCGCCCGTGCTGCAATGAGCGGGATTAACGCGAGGGCGTTGCACTGATGGATGTGTCAATCGAAGCGCGCCCCATGGCCGAAGCCCGCAGCGCTATCAGCGCCCTGGTGGGTGCTGAACGCGACGCAGACCAGGCGTATCTTGCAGCCCCGGAGAATTGGGAATTGGGCCGTCATCTTCGGCGCATTCAATCGGCACGTCGAAGCGCGTGGGAAAATCTGTATGCATTGCAGGCCGCGGAGCGTGAGAAGTTCGCAGCGTCGCGCGGCTGGCGTGTGTACAACGGGCGGCAGGGATACATCTATACCGACCAACTGATTGCAGGCCGCATGACATACGGCGCCTAATGGATACCCGCGCGATGTTGTAGACAGCAGCGATGTCATCGACCACCGCGAATGTTTCGTGCGTTCGCCGTCTGGCAAGACATCGCAACAGTCCTGCCGCTACCCGGTTGCGATTCTTTCGCACACCTATGGTGAGTGGGAACCCTGCGTGGAATTCGCTCGCAAGTACGATTTGAATTTAGAGCGCCTGCCATATAGCTGGTACTACCCGGAGCAGTGCATAGCGGCGCTGTTCATCACGAAAGCCGAGCTTTAGAAATGAAAACGCCCCGTGGAAAGCGGGGCGCGATGTTCAACGAAGAGAAGATTTGCACATGAATAATAGCACTTTAACCCTGAAGGGTAAACCAGCGTTTGACGTGCCTGTCGAATCGCCTAAGCAACGCGCTCTGACGCCTAGCCGTGCCGCGTATCTCGCGCGCCTTGCTGAGCCCAAGCCCAAGGTTGAATTTTGGTTCGTGTGGAGTCCGCAGGAACTTAGGCCGAAGAAGCGCCACCGCTCGCACGAAGCTGCAACCCTCGAAGCTACGCGCCTGCGCGCCGTGGCACCTGACCGCGAATTCATCGTGTACCACGCGGTGGCAGTGGAGGGCATGACATGAGCGCCACCCACAGTTACAAGATGACGGCCAAGGCCGCGGACATCCCCTTCGCTGCGTTCATCGCGCAAGGGTGGACGCCCGATCAAATGGAGCAGTACGGCTATGTGGAGAAGGTCGCGCCACCGCCACCGGCAGACCAGGACTTTGAGCCTGTTGGAATCAACCCCAACGCCGCTGCCATTGATGCAGCGCGGCGCGCTGCTGACGCTATCGAGACCGCTGCCGCGGAGGAAGAGTTGCCCAGTGTCGAAGCGGAATTACAGAGGGCGCGCGAAACGTTTGCGAAGACTGAGGCACTCGGCAATCAGGCCGACATCCATGAGTGTCGAAAGTGGGTGCAGCGCGTTGAGCGCGAATTGGAGCGGCTGCGCGAAATCCTCAAAGACCACCCACGGCCCGCCGAAGTTGTTTTAGACAGGTACATTGGTGGCTCACAGATGATGGCGATTTTCACGGGGTATACCTACGTGAATGACATCCACCGAATCATTGGGCCGTCCGGGTTCGTGTATGACAAGCCGAAATTTGACGCGCACCCAAGGTTCGCCAAGCGCAGCTACCAGATGAAGTACGACGGCAGCAAACCGGATGATTCAGCGTGGGAGGCATTCATTAGATCGGAAGTGTCGGAGGGCGTGAAGGTAGACCATTGCTACTTCGATCCGCGCGACCCGCCCGGACACATCAAGGTGAAAGAAGGCGCCAACATGGTCAACACGTGGAGGCCGGTGCCGATACGCATGGCCAAGGGCGATGTCTCGCGCTTCACGTATCACCTTAAAACGCTGTACCCCGAAGACTGGCGGTTGCTGCTCAACTATCTCAAGTTCATGGTGCAGAAAAAGGGCACCAAGTGCAGGTGGTGGCCGTTCCTTCAGGGCGTGCCCGGCAACGGCAAGTCATTCATCTCCGACACCTTGGAATATTGCATCGGCTACAAATTCACGCAGCGCCCGACGCCAAAAAATATAGACGGCCAGTTCAACGCATCTCTGTACGGGTGCATCTTCCTAGCGCTGGAGGACATCAAAGAAACTGATGACTACGGCGCGATGTGGGACACCATCAAACCCTTGGTGACCCAAGAGCGAGTTGAGATTCAGCCCAAAGGCGTGGACAAAACAACAAGGGAAATCTGCTTCAACGGCATCATGAATTCCAACCACAAGGCGGGCGTCAAGAAGGACGCCAATGACCGACGCATCGCGCCGATGTTCTCAGCGCAGCAACACAAGGTGCATTTGGTCCGCGACGGCTTAACCGAAGAATATTTCGATGACCTGTGGACGTGGGCATTGGCCGATGGTTGGGCGCACGTGGCGTACTACCTAGCCACCGATCCCATCGACGCGGACTTCAGCCACACGAAGTGCCCGGTGACCAGCAGCGACGCGGAGCACATCCGCCTAAGCCGCCCCGTCGCTCAACAGATATTGCTCGCGGCCGTGCGGGCCTTGAAGCAGGGCTTTAAGGGCGGGTGGGTCAACATGCTGAAGTTCCATGAAGAGTTGGTGCGCTTGCCCAAGACGCGCAACCTCGCGCCGAATGAGCAAGGTAAAGCCGCTTCCGATTTAGACTACATACCGCACCCAGGGCTGCCAGAAGGGCAGTTGACCGTGCCCCTGGTCGATGGCAGCCAACCCGTGCTCTACGTCACTGCGGACCACCCAACGCTTGCTGTGACCGATCCCCGAACCATCGCCGCTGCATACCAGGAGGCGCAGAAATGAAGATGGTCACTCGTGCTCAGGCCAAAGCCCAAGGACTGAAGCACTTCTACACTGGGCAACCATGCGCGCACGGTCACGACGCCAACCGGAACACGAAATCTGGCCATTGCTACGAATGCCATAACGTACATAAGCGCGCGTGGGTCGCTCGACTCAGGGCAGCGGCCGTGGAGCGTCGGCAACACCTAGAACGCAACGAGCAGCGGGCGGGCGCCGCATGAACACCGTCACTTACGCTGCCGCCAAAGCCCAAGGGCTCAAGCGCTACTACACCGGCAAGACCTGCCGCGCGGGGCACATGGCCGAACGCTACGTGTTGACCCGCAACTGCGTCGAGTGTGACCGCAAGAATTGGCGCGCGGTGCGCAGCCAGCTTGGCCATGACATTGTGACGGTGCGCCTGCGCGTGCCATCGGGGCAGCTACCAGAGCGCGTGCAGTGGTGGACCGAACGCGTGCAAGCGCTGACGGACCAGTACTTCGCGCCTAAGCCGTGACATCTCACACTTCCCTACGCCAGCCTTCCTCACTATGTTCTCTACCCTATGCATAGTAATAAAAACATAGTCCCATTATTAGAGATAGGAGAGTGTGAGAGTTTTGCAAGGTGCGCCTAGCGATTGTGGATGTAGCGAAGCCTAGCGCTGCTAAGCGTCGCTGCGGGAATCGGCGCTAGCCCAAGGCTACGGGGCGCAGCATCACTGTGGAAATGCGCTTGCACCACTACCGCGGCTCCGCGCGATGTGTTCTGTAAAACGTACTGACTTTGTACTGCGGTCTTGCAGTACGCGCAGCCTAAACCTTGCCTAAATGCGCACGCACCGCACAGCCGACGCACCCCCGTGGAAATTTCTCGCGCATGCGCTGATTGTTTTTGATAGCCTGCTTACACTACGCTTACAGGTCAATCGTCGCTTTGCGTTGATATGCGTTGAAGGCTGTATTTTATGATGTTTGAAGACACTAGACGGACGGTTAATAAATCCGTTGGTGATGGCGAATCTACACACCAGGTGCCCGCCGTCATCGGGATCGCGCTGCCCAACTCGCGCCACGAACTGTTCGCGCAGCATGTGGCATCAGGCAAGTCACTGACGGAGAGCTACACCGCTGCGGGCTACACCGGATCGCAGGCAGCCGTGCATGCCAACGCGTGCCGCCTGGCTTCGAGCCACACCGTACAGGCCCGCATCCGCACGCTGCGCGAGGCATCTGCGGAGCGCGCTGAGATATCCATTGCATCGCGCATGGCGTGGTTGGACTCTGTGGTGCATGCCGATGCGGCCGAACTGTCGCGCGTGGTCGCCTGCCCTTGCCGTCACTGTTGGGATGATGCGGCCTATGCCACGGCCGTGCAGCGTTACATGTCGTCCAACGACACGGCCGCACCATTGCCACCGCCCGACACCACAGCACCGCGTATCGACTGTCCCATGGGGCCGCATCAACGCGTTGAGCTAGTCCCCACTGCGGAGTTATCCGGGCCTGCCCGTGCTGCCTTCCGGGGCGCCCGCATGAAGAGCGACGGCAGCATTGAAGTGCTGATGGAGGACCGCGCCCAGTGCGTTGACTTGCTCAACAAAATGCAGAATGTGTATGTGACGCGCACCGAATCCAAGTCGCTCAACATCAGCGCCACCGTGGACGCGTCCGACACCACGCCCGAAGCGCTGCTGGCCGCGTACAACCGCAGCCGTGGTGTGGTGAGCGCGACATGAAAGTCCCAACAGCGCTGCTAGCTGTAACAGCCTCGCGCTTCTGGCGCACCAAAGCCGCCCCGCTCGCCCACATCGCGCGGCCTGCCGTCGATACTGTGGATGAGCCCGCATCACCAGCCGCAGAGCCAGCATCCGACCCGCTGCCGCCACAGCCCGTATCGCCGCACGTTGCGCCCCCCGTGTCGCCCGGTGACCTGCTCTTGGCTGCGCTCGATGCGTGTAGCGATGATGCGCAACGTGCGCCGCTCCTGGCCGCTGCATCCGCGGACGCGCGCGAGCAGCTACCCGCAGCGCTGGCCTACCGTGAGATGTCCACGCTTGCCGGGCGCAACCCACCACTGGGCGCGTTGGTCGCTGCGTTGGACAGCAGCGCTGATGAAAGCACGCGCGCGGCGCTCCTGGCCGCTACGCCCCCCGCTCTGCTGGTGGAGTTGGCCGAACATCTGCGCTCCCCACCGTCTGGTGACATGGAGCGCGCATACATGGACCTGATGGTGGTGGTCTAAAAATTTCACCTGTCGCTTCACGTTGCGCGACGCCACTTATCGTTGCTTCGCGTTGATTCCCTGTCATGGCGTAACTGTTACGGCCGCGCTAGCCTGATCCTCGTGATGTCCCTCTAGGCGCCTTGGAAACGTCAACGCGCCACGCATAAGCCGCTTTCACGGCCTGCGTGGTCGGACTCACCACCGGGGGTCGGCCAGGCTCACTTGTGTCTGACGGCAGACCCCCAACCCTTTAACTCACTGAGCGATACGACCATGGCGAAAATCAAAGCGACACTAATGCGTAAATTGCACACGCAGATGGGCGCGATCCTTGACGAATTCGAGACCAACTCTGCTGCCGAGAGGGCTGCTGCTGGTGGCGTCGATAACGATCCCACCGGGCAAGCTGGCGCCACCCCTGCGGTGCGCGGCGCTCAAGACTCAGCCCCGCGCAAGTCGATGAGCGAAGCGTTCCCCGGCTTTGATCGCATCCGCAAGTAAGGACTGACACCCATGTCACCCAAGTTAATTAATGGTGTGCTGTGTGATTATTCCTTCCCGGTGATGGCGTTCGACAGGGCCATTGTCCGCGCGCCCGTCATAGCGGCGGACGATCGCGAGATTTATCTTGAAGCCGACGAAGCGCCGGGTGTGCCGATGCACGTGGCCTTCAAATACTTCGACCGCATCAAGCTATGAGCGAGCCGCGTCAGGCTGTGAAAGCCCGCATGCAACGCTACCGCGCCCGCCTCAACGACCCCGTGGAAGTGGTCGATGACAATACGCCCGCGCATGTGGTCCACACATGGCCGTGGGCACCGGCCTACGAAGCAGCGGGCTATAACGCAGTTCCCATCATGCTGTCGGATATCGCCAGTGGCAGAGAGACGCCACCGGGCGCTCCGTGGATGGCGAAGACGGCCGAATACGTTGTGCCACCTGCGCAGGTTGACGCCACTGGCATCACGCTTTCATGCGGTGGTTGGGAACTTGTACCCGGCATGATGGCGCCGCCCACCATCAGCGCGCTGCGCCTGGACATCGCGCAGGACGGTGAACTTGCCGCGCACATCATCGCCATGCTTGTACGCCCACGATTGTCATGGGCTTCGGGCGTTAACACGCAGTGGATGCCAATGCGCTCCACGCTAGGCTCCGCGGCGCTGTTGATCCCTCTGCGATTGCTGGACCACGCTGACCCACACCATGTGCATTTCCAGACGGAGCGCTATTCGCTGCCGAAAGATAAGCAGCCCGCCAACAAGTACCTGCCCGGCCCCGTGAATCGCGCAAGCCTTAAATCGTGGCACGAATGCTTTGTGGCATCAGGCCCGCAGTACCGCTGGAGTGACGGCGGCTTGCCTGCGGTCACGCGCGCGCAGCTTCCAATTGTGGACGATGCGCGGCAACTCATTCGAGACATTGAAGCGGTGCTTGACACGCGTGGCACCCGGCTTAACTACACCATCACCAACGTTTGTTAACTGAAGGAAATTTATTTATGGAATTGGTCACTATCGCATGCAAATTGCCGGGCGGTCTCGTACTAGAGGGCGGATATGAAAATGTGCCCGGACAATGGGGCTCATTCGTCAAAACAGACAAGTATTTCTCCGTCACGCTCAACGGCTGGTACGCGGAGTACATGAAGAAGCATCCGCACATTCAGCCCATAGCGATGTTGGACCCGGAGCCGGGACTTACTCAGATTCCGCGCGATGTTTGGGACGCGTGGCGCCAGGGCGCGGGCAAGGATCACCCCGCCGTGAAGAACGGTTTGATATTTGAGATGCGCGACGACAAGGCCAGCCAGAAGGCGCAGTTGCGTGATGTGGCCGCAAAGAAAACCGGCTTTGAGCCGCTGGACCCGAACAAGCTGCCATCGGAAATTCTCGAAGCGCCCGTGCTTGGTCGCCCGCCACTCGGCAATGCCCCGGTGCGTCAAGACTAATCCTGTGCCGCCGCGCTCCCCCGTGGGCGCGGCATTCTTCACGGAACTGAGCCCATGGAAATTATCAGCCGATCCGAAGCGCACACCCGTGGCCTCAAGTTCTATTTCACCGGCGAACCCTGCGCCAAAGGCCATGTGGCGCAGCGATACGTTGCGGATGGTCGAGTGGGGCGCTGCGTCGAGTGCTTCCCGATCAAAGAGCCCGCGCCTCGCAAGCACAAAAGCAAGAAGCCCAAAGTCAAACCCGCGCTGAAGGTCGATGTGGCGCCAGCGCTCGAAGCTCAACCCCGTGACCCATTTTGGCGGGATTACGGCCACCGCATTTCGCAGGCGCGCATTGATGCGTGCATCGACCGCATATACGGTGGCGCTCCACGTCTCGGCTCAGCGCGGCTGAGTGAGAGCGAGGCCGCATGACGGCCCTGGAGCGCGCATACGAGCACGGCCGCGCAGTAGTGCGCCGTCGCATCGACGCTGCCCGCGCAGAGCGTGCCGCGGCACTTGAGCGTGCGCGAATCCGCGACCACAAAAGCGCAGCGAAGGAAAACGCGCGCAATGAGCGAGAGTAGGAGCTATGGCGATTGAATCATTCCCGTTAGCCTGGCCCACCGGGTGGAAGCGCACCGCAGCCCATCAGCGCATGCGCGCGAAATTCAGTAAGGGCGTGCAGCAGTACAACAGCGAAGGGCAGGCCACGTGGACGCGCAAGACGGACCTATCCATCGCGCAGGCCCTTGAGCGCGTCATGGGCGAGCTTCGTACCATGGGTGTGGAGCTGTCCAAGGTCATCATCAGCACCAATCTGGAATTGCGCAACGATGGTCTGCCGCGATCCGGCCAGCGTGCGCCGTCTGACCCGGGTGTGTCGGTGTACTGGAATGCCCGCGGGCAAAAGAATCAACGGTGCATGGCGATTGACCGCTATGACCGGGTGCAAGATAACCTGGCCGCGATCGCCGCCACACTCAACGCCATGCGCGCTATCGAGCGCCACGGCGGCGCAGAGATACTTGACCGGGCATTCACCGGGTTTGCGGCGCTCCCCGCTCCTGAGCAGCCCTGGCAGGTGCTAGGCGTGTCATCGCATGCGACACCGGACGAAGTGCGCACCGCGTACCGTCGCCTTGCGAGCGATTTTCATCCTGACCGTGGTGGCGATGAACAGCAAATGATGCGCATCAACGCTGCGCGCGACGCGCTGCTATCCGCTCAAGCCGCGTGAGGGCACTACTTGCTCTGCCGATGTGGGCGCCCTGGTCGGCAGTGCTGGCCGTCACCGTTGGTGCATTCTTGCTTGGCTAGCGGGGTAGGACACGGCCGCTCCGAAGCATCGCGGCACAGAGCAAGGCCACAACCGCAGCGTATTCTGGGTCACGCCTTGCCAAAATGGGGAAAGCCTTCATTGCTGCGTCCCACAGGTCTTCGGCAGCGGCAAGCAGACACTTGTTTGCTTCCCTCTCTGAGTCCGGGAGTTTAGGATTGACGGTCCATAGGGGTCGCTCCTGCGTGGCTGAGTTAGCGCGGCCCACCCTCGCAGCAGCGATTGCAAGGTCTGCAGCTTTCCAAGCATTCGAGACTGCAAGTTGCTCAGCAAACACCTCTTGCTGTTCGCTGTCTTCCATCAGCCGCTTCTCTTCCCGCTTTAGGCATGCCTTGGATTCTTCCACCGCGTACAGAAGGTCCGGCGCTGCGGCAAGTAGCTTCGCTAATGCACCGTCTCGCAGCGTCGCGACGGTCGTTTGGCCAGCGCGCCCCTTCACCGTGAAGATGTGGTCTGCTACGGACCAGGGGTGCGGAGTGAAAACGTCACCATCAGTCATCATGGCCGCACTACCGCGTGCGCTTCGGCTTGGATGCGCTCGTAGATTTCCTCGCGGTGGACGGCGGTTTCCCTGGGTGCCTCGATCCCGATCCGGACTTGGTTGCCTTTGACTCCAACGACCTTGACGGCTATGTCATGGCCAATAATTACGGTCTCTCCAATGCGGCGCGTGAGTATGAGCATGTGGGAACCCTCCGTGGTTGGTGGTGTGAGCGCGCGATTATAAAAGCTGGTGCGTTACGTTAGCCATCGCGCTTCATCTCCGGCCGCACTGTGGTTGTACAGCGCCGCTTGCCACATTGGGAGCAACGCAGGCGCCGCACCACGTCGGTCAGCAGCGCATCCCAACCTGCTAGCGCTGCCAGCGTCTTCGGCTGTGCCGTCCGACTGTGGCCGCACGCGCAGGTGAGGGTTAGAACGTACTGCCCGAAGTGGTCAGCGAGGCGGACCACGGTCAGCGGCTGGCGGGGCGGCATCATCCGGCGATTGTCGCGATGGGCCGGTGAGTGCGTCCACCCAGTACCAGGGGCGCCGCAAGCACTGTATGGCCGGGCCAGGGTTTTGGTTACAGAATGCTTACACGGGCATCGAGACAGGGTGAAAGTAGGCCAAAATGTGACGGCCTAAAACGCATATAAGTTATTGATTTTAAAGGATGGCTCCCCGGGACGGATTCGAACCGCCGACCAACGGATTAACAGTCCGTCGCTCTACCACTGAGCTACCGGGGAATCGGAAGAGGCGCGGATTGTCGGGAAGCCGCGCATTTAAGTCAAGAAATC
>Ga0179592_10000820_pt1 | contig 12614 bp, 7 predicted proteins | sample CZODoug2_1_08_16_FD_148623 | JGI IMG/M metagenome (GOLD analysis project Ga0179592, IMG submission 148623) | Vadose zone soil fungal communities from Angelo Coast Range Reserve, California, USA - CZODoug2_1_08_16fungal (Illumina Assembly) | ecosystem: Environmental > Terrestrial > Soil > Vadose...
CAGTTCTCCGGTGGGGTTGGCCAGCGGGTTGCCACTCGCATCCTTGAAGGAGCTGAAGTTGATAGGCTGTCCCTTGAGCGGACCCTCGCTGTAGGTAAAGCCACCCTGCTTGATGAGTTCGCTCTTGTTGTAGGAGGCGCCGGCGGTAATTGTGAGCTCGTGGGTGACGCGGGCCACCAGGGTCGTCTCGATGCCCTTGACGCGGTAGTCGCTGCCGTTGGTGGTGAAGGTCAAGTTGCCCGTCACGCCGGGATCGAACAGCGAAATCTGCGTACCCTTCCAATCTTCCTTGTAGATCGCGCCGTTCCATTGCACGCGACGATCGAACCACTCCGTCTTCCAGCCGATTTCGTTGTTGGTCAGATTATCCGGTCCGAAGGTCACCGGAGGCGCCCATGATCCCGTGAGCGGCGAGGAGCTTTCCACGGAGTTCGGACGGTTGAATCCACCCGCGCGGAAGCCCTGTGACCAGGTGTAGTACACCATGACCTCAGGCGTGATTTTCCACGTCACATTGGCGCGGCTCTTGAACCCCGTATACAGCTTATCCAAGCCCAGCGCATCGATGTTGGCGAAGTTGGAGTGATTGATGCACGGGTTGAGAGGTGTTGCAGTGCCAGAGAAATCCTTGCATCCGAAACTGCCCACGAAGGTGCCTTTCTCCGTGGTATCGATCCGGTAATAGCGCGTGCCCGCCGTGACCGTCAAAGTCTTCGGGATGATATCGAAATCGGCCGAGGTAAATGCCGCCTTCTGGGTATAGCCGCGCTTCACATCGTCGAAGAAGCCGTCGTTCACGTTGCGTAGGTTCGGGTTATTGACCGACGGCGTCAACGGCACCAGCACCGCACCGGGCGTGCTGAAACGGACGGGATGACCGTTGGGAAGGAGCGGTGACCCATTGAGCTCCCAGAACCCGGTCGGTGGTCCAATCTGGCCGAAATAAGCGGTGGCCGTCTTGTAGTCCCAGTCGACCTGCTCGTCGATTTTGTAGTCTTCGTAGAACAAGCCGCCCAGGGCCCGCAGCCGCCAGTCGTCAGGCGTGCTCAAGCGGAATTCGTGCGTCATGTGCGTGTTCTTCTCGATGTCGTGCCAAGTGGAACTGGGCGAGAAGCATTGCGCCTTGCCGGTCGTCGACGTGCCCGCGCTGACGCACTGATAATAATTCGCGTACTTGCCGCGCGCGTAATTCGTGTAGTCCTGCACCTGCTCGACGTTGCGCACCAGGTAGCCGCCGGTGTACACGGCTTTCAATGCACCAAGACGGCCATTCAGGGTCCACGAGGTGTTCTCGAACTTGTCCTTGTCGTAGGATGGGTTATACAACTGCACCGTGAGATCTGGCTGCCGCACGCCGTCGGAGCTGATTTGCTGCTCCGCGAACACACCGTCGGCTTCCATATTTTGGTACGACTGGCTGAGCAGGAAGTTCCAGTCCTCGTTGACCTTGTACAAGCCCTCGACGCGGATGCCTTTATAGGTCACCGGGTTGATCGCGTTCGCGACGATGTTGGTGTTGTTGGCGGTGGCGCAGTTGGCAGGGCAGGCGTGATATTGATATCCCACGCCGGGCTCGTTCGGACCTCGCGCAAAGGTGCCGGGAATATTGTTGATGTAGCCGCCGCGCGATTCGTTGTAGATCACGCCGCGCAATGCCAGAGTGTCCGCGATCAGCGGAATATTGATCATGGCGTCGATATTGCTGCTGGGATCGCCATGCGCGGTGATTGCATACCCCGCGTTAACATTGCCTTCGGTGATGTCCAGCTTCGGCTTGTTCGTGATATAGCGCACCACGCCCGCTTGGGCGCCTGCGCCGAATAAAGTTCCCTGCGGGCCTTCGAGAACCTCGATACGCTCCATGTCGGCCGCGTAGATGTCGAGATTTCTGCCCGGAAGTGCACCCGATTGGTCATCCAGATAGGTGGCGACGTTGGGGAAACTGCCGGTCACGCCGGACCCTTGGATGCCGCCGACGGCCGAGGCAAGGCCGCGCATATAGATTTGGTTCTGCCCCGGACCGCCGCCTTGCGCGGTGACGTTCGGCAGATACTTTACGAAATCCTCGAAGGTGGTGACGTTCAGCTGCGTCAGTGTCTCGCCCGTCAGCGCCTGGATGGTGATGGGCACGTCCTGCATGTTTTCCGTGCGGCGCTGCGCGGTGACCGTGATCTCGGCAATTCCTTCCGACTCGGTGGTGTCAGCGGCGGGCGCCGCGTGTGCCGCGCCCATGGCGGATCCGCTCAAAATCGCGGCAATCGCGTACGACAACTTCTGGCTTGAGTTCATGCGTCCATCCCTTCGTCTATTGCGGTGTTGTCAAACTATCATCATAGCCTTGTTGTTTGAACACAACACACGGCTATCATCACGTGCCTACTGTCACAATGCCCGAGCTTAGCTCATCGTTCAATCCTCGCTATGCTATTAAGCGATGCCCCCATGTCAATATGCGACATACTTGGACGTCGCTCAGCAACGATTCGAGGACCCGCTGAGTCGTCTCCCCGGGCATGCTCACCTTTCATCGGCGCTCAATTTCGCAGGAAATCCCGGCGCTCGCAGCGGCGTACCCACGGAGTCCTCCAACAGCTTCACGATCATCGAGGACCAGGCGCCGCCGCCGTACTTTGCACGCCCCTCGATGAAGATCTGTTCCATCATGCCCGCAAGGCGCAGCGGCACGCCGAAACGGCGGCCGAATTCCACCGCAAAACCGGCGTCCTTGCACGCCAGGTCCATGGTGAATCCGATGTCATAGCTGCCGTTGAGAATCACCTGACTCTCGGTCTCGTGCACGAAGCTGTTGCCCGAGCTGGCCGCGATGGCGTCGAATGCGGCGCGCAGGTCCACGCCCGCTTTCGCGCACAGCATCAACGCCTCTCCGGCGGCGATCAAGTGAATGAAAGCGAGCATGTTGGTGACGACTTTGGTGACCGCCGCCTGCTCAATGCCGCCAAGGTAGATCACACGACCGCCCATGGCCTTGAGCGCCGGCTCATGCGCGGAGTAATCCTGTAGTGTTCCGCCAACAAGCACGGTGATGTCGCCGGCTGCGGCGCGATGCACCCCGCCCGTCACCGGGCAGACCAAGGTCGAGACGCCGACCGTCGAGGCACGCGCGGCGATCCGTTCCACCTCCACGAAGTCGTTGGTGCTCATTTCGATCCAGGTGCTGCCCGGATGGAGGAACGGCAGCGCCTCGTTCATGACCGCGGCGCTGGCGGCGGGAGAGGGTAGGCAGGTGATCAGGGCATCACAGGCCTTCGTCAGTTCGGGGATAGACCCGCACCAACGAGCGCCCGCCGCGGTGGCGGCGTCGGCGGAGGCGCGATTGAGGTCGAAGACCGTCAATTCGAATCCGCTGCGGGCGAGGCTGGCCGCCAGATGCTTTCCAAGATTTCCAAGACCGACAAATCCGTAGCGCAACATCGTTCCTCGTGGAGGTGAATCCAGGGAGTTAGCCGGGAGGGCTATCAGCCGAGCGGGCGATCGATCATTTCGAGATGTAGATTTCCGTCGGTGGGATAGGGATTGGCCAATGCCACGGCCTCGTCCAATTCCACGCCGAGGCCGGGACTTGTCGGCGGAATCACGAAGCCATCCTCCCACCTTATCGGGCTCTTGAGGATGTCCGCGTGGAATCCTCCCCACTGTTGAATGCTTTCCAAGATCAGGAAATTGGGGGAGCAGGCCGCGATTTGGATGTTCGCGGCGCCCACCACCGGCCCGCAGTACAGATGCGGCGCAATCTGCGCATAGTGCACTTCCGCCAGCGCAGCGACTTTCTTCGCTTCGAGCAAGCCGCCGACGCGGCCCAGGTTGAGCTGCAGGATATTGGCCGCGCCCGCCGCCAGCACGCGTGCGAATTCGTACTTGGTGGTGAGCCGCTCGCCGGTGGCAATGGGAATACTCGTGCCGCGCGCCACCAACGCCATCTGTTCCGGCATTTCGGGAGGCACGGGCTCCTCAAACCACAGCGGATCGAAGGCCTCCAGCTGCCTGGCTAGACGGATCGCACCCGATGTGGTGAATTGACCATGAGTGCCCAGCAGGAGATCCGCCTTGCGTCCGACCGCTTCGCGCACCAGGCGTACCAGGCGAACGGTCCGTTCCAGCGCCTCTTGCGTGGGCTGACGCGGATCGTAGGCCGAAAAACCGCCGGTGGGATCGAACTTGAGGCCGGTAAAACCCTGCCCGACATACTCGGCGGCGCGCTCCGCCGAACGTTCGGCGTCAAGGTAGAACTCGTCGCCTTCGCCGTCGGCGGGATACAGGTAGGTATAGCTGCGCAAGCGCTCGTGCACCTTGCCGCCCAGCAGGTTGTACACGGGCTGTTCGACCGCCTTGCCGATGATGTCCCAGCAGGCCATTTCGAGACCGCTCACCACGCCCATCAACGAAAGATCGGGGCGCAGGCTGAAGCCGGAACCGTAGCTTTCGCGCCAAATCGATTCGATCTTGAACGGATCGCGGCCGGCGAAGCGCCGCATGAACACATCCTCGATCATCGAGGCGACGACGTGCGGTCCGAAGGTGGCCGCGTACACTTCGCCGACGCCTTCGATGCCGCACGACGTCCTCAGCTTCAAGAAGACGAAATAGCGCCCGCCGAAGCCCGGCGGCGGATTGCCCACCACGAATACTTTGATGCTGTCGAGTTTCATCCCAGGCCTTCCTTGTCGCGGAGTCACCCGCCGTTGAGTATTAAATCGGCCGCTTTTTGCGCCACCATGAGAGTCGGTGCGTTCGTGTTGGCCGACGTCACGGTCGGAAAGACGGACGCGTCGACCACCCGCAGGCGCTCGACGCCATGCACCCGAAGCGCTGCGTCGACCACGGAATCGCCGGAAGTATGCCCCATGCGGCAGGTGCCGACCGGGTGGTACACGGTGGCTGCGCGTGCCCGGAAGTCGGTGAGCAGCTCATGATCGGCCAAGCTCCGCAAATCGGGTGCGATGGGCGCGAGGATCAAGGCGCGCATGGCCTCGGTGCCCGCGATGGCCTGGAGCAGACGTCCACCGTGCACCACGTCGAGCACGTCCTTGTCCGTGGAGAGATAATTCGGCGCGATCAGCGGTGCGCGGCGAAAATCTCCATCCGCGATGTCGATGCGCCCGACGCTGGTGGGCCGCGTCGGTTGGAAACACAGATAAAATCCCGGAAATGCATCGACCTCGATGCGGCTGCGTTTCGCATCCCCGCTGCCGTAGGTCACGGGGTTGAAGTAGAGCTGCACGTCCGGACGGGAGGCGTCCGGAGCCGCCCGCAGGAATCCGCCGAATTGATTCACACTGAGCGCCAACGGTCCCGATCTCGTCAGCAGATAGCGCAGGCCCGCACGCAACTTTCCGAACGCCGAGTGCAGTTCGTTGTTGAGCGTCGGCCGAGTGGCCTTGAACGAGTAGACGGCGGCCAGGTGATCCTGCAGGTGCCCGCCGACGGCCGGGTTGTCGACGATGAGCGGGACGCCGTGGGCGGATAACGTCGCACCCGGCCCGATGCCCGAGAGCTGCAGGAGTTGCGGCGAATTGACCGCTCCGCCGCATACGATGACTTCGGCGGCGGCCGCCGAAAAATGCTGCCGGCCGCCGCGCCACCATTCGACACCGGTGGCGCGGCCCTCGCTGATCCTGATCCTGCTGACCCAGGCGCGAGTTTCGAGCTTGACCGTGTCGCGGCGCAGCGCCGGCCGCAGGAACGCGTCGGCGGCCGACCGCCGTCTGCCGTTGCGGATGGTCACTTGGTACGAGCCCAGACCTTCGGGCTGCGGCCCGTTGAAGTCGTCGGTCACCGGGACGCGCAATTCGGCGGCAGCGGCGAGCCAGGTCGAGTGCGAGGAGTGTAGAAAGGGCGTGACGTCCTTGACGTCGAGCGCGCCGCCGGTGGTCGCGCGGCCTTCCGGGTCCACCCGGCGCTCGGTCTTTTCAAAATAGGGACGCACGTCGTTCCAGCCCCACCCGTGATTTCCGAGGTCGCGCCAGTCGTCGAAGTCCGCCGGCATGCCGCGGCAGTAAACCAGCGCGTTGATGGAACTCGATCCCCCCACCACGCGCCCGCGCGGCCAGTACATGGTGCGGCCGTTGAGTCCCGGGCTGGGCAGCGTTTGGTATTTCCAGTTCACCGACGCGTCGGCAAAGGTGCGGCCATAGCCGATCGGCGTCTTGATCCAGAATCGGGCATCCGATCCCCCGGCTTCGAGCACCAAGACCCGCCGGCCGCTCGCCGACAGGCGATCGGCAAGCACGCACCCGGCCGAACCGGCGCCGATGACGATGTAGTCGAATTGATCCACCTTCGGGAGCTTAGCGTGATGGCCCCTTCGCGCTATGCCATTTCGCGATCCGCCCATGTCTTTTTTCGTTCCGCGCACGATCTCATCGCCGCGCGAGCCGGCCGTCGCGTAACTCGGCCGAACCATGTATGGTGCGAAGCGAAGCCTGAACAAAAGGTTGCAACGAGTGATAAGCACAGCCATTGACGTTACTCGAACGCGCGTGCCGTCGTCGATCGAGCGCTGGTACGTGCTGATCTTGATGTGCCTGATTTACGCGATCAACATCGCCGATCGCTATGTCGTTTCGACCGTGCTCGAGCCGATTCGTCTTGATCTGCACCTGGACGACGACAGCGTGGGAATGCTGACCAGCTGGCCGCTGGCTCTTTTTTACGTGACCTGCGGGATTCCGATTTCATGGTTCGCGGACCGTTCGAATCGGCGCAACATTCTGTCGGTTTCCTTGATCGTGTGGTCGGGATTCACCGCGCTGTGCGGTTTGTCGCGCGGTTGGATTCAGTTCGCGCTCGCGCGCATCGGGGCAGGCATCGGTGAGGCGGGCGGCACCCCGCCCTCGACGGCCATCGTCTCCGATTGTTTTCCCCCCGACCGGCGCCCGATGGCGATGACCGTGCTCGCCCTGGGCGCGCCGATCGGCGCGTGGATCGCGCTCGACGTGGCGGGGGAGGTTGCGCGCATCTACGACTGGCGGCACGCGTTCCTTGCCCTCGGGGTTCCGGGTCTGGTGGTCGGTCTCATCGTGTACTTGACCATTCGCGAGCCGCCCCGAGGCCGCTTGGATGAGATCGTGGACGACATCAAACCGTCGGTGAAGGAGACCTGGCGGTTCTTCTGGGAGCAGAAGGCGGCATTTCACGTCGTGATGGGGGGCGGCCTCTGCGCGCTCTGGGGCTGGGGGTTGATGTATTGGACGCCGGCGTTTCTGATGCGCACCTACCAAATAGACGTGGCCCAAGCCAGCGATGTCACCGGCAGCATTCACTTGATCGGGGGCTCGCTGGCCACGGTGGGTACGGCCTGGTTGTTGTCGCGCCGCTTCATGGCGGACCCGCGCCGAGTGGTGTGGCTGCTCGGCGGAGTCGTCGCGTTGACCACGATTCCATCTTTCATTGCCTACTGGACCCACTCCCTTTTCGTCGCAAGAATCATGTTTTGGATTTTCATTCCCGCCATTTACTTCTATATCGGTCCTTGTTTCGGACTGCTCAACAATCTTTCGCCATGCCACATGCGGTCGATGTTCATCGCGGTATCACTACTGGTCGCCAACGTGTTCAACCTGATCGTCGCACCCAAAATGGTGGGCATGTTGAGCGTCTGGTTTGCGGGCGGTCATGCGGTCGATGCATCGTCATTGCGCATGGCCATGCTGATTCTGGCTCCCACCGGATTTTGGGCGGCCTTTCATTTGTTCCTGGCGTCCAAGACCATCATCGCCGATCAAAAGAGGGCGATTGCGTACACTCGGGCGTGGTCGCCCTAAAGGGGTCCGTATGGCGAAAACCAATATCGACCGCCGCTGGCTGCCATTGAACGCGCTGCGTGCCTTCGAAGGCGTTGCCAAGCACCTGAGCTTCACCGCAGCCGCCAATGCGCTGCTGATATCCCAAAGCGCCTTGTCGAGGCACGTGATCGCGCTCGAAAAGTTGATCGGTGCGCAGCTCTTCGAACGCCGTCCGCACGCTTTGGTATTGACGAAGGCGGGGCAGCTTCTATTGCCGGCCGTCATCAAGTCGTTCGATCGCCTGGAATACGCGCTCGACGATATCCGCAATGAGAGCGCCACCAGCATCAGGACGCTGCGGGTGCAGATGCCGCCGAGCTTCGCGGTGCATCTGGCGGTGCCGATCCTGCGGGATTTCAAGCGCGCGGCCGCGGAAGTCGAGATCGATCTGGTGAGCCCCTACGGAGTGGGACCGCCGCCCGGCGACGTTGACGTGGCGGTGGTGTATTCCAAACCGACGGTGACGGACCTGGTGACCGATCTGCTGTGGCCGGTGCGGGTCACCATGCTCTGTCACCCCAGCGTCGCGGCGCGTCACAAGGATAAAACCTTGAGCGAATTCATCGCGGCCAACGAATTGGTGCACGTTCGCATCTCGGATCTGCCGCGGCATCACATGTGGCTGCAGTTCGCCAAGGCTGCAGGTTTGCATTCGTTGAACGTCGAGCGTGGCCTGGTGTTCGATACCGCCGTGCTGGCGGTGCAGTACGCGCTCTCCGGCGAGGGGATCGCCCTGGTGGATGGCTACCTGTTCGGCGATTACATTCGCACCGGTCAACTGGTCAAGCCGTTCGACAATGTTCTCGACGACGGCTTCGGCTACTATTTGACCACTCATCCGGAAGCGCTGAGCGATACGGCGATCGCGTTGTTCCGATCGTGGTTGATCGAGCGCTTCGGCACGGCCTCGGGAGCCGCTTCCGCGATCCACCTGGCCGTCTCCAATGAGTGAGCGGTAAAAATTTCGATGAATCGGGAGAAGTAATGAAGAGCCACGCAAAAGTGGTGGTGATCGGCGGAGGCGTCGTGGGCGCCAGCGTTCTATATCACTTGACCAAGGCGGGATGGAAAGACGTGTTGTTGATCGAACGCGCCGAACTTACCTCGGGTTCGACCTGGCACGCGGCCGGCGGCATGCACACCGTGAATGGCGATCCCAACGTCGCCAAGCTGCAGCAATACACGATAGAACTCTACAAGGAGATCGAGGCGGTTTCGGGACAGTCCTGCGGAGTGCACATCACCGGCGGCCTCATGCTCGCCGGCACGCGCGAACGGCTCGATTGGCTCAAGATGGCCAAGGCGCGCGGCCGATATCTCGGGATGGACCTGGAGATCATTTCCGTCGACGAGGCGGCGAAGCTCTTTCCGCTGCTGGAGAAGAAGCACTTCACGGGTGCCATGTACGATCCCATCGAAGGTCACGTCGATCCCTATGGAGTGACCCATGCCTATGCCAAATCCGCGCAGATCGGCGGTGCCGAAATCGTCCGTCATACCCGGGTGACCGATCTTAAGCCGCGTCCGGACGGCTCGTGGGACGTGATCACGGATCACGGCAATGTTCAAGCGGAACATGTGGTGAACGCCGCCGGCCTGTGGGCCCGGGAAGTCGGGCGCATGGTCGGCATCGAACTGCCCATCCTGGCGATGGAGCATCAGTACCTCATCACCGGGGACCTGCCGGAACTGGTCGGCAAGCGGGAACAGCTTCACGCCATCGATTTCGAGGGGGAGATCTACCTTCGGCAGGAACGCGGCGGCATGCTCATGGGGACGTATGAACGCGCGGGCGTGCCCTGGTCTGCGGTGACGACGCCGTGGGACTTCGGTCAGGACCTGCTGGCCAACGACCTCGAGCGGATCGCGCCCAGCCTCGAAGTGGGCTTCGCACATTTCCCGGCCTTGGAAAGCGCCGGCATCCGGAAAGTGGTCAACGGTCCATTTACCTTTGCGCCGGACGGGAACCCTCTAATCGGACCGATCAAGGGGTTGAAGAATTTCTGGGTGGCTTGCGGCGTCATGGCGGGCTTCAGTCAGGGCGGCGGAGTCGGGTTGGCGCTGTCCCGCTGGATGGTTGACGGCGACCCCGGCGCCGACGTCTGGGGCATGGACGTCGCCCGCTACGGCGACTGGACCACCCTGGCGTACACCAATGCAAAGGTCCGCGAAAACTACTCGCGCCGCTTCAGCATCCGGTTTCCGAACGAGGAACTGCCGGCGGCCCGGCCGCTGCGCACGACGCCGATATACGAAAGGCTCGGGGCAGAGCACGCGGTCTTCGGCGACTACTGCGGCCTCGAACACGCCCTGTGGTTCGCGCCCACTGCAGCGGAGGCGGTAGACCAGGTGAGCTTCCGCCGGTCGAACGCGCACCCGCACATCGCCCGAGAGTGCACGACGGTGCGCGATCATGTGGGTCTGTTGGAGATATCCAACTACGGGAAGTTCGAGGTTGAGGGCCCGGCCGCGGCCGAATGGCTTTCGCGGATCATGGCGAATCGCATTCCCAGCGTGGGGCGCATCGCGCTCTCCCCGATGCTGAACGACAGAGGCAAGCTGATCGGCGATTTCACCCTGTGCCGCATCGCCGCCGAGCGCTTCTTTCTGATCGGCACCTATGCGGCCGAGACCTACTATCTGCGGTGGTTCGAGCGGCATCTGCCGCCGACGGGGGTCACGGTGCGGCCCTGCGCCATGCAGTATGTGGGCTTGTCGGTGGCGGGCCCGAAATCCCGCGCACTGCTGCAAAGCTTGGTGCGCGACGATCTGTCCACCGGCTCCTTTCCCTTCATGTCGTTCAAGCGGATGGAAGTCGGCATGATCCCCGCGTATGTGGGACGGGTTTCATTTACCGGGGAACTCGGCTATGAAATGTGGGTGACCACGGAATACCAGCGCGCGCTGTATGATTTGCTGGTAAGGGCCGGCCTCGAGCACGGCTTGCGGTCCTTTGGCGGACGGGCGCTCAACGCCATGCGCATCGAAAAGAATTTCGGCACGTGGGCCCGGGAGTACCGCCCCATCTATGGGCCGTTCGAAGCGGGCCTGGGCCGATTCGTGGATCTCAAGAAGGGGGACTTCATCGGACGCGCGGCGGCCGCCGAAGAGAAGGACGGCGGCGGAGCGCTGCGCCTGGTCGCCTTCAAGGTCGATGCCAGGGATGCGGACGCGATTGGCGACGAGCCCATTTGGCACGAGGGCAAGGTCGTGGGTTGGGTGACCTCGGGAACCTTCGGCCACCGCGTCGGTGCGTCGCTGGCGCTCGGCTATGTGCCTGGTGCCGTGGCCGCGGCCGAGAGTGGTTTCGAGATTGAGATCATCGGCGAACGGCATCGCGCCACTCGACTGGCGGTGCCGCCATACGATGCCGGCGGCGCCCTGATGCGCGGTTGAACGGCGCGCAAGTTTTTGGAGCGAAGGGAATGCGGGGTTTTGGAGCGGAGGGGAACATGTCTACGACATCGGGCACAATCGGAACCCAGTACAACGGCCTGACGACACACACCAAGGGCCTGCCGGCGGACGCCTACTTCGACGCATCACGCTATGAACGCGAGCTGCAGCGGATCTGGTATCGAAACTGGATCTATGTCGGCCGCTCGAGGGAAATGACGCAGCCGCGGGCGTTCCGCACCTTCGAGCTGGGCGATCAGAAATTGCTGTTGGTTCGCGGCGATGACGGGGTATTGCAGGCGTTCCATAACACCTGCCGTCACCGTGGCGCGGCCCTGTGCCGAGAGAGCGAGGGCGTCATGCGCTCGGGCGCCATCATCTGCCCCTATCACGCCTGGACCTACAACTTACGGGGCGAGCTGCTGCGAACCTCGTCCAAGCGCCATGCCGAGGGCTTCGACACAGCCGATTATCCCTTGTACAAAATCGCTGTTCGCGAATGGCGGGGCTTCATCTTCGTAGCGTTGAACGACCATCCTCCGCCCTTCGAGCGGCTCTTCGATCTGCCCTTGAGCCGCATGGACGCTTGGCCGCTCCAAGGTCTTCAAGTGGGCCATGTGTTGCTGAAGACCATAGCATGCAATTGGAAAATCTTCTGGGAGAATTACAATGAATGCCTGCACTGTCCGGGCGTTCATCCGCGGCTTTCGCAACTCGTGCCAATCTTCGGCCGCGGTCTCCTGGAGGAGCGCGATGATCCGAACTGGACTTTGAATGCCGCAGATCCCGATCCGAAATTCAAGGGTGGACTGCGCGCCGGGGCGAGTACCTGGTCCTTGGATGGCCAATTGACCGGCGTTCCGTTTGCCGATTTGTCGGATGAAGACCGGAAGCTGGGCGCCGTCTACCTGACCGGCCTACCGTCGATGTTCATGGTCGGTCACCAAGACTACGTCCGCGTCGTGCGCCTGCGTCCGCTCGGACCGGAGAGCACCGAACTCAAGGTCGAATATCTCTTCTCCGCCGAAACGCTGGCTAACCCAAGATTCGATCTGCGGAATGTGGTCGATTTCACCAATCTCGTCATGACCGAAGATGCCGGCGTGTGCGAACTCAATCAACAGGGACTGCACGCCGCCCCTCACGTGGGAGGCGTGGTCATGCCCGAGGAGTACGTCATCCGGCAATTTCACGAGTGGATCGGTTCTGAACTGGCGCGCGCTTAAGTCGCGACGGGCCGGTCTCGCCGGCCTCGTTGCGCTCGTACTCTGCACCGTAAGCGCCTGCGGCGGCCCAAAAAATGCGGGCACCGCCGAGGAGCCGGTGCTCAACATCTACAACTGGGCCGACTACATCGGATACAACACCATCGTTGAATTCGAGCGCGAGACCCACATCAAGGTGGTATACGGGGTG
>Ga0179592_10000821_pt1 | contig 12610 bp, 10 predicted proteins | sample CZODoug2_1_08_16_FD_148623 | JGI IMG/M metagenome (GOLD analysis project Ga0179592, IMG submission 148623) | Vadose zone soil fungal communities from Angelo Coast Range Reserve, California, USA - CZODoug2_1_08_16fungal (Illumina Assembly) | ecosystem: Environmental > Terrestrial > Soil > Vadose...
TCAACACGGCGCCGAACTCGGTCACCGCGGATCATGCAGCGCAAGACATCAAGAGCGGCGATCTGCCGGGGCCGGGCAATCCGTTCGGCGACGCGACGCCGGTGGTCGTCTTGGACGAAGATCCGGTGCCGGGCACCGACGAAGGCCGGGCGCTGCTGCAGATCGTTTACGATATCGCTCCGAAATCGAAACTCTGCTTCGCCACCGCCTTCACCGGCGAGGTGCAGTTTGCCGCCAATATTCTGAAGCTCGCCGACCCGAAGGGTCGCTGCAAAGCCAATGTCATCGACGACGATGTCGGCTACTCGGAAGAGCCGGTCTTCTCCGATGGCGTCGTTGCCCTGGCGGTCGACCAGGTCAAGGCCGATGGCGTCGCCTACTTCTCCTCGGCCGGCAACGACAACAGCGGCAATTACACCGCGACCTTCAACCCGATCAGCGACGCCGACGCGCGTGCGAAACATGCGGGCAATCTCGTTCTCGGCAATGTCGATTCCAACCTGACGGCCGGCGGCTTTCATAATTTTGGCACTGCGGCAAACGTCTCGATCGCCCTTCCCGTCTTTGCTCCTCCCGGCTCTCACTTCCTCACTCTGCAATGGGACGATGCGTTCTTCGCCAATATTCCAACCGCGTCCTACGACTTCCTGGTCTTCGATGAGAATGGCATCTATCACCCGGAGCTTAGCGGGATCGACAACGTTTATTCGACGGGTCAGCCGGTTCAGGGCGTTGGCCTCGACGGCGGAACCGCGGGGTTGACCTGGTATCTCGCCATTGCCCTGCGCCCTGGGGGCGCCGCGCAACACGCGATGCATCTACAAATGATCGATTTCGACGACGGCAACCAAGTGACGCTTTTGAAGTTTGCCAACCGTCTGGCACCGTCCGTCTTCGGCCACCCGGCGGCAGCCGGCGCAATCGCCGTGGCTGCCGACTTCTGGGACAACACGCTGAGTTCGGAATATTTCTCCTCGCTCGGCCCGGTCACCATCTACCTGGATCAGGACAATTTGCCGCTGGCGAAGCCTGACGTGCGGAAGAAGCCCGAAATCGCCGCACCGGACGGCGTCGACACCACCTTTTTCGGATCCCCCGGCGTTCCCGGCGACCCGCATCCTCTGTTTTTCGGCACGAGCGCAGCCGCCCCTCATGCCGCGGCGGTGGGGGCGCTCCTGATTCAAGCGGCTGGCGGTCCGGGACATCTTTCGCCCGACAAACTCAAGACGCTGCTCGAGGAAACCACGCAGCAACCCCATCAGCTCACTGCTGGCGCGGTCTGGGCGACTCTCGCCAGCGGCGGCGACGCACTCAAGGTCAACATCAGAGGATTCTCGCCGCTTGATCCAAACCAGTTTCACTTCGCCTTCGCAGGTGATGCCGACGACAGCGTCGCAAGCATCGTCATGAACGCGGGCAAGGAGACCATCTCGTTCGGCGACAACACCGATCAGTTCCTCATCGGAAACACCAATCTTCCGGCGGCTGACATCGTCTACCACAACAACAACGGTCTGAACCCGGTGGCCAGGCTGTCCTTTTTGAATCGCGCCTTCAAAAGCGGCGGCTTCGTGAATCTCGGCTTCGATTTTGATAATTCGCTGATCGGCTTTGGCGGCATCAACGCCGGGCTGCTCTATGGCACCACGGTGACCGCGACCGTCCAATCCGGCAATTCCACCACGTCGCTCAGCGGTCGGCTCGGTGGACCGACGGGCAGAGGCTACGCCGTCAATGATGGATTCGGCTTGATCGACGCTTTTGCTGCCTACCTGAAACTAACCGGAGGCGCTGCGTCAGGCCAGTAGGGACGAGGCACCTTCATCGCTCGGCAGACGCGGCAACTCCGCCAGTTGTGCGGACTGCCGCATGGGGCGCGGCATCCTTCAGCCGCCGTCAATACGCTTGTCATTGTGCGTCCGGTGGCGTCGATCCCGGTACAGCGTCAACGCGCCGAACACCGCCCAGCCACCGTGAAAGAGCACGCCGGCGGCCACCACCAGCGTACCGGGAACAGGTCCGATCGCTGCGCGCTGCCAAAGTTCCGCCGTACTCGTCAGCGCAGTCGGATGAATCGCCAGCTTGCCGTAGTACGCAAGCGCCTGGATAGCGAAAATCCACGCGTAATTGCGGCGCAACCGCCGGCCTACGGCGCTCACATAACTAATCCGGTGCCGCGGATCGCTATAGTCCTCGGCCATGTGCTGAGCCCAACCCGCATCGGTTGCGGGGGGATCGCCGCGCAGCATTGGCACATAGAAGTTCGTTTCAAGTGCGCGCGCCCGCAGCCTCCAAATATTGAAGTAGCGGTAGCGGCGCGCCTCAATCAGCAAGAAGAAGACCACCAGCAGTCCGACCAGCGCCAAAGGCAACGGCGAGGCGTTCGCCGCACTGAAGCTGGCCGAGAAAGCAATGCCCGTCGTGACGACGGCCCAGTTGGTGGTGTTGTCGAAGCGGACCCGCCACACGGTGCTGCGATACACCTCGCCGCGCCAAAGGTGGGCGAGCGCGCCGATTTCCGTCGAGTCGAATGGGCGACGTGGTGGTGTCTCACGCAGCTGATTCATGACGCCCTCCGCGTACGGGGCAGCTCGAACTCGCGTCCGAGCCACCCTTTCCGTTACAGAGATTTAAGAAATTCGATAATCGCATTCTGATCCGCTTCGCTCAGGTGTTCAAAGTGCTCTGTAACGCCGCTCGCCTCGCCGCGGTGGCGAAAGATGGCATCGCGAAACGTCAGTGACGCACCATCATGCATCAACATCGACTGCATGCGCACACCCCACAGTGGAGCGGTGCGCATGCTGTTGGCGGTGGCTTGATAGGCTTCGAGGGAAAAATCCTTCCACTGAATCTGGTACATACGCTTGCCATAGTGCTCCTCCATGGCCACGACGATGCCGTCACCGGTGTCGATGTCGTGCAGCAGGAAGTCACCGTAAGGATGAAAGGTCTTGCTCCCAAGCGCTTCGGGAATCGTGAATTTCCCTCCATTGACCACCGTGCCTGGGGCGGCGGTGGTCAACGTGGGGACATGGCAGATGTCGCAGCCAATCTTGGCGAACAGTGCTTCGCCTGCCTTGGCCGTGGCGGTGCCAGCTTGCTGAGGGTCGCGCGCAGGAGCTTTGGTCGCCCGTATGAAGCGTGCGAAGCGATCGATGTCCGCGAGACCATCTGCGCCCGCTTTATCGTTTGGCTCTGCGACCGTGTTGCACAGGTTTGTCACTTCATCCGGGAAGAGACGATTCGTAATTCCTATTTCATTTAGGTAGGCATCGCCAGAGAAGGAAAGAAGGCTGGCGTGCTGACTCTTCCAACCGAAACGGCCGACACGAGTTTCGCCCGGAGACTCGAGGACCGGTACGCGGACAATCAGACCGCAGATCTTGCCATGATCCTGCTTGCACTGCCTGTTGGAAATGTCAATCAGCGTCGAATCGTCCACTGCCTCAACAAATCCATCGCCGAGAATACCCAAGGAGGTGCGGAACGTGCGAATCGTTTCGGAATCCGGCACGCGTTCTTGAATCTCAATGCCGGGAAAGGCAGCGTTGGGGCAGATTGTCCGCTGATTCACCAGCGAGCGTCCCTTGATGATTTCGGATCCGTGGTTGATCGGAATCTCGGCGTTCCGGAATTTGCCGTCCGGGCTCTTATGCCCGACGCGCAGCTCCATCACCTGGCTGACGCCGCCGGTAACTGGACTTTGATGGCACTCGCGGCAGGACTGAGCATTGAAGAGCGGACCAAGCCCATCGGAGACGGCTTCGAATTGTTCAAAATTGGCTTGATCCAAGCGGTGCGTCTGATCGTCTACGACTGCGTTGCTCCTGTTGTCGAAGCCGGCAGGGGCCTCCGACAAGTGTGGAGCGGGTTTGGCTTGCGCCGTCGATGTCGCGGGGACCGCGCGCGAATTCGTCGAACAGGCGATGAGACAAAGCGTGAGGACGAACAAAGCAACGCCCAATAAGGTCTTCATGGCTTTTCTCCTTGGGGCTCATTTTCAGCGAATCTATGCCTGATTTGGCCGAACGACAAATCAGCTTTGCGCACCTAGCTGCGCCGGCCGCGATGGCATTTCTCTTGGTGACACTTTGGACGCGGCGCAGCACGCGACTGCGGCGCGGGCGGACGCTTGTGTGCCGAAGGTGCTGCACAGCGCATTTAGTTTGGAGTAAAGTTCTGGCTGCACTGGTCCCGAGGCTGGGTTGTTATTAGTGCGCTCGAAGCTTACGCGCTCCAAGAGCTTATTAGCCACGAGCCTCGGTGCGGGCATTGCGCCGGATAACCTGCGGAGGCTGACCGAAGGTTCGCAAAAATGCCTCACGCATCCGGCGGCGATCAACAAAACCAGTTTCCCGCGCGACGACATCAATCGGATGATGGCTTTGCTCTATCATCAGCCTTGCGGCTTCGAGACGAAGCTTCTCAACCGCCTTGGCGGGAGTTTGTCCCGTTTCGGCTTGAAAGGCACGACTGAACTGCCGCGGGCTGAGACTTGCCACTCCAGCCAATTTGTCGACCGACAGTGAGGAGCCTAGATTCTTCTCGGCATAAGATAGCGCGTTTTGAATGCGGTCCGACTTCGGCGACAAGGCCAGTAATTCTGAATGTTGGGACTGACCACCGGCGCGCCGATGATGCATCACCAGCTTTTTTGCCACGGAACGAGAAACTTCCGAACCTAAATCCTTTTCGACCATTGCCAAGGCAAGATCGAGACCAGCCGTCGCGCCTGCCGAAGTCCAAATTGGACCATCAATGATGAAAATTCGGTCCCCCTCAACCTTGGCCTCGGGAAAACGCCTTTGTAATTCTCGGGCGTAGAACCAATGCGTCGTAGCGCGGCGACCCTCCAGCAATCCAGCTTCGCCCAAGATGAACGCGCCCGTGCAAATGGATGCCACGCGCCTTGATTGTTTTAGTCCACGTCGAATGAGGTTCAGCACCCCAGGCGGCGTGGTCGCTGATGCGTCCTCGGTTCCAATGACGATGAGCGTATCAAAGGCCCGGCCGCTGAGGCGCTCTGCTTGAAGCGCGATGCCCAAAGATGAGCGGACGGCTCCGCCCTTCTCGGAAAGCACTCGTACCTCGTAGACACCCTTCCCCGCAACGCGGTTTGAATATTCGAACACCGCTTGTGCCGCCAGTCCGATCATCTGAAAGCCTTCCGGGACCACAAAACCGATACGTTGCATCGAAATTCTCCGCAAGAAATGGCATGTCGGTAAACCGTACTATATACGTCATTTCTGCCACTCTCCAGTCGAGCTAATGTATGCGCCATCCGCCGCTGATGGCGGCAAACCAACGAAAGGAAACAGAACATGACTACTCAGAGCAAAGGCACCGCACTCATCACCGGGGCATCCTCAGGCATTGGCGCCGTTTATGCGGACCGCTTGGCGCGTCGCGGTTACGACTTGGTCATCGTCGCGCGCAGCCGCGGCAAGCTCGACCAGTTGGCAACCCGGCTAACGAACGAAACCAAGCGTTCCGTCGAAGTCCTGCCCGCCGACCTCAACGACAAACGGGATCTGGCGCGAGTCGAGGAGACGCTTAAAAAGGACGCTACCATCACTTTGCTGGTCAACAACGCAGGTATTGGCACGTTCGCACCCCTGCTCAACAGCGATGTGAATAAAATGGATCAGATGATCTCGCTCAATATCAGCGCACTCACCCGCCTGACTTATGCCGTGGTACCGGGATTTGTTGCGCGCGGCACAGGCACTATCGTCAACATTTCTTCAATCGTTGCCATCTCGCCGGAAACGCTGAACGGTGTTTACGGAGGTAGCAAGGCCTACGTGCTTGCTTTCAGTCTCTCGCTGCAGCACGAACTCGCATCCAAGGGAATTCGCGTTCAGGCCGTTCTTCCCGGCGCCACTGCGACGGACTTCTGGGATGCAGGTGGTTTGCCTGTCCACAATTTGCCATCTTCAATCGTCATGACGACCGAGAATCTCGTCGATGCGGCTCTGTCCGGACTCGACCAGGGTGAATTGGTGACCATTCCGGCACTGCCCGACAAAGAGGAATGGGATCGGTTCGAAGCGGCGCGGCGCGACATGTCGACCCGCCTCTCGCGCGCGAACCCGGCAGCACGTTATGGCATCAAGGAACTTGCCAAAGCATAGTAAGGGCAATCGGCGCCCGGCTTGGGCTGGGCGCCGACTTAGTCCTCAACAAGAGTGCGGCCGGAAATATCTCCGCCTCTCTGCCGGTCTTCAAGGGTAGAAGACTCAAATGCACGTCTGTGATGGAGATTGATCGATGAAAATAGTGAATGAATTGACAGTGGTTGCCGTCAGCACGCTTTCGTTGGCACTCATGACATGCCGCGCTGACGCTCAAACATCCGCACCGGTGCAAGCGCGCAACGTTGTGTTGGTGCACGGCGCATGGGCCGACGGCTCCAGTTGGAGCGGGGTAATCCAACGGCTGCAGGCGGCCGGATTGCATGTGACTGCGGTGCAGAATCCGCTTACCTCGGTGGAAGACTCTGTTGCTGAAACGCGCCGTGTGCTTGCGTTGCAGGACGGACCCACAGTACTCGCCGCCCATTCGTGGGGCGGCACCGTCATCAGTGAGGCCGGAACTGACCCAAAAGTTTCGGCGCTGGTCTATGTCGCGGCTCGAGCCCCCGACGCGAATGAGGATTTCGTGGCCCTGTCGGGCAAGTTTCCCACCATGCCGGTGAGGGCGGGCGTGGAAAACCACGACGGCTTCACCACGATCTCGGAGGAGGCCTTTATCAAGTACTTCGCGAATGGCGTCCAGCATGAAAAGGCGGAACTGCTGTATGCCGTGCAGCAACCGACCGCCGCCGCGTTATTTGGCGGACGTACCACAGCCGCGGCGTGGCAGACAAAGCCGAGCTGGTATGCGGTGTCAAAGATGGATGAGACAATTTCGCCTGACCTCGAGCGGTTTTTGGCAAAGCGCATGAAAGCCCATACCATTGAGGTAAACGCAGGGCATCTCTCGCTGGTCTCGCACCCGAGGGAAATCGCTGACCTGATCTTGGAGGCCGCAGGTCGCGAGAAGCAGGCGCGCTGATCGAAGCTCGCAGCTCTATCTCCGCTGAGCGGTCTCGGTAGCGAGCCCAGCGAGTGCGGTGGTCATTGCCGCGGCGCCCTCCTTCATCATGGCCCCGATCGGTTCGGCCGCTTCATGCGGCAGAACATCCGCCATCCATACCACACGACTACCGCCGATCTCCCGGGGAAATACTTGTACCGCCCCGTTGTAGTGAGCGGGCCCCCGGGGCCCGCCCTGCGCGGTCCACACCAGCCGACGCAGATCATCGTTCATGGAGACGATCGGTTCTGTCACGACCAAGCCGTTCGCGAACGTGACCCGACGTCCGCCCGGAACCACTTCCGTGGCCACCACAAATCCGGGTACGAGACGGGTATGCAGCGCGCCGATATCGCGAATCGCGTCCCACACGGCGGAAGGGGACGCATCAGTCGTAACTTCGATGGCAATAGAGGTCATGAATCAAGCTCTCCGATAAAAATCAACAAATCCATTGGGTCACGAGGATTTATGGAGCCTTGCCGCAGTAGGCCTCTATACGGTATCCGTCGGGATCCTTAAGAAATGCGGCGTAGTATCCCGGCCCGTAGTCGGGGCGCGGCCCGGGCTTACCGTGGTCCCGACCTCCCTGACGCAGTCCGGCGGCGTGGAAGCGATCGATGCTGGCAGTCGTGGGTGCATCAAAACAGACGTGCAGGCCGGAGGCCGCGTCGTCGGGCACCGGCTTATCGGATTTGAGCACCCAAAAGACCACCCGCTCGCTGCCATATCCGAGAGAAGCGGCATCCTCACTCAGACACCGGTACCCGAGGGGTTTCAGGGTGGCATCGTAGAAGGCTTTCGCGGCCGCAATTGACGAAACACCAATGGAAATATGATTCAACATAGGGACCTACAGGTACTTGAACTCCATACGGGCGCGCTCCCGCCCGACCGGATAATATTAGCGCTTGGCAACGCCGCATGACTTGGGAAAAATTGCTCACATGGCCATTGTGTCCATCAAACAGCGCCTGCCGACGTCGGACGCGCCCAGCGGTCCGCCGCGTACGCGGCGAATCGCCACTCGGGCCGGTTGGTCGCTGACCGAGTACCTCTGTACGGCGGGGCCCCACGATCGATCCTTCGAGGAGCGGCACCATGAGGTATCCATGGCGCTCGTCACGCACGGAACCTTTCACTACCGCACCAGCACGGGCGGCGGGATTCTGTATCCGGGCGCGTTTTTGTTGGGCAATCCCGACACCTGTTACGAGTGCGGCCATGAACACAGCCACGGCGATCGGTGCCTGGCATTGAGTGTGACGCATGATCTCTTTGCGGAGATCGCCTCGGGCGCGTCCAGCGCTGATCGCTGTCGCTTCCGCCGGGCCATATTGCCCGCAGTCTCGGATCTTGCGCCGATCTCCGTCTCGCTCCGGCGTGCGACGGAGTCGGCAACACCGCTCGCGCTGGAAGAGCTGGTGTTCACGACCATCGAAACCGTTGTTCGGGCGGTGGGGACAAACCACTCATCACCCCGCCGAGCGCGCCCGATGACGATGAAGAAGATGTCGACGGTGTTTGATTACATCGACGCCCATCTGCGGGACGGGCTGGATCTGGGCAACCTGTCCGCGCTCGTGGCGCTGAGCAAATATCACTTTCTTCGTTCGTTCAAGCAAGAGTGCGGCATGACTCCGCACCAATATATTCTTGGCCGCCGGCTTCGGGCGGCGGCGTTCGCCTTGCGCACCACGGATGCGGCCGTTGCGCGAATTGCGTTTGACCAAGGTTTTGGGGACCTGTCGACCTTCAACCATACCTTTCGCCGAGTCATGGGAGTCACGCCGAAGGCATACCGGTCAAATCCGTAGGCGAGCCATTCATCCCGCCTGCCCGGCTAGATTCCTGCGCAAGAATCGGAGTGTGTATGTCTGGGCTGGCGTGTACGCTCAGTTCTATTACAGCGAGAGGACTGCCGTGCTCACACTCCATGACTATTTGCCCTCACAGAATGGTTGGAAGATCCGGGTTTCCCTCGGACTACTCGAAATTTCTTATCGGAGCCGCTTGGTGTCGATTTTCGAAGGTGAGAGCCGCAGTGAATCCTTCTTGAAACTCAATCCCGCCGGCGCCGTCCCCGTACTCGAGATCGAGAATGGGCGCGCCATCGCCGAGTCAAACGCGATCCTCGCCTATCTCGCCGAGGGTACGCACCTACTGCCGACAGACCGCTATCAGCGCGCCAAGGTCATGCAGTGGCTGTTCTTCGAACAATACAACATTGAACCTGTCATCGGCTCACTGCGCTTCTGGACGTTGACCGGGCGACTCGATCGCAATCGGGAGATGGTCGCCGGGAAGCGTGAAGCCGGAGCGCGTACTCTCATTGCATTGGACCGTAGCCTCGTCAATTCTCGGTTTCTCGTCGGGGGCGACATATCCACCGCGGATATCGCGGTGTATGCCTACAGCCACCGAGCCGAGGACTGCGGCTTCAATCTAACGGAATATCCGGCATTCAGCGCCTGGGCTGGCCGCGTGCGAGACGCCATTGGTGTCGACTATCCCGTCCATCCGTATAGCATCGACCCGCACGCCGACGCCTCTGCCGAACGGAGGACTAAGCCGTGAGCCACTTGTCGGTGTGTTGTTCGTGCGCGTGCCCAGACTGGACGGTATCAGTCGGTTTTGCCGCCGAACGAATCGGTAGTCCCTCGGATAAACATCGGGGAAGCGCTACCCGTCATGTCTCAGGACAAGCATCTTCTCCTGAGACATCGCTTGCATCGACCACGGTATTCCGCCGATGCCATAACCAGACTCATGCCGCCCGGCAAACGGCATCCAATCAGTGCGAAATGCGGTGTGATCGTTGATCAGGACGGTCGATGCATCGAGGCGCTGCGCGGCTCGCATGGCGGGACCGATGTCGGTGGAAAACACAGTGGCCTGAAAAGCGAAAGGCAGGGCATTGGCGAGTTCGATCGCCCTGTCGAAATCCTGGAATCCGTACACGCACGTCACGGGGCCAAACACTTCGAGTTGGGATACCTTTGCATCGCTGCGCGGTTCGAGCAGGATGGCTGGAATGAGTGTGGTCTCGGACCGGCGGCCCCCGCCAATCACGCGCGCTCCAGCAGAGGCGGCCTCGTCGATCCAGGACTCGACCCGATCTGCTTCTCGCGGGTTGATTAAAGGCCCGACTTCGGTCTCAGGCAGAAGAGGATCGCCGACACGGAGCGATTCTACCCGTGCGGCAAATCGTTCGACGAAATCGGCCAGGAGGTCGGTGTGCACGAAGATCCGCTGCGTTGAGACGCAAACCTGGCCCGCGTGATAGTAGCCGCCCTTCACCAGGGGTTCGATGATCCGGTCCAGTGCGGCGCTGCGATCGACGATGACCGGCGCGGCTCCGCCGTGCTCCAAGGCGCAGCGTGTTCCCGGCGCGAGCCGGCTGCGCAAATACCAGCCGACACGCGCGGACCCGATAAAGCTCAAAAAAGCGACGCGAGGATCGGTGGCGAGGCGTTCCGCCAGCGCGTTGTCGTCCGTGACGAAGCTCTGGCACCAAGGCTCGGCGAGGCCGGCCTCTCGAAGAAGCGCGATGAGCTCGAGGCAGGAGAGCGGTGTCGCCACGGCCGGCTTCACGATGACCGGGCAGCCGACAGCGATGGCGGGAGCCACTTGGTGAACGATCAGATTCAGTGGGTGATTGAAGGCCGATATCGCGGCCACCACTCCGATGGGCTCTTTGGTGGTGAACGCCCATCGCCCCTCGCTCGCCCGCGTGAGTCCCATCGGGATTTCCCGCCCGGCAAAGTTGCGCAATTCTTCGGCGGCATTGCGCAACCCGTCGATCGCTCGAAGCACTTCGGCGGCGGCATCGGTCAGCGGCTTGCCGCCTTCCTGAGCGATGAGCTCGGCGAAATGCGCTTGCCGCCCCTCCAATAGGGCGGCGGTGCGCTGAAGGATGGCGCTGCTCTGATGGGGTTTGAGCCACGCATCGCGGTCCCGCATCATCCGTGCGGCGGAGCCGAGCTTGATTTCGAGCGCGTGCGAGTCGTCTGCCGGAACCTCGGTGACGAGGGCCCGGTCAAATGCCCGAACGACCTGAAGCTTCTGTGACATCGTCAAATCTCCTACGCCGCCGGCAGTCGCTGATCGTAGCTCATGACAGCGTTGACTCGCCACGCCACGGCATCCGGCGATCGCCGCCTCAATCCGCATTGCTTCACATCGACCAGCCACCGCCGAGCGCACGGAATGACATGACTGCCGCGCGATCTGTGTCAGCGCGAGTGAGGGCGAGCTCATCCTGGGCGACGAGGGATTGACGGTCGGCGTCCAAAACATCGGTCAGGCTGCTGGCGCCGGCCAGATAAGACTGCTGAGAGGCGTCGCGGGCGCGGGCGAGGGCATCGACCTCGTTAGCAAGGTCACGGGTTTGCAGCTCGAGTTGCGCCAGAGCCATGAAGGAATTCTCCACGTCCTCGGCGGCGCGCAACACTGTTTGGCGGTAGGTCAAGAGCACTTGCGCATTGGCGCTATTAGCTTGGGCAACTTCGGCGTCTACCCTGCCGAAATCAAACAGCCGCCAGCGCAGGCCCGCGGTCGCTTCCGGCTGAAAACTCTCAGCGCTCCCGAGATGACTCGCGCTCAGGCTCTCAAATCCCAACAGCGCAGAGAGCGATATTTTCGGGTAATACTCCGCAATAGCCACACCGATGCGCGCGTTGGCAGCGGCCAGGCGGCGCTCCGCCGCGATCACATCGGGCCGGCGTCGCAGTAGATCGGACGCGTTCTGTCCCGGCGGAAGCGCCGGTGCGCTCGGTATATCAGCGGGTTTTGACAGTTCCGAAGCGTACGTACCTGGTTGAGCGCCCATCAGGACGTCAAGCCGGTTCAACTGCGCTTCGAGCGCAGTCCGAAGTGGAGGAATCGTGGCGCGTGCCTGCGCCAGGAGCGCCTCGGCCTGGGCCACTTCCTTCTCCGCCGAAGCGCCCCGGGAGAACCGCAAGCGCACCAGATCCAGGAGCCGGGCATCCGTCTCAACCTGCGATTGCGCGATAGCGAGCCGAGCCTGGTCGCCACGGGCCTGAAAGTAGGAGTCTGCGGCCTCCGCCACCACGGACACGCGGACTCCGAGTTGCAGTGCCTCGGCCGCCTCGGCTTCGCCCCGTGCCGCTTCCGCTCCGCGCCGCAGCCCTCCGAACAAATCGATTTCCCATTGCGCGCCCACTTCAGCGTCGTAGAGAGTTTGATTGCGCTCGTAACCCGGCAGATGGCGTCCGATAGTACCGATCGGGCTGTTGAGGGATTGGCGTAGTGGGCTGACGGAGCCTGTTGCGCTGGCAGTGGGCAGCAGTTGCGCCCCGGCCTCACGAGCAACGGCACGCGCCTGATCGACTCGAGCGAGCGCCGCGGCGAGATCGAGGTTCTGTTCGAGCGCGCGTTCCACGATACGTGTCAGGACCGGGTCATCGAAGCCGGTCCACCAGGTTTCAACCGGCGGGGCCGGCGCTTCGGTCTGGCGACTATCGATCGCGGCGCGGTTGTGGAAATCTGTCAACTTGGTGGCTGG
>Ga0179592_10000825_pt1 | contig 12575 bp, 6 predicted proteins | sample CZODoug2_1_08_16_FD_148623 | JGI IMG/M metagenome (GOLD analysis project Ga0179592, IMG submission 148623) | Vadose zone soil fungal communities from Angelo Coast Range Reserve, California, USA - CZODoug2_1_08_16fungal (Illumina Assembly) | ecosystem: Environmental > Terrestrial > Soil > Vadose...
CACATCCTCCACGGCTTCGACAAATTCCTGATGCCGCGCCGCCCGCCAACTCCCCGTGGAAAAGGCCTCTTCGGCGAGGCTCCTTCGGAGCCCAAGCCGGCTGCTGCGGCGTACCGCGCCAACATTGACGGCGCCTCTCGCGGCAACCCCGGGCCCGCTGCTTACGGCGTGGTCATCCACGATGGACGCGGCGAAATCGCCGCCAAGCTGAAGAAATACATCGGCCGCATGACCAACAACGTCGCCGAATACTACGGCCTGATCGCCGCGCTGGACTATGCGGAATCGCATGGCGTGCGCGCGATTCGCGTCGAGAGCGATTCCGAGCTGCTGGTCAAGCAAATGCGCGGGCAATACAAAGTGAAGAGCGAGGATCTGCGCCCGCTCTTCGAGCGCGCTCAAAAAATGTCGAAAGCCTTCGATTCCTTCCGCATCGAACACGTCTACCGCGAGCAGAACCGCGAGGCCGACGCCCTCGCCAACGAAGCGCTCGATGAAACTGAGGGAGGAAAGCCCAAATTGCCCGCACCACCAAAATCCGCGTCAAGCGCTAAATCTGAATCTGGCACTAAATCCGAAACTAGCGCCAAATCCGAACCTGGCGCCAAATCCGAATCCGGCGCCAAATCCGAATCTGGCTCCAAACCCGAACCTCGGAAAATCCAGGCGCGTTTCCGTGGAGGTGTTCTGTATCTCTTGGAAGATGTCGAGTTGCCCGACGGCATGGTCGTCGATGTCTCGATCCACCTGCGCCCCAAACCTCCCGCCTAGTTCCGGCGCGCCACATAATTCTGCAACTTCTGAACTCATTTCAGTACGTAACTCCGGTAAAGGGTATCGCGCTGGGCGGGGATGAAGCCGGCGTCGGAGATGATGCGGCGGAGTTCGCCTTCGTTGGTGCGATTTTTCACGCCAGCGGCGAAGACGACGTTTTCTTCGATGAGGATGCTGCCGACGTCGTCGGCGCCGAATTGCAATCCGACCTGGCAGACTTTGATTCCGGGCGTGAGCCAGCTTGACTGGATGTGGTCGACGTTGTCGAGATACAGGCGGCTGACGGCGAGCGTCTTCAGGTAGTCGACCGCCGTGGCTTCCTGCACTTTTTTTCCAAGCGCGGTATTCTCGGTGGCAAACATCCATGGAATGAACGCCGTGAACCCGCCGGTATCTTCCTGAATGCGCCGCAGCCTTTCGAGATGATTGACGCGGTGGCGCAACTCTTCGCCGCAGCCGAACATCATGGTGGCGGTGGTGCGCAGCCCCAGGGAATGGGCCACGCGATGCATTTCTTCCCAGTCGTCACTCGTACACTTCAGCCGGGCAATTTTTGCGCGGACTTCATCGTCGAGAATTTCCGCGCCGCCACCGGGAATGGATTGCAGACCCGCGTCCATCAGCCGCTGGATCGTTTCGCGGATGCTGATCTCGCTGACTTCCGCGATGCACAGAATTTCGGGTGCCGAAAAGCAATGCAAATGCGCTTGCGGATAGCGCGACTTGAGGGAGCGCAGTAAGTTTTCGTAGTAGCCGATCTGCAAGTCCGGATGCAGCCCGCCCTGGAGCAAAATTCCGGTGCCGCCGAGTTCCAGCATTTCGTCGATTTTCTTGTAAATCTCCTCGAACGAGAGGATGTAGCCGTCCTTGGCGCCGAGCGGCCGGTAGAAGGCGCAGAAGGAACAATACTCGGTGCAGAAATTCGTGTAGTTGATGTTGCGGTCGATCTGGTAGGTGACGACGCGGGGGTCGTTTTTCTTCAGGCGCAATTGGTGCGCGGCCATGCCGAGGCCCACGAGGTCATCGGATTCGAGCATTTCGAGAGCTTGTTGTTTTGTCAGTGCCACAATGATCCTTCGCGAAGATACTGCTGCTATCCTAACGAATCCATGTCCAACCCCGAAACGGAACGGGCAGGGCAAGCCCCGCCCCTACAACTTCACGGCCTCTGCTTTTGCGGCGGCCCATTCGAGCGGTTTCGCTTGCAGGATCAGGCCTAGCTTTTCGGCATGATCGTAGTACAACTTCAGGCCGCGGCGATTTTCCGCGTCGAGGGAGAAATCAATGTTTTGGCGCAAGTACGATTCGAGCGTGCGCTCGGGCAATTCCAGCGCGCGCGCGGCGTCGAAGCAGATTTCCGGGATGCGCGACAGACCGAAATCCCGGGAGGCGAGGAAATCGGCGGTCACTTCGGGAGTGGCAGTGTCCCGCCTGGCTGCCCAGACCGCCAGGACGGCAGGCAGTCCGGTGAGGCTCCGCCATTCGCCCACCACGTCATAGACGTAGAGCAATTCCGAGTTGGCAATCCCGAGCGTGGCCGCCTGGCATAGCGTTTGTCCTTCCGCGCCGGGCCGCCTATCTCTTTCAATCCCCACGGCTATCCGCAAAGCCGGATCACCAATCAGGAGCGCCGCGTCAGCTTGCTGCAACATAGCGCCCAAGTCCGGCGGCGCCTCAAAGAACTCCGGGGCGATCTTCCACTTTTCCGCGCACAGGATGCGCGTCAGCGTCTGGGTGCTGCGCGAACTACCATCCAGCGCGAAGGTCTTCACCTGTTCGATGGGTTTCTTGGCAATGATCAGCAGGCTGCGCACTTGCTTCTTTGAGGCAATGGCCATGTCCGGCAGGATCACTAGATCATCGATGCGCTGGTATTCGATGGCCGGGATAATCGCGACGTCGGCCTGGCCAGCGCGCAACTGTTCGGCGCACTGGGAGGGGACGGTGAACGATAAATCATATTTGCCGCACAGCGGGCCGTTGGTGAAGCCCCAGACGAGCGGCGCGGTGTTCAGGTATTGAACGATGGAGATGCGAAGTTTGGTCACAGGTTGAGAGGCACCTTTAAGTTTCAGTATAACAAAGCCAGATTCTTGGGCGGCAAGCTTCTGGTAGGAGGAATCCTTCGCCGAGTTCGGAAGGTCGGAAGAGAACGAAATATCTGTGATTTGTTGCCCCCGCCCTCCCATGATTTTCTAAAAGATTGACTCGTAAAGGTTTAGATGGTGGGGGGCGGCGAAAAGATTGAGAGCACAGGAGTTAGCGCGCCCAAAGATGTAGTCGGAAGGGGCGGGATAGCACGTGACCAATCCCCTCCTGTGTCGTCTATAGAGCCAGGGGAGGACCCCATGCCTCGACGCAACTTCTTTTTTCTGATTTCGTTGTCTGCTCTGCTCGCCCTCGGCTTTACGAGCGCACGAGCGAACCGGCATCGCCACTCCGTAAGCATCTCTGACGGACACAAGCACCCAGCAACCGATTGTTCCGATCTTCGCATGCGCTTTGACGACCGGGATGCCGTAGTGCGTTCCGAGGAGCGCACTTTGAGCAAGTCCGAAGCCCCGGTCCTGCAGATTCACCCGCACAGCAACGGCGGCGCCCAGGTCGTGGGCTGGGAGAAGGAGACCTATTCCGTGACGGCATGCAAAGCCGCGGCGGGCTCGGGCGATGCGGCGGAGAAGATTCTGTCCCAGATCACCATGTCCATCGAAAACGGCAGGATATCGACGAGCGGTCCTGGGGATGAGGAAGATTGGACGGTTTATCTACTCATTCGCACGCCAAAGTCCGCGTCCATCGATATGGAGACGATGAACGGTCCCATTTCCCTGTACGACGTGGACGCCAAACTCACGGCGCGGGCCCACAACGGTCCGATCAGCCTGAAGAATTTCTCCGGCGACGCGGAGATCACCGCGGTGAATGGCCCGATCAGTTTGGAGGGCAGCAGCGGAAGCGTGCGCATTCATACGGAGAATGGGCCGATTTCCGTGGCACTGGAAGGAAAGACGTGGAGCGGCACGGGCCTCTCGGCCGATGCAAAGAATGGCCCTTTGACGCTGATGGTCCCGAACGACTATCAGTCCAGCTTCATGGTTGAATCAACAAACTACGCCCCGGTAAGTTGCAAGGCGAGCATTTGCGACAATGCCCGCAAGACCTGGGACGACAATCACCGCCGCATCGAATATGGCAACGCCCCGGCGATGATCCGGCTTTCCACAGTGAATGGACCGGTTTCCGTCCGAGAGTCGAGAGAGAAACTCTAAGAGGTAAAGATTCCGCGCTGCAGGACAGTGTGCCAAGAGTCTTAAGCCCTCTGGGATGGACGCACTCCGGCTCTTGCGGATAAGATTTGGTGCATGCTGCTGGAGGCCCGCGTAGCACAACCTGTGACGGAAGCGGAAGCGGTTCGCCTGGCGCGCGAACTCTACGGGCTTGAAACAAGCGCATACGCGCTGCCGGGCGAATACGACGACAACTTCCACCTGACGAGCGCAGACGGACATGCGTTCGTCCTCAAAGTAATGCATCCGGCGCGGGAGCGGTCCTTCATTGATCTGCAATGCTGGGCCCTGACGCATCTAGCGCAACGCGCGCCTCAATTGCCTATGCCTCGCGTCACACCGAATCGCAGCGGTGAACAGTTTACTTCGATTGTCGCTGGGGACGGCTCGACGCGGCTCGTCTGGCTGCTCACCTTTGTGAGTGGAACAGTTCTCGCCGAAGTCCGCCCGCACACCCCGGAGCTTCTTAGTGATCTCGGCCGGTTCTTGGGCGAGATGGACGCGGGGCTGCAATCGTTTGCGCACGCCGCTGCGCATCGCGAGCTGAAATGGGATTCTTCCCGGGCTGGCTGGATCAAGGAGTACGTCAAGCATATTGCGGGTTCGCAGCGGCGCGCGTTGGTCGAGAAATTTCTCGCGCTGTATGATGCAGAAGTCCCTCCGCTCTTGCCGCGCCTGCGCCGCAGCGTAATCTACGGCGACGCGAACGACCACAACGTGCTGGTCAGCGATCCGTGGCCTCAGCCACGCAAGGTCGCAGGGGTGATTGATTTTGGCGACATACACCACGGGCTCACTGCATCTGAGCCGGCGATTGCGGCTGCTTACGGCATTCTTGGGAAAGAAGACCCACTGCAGACAGCGGCTGCCATCGTCGCGGGATATCATGGCGCGTTTCCGCTCGATGAGCTGGAGTTGTCCGTTCTGTTTGCTTTGATCGGCGCGCGGCTCGCGGCCAGCGTCACCAATTCCGCACACTGCAAAACTCTTAGGCCGGACGATCCGTACGTCACGGTCAGCGAAGCGCCTGCGTGGGAAGCTTTGGAGCGGCTGGCAAAAATCCACCCGCGTTTCGCGCACTACACTTTTCGCGCGGCTTGCGGGCTCTCACCCGTTCCGCAAGGCGACAAGATCAAGAGCTGGCTGGAAGCGAGCGCAGGCTCCGCGGCTTCGATTTTGGATGTTGATGTGCGGAGGGCCCAGAGCATTGTTTTTGATCTGAGTGCCGGCAGCACGTTTCTCGGCGCCGATCCCGGGGCTGCGGAAACTCCCGCACTCACGGAAAAAATATTTCACGCAATGAACTGCCCTGGCGGATCCGTTGGTGTGGGCCGTTACGACGAAGCGCGACTGCTTTACACTTCTCCATCGTTCGGCGCGAGCGGCAATCCCACGGACGAACGGCGCACCATTCACCTCGGCATGGACCTTTTTGTTGAGCCGGGCGCTCCGCTCATCGCGCCGCTGGATGGCGTGGTCCACATCGTCGCGAATAATTCCGCTCCGCAGGACTATGGACCGCTGGTCATCCTGCGGCATGAAACCAGCGATGGCGGGGAATTCTTCACGCTGTACGGGCATCTCTCCAAAGATTCTCTCGTTAGCCTGGAAGCGGGCCAGCGCGTTACGCGAAGTCAACCATTCGCGCGCGTCGGATCGGCACAAGAAAACGGGGGCTGGACGCCACACGTTCATTTTCAGATCATTCTCGATCTGCTCGAGCTGGGGGCCGATTTTCCAGGTGTTGCTGCTGCTTCGCAGCGTTCCGTATGGACGAGTCTCTCGCCGGATCCAAATCTCCTGCTCGGAATTCCGGCCGATCGCTTTCCGGCCAAAGAACCTGCTTTCGGGGAGACACTTGCCGCACGGCGCGCCTTGCTTGGGAAAAACCTCAGCATCTCTTATCAGCGCCCGCTGAAAATCGTTCGCGGGTGGATGCAGTATTTGTATGACGATGCGGGGCGAGCGTATCTCGACGTTTACAATAACGTGCCGCTCGTCGGGCACAGCCACCCTCGTGTGGTGCAGGCGGCGCAGGCGCAGCTCGCGTTGCTTAACACCAACACGCGCTATCTTCACGACAACGTCAACCGTTACGCCGAGCGGCTGACGCGGCTGCTTCCCGAGCCGCTGCGCGTGTGTTTTTTTGTGAACTCCGGCAGCGAGGCCAATGAGCTGGCTTTGCGCCTGGCGCGCGCGCATACGGGCCGGGAAGACATCATCGTTCTGGAACACGCCTACCACGGCCATACCAATTCACTGATCGATATCAGCCCTTACAAATTTGACGGTCCCGGAGGCCACGGGAAAAAGCCCTGGGTGCACGTTGCGCCCCTCGCGGATGACTACCGCGGCGCGTATCGCCGCGACGACAAACAAGCGGGTGTGAAATATGCGCGCCACGTTGCGGAGATCCTCGACCGCACGCGCGCTGACGGACGTGGAGTGGCAGCCTATATCGCAGAAACGCTGCCGAGCGTCGGCGGCCAGATCGTTTTTCCGCCGGATTATCTCGCGGAGGTTTACCGTTACGTGCGCGGAGCAGCCGCGGTTTGTATCGCCGACGAAGTACAGGTCGGATTCGGGCGTCTTGGAACGCATTTCTGGGGATTCGAAACGCAAGGCGTGGTTCCCGATATCGTTGTGCTTGGCAAACCGATTGGCAATGCGTTTCCGCTGGCGGCGGTTGTCACCACGCCGGAAATCGCCGATTCGTTCAGCAGCGGGATGGAATTTTTCAGCACGTTTGGGGGCAACCCTGTCGCTTGCGCGGCGGGTCTGGCGGTTCTGGATGTTCTCGAAGAAGAGAATTTACAGCAACACGCCTTGCGCGTCGGCGCGTATCTTATCGAAGGCCTGAAGACTTTGCAGACGCGCCACGCATTGATAGGCGAGGTGCGCGGCTCGGGATTGTTCCTGGGGATCGATTTTGTGCTCGACCGTGAAACGCGCAAGCCTGCTCCGTTGCAAGCCTCGTACGTGGTCAATCGCCTTCGCGATTGCGGCATTCTCGCCGGCACCGATGGCCCGCACCACAACGTCATCAAACTGCGCCCGCCGCTGGTTTTCTCCGAAGTGGACGCGAATCTCTTCCTCAAGACGCTGGATGCCGTCCTGCAAGAAGACGCGGCGCAACCCCGCCGCTAACTTGCCTCTCTTCGGCCCGTTGAGACTCTAAGATGCCTTCTGAGGGTTCGCGAAGAAACGACTATACGTCGGCCGAAAGGAGTCACAAGCAATGCGCGATTCTGGCCGGCCATCCAATTTGCTGTCCGGCGCGTCTCACGTAGCGTTCAAACCATGGCCACGGTAGACAGGCTGCGAGCAAAGCGCTATCGTTCACACTGACAGACTGATAGTCGGTGCGGCCTCAAAGCTTCCAGCCCTTAGGTTGTGCCCAGGTACAACAACCATGATTTTTGTCAGGCGCCTTTCTCTTTTCATATTGCTGATCCCTTGCTGTATTCCGGCGGCATCGGCGCAATCCGATCCCGTGGAGAATCCTCAGCGCTCCGCCGTTCATGCGACGCAGGCAACCTGTGACGAAGCCCCGGGCGAAGACGCCCTCGTCTCCTTGTGTGAGCCGCCCTCCTCCTCTGAGGAGGATGCCGCTCCTCCCGCCAGCGAGTTCGTTGCAAGCATCTCTCTCAACCTGCCCAACGGCACGCCGCTGCGCATCGCGCTGGACCAGCGCGCGCGCGTCGATCATCCCGGCGAGATAGTTCACGGCAAAGTCGTGGAAACGGTCTATGCGTTCGACCAGCCGGTAATTCCAGCCGGCAGTATCGTCAGTGGCCGAATCATCAGCATTAGTCCGGTGTCCGGGGTAAAGCGCACACTTGCTTATGCCAACGGCAATTTTTCTCCCTTCCACAAATACGAGGTCACATTTGAGGCGCTCACGCTGCCAGATGGCAGGCAGTTCCCGATAAAGACGACGGTTTCATCGGGAACCGCTGAAGTCGTGCACCTGGTGAGCAATCCTGATAAAGCGAAACAGAAGAGTACGGCCGGTCGCGCGGCAGAGAACGCCAAGCAGCAAGCCAAAGGCAAAGTACAAGAAGCGAAAGATCAGGTAAATGAAACCTGGCAAAAGATGACAGCGCCCGGACGCATGCACCGATTCAAGGAGTTTTTGATTTCGCAATCACCGTATCGGCGGCAGTATCTGGAGCCGGGTACGCGCTTTGTTGCGGACCTCGACACACCGCTGGATTTTGGCGAGACCACGCGCACCGGCGGACAGCTCGCGGCTGTGGGAGGCGCGCCAGTGCCCGACAGCACCCTCAAAGCGCGGTTGGTTGCTGAAGTCAGCTCAGCGACTGCTGTGCGCGGCACGGCGGTCACCGCCATTCTGACCGAGCCGCTCTATTCGCCGGCGCACCAGTTAATTCTTCCTGCGAACAGCCGGCTGGTCGGCAGGGTTGTGCAAGCCAAACCCGCACATAAGCTGCACCACAACGGAGAACTGCGGGTGATCTTCGAACGCATTGAAACTTCCGAAGAAGCCGTGCAGGCGTTGTCTCAGATGCAAACGCAAGCGGAGAACTTGCAAGCAAGTTCGCAGGCCATGGCCGGCAACCTGGAAGGTCTTGAAGTGGCCCGCAGCGCGCATATGAAGCTTGACGAGGAAGGCGGGGCGCGCACAACCGACAGCAAGACCCGGTATCTGTCGACCGGGCTCGCGGTGCTGCTGGCCGCGGCCGCATCGCATCCGGATGGCGAGCATGGCACGACGGACGCTGCCGGTGATCCAGGCGTGCGCACGGCCGCCGGCGGCTCTGGCTTTCGTTTGACGGGCGCCCTGTTGAGCCTGGCAGTGAAGTCTGCGCCGGTTTCGATGGCCTTTGGCGCCTATGGCGCTTCGGCGTCAATCTACTCGAATTTCATCTCCCGCGGACAAGACGTCGTCCTTCCCAAAGACACGCCGCTCGAAATCGGCTTCGGCAAGCCTCATCCCGGGGCAGCATCGCAGCGTAACGCTCAGTAGCCGCGGTCTTACAACGGGCTAGTTTTTCTATACAAACTACTTGACAAGTCGGTTACTCTGCGCGTAGGCTCGCCCCGCCATGCAGTCGGACGCTTCCCTCTCCTGGCTCGCGCTGGCGCTCACGCCTGGCCTGGCTTCGCGTTTGTCCGCGCGGGTGCTGCGCCGGTTTGACTCCCCGGATGGCGTCTTCCGCGCCACACTTCCCGATCTCGAGTCCTGCCATCTGCCAGCTCAAGTCGCCAAAGCCATCGTGAAGAAGGAAAGCTTCAAGCGCGCTGAGAAGGAATTGACGGGCGTTCAGAAGATTGCGGGCTGCTATCTCTTGAACTGGACCGAGCCCGAATATCCGCAGACCCTCTTACAAATCTACGATCCGCCGGTCCTGCTCTACGTTCGCGGTGATCCACAAGTCCTGAATCTGCCCAGCCTCAGCATCGTTGGGACGCGCCGGCCAACTCTTTACGGAACGCAAATGGCGCACCGTCTTGGCAGGCACCTGGCCGCGCGATCGGAGTGCTCGGAACAGGCATCGACGTGTGTTATCCAAAGGAAAACAAAAAGCTGTACGAGAAAGTGCTGGAGCGTGGCGCGATCGTCAGTGAATTTCCGCTGCGCACACACCCCGCACCGGAAAATTTCCCCATTCGAAACCGCATCGTTGCCGGCATGCCGCTCGGAGTGGTGGTGGTGGAAGGCCATGGAGTTCGGCAGAGAAGTATTCGGCGTGCCGGGGAACGCTACGCAGCCCGTGAGTTTCGCGCCGAACCAACTCATCAAGCAGGGCGCGAAGCTCGCCACCTGCGCCGAGGACGTGATCGAAGAGCTGCCCACGCCCATCCGTGCCGCGCTGGTGCAGGCCGAAAAGCCGGAGACCGAGCAGCGGAATCTATTGGCAGCTGCCGCGCTGAATGGCACGGAGAAAAAGCTCTATGAACTGCTCAGCGCCGAGGAGCCGGTGCACATTGATGACATCGTGGAACGCTCCGGCTTGAACTCTTCCGAAGTTCTGGCTACCCTTTTTGATCTGGAGATGAAGGGCATCATCCGGCAGTTGCCGGGCAAGCAATTCAGCAAAGTCTTGCTGTAGAGGCAGATAAGGGATTGCATCGCGGGGCTCTGTGCCGACATCCAATAGCAAAACGCATCCTCATGGGCAATCGGCGCATCAAAATGGCGAACCCGTTGGGATCCGGGCTAGGCGCTTAAGGTAGCGAGAAGGACACACGCCGCGCGGTCAGCCCTTCCTGCAATACATTACGGAGTTACAAAGGCAACATGGCTCGTTCGCTCGTTATTGTCGAGTCGCCTGCAAAGGCGAAAACGATTAACAAATATCTGGGGCGGAATTTCACCGTCAAAGCGTCCATCGGCCACGTGATGGACCTGCCCAAGAAAACGATTGGCATTCGTCTGCCCGGCGAAGAAGAGGGCGGCAAAAAGAAGAAAAAGAGCAAAGCCAAAAAGGGAAGCAAGAAAGCAAAGGCTCAGGAGAAACCGGCCGGGAAACTGATCAGCATTGATGATGACAAGATTTTTGAGCCCACGCTGCAAATCATTGCGGGCAAAGGTAAAGTCATCAATGATCTTCGCAAGGCGGCGATCACCGCGGATGCCGTCTATCTGGCGGGCGACCCGGATCGCGAAGGGGAGGCCATTTCGGCGCATCTCGCCATGGTGCTCTCCAAGCCTGCCAAGTACGTTGAGCAGGAGCCGAGCGTTTCGAGATTCAAGAAGAAAGACGCAAAACCCGAAGAGCCGCTCAAGAAGGAAGAAGAGAACGAGCCTAAAAAAGAAGTTGTGGCCATCGATCCGAAAAAGATTTTTCGCGTCACCTTCAACGAAATCACGCCTAAAGCGATTCGCGCGGCCTTCGATAAGCCCCGGCAGGTTGATAGCAATCTGGTGGATGCGCAGCAGGCGCGCCGCGTGCTCGATCGCATTGTGGGCTACAAAGTTTCTCCAATTCTTTGGGACAAAGTGCGCCGCGGGCTTTCCGCCGGGCGCGTGCAGACCGTGGCGCTGCGGCTGATCGTCGAGCGCGAAATGCTGATCCGCGCCTTCGTTCCGCAGGAGTATTGGACGATTCACGCGATGCTGGATGCCGGGCAGCCGCCGCTCTTCGAAGCCAAGCTCTTCAAACACAATGGCGAAGATATCGCCGTCTCAAACCAGGAGACCGCGGACAAGATTGTCACCGCGGTGAGCAAGGCCAAATGGCAAGTCGCCAGCGTTGCGCAAAAAGAAAAGAAACGCAATCCGCCGCCGCCTTTCACGACTTCCAAATTGCAGCAGGCCGCCTACAACCGGCTGCGCTACACCGCCAAGCGCACGATGTCACTCGCGCAAAAGCTCTATGAAGGCGTGGAGCTTGGTGACGAAGGTTCGGTCGCATTGATCACTTATATGCGGACCGATTCCGTGCATGTTTCGAACGACGCGCTGATCCAGGTTCGTGAGTTGATCCCCGAACGCTTTGGCTCGAACTATCTCCCGGAAAAGCCTAACTATTACAAATCGAAGAAGGATGCGCAGGAAGCCCACGAAGCGGTGCGTCCCACCGACGCCATGCGCGCTCCGGAAGACGTCCGAAAGTATCTCGACGAGGACCTTTTCAAGCTTTACCAACTGATCTGGCAGCGTTTTGTTGCGTCACAGATGCTTCCGGCGATTTTCGATCAGACTACCATCGACATCTCTGCCGGCGACTACACCTTCCGGGCTACCGGCACCGTCCAGAAATTCGACGGCTACCTCCGCGTCTACCAGATGCCTGCGTCGATCGCCGATCGCGAGGAAGACGAAAAGGATGACGAAGGCGAAGGCCGCGCGCTTCCTCAGGTGACGGAGGGGCAAACCCTTCGGCTGGACAAGATTCGGCCCGACCAGCACTTCACCGAGCCGCCGCCGCGGTTCAACGACGCGACGCTGGTCAAAGAACTCGAGGAAGACGGCATCGGGCGGCCCTCGACTTACGCTTCGATCATTTCAACCATCGTCGAGCGCGAGTACGTCACCAAGAACCAGGGGCGTTTTTCGCCCACCATGCTCGGCGAGCGCGTCAGCGTGCTGTTGGTGAAGAGTTTCGAAGACATCTTCGACGTCACGTTTACGGCGCGGCTCGAAGAGGAACTCGACGAAATCGAAGAAGGCCAGCTGCCCTGGCGCGAAGCCGTCAAAGAGTTCTGGGAAAAATTCGTCATTGACCTCGACAAGGCCGGCGACGAGATGCTTTCCTACAAAGCCGGCATCCCGACCGGGAAGAAGTGCGAAAAGTGCGGCCAGGGCGAATTGCTCGAACGCATCAGCCGTCACGGTTTCTTCCTGGGCTGTTCGCGCTATCCCGAATGCGATTTCATTCAAGACCTCTCGCCTGAACTTCCCGAAGAGACCGGCGGCGAACCCAAAACCGAGTACTGCGACAATTGCGGCAAGGAGATGGCCATCAAGCGCGGCCGCTTCGGCACCTTCCTTGCCTGCACCGGTTACCCGGATTGCAAGACCACGCGCCGCCTCGTCCAGGGCAC
>Ga0179592_10000831_pt1 | contig 12504 bp, 11 predicted proteins | sample CZODoug2_1_08_16_FD_148623 | JGI IMG/M metagenome (GOLD analysis project Ga0179592, IMG submission 148623) | Vadose zone soil fungal communities from Angelo Coast Range Reserve, California, USA - CZODoug2_1_08_16fungal (Illumina Assembly) | ecosystem: Environmental > Terrestrial > Soil > Vadose...
CGATTTTGCGCCCCCCTGAGAAGCAGGATGGGACGCCGATCAACGAATTGTCCCTGATCGCGTTTCCGACCCGCGAGCTGTTTCAGCAGAAGATCAACGAATTTCAATTGATCATCTTCGATCGCTATGCGCGCCAGGGCGTGCTGCCGATCGCCTACTTCGACAACATCGCGCGCTACGTTCGCGCTGGCGGCGCGGTGCTGGTGTCGGCAGGTCCCGATTATGCTTCGACCACCAGTATCTGGCGCACGCCGCTGGATTCGGTTTTGCCGGCCGAACCGGTCGGTGTCACCGAGAAGCCGTTCTACGCGCATCTGAGCGACGCCGGCAAACGCCATCCGGTGACGCGCGGGCTGGACGGTTCCGCCAGCGAGCCGCCGCACTGGAGCCGGTTCTTCCGTACTGTCGAGACGCGCAATGCAACCAGCCCGCCGGTCATGACCGGCGCCGACGGCAAACCGCTGCTGCTGCTGTCGCGGTTTGGCGAGGGCCGCGTCGCATTGCTGCTGTCGGATCACATCTGGTTGTGGGCACGCGGCTATGAGGGCGGCGGACCGCATCTCGACCTGCTGCGGCGCATGTCGCATTGGCTGATGAAGCAGCCCGATCTCGACGAAGAGGCGTTGCGCCTGCAGGTCCAGGGCAAGGACCTGGTGGTGCTGCGCCAGACCATGGCCGACAGCGTCACGCCGGTGACGGTGACTTCGCCGTCGGGTGCGACGCGCGAGCTGACGCTGAGCGCCAGCGAACCCGGGACGTGGCGCTCGACGATCCCCGCGAACGAGCTTGGTCTGTGGCAGGCGACCGATGGCACGCTGAAAGCCTTGATCAATGTCGGCCCGACCAACCCGAAGGAATTTTCGGAAGTTACCTCCACCACGGAAATGCTGAAGCCGCTGACGCAGGCCACCGGCGGCGACGCCCGGCGCGTCGTGGATGGCTCCAGCATCGAGCTTCCCCGCATCGTGCCGGTGCGCGCATCCGGGGTGTTTCGCGGCGACGGCTGGATGGGGGTGAAGATGCGCGATGCGAGCGTCGTCAAAGGCGTCGGCGTGCTGCCGGTATTCGCCGGCCTGATCGGCCTGCTGCTGCTGCTCGGCGCATTCGCCGCCACCTGGCTGCGCGAGGGGCGTTGATCGCAACTCGCGTCGCCTGGCGTTGCATGAATCACACAGACCTTGCGTATTCTGCCGGCACGCATATGGACCGCGGTTGACACTCTTCACCGGTTCCTGCGATGTTATATTATAACATCGGGCGGCCGGGATATCTCGGCCTTCCGACGCAAGGCGCATCGCTGGATGAAGTGGTTCCGATCGAACATCAAACATGGCTCGCGGCTCGCGCTGTTTGCGCTGGCGATCCAGTTTGCATTGTCGTTCGGACATTTCCACGCGGTCGCGGCACAAGCGATTCAGCCGGACGCTGCGCCGTTCGAACTTTCCTACGCCAACCGCCTCACCGCGCCGGATGCGGTCGGTGAATCCGCTCAGCAGCGGTCTCCTTCCGCCCCTGATTCCGACCAGCAACAGAGCGACGGTTGCGCGATCTGCGCCGTCATGGCGCTCGCGAACGCGGTCTTGTTTGCGACGCCACCGCTCTTATGGCTGCCGCAAGCGATCGAATTTTTATACCTGACCACCGATGCCGAGTTCGCCCATCTGAACTCCGCCCGGGTCCCTTTTCAGCCCCGCGCTCCCCCCGCCTCCTGACATCGATCATCCCTGAAGGGATCGCCGCGTGATGCGCGGCCGATTCCGACGGAGGAGATGAATCGATCGGTCCGTCGCACCTCGACGGCAAGCGTTTCCGAATTCGTTGACGGTGACGAATCCGGCCAAGGCTTTTCAGGATCGGAACAATGACATCTATTAGAAGACGTACTCTCAAAATAAGCGCCGCGAGTTGCTCGCTGTTGTGCGGCATGTGCGGCAGCGCCATGTCGCAAGACGCCGCCCAGTCCACGCAACTGCCCGGGATCACGGTGACCGCGCCAAGCCCCATCGTGCGGCGAAACGTTACGCCGGCGCGAACGCCTGTGCGCGTTTCCCGCGTCGTTCCCGGGCGCAATCGTGAACCCGCTGCGCAACCTCAACCCACGCCGGTCGCGGCCGCGCCTCAACAGGGCGTGCTTCCGATCGTGACCGACCAGTTTGCCACGGTCACGGTAGTGCCAAACGAGGAAATTCGCCGCGAGGGCACCGCCCAGCTTGGCGATCTCCTGTTTTCCAAGCCCGGCATTACCGGCTCCACCTTTGCGCCGGGCGCCTCGAGCCGGCCGATCATCCGGGGTCTCGACGTCAATCGCGTCGGTATCCTCGAAAACGGCACCAATGCTGGCGGCGCCTCCGATCTCGGCGAAGACCATTTCGTGCCAATCGATCCTCTGGCGACAAACCAGGTCGAAGTCATCCGCGGTCCGGCGGCGCTGCGCTACGGATCGACATCGATCGGCGGCGTCGTGAGCGCGACCAACAACCGTATCCCGGACGCCTTGCCCCTATGTGTGACCACACCGTTCCAGACCTATGGCCTACCGGCCAAGGCCCCGCTGGCAGGCGCGGAAGCCCCAGCCTGTACCACCGTTGAAACGCGAACGGCCGTCAATTCTGTCGACCGCGGTGTCGATGGCGGCATCCTGCTCGATACCGGCGGCGGTAATTTCGCGTTCCACGCCGACGCCTATGGCCGCAAGAGCAGCGATTACAATATCCCGGGCTATCCGTATCTGTTCGACCAGACCAGACCGGTCAACGGTCGTCAGCCGAATTCGGCCGCGCAGGCGGATGGCGCGTCGATCGGCGGCTCGTATATCTTCGACGGCGGCTTCATCGGCGCTGCGATCACGCAGACCGATGCTCTCTACCATATCCCCGGCATCGATGGCGCCGATCACCTCACCCGCATCGACGCGCATCAAACCAAGATCACCGCCAAAGGCGAGTATCGGCCTGACTCGGCGGCGATCAACGCCGTCCGCTTCTGGGCGGGTGCCACCGACTACAGGCACAACGAGATTGGCCTTGCAGATCCCGCCGATCTGACGACGCTCGGCGTGCGGCAGACCTTTACCAACAAGGAGCAGGAGGCCCGCGTAGAAGTGCAGTTGATGCCGTTCAACGCGCGTTTTGCTGAGGTGACCACGGCGTTTGGCCTGCAGGCCGGGCATCAGGAACTGACCGCCCCCAGCCCGGACGATCCAGGCACCCTCTTCAATGGGCTGTGGGACCCGAACCGCAACACCCGTGAAGCAGGGTATGTCTTCAACGAGTTCAAGTTCAGCGAACAGACCAAGGCTCAGATCGCCGGGCGCATCGAGCACGTCGATCTGCACGGATCGACGCCCAATTTCCCCGCCGATTTTCTGCCCGACGGCAATCCGCAGACGAGCATCGCGCGAAATCTGAACTTCACGCCAAAGAGCGGCAGCGTTGGCCTGCTCCAGAATCTTCCCTACGACCTGGTCGCCAGCATCACGGCGCAATATGTCGAGCGCGCGCCGAAGCCGGCGGAACTGTTCTCGCGCGGCGCGCATGACGCGACGGCGACATTTGACATCGGCAATCCGAACCTGACGATCGAGACCGCCAAATCGGTCGAAATCGGATTGCGCAGGGCCACCGGGCCGCTGCGCTTCGAAGCGACGGCTTACTACACCCGCTTCGACAATTTCATCTTTCGGCGGCTGACGGGCGTGATGTGCGACGGCACTTTCGATTCGTGCGGTGCTCCGGACGCCGAACTTAAGCAGGCGGTGTATTCGCAGCGGAACGCGATCTTCCGCGGCGGCGAATTCCAGAGCCAGCTCGATATCTCACAATTTTACGGGGGTGTATGGGGCATCGAGAATCAATTCGATATCGTTCGCGCCACCTTTACCGATGGCACCAACGTTCCGCGGATTCCGCCGGTGCGCGTCGGCGGTGGGGTGTTCTGGCGTGACGCCAATTGGCTCATGCGCGTCAACCTGCTGCACGCGTTCGCGCAGAACGACATCGCCTTGATCGGCGAAACGCCGACCGCGGGCTATAATCTGCTGAAGGCGGAAATCAGCTACAAGACGACGCTCGATCCTTCATGGTTCGGCGCCCGCGAAATGATTGTGGGTCTCACGGGCAACAATCTGTTGAACGCGAATATCCGCAATTCGGTCTCCTACAACAAGGACGAGGTCCTGCTGCCCGGCATCGGCGTCCGGGCTTTTGCCAATCTGAAATTCTAGCAGGTGATGATCTCGCTCTCCCCGCTTGCGGCGCTTGCGGGGAGAGGTGAACCGGCAGCGCCTGCGCCGTCTCTATCGCGCCATGCTCCAGTCCGGCCGTATCGCTCCGGAAACGTCGGTGAAGGCGCCATCGACCAGTTCCGCCACCAGAAGGCGGCCGTAGTCGACCGGTCCCGGCATGCTCGCCCGTCCCTTCGGAACAGCTTTGAAACCGACACGGCTGTAATAGACTTCGTCACCGACCAGCACCACGAGACGGTGCCCCTTGGCTTTGGCGTCCCGAAGCGCGCGATCCAGCAGCGCTCGGCCGACACCGCGGCTGCGAAACGGCGGCTCGACCGTCAGCGGCCCCAGCATCAAAGCCTTGGTATCGCCGATGCGAATCGGCAATTGGCGCACCGAGCCCACCAGCAGCGTCCCGATCCGGGCCGTGAACGACAGATCGAGCAGGTGATCGACATGCTCGCGAAGCCGATAAGCGCTCAGGACGAAGCGGCCGGGGCCGAACGTGCGCTCGTGCAGGCGCTCGATCGCCTGCGCATCGTTGGCGGTTTCGGCCAGGATTGTGAGAGAGAGGTCGCTCATGGGTACGCGCGGGATAGCATCAAGCGGCGGCGCGGTCCATCGTCCCGGCCCCGCCAAATTTCGAGCTGGTCAGTTGTTGTTGATCGGGACTTGCGCCAAATAGGCCAGCAGCTTGATCTCGCGGCGTCCGCGCGTCACCGTATCGAGCACCAGCCCCGACGATACCGACATGGCCGCGAAAATCATCAGGCCCATCGATAAAACCGCGGTCGGCAGCCGGGGAACGATACCTTCCTCGAGATAAGTGACAATGACGGGGATCGCGAGGCCGATCGAGACCAGCATCAGGAAAAATCCGATCGCCGTGAAAAAACGCAACGGCTTTTCCGACCGGTAGAGTTTCAGGATGGTGCCGAGAATCCGAAAGCCGTCGCGCCAGGTATTGAGCTTGCTGAACGAGCCCTCCGGCCGGGCATAATACGGCGTTTCGATCTCGGCGACCGGCAGCGCCAATTCCAGTGCGTGAACGCTTAGCTCGGTTTCGATTTCGAAACCATCCGACAGCACCGGAAAGGATTTGACGAAGCGCCGCGAGAACACGCGGTACCCGGACAGCGTATCCTTGAAGGCTTGACCGAAAACCGACGAGAGGAAGCCGGTCAGCATCCGATTGCCGGTGCGATGGCCGGGCCGGTAAGCCGCTTCCGCCTGATCGACACGAAAGCCCACCACCATATCGAGATGATCCGACAGCAGCATCTCGATCATGCGCGGAGCGCTGGCGGCATCGTAGGTCGCGTCGCCGTCGACCAGCACGTAGATATCGGCGTCGATGTCGGCGAACATGCGCCGGACCACATGGCCCTTGCCCTGGCGGCGTTCGCTGCGAACCTGCGCGCCGGCGTCGCGCGCCACGGCGACGGTGCGATCCGACGAATTGTTGTCGTAGACGAAGATTTCGGCCGACGGCAAAATCGCACGAAAGTCAGCGATCACGGTGGCGACCGCGGCTTCCTCGTTGAAGCACGGTACCAGAACCGCAACCCGCGGCTGCGCCGGCTCGGCTTGCGGGAATTCCCGCTGTGCAAATTGCGCCAGCGCCTTTGCCATGCCGGCGAGATCGCCGCAGAGCTCCTGCGCACGTCTTGGGTTCGGCACCGCGCCCATCGGGGAATCCTTAACGAGTATTAGGGTTTGCCCCCTGATCATAAGGATCGATCGCTAACGTTCTCTAACGCCAGGTGGAAATCGGCTGCCTGCTTTCCAGCACTTCGGCGATTCGCAGGCGAGTACCTTGGGTCGTCTCCGCCGGCAGCGTGTTCGCATCGAAGAAACCACAGGCGATGATCTCGTGATTTGCCTCGGGCAGGCGATCCTGGCTGAAATTGCGGATCAGATAGACCGCGACATGGTCCCTGCGGGAAACGTGGCTGTTGAGGAACAGGCCATGCAGGGCCGGTTCGCCCAGCACTTCAATTCTCCCCTCCTCCACCAACTCGCGTCGCAGCGCATCGCCGAATGTTTCGCCGACTTCGACGCCCCCGCCCGGCAGATGCCAGCCTGAGACATAGCTGTGCTTGACCAGAAACACCCGGTTGTCGCGGTCCAGCACCACGGCGCGGACTCCCAGCGTCATGCCGCGGGCGAACCGCCAATAGAGATGAAAAACCCGCCGCAGCGCCGGCTCGGACATCTTCCGCAAGTCTTGCAGCGTCATCGCCATCGAAATCCCTGATATCCGAACATCGCGTTTGATCCTTGCGTTGCGGCGGCCAGCTTGCCAATACATTGCAGGATTTTACAGGATATCACGAGATGATCGCGCAGCGGCACCATCGCACGCATAACAGAAGCGGATGCAGGTGATGGCGGCATTCACGCTGGCCCATCTGTCCGATCCGCATCTTCCGCCCCTGCCAAGCCTGCGGCTTCGCGATCTCGCCGGCAAGCGCGCGCTCGGCTATCTCAACTGGACCCGCAACCGCCGAAACGTCCACAAGCGCGACGTGCTCGATGCGCTGGTGTCGGACCTGCAGGCGCAGAAGCCGGACCACATCGCGATCACGGGCGACCTTGTCAATCTCGCGCTCGAAGCCGAGTTTGCGCCGTCGCGGGCATGGCTGGAAAGCGTCGGCGCACCGGAGCGTGTCACGGTGATCCCCGGCAATCACGACGCCTATGTCCGCGCCACCCAGCATCGCTTTGCGGAAGCCTGGGGCAATTATCGTGATGGCGACGATGCGACCGATGCCGGTGTCACGTTTCCGTCGCTGCGCCGGCGCGGCCCGCTGGCGCTGATCAGCGTATCGTCAGCGGTCCCGACACCGCCATTGATGGCGACGGGGCGGCTCGGGCGCACCCAATTGGATGGGCTCGGGCGCATGCTGGCAGGCCTGTCCGCCGAGCAGGCATTTCGCGTTCTGCTGATTCATCATCCGCTGCGCTCGGATTCGCGCATCAAGCGGCTGACCGATTCATCGCAACTGCTGGCCGTTCTGAAGCAGCACGGCGTGGAGTTGGTCCTGCACGGGCATGATCACGTTCATTCAACGATATGGATCGACGGACCGAACGGCTCGATACCCGCGATCGGGGTGCCTTCGGCATCCGCGGTCGCGCATGGCCGCTATCCAGCCGCGGCCTACAACCTGTTTGCAATCGAGCGCGAAGGTGCTGCATGGCGGTGCGAACAGACCGTGCGAGGAATCGACGATACGCGGCGCGTCCAGCAATTGCGGCAGACGCAGCTGATCTAGAGCGGGATGACTTTTCTTCGAATCGTCATCCCGCTCTATCTTTTTGTTTGAGCATGATCTCCGCGCAAACGCTTCGCGTTTGTCGCGATGGAAAACCGGTACCCACCCCGCATCAAGTGCGGGGCAGGCATTTTCCGGATCATGCTCTAGATATTGCGCAAAGCCGCGAACAGCGCGAGGCCGAACAGCGCGATCACCCCGAGGACGAATCCGAGCGCGAAGGTCCAGAACCTGCTGCGGCGCGGCTTGTCGATGACGGCCGGCTCCACGATTGGCGTCGCGACCAGCGCCCGTTCGCGCTCGATCATGCGGCGGGCGACATAATCGGTGACGGCCTGGACCACGGCGGCGACTTCGTGGGATTCGGCAATCACGATGCGGCCGAAACGGCTGTCCTGCACGAAGCGATAGATGCGCTTGTCGCGTCCCATCACAACATGCGCAACGACATCGATCCACAGCCGCGGCGTTTCGCCCTGGCTGATGCCGCGATCGAACAGATCGACGGTATCGGAAATCTGCGCGAACAGCGGGTCGAGCGCCTCATTGAGAATTTCGAGCCGGGCCACTTCGGCGTCACGCAGGTCGACGACGACGCCGGTGCGATCGGCAGCCTCGATCCGCGCCTGCCGCAGCGCGTCGCGCAGCCGTATCGGACGCGCTTCGGCGGCGGCATGGCTCCCGGTATTTTGCGCCTCTGACATCCGCTGGCTGCCTTTGTCGTGATGGGATGGGATCGGAATGAACTTAACCTATCAGCAACCGCACTGTCCGCAAAGGCCGTTTGTTCCCAAAGGCTTGCGCCATTCCCTTATTGTCTTGATGCGCTTTCCTTGCGCGTGAGTCGGCTTCCACTTCGCTTGAAAACGCGCCGCTGAAACGCGAGCGGCCCCACCGGATGACCGGATGGAGCCGCTGTTGTCCTTGGACGTTCGATCCGCCGTTTTCTTGTGTTGGCGGCAGCGGGCCGTTAGGCCGTGACGCGCGCGGGCTCTTCCACGATGGAAAAGCGCACGCCGGCCTTGTGGCGGTTCTCTTCCGACACCACGCGCCAGGCATCTTCGGCTTCCTTGCGGGTCTTGAACGGACCCTGTACCTGGGCCGAACCTTCCACGAGCTTGTGGAAGTTCATCGAACCGAACTCGCCGCCAATCACCCAGAAATTGCTGCCTTTGGTCATGATAGCCTCCTGTTATTCCGCTGCTTGAACCTTGATTTCCACGCCCTGCGCCTTGAACTGCGCGGCTTCGGTCGAGTCGTGAAGCGCCGTGGTCGACGAGGTGCCGCCGGTGATGGTGGTCGACACCAGATCGAAGTAGCCGGTGCCGACTTCGCGCTGATGGCGCGTCGCCGAATAGCCGTGCTTCTCGGATGCGAACTCGGCCTGCTGCAGACGGGAGTAAGCCGCCATGCCTTCGGCCTTGTAGCCGCGCGCCAGTTCGAACATGCCGTGGTTGAGCGAGTGGAAGCCCGCCAGGGTCACGAACTGAAACTTATAACCCATCGCGCCGATTTCGCGCTGGAATTTTGCAATGGTGGCCTTGTCGATATTGGCTTCCCAGTTGAACGAGGGCGAGCAGTTGTAGGCCAGCATCTTGTTCGGATAGACCTTGTGCACGGCGTCGGCGAATTCCTTTGCCTCTTCGAGGTTCGGCGTCGAGGTCTCCCACCACAGCAAGTCGGCATACTTCGCAAACGCGATGCCGCGCTTGATGCAGTGAGCCAGACCCGTGCCGGGCTTGAGGCGATAAAAACCTTCCGCAGTGCGCTCGCCGGTGATGAACTCGCGATCGCGCTCGTCCACGTCAGCCGTGATCAGTTTTGCACTTTCCGCATCGGTGCGCGCTAAGACAAAAGTCGGCGTGCCGCAGACGTCGGCGGCCAGCCGCGCCGCGATCAAATTGCGCTCATGCGCCGCGGTCGGGATCAGCACCTTGCCGCCCATGTGGCCGCATTTCTTCTCCGAGGCGAGCTGGTCCTCGAAGTGAACGCCGGCGGCGCCCGCTTCGATATAGGCCTTCATGATTTCGAACGAGTTCAACGGACCGCCGAAGCCGGCTTCCGCGTCTGCCACGATCGGAACGAACCAGTCGATCTTGGCGCCGCCCTCGGAGTGCTCGATCTGGTCGGCACGCTGGAAGGTGCGGTTGATGCGGCGGCACAGTTCGGGGCCGGCATTGGCGGGATAGAGGCTCTGGTCGGGATACATCGCGCCCGCGGTGTTGGCGTCGGCGGCGACCTGCCAGCCCGACAGATAGATCGCAGGCAAGCCGGCGCGCGCCTGCTGCATCGCCTGGTTGCCGGTGACGGCGCCGAGCGAATTGACGTAGGGCTCTTTCTTCAGCGACTCCCAAAGCCGATTGGCGCCCTTCTCGGCCAGCGTGTAGGCGATCGGCACCGAGCCGCGCAGCTTCTCCACTTCGGCCGGGCTATAGGGACGGCTGATGCCATCGAAACGCCCTGCGGGCGCGGGAACCAGCTGTTCAAAACTCTTCGCCATCTCATTTTCTCCAATCGACATTCGTGACAGTGCATTGCGATAGTGACGAGAAAGCTAAACGCTAAACTTCCGATTCCGTATAGATCGCTTGCTTCCTATTGATGATGTCATGTAACATACGAACATGTCACAGATGTCACGTTGTAATTTTTGTCACAAATAGGTAAGCGAGGCTGTCATGGTTGGCGATTCCGGCAAGAAGCTGTTTGTCGGCCCGCGCTTCCGGCGCATCCGCCAGCAACTGGGATTGTCGCAGACCCAGATGGCCGAGGGCCTTGGCATTTCTCCGAGCTATATCAACCTGATAGAGCGAAATCAGCGCCCGGTGACGGCGCAGATCCTGCTGCGGCTGGCGGAAACCTATGATCTCGATCTGCGCGATCTCGCCACCGCCGACGAGGACCGGTTTTTCGCCGAGCTGAACGAGATTTTCTCCGATCCCCTGTTCCGGCAGATCGACCTGCCGAAGCAGGAACTGCGCGATCTGGCCGAATTGTGCCCCGGTGTGACTCATTCATTACAACGGCTGTACGCCGCCTATACCGAAGCCCGCCGCGGCGAGACGCTGGTCGCCGCCCAAATGGCCGACCGCGACGAGGGCACTCGCTTCGAGGCCAATCCGATCGAGCGGGTCCGCGAACTGATCGAGGCCAACCGCAACTATTTTCCCGAACTCGAACAGGCCGCGGAAAACCTGCGCGACGAATTGAGCGCGCCCGCCGAGGAACTGTTCGCCGCGCTCTGCGCGCGCCTGCGCGAAAAACATTCCGTGGTCACCCGCATCATGCCGGTCGATGTCATGCGCGAGACGCTGCGGCGGTTCGACCGCCATCGCCGCCAATTGCTGATCTCCGAACTGGTCGATGGCCCCGGCCGCGCGTTCCAGCTCGCCTTTCAGATCGGGCTTTCCGAATGCGGCGGCAGCTTCGAGGCCATCGTTGGTCGCGCCGGCCCTCTCGACGATACGCCGCGCCGGCTCTACCGGATTACGCTGGCGAATTATTTCGCAGCCGCCGTCATGATGCCCTATCAGATGTTCCATAGCGCGGCGGAAGCGCTCAGCTACGATGTCCACGTGCTGGCGCAACGTTTCAATGCCGGCTTTGAGCAGGTCTGCCATCGCCTGACCACGCTGCAACGGCCCAATGCGCGCGGCATTCCGTTCTTCCTGCTGCGCGTCGACAACGCCGGCAATGTCTCCAAGCGGTTTTCCTCGGGCACGTTTCCGTTTTCGAAATTCGGCGGCACCTGCCCGCTGTGGAATGTGCACTCGACCTTCGACACGCCGGACCGCTTGCTCAAGCAGGTGATCGAACTGCCGGACGGCACGCGTTACTTCTCGATCGCGCAGATGGTGCGCCGGCCGGTGGCGCCGCACCCGCAGCCGCAACCGCGTTTTGCAATCGGGCTCGGCTGCGAGATCCGACACGCGACGCGGCTGATCTACGCCACCGGGATGGACCTCGAGAAGACCGAGGGCACGCCGATCGGCGTCAACTGCCGGCTCTGCGAACGCGAAAACTGCAGCCAGCGCGCCGAGCCGCCGATCACGCGGACGTTGATTTTGGATGAAAACACCAGGCGGGTGTCGTCGTTCGCGTTCAGCAATGCGCGGGAGTTGTGAGGGCTGCAAGTTGAGTGCTCCCGTCTTGCGTCCGTCATTGCGAGCCAACGGGGCGCGCGAAATGCGCGCTCGATGGCAGGCCCCGCGAAGCAGTCCAGACACCGTCATTCCGGGATGGTCCGCAGGACCAGACCCGGAATCTCGAGATTCCGGGTTCGATGCTTCGCATCGCCCCGGAATGACGGAGTCTGGGTTGCTTCGTCGGTCGCCGCAATGATCACCATGGATTCGATTTTCAAACAGCAGTCGTTTGTCGCAGATACGCGTTTACGACCTCGCCGCGCAATGCGCCCGAGCCGTTGATAAATCTCTCGCCCAAAGAGGGCGTGGGGAACGCCGGATGCCCGTTGCACCCGCGGCCTCGTGTGCACTTGGTAGTGGTAGAACGCACACGAGTATACGAGTACACCGGAATCACCCGACGTTCCCGCACGCAATGGTTTTAACGGTTTCCTTCGAGCTCTCCCCGGTGACCGGGCTGTTTTGCCACCGTCGCCTGCGGATATGTTTTGTCTAAGCCCGGTTGGGCCGACGCGACTCCGCAAACTTGACGCCAGCGTCGGGGCGTCAGGACCACACGACTTCGCCGTACGCTGCAACATCTCTCGTCCGCTCGCTTGGTGATCGCTCACAGGCCTTTCGCCAACCCGCCCTGCAATCCCATCGCGCGCAAAACGCTGCCGCGTCCACCGCATCCCATCCCGCGTCCGTGACGATCGCGATACGCCCCTCTGTGGGGTGGGATGCGAAAAGTTCTAGATCTGATTTGGGTCAGGTGGCAACAAATATTTTTCGGAAAATCCGAAAAAATGACTCGACACCAAACGGCCCGACGGGCAAATCACCACACGTGCGCAAGCGGCTGTAGCCCGGATGG
>Ga0179592_10000833_pt1 | contig 12462 bp, 10 predicted proteins | sample CZODoug2_1_08_16_FD_148623 | JGI IMG/M metagenome (GOLD analysis project Ga0179592, IMG submission 148623) | Vadose zone soil fungal communities from Angelo Coast Range Reserve, California, USA - CZODoug2_1_08_16fungal (Illumina Assembly) | ecosystem: Environmental > Terrestrial > Soil > Vadose...
TCGCTCTGTCGCGCCGGCTTGCTCACCGCACTCGCCGTTGCTCTTTTTACACTCGGTTGCGGCCCGAAAAAAGTGACTCCACCACCTGCAAAGCCGGCTGCGCCTCCGCCGGCCGCGACTCCCACGGTTACGCTGCAAGCGAGCCCCACTTCCGTCAATAAAGGCGAATCGGCGACCTTGAGCTGGAATTCTACCGATGCCACGCAGCTCTCCATCGCTCCCGACGTTGGCGCCGTCACTGCCCAGGGCTCCACTAAGGTTACGCCCTCCGACACGACGACCTACACGATCACCGCCTCCGGTCCCGGCGGCTCCGCTAGTGCCACCGCCAACGTCGCCGTCAACGCTCCTGCTCCACCGGAACAGCCCAAAGGGCCCACGGATGAAGAACGCTGGAGGGCGGGAGTGTTCGATGCCTATTTTGACTACGACAAGGCCGACCTTCGTCCCGATGTCCGCGCCGCGCTCTCCAAAACCGCCGACTTTCTGAAGAGCAACCCGGGCATCAAAGTGACCGTCGAAGGCCACTGCGACGAACGTGGTTCCACGGAATACAACTTGGGTCTTGGCGTTCGCCGGGCCGATTCGGTGAAGCAATACATTGTTTCACTAGGCGTCTCCGCCGACCGTGTCAACACCACCAGCTTTGGTAAAGAGAAGCCCTTCTGCACCGAGAGCAACGAGGCTTGCTGGCAGCAGAACCGTCGCGGCCATTTCGTCAGAGCAAACTGAGCCGCTTCACGCTGTTCGCCACGATGACCGTTTGGTGACCAAAACAGCCGCGAGGCCCGGCAAACCCTTGCCACCTCGCGGCTATCTTATTAGAGTGAGAGCGGTTCCCCCGGTCCGTATGACTTTTGTCGGCTGCTCTCCAGCCATTATCCGTATGCAGTCGTTCGGCATCCTTTAGGAGGATTGTTCCATGCGTATTCGCCACATCGCCATTTTTAGCGCCGCCGTTCTTGCCGGCGCCCTTGCCGGAAGTCTCGTCGGCCCCCGTCCCGCCGAAGCCGTCGCGCGCGAACTCATCGAGCTTCAGCGCGATGTCACTTCCCTGCTTCAGGGCCAAAAGGATCTTTCCACTCAAGTCACTCAGGACAACACCGTTATGAAGACGCTCATCGGGCAATCCGGCGACAGTGTCAACAAGCTCGCTGCGACCATGGGCTCGCTCCAGAAATCCGTCCAGGACGTCCAAGCCAATTCCGGCGCGCGCCTCGACACCATGTCCACGCAAGTCCAGGGTCTCTCCGACAATCTCGAGGAAATCAAGTCGCGCCTTGGCAAGCTCAATCAACAGCTCGTCGATCTTCAGAATACTGTCCAGAGCCTCGATGCCAAAATCTCCGGCGCCGGAGCGCCCGCTCCGGCCACTAGCATGGCCACACCTACTTCTTCCACCGGTACAACAAAGCCCCTCTCCTCGGCCCCTCCGGCAGGCGCACCCTCCGCCGACACTCTTTATTCCAACGGCCTTCGCGACATCACCACCGGCAAATACGATCTCGCCCGCTCGGAATTTGAGGACTACCTGAAGTTTTACGCTGACACCGACCTCGGCTCCAACGCTCAGTTCTACCTCGGCGAAATCTTTTACAAGCAGAAGCAGTACGTTGATGCCGTCGCCGCCTATGACAAAGTCCTCACCAATTATCCCAAGAGCTTTAAGCTCGGCCCCGCACGCCTCCGCAAAGGCATGGCCCTCCTCGAACTCGGCCAGAAAGCTCCCGGCGTCCGTGAACTCCGCGAAGTTATCAAGCGCTTCCCCGGCAGTGACGAAGACCGCCTCGCCCGCGCCAAACTAAAGGAACTGGGCGTCGCCGTCACCGCCACCCGCTAACTCCATCTATTCCCAATTCCCCAGCCTTTCAACGCCTCAGATTTACGCTTCCCTTCCCGCCTTTGAGCAGCGACACCACGGCGACTCCAAGTATTCTCACCTCTGTGTGAGCTTCCCTATTCTGGTTTGCTGGGAGTCGCAGCCTGCGAAACGCTTACCGGCTGCAGGTCGGTCTTAATGGTAATTTTTTGGCGGGCCAGCAAGCTCACTTCCGTTTCGAAAGCCTGGTATCCGGGGAGCGCGATTTTGACGCGATGTTTTCCTGCGCTCACCAGCATGCCGTGGCCAATGCCGCTGAATTCACTGACGTTCCCCACAAAAGCGTCATCGACAAAAACGGCGGCGCGATCCGGACTCACATACAGCTTGATCTGCGATGTGACTCTCGGCAGCGCGGCTCCCGGCGCTCGCAGCATCACCACGTGGAGGATCACTCTTTTTTGGGGCTCGATCATCACCTTCTGTGTGAAATCGCTGTAACCCGACTGGCGAACCGAGATCTCGTGTTCGCCGGGCAAGAGCAGGAGTTTATTGGCGTCTCTAAGCTCATTGACGTACCCGACATACTGGCCGTCGATCCATACGCCCGATGTTTTGTCCGCTTTGGTCTTTCCGACAAGTTTCACTTCGCCCAGCACCTGGTTTTGCGCGGGCATCGCTGAAGGAAAGATCAGGAAGGAGGAACCAAGAAAGAATACAGTCATGCAGAACCGTTTAATGCTTTTCATCATCAACCCCCAGGTAAGTCCCCTTTAGAATTTCGAACCGCCTGGGTACAGTCCGTCTTCCGGTGAATGAATCACCGCCAACATTCTAACCTCAATCCCCGTATTTCGGAGAGTGTTTCTATCCTACAAAGTTGCCCCCTTCGCCCCAACTTCTCCCTTCTAGTTTCTGGTTTCATTCTAGTTCTGGTGTTCCTTCTTTCCCACCGGAACGTTTATTCTTCAAAGGCAGCAGTTTCTCTTTGCAGTGTACGCAGCAAGATATATTACCTAGCCGCGTGGCCTTCAGCCGACGGCCGCAAAAACGGGCAAGAGTTTGACCATGGATAGCTGCATTCCGGACACTCCTCTATGATCAGGCTCGCGCGATCCAGCACCTGAGTGCCTTTCGAAGGTCGCCCAGGTAACGACACTTCGGATTACTGCAGATCAGAAACGATTCCATGCGCCATGGTTACCGGTGCAGTATGTCGTTTCCATACCGCGGGATACCGAGTGGTATTCGTTACGGATATCGACTCGGGGGATGGGGTATCACCGTTGCCATAAACTGCCTACGTAAATCTATGTATAATAACGATTGCCGAATGTAGTTATCCTGTATTCTTGCAGGAATCGTCCCCTATGTCCCAATGCGGTGACCGGCCGATGCGCACCCCGTGCACTATGTGGAAAAGGGCGCCATGAGCCATACCGGGTCTAAAGCACGCAAGATCCGTACTGACGAAGCATCGCATGCTATTGAAGAACGCCTGCGGCTCATCATTGACACAATTCCCACAATAGTTTGGCGCAAATTACCTGATGGTTCGGCTGATTTCCTAAACCGAAAGTTTCTGGAATATACGGGCCTTTTCTTAGAGGACGGCCTGGGCTGGGGATGGATGAACGCGTTCCATCCTGACGACCGTTTGAGGGAGGAATGGCCCGCGGCCATGGCGGCCGGGAAACCCTTTGAGACGGAAGCACGTCTCCGCCGCGCTGACGGCCGGTATCGCTGGTTCCTAATTCGCGCCGTGCCCCTGCGAGATGAGCAAGGAAACATTATCAAGTGGTATGGAACAACCAGCGACGTCGACGATCTGAAAAGCGCCGAAGATCGTGTTCGGCTTATCATTGACACACTTCCCACGATGGTCTGGACCCTTCAGCCTGACGGCACCGTTGATTTCGTCAATCAGCGCTGGATGAACTATACCGGCCTCACTTTGAAGGATGAAATCGACGAGCCGACGCGTCCAATTCATCCCGAAGATCTTCCAAGAGTCATGGAAAAGTGGCTCGCGGACTTCGCCTCTGGGGAAGCCTCCGAGGATGAAATACGCTTGCGCCGGTCTGACGGAGAATATCGCTGGTTCCTCGTTCGTACCGCGCCGCTGCACGACGAACAGGGAAATGTCGTCAAGTGGTACGGAATATCCATCGATATTGAGGATCGCAGACGCGCGGAGGATGATTTAAGGAGGCAGAAGGAAATCCTGCAAAAGATATTTGACAACGTTCCTGCCATGATCGGATTTGTAGGTCCGGACGGTAAGATCAAGCTCGCCAACCGGGAATGGGAGCGCACGTTGGGATGGACCTTGGAAGAAGTGCTCGTACAAGAACTGGACGTATTTGCCGAATTGTATCCTGACCCCAAGTACCGCCAGGAGGTTCTGAACTTCGTGTTCGAGTCAAATGCTGAATCGGCTGATTTCAGAACCAGAGTAAGAGACGGGCGGGTGATCGACACAACCTGGGCCAATGTCCACCTCGCAGATGGAACGACTATTGGCATGGGACGCGATATCACCGAACGCAAGCGGGCGGAAAGGGAATCGAGGGCGCTGATCGATGCCATCCCGCAGCAGATCTGGAGCGGTCCGCCTGACGGCACACTTGACTATTGCAACCAGCGTTGGCGCTCCGACACAGGACTAGGGTTGGAAGAACTGCGCGGCGAGGGCTGGCAGGGTATGCTGCATCCCGACGACCGGGAGAGGGTGCTAAAAGCTTGGCACGAGTCGGTGCTAAACGGAACGCCCTACGAGCAAGAAGAACGCCACCGCGGAGTCGACGGGACGTACCGATGGTACTTGGCACGTGGCGTACCCCTGCGCGATGCGGAAGGAATCATCATAAGATGGTACGGGACGAACACGGATATTGAAGCTCGTAAGAATGTCGAAGAGGAGCTACGACGCCTCTCCGGGAAGCTTTTGCGTTTGCAGGACGAGGAGCGGCGGAGAATCGCCAGGGACTTGCACGACTCTACGGGGCAAGAACTAGTCGCCTTGGCGACCATGCTCGGTCAACTTCGTGCTTCGATTCCTTTGGCCAAGCGAAAATCACGCCGGCTTTTTTCCGAGTGTAAGGCGCTTGCGGACAAGTGCATCCGTGATGTTCGCACTCTTTCCTACGTGCTGCACCCGCCACTGCTGGATGAGGCTGGTTTAGGTGAGGCCGTTCGTGACTATGTGGACGGCTTCACTAAGCGCAGTGGAATTCATGTGCAGTTGGAGGTGTCGCCGCTTGTCGGACGGTTGGCGCGAGACATCGAGTTGGTTTTATTCCGAGTAGTTCAAGAGAGCCTCACCAACATCCAACACCATTCGGGAAGTCCGCAAGCCAAGATACGACTGAATCGCAATTCGCATCTGACGCTGGAAATCAGCGACCTGGGGCGCGGGTTCTCCGGCACTAAACAGACTGGAAAAAAGGAGGCCCGGTTCGAAGTTGGTGTTGGTATTCCCAGCATGCAGGAGCGAGTGAAGCTGATCGGTGGACGGCTTGATATTGATTCTAGCGATCACGGCACAACGGTGCGCGTGACCATACCTCTTGGGGAGAACACCCGTGAAAAAACTTCGCATTCTGGTGGCTGACGACCACGAGTTGGTGCGGCGCGGTGCACTGGGAGTCCTCCACTCCCGCCGCGGCTGGAGAGTCGTTGGCGAGGCAGCGAGTGGCCGCGAGGCCGTCGAAAAGACCATAAAACTGAAACCCGATGTAGCCATTATGGATATCAGCATGCCCGAACTGGATGGCGTCGAGGTCGTACGTCAAATCCGCGAGGCCGTTCCTAGCACCAAAGTTCTTGTGCTCACCATGCACGAGTCAGACCAGATGGTGCAGCGTGCATTGGATGCCGGGGCCCACGGTTACATGCTGAAGTCTGATCTCACGGACTGCCTCCCGAAAGCCGTGAAAACCGTTTCTGAGGGCAAGCGCTTCCTCACACCTAAGGTGTCCGAAATCGTGCTGGAGGGATTTCTTAAGACCAAAACCCAACATCAGCAAGCGGAGCGCGCAGCTGCCCGAACAACTCCTCGCGAAACCGAAATCATCGCCCTCTTAGCCGCGGGGAAGTCCAATAAGGAGATCGCTGCGCAGCTGAAAATCACCGTTAGGACCGTCGAGACCCACCGCGCCAAGATCATGCTCAAGCTCGGCCTCCATTCTCTCGTCGAGCTGATTCACTATGCCATGCGGCACGGCATTGCCACCGTGCCAGCAGCTCCAGCTATGGGTAGCGCGCCAGACAATAAGCCCTAATACGAATTTGCGTTGCCGCCACGCCGGTTTTGTATACCTGGGGTACAGCCGTACCATTCCTCAAGAAGTACTCTAAGTCAGTTCGTATCTTTTTGGAAAAAGGGAGTTTGCCCGGCACTTGTGCGGGAAGATCACAGAAGGGTCTTGCCAACTCCGCGCTATCAGCTTTCAAGTGTTGATCCAAGATCACGGCTTGGTCGGGCTTGACGACAATCTTCAGTCCAGCGCGGGAACTTCCTTCCGCTCCTGCCGCCGACGATGCAGATAGTGCATTGCAATGTTCAAATAAATGTTGCCGCACGGCGTCTCGATACAAATCACGAGCGCTTCGGTATCGGCGCTGCCCGCCAGACCCGTTTCGTCTATATGAATTTCCGGCGGAAACACTTTGAAGTGAAAGCCTTGGTCGTTCAGCAGCGTGACTGAATTTCCGATGACCATGTTCGCCATTTCGCAAACCGTTTCCCGCACCACTTGGTCGCTCGCTTCCACTTCCGTCCCGGCAAGGATCGTCGCCACCTTCATCGCCACTTCCGGCGACAAATCGAGAATCACGCGCCCTTCAATGTCCCCCTTGATGGCGATCAGTGCCGCCACGCCCTTGCGGCGATACGCCTCCTGGTCCATTTCCAAGTCCACAATTTTCGTCGGCGCTTGCAGCGACTCCGCGAAAACCGCGTCCGCGGCGTTGATGAACGGCTGGATCAGTTCCATTCTCATGAGCGATGCTCTCCTGCCATCGCCACCGGCGCGCCGACGGCGTTGGGATCGTCGCTGAGCACGTATCGCAGAATTTCGTACAGCACTTCCGGCTTCACCGGCTTCTGCACGAAATGCTTTGCGCCCTTCTGGAGGGCCGCCAGGATATTCTCCTGGTACCCCACCGAAGAGACCATGACGATGCGCGCGTTGGCGTGCTGCCGCACAATGCGCTCCACCGCCTCGATCCCTTCCATCTGCGGCATGGTAATGTCCATGAGCACGATGTCCGGAGTAATCCGGTTGAATTCCGCGATGGCCGTCAAGCCATCCCCGGCTTCGCCGGCCACTTCGCCGCCGAACATCTCGATCATTTTGATGAGATTCTTGCGCGCGAAGACGGAGTCGTCTACCACAAGGTAGCGAACCGGCTGATTATCTTTTCGAAGTAGAGCGGCAAACTGTTTCATGGCCTTCTCCTTATCCTAGCTTTCGCTTTCACGAACGCTGGGAAGAAACGTGGGTCCTTTCGATCTTTTCGTTCTTGTCGTGCTTTTCAAACTTATCTGATGGATTTCGCTCCGAGCCGTAATTGCTCATCAAGAACGAAGCGACTCCATCGAGAGGAATAATCTTGTTGGCGTATCCTTTGAGAATCGCCGCGCGCGGCATGCCGCTGACGACGCAGGTATCTTCGCTCTGCGCGACGGTCATTCCACCGGCCGCCTTGATCGCGCCGAGCCCTTCGGCGCCGTCATCTCCCATGCCGGTCATCAAAACTCCGACCGCAGTGAGCCCAAACTCCTGCGAGACGGAATGAAATAAAACATCCGCAGACGGACGATGCCCATTAACAGGAGGCCCATCGGAGAGCACGGCCATGTCGCCACGCGGCATGCGACGAACCATGATGTGGCGATTGCCCGGGCAAATGAGCACGCGCCCCGCAAGCAAAAGATCGCCGGAGCGCGCTTCCTGAACCTCCAGGGCGCAGCATTCGTCGAGGCGCTTCGCAAACATTTCCGTAAAACCTTCCGGCATGTGCTGCACAACAATAATTGTGGATTGAAAATCCGCCGGAATTTGCGACAAAACAAATTGCAACGCGTTTGGTCCGCCGGTTGAAATACCAATCGCGATGATGCGGCGCGGAGGCAGCGCGGCGCGAGTTCCTTTTTTCGGCGCGGGTTTTTCCTCGAGGACCGCGGCCGGAAGCTTGCGGCCCACGGCGCGCTTGGCCACTTTTATTTTTGCAATCAGCTGGTCGGCGATTTGTTCGAGGTGACCGGCAGCGGCGTCTTTTGGCTTGGCGAGGAAATCGACGGCGCCGAGCGCGAGAGCTTTGAGAGTGGCGTAACCGCCCTCTTTCGAATGGGTGCTAAAGAGAATCACCGGCAAGGGAGCGCGCCGCATAATAAGGCGCAGCGTCTCCATGCCGTCCATGCGAGGCATGTCGAGATCAAGCGTTACGACGTCCGGCTGCAGCTCTTCAATTTTTTTCAAAGCGAATGCGCCGTCCATGGCGGTGCCAACAACTTCGATGGCCGATTCGCGCGCGAGAATCGCGGGGATCAGTTTCCGCATAAGAGCGGAATCATCAACGACGAGGACTCGGATGCGTTCACTCATGCGATGGCTCCAAGGGGGGTAGAACGAACCAGGCGCGAGAGGACCGCGGGAACATTCAGGATAAGGACAACGGTACCGTCACCGAGAATGGAAGCACCGCTGACCAAATCGCTGGAGACGATTTCGCCAGGCAGAGCTTTGATGACCAATTCTTCTTCGCCAACCAGGCTATCCACGAGAAGACCAAAGCGTTTTTCCGCGGCACCGATGACAATGACGAAATGTTTTTTTCGGACCGGCTGCGTGTCGATGCTGCGCAAACGGCTAAGGTGATCCAAGCGAACGAGAGTAAGAATTTGCTCGCGAAGACGCAGAACTTCACGCTGGTCGATGCGGTGAATTTCGGGAGCGGTGATGCGGGTAATTTCCACGACGGAGGAAAGCGGGACGGCGAAAAGACGGCCGCCGACGCGGAAAAGCAAGGTCTGGATACTCGCGAGGGTGAGCGGAGCGCGAAGCTGAATCGTGGTGCCCCGGCCTTTTTGCGAGGAAACGTGAACGGTGCCCTTGAGGCGGTCGAGGACGGTGCGGACGACATCCATGCCGATGCCGCGACCAGAAACTTCGGTTACCTCGGAAGCGGTGCTGAATCCCGACTCGAAAATAAGATTGAACGTTTCCTGGTCGGTCAGGCGCTTGGCCTCTTCGGGTTTCAGGATTCCCTGCTCAATAGCGCGGGCCCGCAAGGCGACAGGATCAATGCCCCGGCCATCGTCACGGACTTCGATAACAACCTGCGTGCCCTGGTGATAAGCATTGAGATAGATCGTGCCGCGAGCTGGCTTGCCGGCGGGCAGACGTTCATCAGCGGGCTCAATGCCATGGTCCACGGAGTTGCGAACCAGATGCATGAGCGGTTCAGCAAGGGCATCGAGAATGCCCTTATCGAGATCTGTGTTCTGGCCGGAAAGTTCGAGAGCCACATCCTTGCCGCACTGCTTGGCAACATCGCGGACGACGCGGGGAAAACGCCGGAAGAGCTGTTCGACAGGCACCATGCGTATTTTCAATACGCACTTGTGAAGCTCGTCGAGGATGCGAGCTTGAAACGCCATGGCGTCAGCAAGTTTCGCGCGCAAGGGATCGCGGGCATGCTTCTGGTCGAATTCGGTAAGCGTGCGATTGAGCATGGACTTTCCGATGATCAATTCGCCGACAAGATTCATAACCGCATCGATGCGGGTTGCGTCCACACGAAGGGTGCTTTCAGCAACCGTAGTGGCGGCGGAACCAGAGTTAGCGGCCTTCGCTGTGGCGCTGGTTTCCGCTGTCTCTGCGGCGCCGGCGACTAATTTCGCGGCCTGGGCTTCCAACAGATCGCCGAGTAACTCATGTTCCGGGGTTTCCGCCGTTGCGGCGCGTTCGAGACGCACTTCGGAAACAATCGAAGGAATCCGGCAGCGTTGGAGTAGCTTCTCTTCCGGCTGGGAGGTCGCCAAGGCGGCTTCCACAATCTCCACAGTTGCGGCAGTCAGATTATCTTCCGGCCGCAAGGCGATGAGAGTGCCACTACCGTGAAGAACGTTTCGAATGAGCTGGAACGCAGCGGCACGCATAAGACTGTTTGGGTCGATGCGAAGAGCGACGTTGTAAACGGTTTCTCCGCGATGCACAGCTTCCGAGATCATGAGCTGTTCGTATTCAGTCCAGGCAAATTGGGCGGGCAAGTGGGGCAGCGCAGCGCTTGTGCCAGCGCTCTCCAGGGAAGCAGGCTCCTCCAGCAATTTCCGAATCATGGCGTGGAGCGCATCCACAGAGGGCGGTTCCTTGCGGCGCTGGTACGAGGTGAGCATCGCGCCAAAACTATCCGCCGCAGTGAGAACCAGTTCGGCGAGATCCGCGCCGCGCGCTTGAGCAATTTGCGGAGTAAGAACATCCTCGAGTTCGTGCGCTAGCTCACTCAGTTTGTTGAATCCACAGGCCGCGGAATCACCCTTCAGAGTGTGCACAGCTCTACGGACCCGGCGAATCACTTCTTCGTCGGCGGGGCGGGACTCGAGTTCGAGCCCGGCCTCATTGAGCGATTGAAGTAGCTCGTTAGCGCTCTCAAAGAAGAGAGCGCGCAACTCGCCGCCGCGATCCTCGGGAGGACGACTCACGTGGTGGCCTCGTTCCGCTGGTATGCGGTGCCGTTGTTTTCATGGACCATGCGGAACTTCTGCGTCAGCCCAAACAGACTTTCCGCGTGGCCGACGAAAAGATATCCGGCCGGATTCAAGCAGTGCCAAAACTTTTCAATCAAACGCTTCTGCTCGGCTTCGTCAAAGTAAATCATCACGTTGCGGCAGAGGATCATGTCGTTGCGGCGAGGCAAGAATTCCGTTTTCAAGTTGTGAAAGTCGAAGGAGACAAGCTCTTTCAACTGCGGCTTGACCTTGTACTTATCACCGGTTTTTTCGAAATAGCGGAGCCGGCAGGTGTAATCCACAGGTTCCATCTGCTGCTCGGTGTAGATACCCTCCTGGCCAACACGCAGGCTGGCATAGCTGATGTCCGAAGCGACGATTTCCACTTTCCAAGGTGGAGGAATGAGCGGCTTCGGCGAGGGCATGTCAAAAGGAAGCGGATTCCGTAGGTAATAGTAAGCAAGGGCATCGCAAATCAGAATGGCGACGGTATAAGGTTCCTGACCGGCGGAGCAACCCGCGCTCCAGACCCGGAGATTGTAATCGCGGCGCTCCTGCTTGCGGCGGAGGATCTCCTCGAGCACAGATTTTTGCAGCAGATCGAGCTGCGGGCGGTTGCGAAAGAAACTGGTTTCGTTGACGGTGAGATTCTCAAGCAGGAGAGCGAGCTCGGCGCGTCCTTCCCTGCTGGTCAGCAAACGATAATAAGCGTAGAAAGAGTCCATCTGGCAGGCTTTAAGCCGGCGCTGCAAGCGATCTTTCAGAAAGTGCGAGCGACGCTCATCGAAGAACATGCCACATTCCTGATAGACCAGCGTTTGGAGCAGCTTCAGTTCCGCTTCGGTGAGTTGGATCTGGGCAGTAATCGTTCCCATTTTGTGTTGGTGAGGCGGACCCGCAATTCGGCTTAAATCAAGCGCAAGCCGGACGAAGCATTACCTTGCGGTAGCGACGGGTTCCGCAGCCTCCTCGAGTCGTTTGTATTCCGGGCGATGCAAGAGTTTAGAAATGTCCAACAGAATGATGAGACGCCCCTTCAATTTGCCCACACCAGTGACGTATCCGGATTCGCCTTCGGCGAAGACACTGCCCGGGGCTTCGATGTCGGAGGGTGGGATTTTGAGCACTTCCGAAGCCGCGTTTACGATGAGCCCGATCAACTTGTTGTCCAACTCGACGACGAGAATACGATTTTTCTTATCAGGTTGAATCTCGACCTGGCCGAAACGTTTGCGAAGGTCCATCACCGGAATGATTTTCCCGCGCAGGTTGATGACACCTTCAATCAGGTCGGGTGCGCTGGGAACCGAGGTGATTTCCGGAACGCGCACAATTTCGCGCACGGCAGCAATACGAACGCCGTACGTTTCATTGCCGATGCGAAAGCCGACGACTTGAAGTTCTTTTTCCATCGAGAGGTCTCCGGGCCTCTAGGAACGCGACATTCCCGCGTATTCAGCTTCCTGCTCACGATCCGACTCCGCATGGCGCCGCTTGCCGAAGGAGGCGTCGCCACGACGCTGACGCTGCTGGCTGGCGCGGTCGAGAACGAAGCGGTCCATGCTATCGAGCAAGTTGCGGGAAAGCTTCAGCATCTGCTCGGCAGCTGCGGAAAGCTCAGTAGAACTGGAAGCGGACTGCTGCACCAGTTCGCGCATCTTGTCCATGGCGCGGACAACGGCCTGCGCACCGGAAGCTTGTTCCTCGACGGCGGAATTAATTTCCTGGGTAATTTCAGTAAGACGGCTGGTGGCTTTGGCGATTTGCGAAGAGCCAACGGATTGCTCGTTGGTGGCGGCGCCAATTTCCTGGGAGAACTTGTACACTTCCGTGACGACGTTGGAAATCTTGTGGAGAGCCGAGCCGAGATCGTTGCCGAGGGTCAGACCTTCCTCGACGATGCGCG
>Ga0179592_10000835_pt1 | contig 12448 bp, 9 predicted proteins | sample CZODoug2_1_08_16_FD_148623 | JGI IMG/M metagenome (GOLD analysis project Ga0179592, IMG submission 148623) | Vadose zone soil fungal communities from Angelo Coast Range Reserve, California, USA - CZODoug2_1_08_16fungal (Illumina Assembly) | ecosystem: Environmental > Terrestrial > Soil > Vadose...
TTGCCAAGCACGGCGTAAAAGCCCACGTGGAGTTTTCCTGGGGAGCCACGGAAGTGAAAGTTCCGCAGCTCGCGGATGCCATCGTCGAGGTAACCGAGACGGGCTCATCTCTGCGCGCCAACCGTCTGCGCATCGTGGACACGGTGCTCGAGTCCGCAACCGTCTTCATCATGAATCGCGGCAGCGCGGCCGATTCCTGGAAGCGCGAGAAGGCGGAAAACTTGATCTTGATGCTTCAAGGCGCGATCGCGGCGGCCAGCAAAGTCGGCCTGCTTCTCAACGTGCATCGCGACGACTTACAGGGTGTGCTGGGCGTTCTTCCGGCGCTCAAGAACCCCACCATTTCGGCTCTCAGCGACCCAGAGTGGGTGGCCATCAATACCATCGTAGAAGAAGCTGTTGTGCGGCAGATCCTGCCCAAGCTCAAAGCCGCCAAAGCCCAAGGCATCGTCGAATATCCCTTGAACAAAATCGTGCTCTGATGCGCATCCTTAAACTCACTCGGCGAACGGAAAAGTGGCTGCTCGCGCGCCGCGCCCAGCGCGACGACGAAGCCCAATCCGTTGCTGCTGAAATCGTCGCGGATGTGCGAAGGCGCGGCGATTCCGCTCTCTTCGCCTGGAGCAAGAAGCTGGATGACTTGGACCTCTCGCGCGGCGGAGCGTGGATTTCAGGAAAGGAAATCCGCTCTGCTGAGGCACAGGTGAGCCCTGATTTCTTGAAGGCCATCCGGAGAGCCGCGAAAAACGTCCGCCGGATCGCCGAACAGCAGCTTCCCCGCCGCTGGACCATCGAAACTGAAACTGGCGTTAGAATTAGCCAGCGCGTTTCTCCCATTGAATCCATCGGCTGCTACATCCCCGGCGGCCGTTTTTCACTCGTATCCACGCTGGTCATGACGGCAGTCCCCGCGAAGGTGGCCGGAGTTCCGCATATCATTGCCGTCTGTCCGAAGCCAAATCCCGAGCTGCTAGCGGCAGCAAATCTCCTCGGTATCGAAAAGATCGCCCGCATCGGCGGCGCTCAAGCGATCGCCGCCCTGGCGTATGGCACAAACTCGGTTCCGCGGGTGGAAAAAATCTTTGGACCCGGCAACAAATATGTCACCGCCGCCAAACAACTGGTCAGCGGCGATTGCGCTATCGATCTGCCGGCTGGTCCTACTGAAGCGATCGTCCTGGCCGCCGAAGGCAACGCGCGCTGGATCGCCGCCGACCTACTTGCCCAGGCCGAGCACGCAAAAGACGCTGCAAGCTTTTTCGTCACCACCTCACGGTCTCTCGCTCAAGAGGTTCAGCGTGAGATTAAATGGCAACTCGCCGAACTTCCTCCCGGCATGGCCGGCGTCTCCACGGAAGCGGCCGGCGCAATTCTCGTGGCAGATTCGCTAGAGCAGGCTTGTGAATTTACCAACCGCTTCGCGCCGGAGCATCTCAGCCTCCCCGAGAACGGCGAGCGGCTCCTGCTAAGAATCCGATCGGCAGGCACCGTATTCCTCGGCCCGTGGGGCGCGCAGGCGCTTGGCGACTACGTCACCGGCAGCAATCACGTCCTCCCGACTGGAGGCTGGGCGCGCAAACGCGGCGGGCTTTCGGCGGCGGACTTTGTGAAATGCATCAGCGTGCAAACCGTTCGGCGCGACGGATTCTATCGCCTCGCCGATACGGTCGAAACTCTGGCAGAATCCGAGGGCTTAACGGCGCACCGCAACGCCGTGAGGGTTCGCCGATGAAGGTTCACTTGCCGGTACGAGGGGCGATTCTGAATCGCCGCACTTACGAAGCGCCCGCGGAAGGCCGTGCGGACAAGGTACGGCTGGACTTCAATGAAAACACGACCGGCTGCTCCCCAGCCGTGCGGCGTGCGCTGGCAAAGCTCACCTCCAAGCAGCTAGCGATGTACCCCGAGTATCAAGCGCCAACGGCACGACTGGCTCGCTACTTCGACGTTCACCTGGAAGAACTTTTGCTCGCCAACGGCGGAGACGACGCCCTGCGAGTTTTCTTAGACACATTCGTCGAGGCCGGAAGCAGCGTCCTGATTTGCGAACCGACGTTTCCGATGTATCGCTATTACGCGGAAATATACGGAGCCCGAATTTCCGCACTGCGCTACGGCAGCGAAATGGAATTCCCACTGGAAGGAATTCTTGCGGCCCTGCGAAAGAAGCCGCGTGTTCTCTTTCTCGCGAACCCCAATAATCCCACAGGAACTCTCTTTGGTTTCAAGGAGCTGGAGAAAATCCTCCATGCCGCCACGCATACCGCCGTTGTGATGGACGAAGCTTACGCGGAGTTTTCAGGCTTCACCGCAGTGCCGTGGATTCGCAAGTTTCCCCAACTGTTTGTCGCCAGAACCTTTTCCAAGGTGGCCGGACTGGCGTCGCTGCGGCTTGGCGCGGTTATCGCCTGCAAGGAATCGCTTACCCTTGTGCGCCGCGCTATGCCACCCTTTCCCGTGAATCTTGCAGCGCTGGTGGCTGCCGAGGCTGCCGTGAAAGACCGTGCAACAATGCGAGCGTACGTTAGCGAAGTGAAGCGCCTGCGTCCTTGGCTTGCCATCGAATTGCAGAAGCTCGGCGTGCGCTCCTTCCCCAGCGCCGGAAACTTTCTACTGGCTGATTTCGGACCCGGCGGGCCCGCGCTCTTTCGAAAGCTTGAGCGGCAAGGAATTCTCGTGCGCGAACGCACCAAGGATATGGGCCCGGGATTCGCCCGCATTTCCATTGGAACGTCAACCGAAATGAAGAAGCTCCTGAATACCATTCGAAAGGAATGGAAGGCGCCAGCCTGAATTTGGCGCCGGGCAGAATGCTGCGTACCGCAACCATTCATCGCAAGACCAACGAGACGGACATCCGCCTGAAGCTCAATCTGGATGGCCGCGGAAACGCCCGCATCGCCACAGGAATCCGCTTCTTCGACCATATGCTCGAATTGTTGGCGCGACATGGCGCATTTGACCTGACCGTGGATGCGCGCGGCGATCTCGACGTAGATCAGCATCACACGGTCGAAGATGTCGGCATTACACTCGGAGAAGCAGTGCAGAAAGCTCTTGGCTCGAAGCGCGGCATTCTGCGCGCTGGATATTTTTTGATGCCGATGGACGAAACGCTCGCCGCTGCCGCGATTGATCTGGGCGGACGGCCCTACTGCGTTGTAAATGCAAAAACTGCCGCAAATCGCGTGGGCGATTTCCAGGTTGAGCTGATGGAGGATTTTTTCCAGGGCTTCGCGCAATCGGCAAGGGCCAATGTCCACCTCCGCGCCCTCTATGGCCGTTCCTCGCATCATCAAGTAGAGGCCATCTTCAAGGCGTTTGCACGCGCGCTGCGTTTCGCCGTGTCTCGCGACAAGCGCCTTCGCCAGGTTTTGCCCAGCACCAAGGGGCTGCTATGAAAATAACCATCCTCGACTATGGTGCCGGCAATGTGCCCTCTGTCGAACACACTCTCCAGCGCCTCGGTGTGGAATCGCACCGCACGTCCTCACCCGAATGCATTTGCAAAGCGGAAGCCCTGCTCCTTCCCGGTGTTGGTCATTACGCCGCGCTGGTCCGCGCCCTCGACGAAAAACATCTCCGTTCGCCTCTGCTTGACGCCGTCCACCGCGGCGTGCCGTTTCTGGGCATCTGTCTCGGGCTGCAAGTGTTGTTCAAATCGAGCGACGAGGCATCGCAACTCCAAGGATTGAATCTCCTTCCAGGAACCGTTAGCGCTTTACCGCCAGGTGTGAAACTGCCGCACATGGGTTGGAACCAGGTTGAAAAGAAGCGCGAGTCTTCCCTGCTCACAGGCATAGGCCCTAGAGCGTATTTTTATTTTGCGCACTCCTACGCCGCGCTCCATTCGAATGACGCAGCGGCCACCTGCTCCCACGGCGCGGAATTTGCTGCCGTCATCGAACGACGCAATATCTTTGCCGTGCAATTTCATCCGGAGAAAAGCGGCGATTCTGGCGCTCGCGTTCTCCAGAATTTCCTGAGGCTCGTGGCATGAGCCTCGCGCACCGCATTATTCCGTGCCTCGATACCGACGGTGAACGCGTCGTGAAAGGCGTGAACTTTGTGAGTATGCGCGATGCCGGCGACCCCGTCGTGCTCGCCGCCCGCTACAATGCCGAAGGCGCCGACGAATTGGTCGTGTTGGATATCGCCGCCTCCCGTGACCGCCGGCCTACTTTCCTTGAAACAATCCGCCGCGTCGCCGCGGAATTGGCGATTCCTCTCACCGCCGGCGGCGGTATTAGAACGCTTGAAGATGGCCGCGCCGTGGTGCGCGCCGGGGCGGACAAAGTAACCGTGAACACGGCAGCAGTCGAGCGGCCCGGGTTGATTTCTGAATTGTCGCGCGAGTTCGGCGCACAAGCCGTCGTCCTGGCTATCGATGCGAAGCGCGTTGGCGATCACTGGGACGTCATGGTGCGCGGCGGACGCGAATCCACATCGCGCGACGCCGTCGAGTGGGCCCGGGTGGGAGTCGCGGCAGGCGCCGGTGAAATTCTGCTCACCTCGGTGGATCGTGATGGCACGCAGAGTGGTTTCGACGTGATTCTGACGGTGGCAGTCTCTGCCGCCGTAACCGTTCCCGTGATCGCGTCTGGCGGAGCCAAGTCGCCAGAACATTTTGTCGAAATCTTCCGGGACGGCGCGGCGGACGCGGCTTTGGCAGCCTCGATCTTTCACGATAGAGTGCAATCGATTCGAACGCTGAAGGACTTTCTCGCCTCAAGCGGGGTCGAGGTTCGCCTGCCGTGCTGATTCCCTGCATCGACTTACAAGGGGGACAAGCCGTCCAGCTGGTGCACGGACGAAAGCGCGAACTTGCCGTCGCGGATGTCTTTGGCGTGTTAGAGAAATTCAGGAATTATCCCTGGCTGCACGTGATCGATTTGGACGCCGCCATGGGCAAGGACGCAAATGACGATCTCGTTCGAAACCTTTGCGCGAAAGCAAGAAATGATTTTGGAATGAAGGTGCGCGTCGGCGGCGGGATTCGAACCATCACCCGCGCTCAAGAAGTCGCCGACTGGGGCGCGGACCAGATCATTGTCGGAAGCACAGCGTTCCAAGGTGGAAAAGTGAATATGCGTTTTCTGCAGGAGCTTACGGAAAATGTCTCTTGCGAGAAAATTGTCATCGCACTCGACACGGCCCGCGGGAAGATCACCATTCACGGCTGGCGGAAGAAGCTGAGGTTGCGGGCCGAAAGTGTAGTGACGCAGCTCGAACCCTACTGTGCCGGGTTTCTCTGTACCGACGTGGATCGCGAAGGCACAATGACGGGTGCGAACCTCGAATGGTTTCGAAGACTCCGCGGCGCGACGTCGCATCCAATTATTGCCGCCGGCGGCATCAAAACGCGGCGCGAAATATCCGCATTGGAAAAGATGGGGATGGACGCTGCCGTCGGCATGGCCATGTACAAGAACCGGCTGCGTTAAGGAAAGGAAGCCCGGTGCGTCCTGGGAAGATCAACAAATCCTGGCTCATCAACGCAGATACGCGTCGGTGATGTACTGCTGCACCATACGCTGCGTGTTGAAGAACGATCCGTTGATGGCGATAGCGTGCTGCATAACTTCCAGAAATCTTCCGCGGTCGTTGTAGTACAGCGGAAGAATCACGCTTTCCAGCTTGTTGTAAAGCGATTCGGCTTCGGCGGCATTGTCGGCCGGAGTATTGCCTGCAGCGGTCCGCCGCGACTCGCCGATGCACCAGCCCGTGACGCCTTCGATGTGGCCTTCCACCCACCAGCCGTCAAGAATGCTCAGGCTTGGCACGCCATTCAGCGCCGCCTTCATCCCGCTGGTGCCGGAAGCCTCAAGTGGAAACTGCGGCGTGTTAAGCCACACGTCCACGCCTGACGTTATCTTTCCGCCGAGCTCGAGATTGTAATCGTCGAGGAAGACTACCGGAACCGTTTTGCGAAGCGCTTTTTTCGCATGGAAAATCCGGCGAATAATGTCCTTCCCACCCGCGTCATTCGGATGCGCCTTACCGGCATAAATGATCTGGAACTGGCCGGCGTTCTTGGCAATCTGCCGGAGCCGGTCAAGATCGGCGAGGATCAGGTCAGCGCGTTTGTATCCTGTTGCACGTCGCGCGAAACCAATCGTGAAAGCTTCCGGATCAAACTTTAGGCCGGTCTTCTCACGAACCGTCTCGAGCAAATTGTGCTTGGCGATCAGATGCGCCGCCCACACTTCCTCCGCGGGCAAGCCCAGCGCGCTCCGCAAACTGTAATTGTCTTCGCGCCACGAGGGAATGTAGCGGTCAAACAGTTGCTGAAATGGAGCCGAGGTCCACGTGCCGGCGTGCACGCCGTTGGTGATGGCCTCGATCGGCACTTCGGGAAACATCTGCCGCGAAGTTTCGCCGTGCTGCTTGGCGACACCATTGACGTAGGTGCTCAGCCCGAGCGCCAGTTGCGTCATATTGAGCGATGCCCCGCGGCGCGCCGCTTCCTGTAAGTCCAGGAAGTTCTGTTCCGCTTGCAAAACGCGTTTCATCAAATCCGCGGAAGAAGCATCTTTCAGATCGAGAAACCCGGTCTGGCCGGGAAACACGCGCGTGAAGTATTCCATCGGAAAACGGTCGTGCCCCGCGGGCACCGGCGTATGGGTGGTAAAGACGCACTTGCTCCGGACCTTTTCTATGTCCTCGCTGCGGATGGATTTGCGTCCGGCCTTCGTAGCTTCTTCATCGAGCAATTGCAGGGTGAGCAGCGCCGCGTGGCCCTCGTTCATGTGGTAGCGCGTGAGGTCGTTGTAGCCAAGCGCATGGAGAATGCGCACGCCTCCAATCCCCAAGATGACTTCCTGGCACAAACGGTAGTAAGAATCGCCGCCATACAAACTGCCGGTCAGATTGCGGTCGGCTTCAGTGTTGGATGGAAGGTCGGCATCAAGAAAATAGATGGGCACTTCAAAACCGCGTACACCTTTTGTGGAATAGCGCCAGCACCGAAGCTCAACGCGGCGGTTTTCAATAGAGATGCTGGCTCGGGCGGGCTCCTCGGTCAAGAAGTCTTCCACGCGCCACTCGACCGGTTCTTCGGTTTGCGAGCCGTCTTCGGCGAGGCGCTGCGTGAAGTACCCTTTGCGGTAAAGCAAGGAGACGGCCACCATCGGCAGGCGCAAGTCCGCAGCGGCGCGAATCGTGTCGCCCGCAAGAACGCCCAGCCCGCCGCTGTAGCTCGGCATGGCGTTCTCCAAAGCAATCTCCATCGAAAAGTAGGCGATGAACCGCCTTATGGAATTCTGCTGACTTGCCATTTCACTCGCTTTTCAGTTCGGTGCGGGCATCCGCTACCGTGCGGAAAATCACGCATGTATAAACCTTAGATTGTCAGGGATTCGCGACGCGCAAGCAAGCGCCGCGGAAACGTCATGTGTCCATGTGTCCCTTTTCTGTTTTGCGCCACCACGCCTACAAGCAAAAGAGGGGCGCAGCAGCGCCCCTCTTTTGCTGAATCGCTTTGTGTGACGCGCAGCCGCTTCGTTAGAACTGGAAGCGTACCGACAGTTGCGCTTCACGCGGATCGCCAACCCCCTGCCGGATGAATCCGTCGAAATCAAACAATGGCGTACCACTGCCGCTGATTGTGTTTATGTTGTTTTTGTTATTAAACAGGTTGAAGACCTCCACTTTGGGGATGATCTGGAACCGCTCTCCAAGGTGAAATGGTCTTGCCGCCCCAAAGTTAAACGCAAAGTAGCCGTTGTCCTTGCGAAGAAAGTTTCTTCCGCAGTCGACGTTCGTTCCACCTGGGCCGAGGCCAATTTGCACGCGATGCGCGGCCTCTGTGTTGCTACAGAGCGGCCCGGTGCCGGTGGCATTGGGATTGGCGCTGTAGGGTTGGGCCGTGTGCGCTTGCATTCGCACGTCAAGTCCCACCTTCCAAGGCAATTCGGCGTGAGTGACCAGGTTGAATTTGTGCCTTTCATCGCGGTCGGAATAGGAATACTCCTTTGCGAGATTGTAAAAGTCATAGTAGTGAAAGCTGAAAGGATCTCTTTCATTAGAATCATCGTCCAAATCTTCCGACCAGACATAATTCGCATCTAGTTGGAATCGATTGCTAAAGCTCTTGCGAACTCCAATCGTCGCGCCGCGATAGAGTGACTTTGCAGAGCTAGCCGTGTCGGTAATCGCTCCAAGATTCGGAAATGGGGCCGGGCCTGTGTACGACGGTCCGCTACCGAGATTGACGTCGGCGGTAGGGACCAGATTCGCTGAAGAACAGCAAACGTTGGGATTCGTGAATCGAGTCAGATGAACTCCCTTGGAGATTGTCACGTCGAGGTAGCCAGCCCAGCCGGACGCGATCTCCCGCTCGTAGCCGACGTTGGCGGTGTAAATTCGCGGGTTCGCATAGTTCTTGTCAAATACTTGCACCGCCGCTCCTGCCGGGGGCGGTGATCCTTTCGCCGGAGGATTGTTGATAGGGCCAGCGTTTTGGCCGAATACGGGGGGCGCGCCAAACGCGGATCCTGCCGCGAACGACTGCTGTTGCACACCGTTCGTCGTGATTGAGCCGACTTGCGTCAACATATTCTGACGCGCATTGAAAATCCCCCAACTCGCTCGCAGCGCGGACTTGCCATTGCCGCGAAGGTCCCAGGCGAAGCCGATTCGCGGCTGAAACATCTTGTTCTGGTTGTGCAGTGTTCCATCGGTGGGAAAATTTGGGTTGCTCAAGTTCGAGCCATACGCCGTCTGGGAAGGAGGAATAACGGGACTAGGAAAGTGTTGTGCTTCCCAGCGCAAGCCATAGTTTACGGTCAGGTTGCGCGTTACCTTCCACGTATCCTGAGCAAACAGGGCGAATTCCTCATTGTTAATCGACGAAAATCCGGATTGATCGAACGTCTCGCCCTGCGTCGCGGGTCCGTGTTGGAGAAAGAGGAATAGCGGTCCCCCCGTAAACGTGGACCCGCCCCCGCATGTGGCTGGCGGCACCACAAAAGTTCCGTTGGAACACTCGTGCACGGTGGGCCCATTCGTGACGTAGTGCATAAAACCCACTGCATTATCGAAGAAATACAGTCCTTTGAAGAAACCGCGGAAAATCTGAGTGTTATTGCTGTGGAGCCACTCGCCACCGAGTTTAATGGTGTGCTTTCCGTGGATAACGGTGAAATTGTCTCTTGCATCGGTGCGCCAAAAGATTTCGTCTATGGTGGGCTCGAGAAAGAAAGGCTGACCGAACCGGAATGCGAAAGCCGTTGGGCTGTTCGCCGAGCCGATATTTGTGTCTGGCACGGCAGAAGGATCGCTCGCGTTGCGCGGCCGATTTTCTCGCGCGTAAGTAAAATGCGCTTCGTTGAGTTTGCTGCTCGAAATGGTGCTAAACCAGTTTGTATTGACTGCTTGGATTTTTGACGGTCCCTCGATGCCATTCGCGGTCGTCCCGTAGGCTGGCACATCAAACGTTTGGTTCGAATTTTTCGAGTAGTCGAAATTGTAGGACCCAAATATCTGGTTCTTGGCATTGAGGTTGTAGTCCATCCTGCCAAACACCGCACCGTTGCGTATCGCATGATCTATCGGTGCCCCATCCTTCTCACTGAAAGTGCTTTGCATGAAGTTCAGAAGCGCCACTCGCTGGCAGTCCGGATTAGCTAGAATCTTCGCGTCAGTTGCGGGAGTACCGTCAAACACAATGCTTGACCCACAGGGAGTGCCAATTGCCGCGCTCAGATTCTGGCGCGTGAGATTCTCGCGGATGCCCTCGGCTGCCCCAAAGAAAAAGAGCCGATCTTTGTAAATGGGGCCACCCAAGCTCCCGCCAAACTGATTGCGGCGAAAATCCTGCAGCGGCTTCCCATCGGAGGTGTTAGCGGATAGAGCCTCTGTGCGGAAGTACTCGAAAGCGCTGCCGTGGATGTCGTTGGTTCCAGACTTGGTGATGACGTTGACCACTCCTCCAGCCGTGCGTCCGAATTCAGCATTGGCGCCGCTTGCCACCACCTGGAACTCTTTCACCGCATCCAGCGTGATGTCGATTGCTGCGCGCTGACCGCCCTCCTGCTCCCCGAAAAATCCGTTGTTGTAATCACCACCGTCCAGGCTGACATTATTAAAGATTCCGCGTTGCCCGTTGAAGTTGATCTCGTCGCCGTCGGGGCCCTGGGTAATTGAGACGCCGGGCGTCAGAGTAAGCAGGTCTTCAAACTTGCGACCGAGTACAGGCGTGGAGCTCACCGTAAGTTCATTCAGCGTCGAAGAGGACTCCGTTTTCGTAACTTCCACAATCGGCACATCGCTGACGACAATCTGCTGCGCGACCGAAGATACCTTCATGGTCACAGGCAACGTGATGGTCTGGCCTACGGTGAGGTTCACATTTTCCTGAACGATCGTGGCGAAACCGGGCTTGCTGATGGTGAGGGTGTAACGTCCGGGCGCCAGGCTCAAGAAGGCAAAGTGGCCGTCCGCGTTGGTGGTGTCCGTCTGCACGAAATTGGTCGCCAGGTTTTTTGCTTCTACAGTCGCACCCGCAACGCTCCCGCCTTTTTCATCGGCCACGTCTCCCTGCACGGTCCCCGCGGTGATCTGCGATTGGCCCCACACGGACGCAGCAAATCCCAGCGCGAGTGCCAAACCAAAAAGCGCACACAACACTTTTCTCATTTTATCTCCCCCAGACATCACAACCCCATTCACGCGAGCCCTGGAATTCCTCAGAAGGTTGAGGCGGCCCGCAAGAAACAATGAATGCTGCGTGAAAGTTTATGCCGAGACTGTCCAAAAGCACAAGGGTAGGACCTGTGGAAACTTCCAATACTTCGAATCAAGTTTTGAATGCAATCCATCGATCTGCGGAAATACACCAAGGGGTGCCAAGCGATGGAGCCCGCGGCGTCCGCTGTGATCGCGGCCGCCGAAGCGCCCTCAGAGGAAGTTGGCTATTCCAAAATAGGGATGGACTCCTTCCCCGCCACCAAGCGCCACCGCCATACGGAAGATCACATCTTTGCCCAGGTAGATAGCTATGCCCCCTCCAAAACTCTGATGCATGCCTGAAAAATCCAGATCGCTCTTGCGCAGGGCGACTTTGCCCGCGTCGTAAGCCAGCACCAGGCCCAGGTGGCTACAGACCGTGCGGATTATTCCGTCTTTGCAGGGTGCGCACTCTTCGCACAGTTTGCGGTCGTATTCCGCTCGAACAGTCATAAGGTCGGGACCACGGAAGCGGTAGTCCCTGAAAGCGGGCAAGGATTGCTGACTATCGATATCCGAACCGCCGATGGTTTCCTGGAGATAAAATGGGACGGCGTTTCCCGCGCTGGCATCGGACACGGAGTATCTCCAGAGAACTGAGAAATAATTCTGCCGAATCACTCCGCCGTGTTTCCTCTTCTCCGGATAGAAACGGTGCTCGGCCTTGGCCTGCAAGCGTCGGAAGGAGTAATGGCCAGTGCTAGTATCCTGATAAAAGTTATAGAAAACTTTGTAATCGAGTTCAAAACGCTTGAGAAAGGGTGTGTGCGGATTTAGAAAAATCTGTTCGTGGACCAGCGGCGGCTGGGAAGACAGCCCGGGCGCGGTTTGCTCCGTGTATTGCTGCTCAATGGATACGACGTTGGCGCCCGTCACGCCTCCAATGTTGGGCCAAAGGCCTTCGACCCTGCCACCCGCGGATAGCCAGGCAACTCCCGGGAACGGGGTCGTGATTTCAATCCCCGCAGAAGTATCGCGCTGGCTGAACTTCACGGAACTGTGGACGTTAGTGTTGGGACCCAGGCCGTAAAACGGCATCGTCGGCATGGAGCGGTTGCGAGTGTACATGTCGATTTTCAGCGACTCACCGGACTTGTTCCAGTCTTTGTCGATGGAGCGCAGGCTGGTGAATTTCAATTCCGTGAACCAGAATTGGCGGATGGTGTACACCGCGGTAGCCTGCAACTGGTTCTGCGCGCCGCCTCTTTCATTCAGATCCTTTGTGTAGCGGCCACCCCCTCCCACTCCGCTGCCCGGAACGACGCTCTGCGCGACGAAATGAAAAGGTCGTGACCGGAATGTCGACGTGGCACAACTGAAGAACTTCTTGCGAAAGTCATGGGAGAGCTCACAGTTGTTTTTCCATTGATCCCAATCGGACGTTCCGATCACGGGCGTGCTAGCGGCCGGGACACTGGGGGGCGGCACCGGGCGCCCTTCCTGCGCCCATGCCGGATTCATCTGGAAAAACATCCACGCTCCGAGTGCGATTCCACGAACACCTTGCGATCTCAGGAAGCAATTATTGAAGTGCATGAGACTTGATCCTCCACTCCGCTGTCTGCGCCGGACACTCACGAATGCATCTTGGCGTAAATGCTTTGCAGATACGCCGCTGCCTGTTCTTCGGTCGTGACTGTCGCCGGATCCCTGCCGGATCGCTGAGCCGGAGGAAGCGTCTGCTCCATCATGGCCGCTTGCTGGACCTGGGCTTTGAGAT
>Ga0179592_10000836_pt1 | contig 12434 bp, 13 predicted proteins | sample CZODoug2_1_08_16_FD_148623 | JGI IMG/M metagenome (GOLD analysis project Ga0179592, IMG submission 148623) | Vadose zone soil fungal communities from Angelo Coast Range Reserve, California, USA - CZODoug2_1_08_16fungal (Illumina Assembly) | ecosystem: Environmental > Terrestrial > Soil > Vadose...
GCGGTCGGCCAGCAGCAGATAGATCAGCACGCCGTTGTTGTGGGCGGTGTCCCAGATCCGCAATTGCGAAAAAATATCCAGCGCGCGCTCCCGCGCCGGCTGATCCCGAAACAGCGGCGCGCCATCCAGCGCGCCTTCCACGACGAAGCGGACCTGGCCGGAATGCGTGGCCTCGCTCGCCTTGATCGCCTGCTCGATCGCAGCCAGCACGTCACGCGGAAAAATCCGCCGAACCCGCCAGCGATGCTCAAGAAGATGCCTGCCGATGCGCCCGATGCCCATGCTACCAGCTCCTACCAGCTTCCAGACGCGCCGCCGCCGCCGAAGCTGCCGCCCCCGCCGCCGCTATCGCTCGAACCGCTGCTCGAACTGCCCCCCGAATACGACCCACCACCGCCATAGCCGCCGGACCAGCCTCTTCCACCTCCGTGACCCGAAGAAGTGGGCGTCTCCGCGACCATGGTGACGACGAAAGCAATGAACGCAGCGATGATCGACGCCGCCAGCGATCCGACAACCAGCCATGCCAGCAGCCCGACAACGCCGCCGGTGGCAATCGCGCCGATCAGCCTGCCCAGCGTGGCTCGCAGGATGGAGCCGACGACAAAGACCGCGAACAGCATGAAAGGATTGAGCGGATCGATATGGCTGAACCAATCGGAACTTGGCTGCTGTCGCGGCTCAGGCGTCGGCAATTTTTCGCCGTCGATCACCCGGATGATCCGGTCGACGCCTGAGGAAATCCCGCCGGTGAAATCCCCGCTCCTGAATCTCGGCGTGATGATTTCATCGATAATGCGTTTTGAGGTGACGTCGGTCAGCGCGCCCTCAAGGCCGTAGCCGACCTCGATGCGAAGCTTGCGGTCGTCCTTGGCAACGACAACAAGCGCGCCATCGTCGATCTTCTTGCGGCCGATCTTCCAGGCTTCCGCGGCCCGCAGCGAATATTGCTCGATGGTCTCCGGCGCGGTGGTCGGAACGATCAGCACCGCTATTTGGCTGCCTTTCCTCGCTTCGAAATCCTTGAGGGTTTGCTGAAGCGAGGCGACGTCGCCGCTGGATAGCGTCCCGGTCTGATCGACCACCCGCCCCACGAGAGGCGGTACCGCGACGTCGGCTGCGGCCGCAAAAGCCCAGCACACTAGCAGCGCAAGAAGGGAGGCTCTTGCAGCGTTCATCGCGGCCAATCCAGTGCTCCGATTCCGAAGTTCGCAAACATTCGCGGCGTCCTCTGAGGCGAACTTCGAAATCGGAGCACGGGTTGTCGAATTACTTCGCGGGCGCCGCCGGCGCCGGATTGAAATCCACCTTCGGCGCGGTCGAGATTTCCTTTTCGTTCTCGACCGAGAAATTCGGCTTCTCTTTGTATCCGAACGCCATCGCCGTCAGGTTGGTCGGAAACGAGCGAATCGTGACGTTGTAGTCCTGCACCGTCTTGATATAGCGGTTGCGCGCCACCGTGATGCGGTTTTCCGTGCCCTCCAGTTGCGCCATCAGGTCGTGAAACAACGCGTCGGATTTGAGCTGCGGATAGTTTTCCGTCACCACCAGCAATCGCGACAGCGCGCTTGAGAGTTCGCCCTGCGCCGCCTGGAATTTCTGGAACGCCGCGGGATCGTTGAGAACCTCCGGCGTGGCCTGAATGCTGCCGACCTTGGCGCGGGCGTTGGTCACTCCCAGCAGCACATCCTTTTCCTGCTGCGCAAAACCCTTCACCGAATTGACGAGGTTGGGCACCAGATCGGCGCGGCGCTGGTACTGGTTGACGACCTCGGACCAGTTCGACTTGACCTGCTCGTCATTGGTCTGGATCGTGTTGTAGCCGCAATTGGTGAGACTCAACGTCGCCAGCGCCGCCAGCACGGTCCATAATCTGCGCATCGAATTCTCTCCCTTACATTGTTCCGCAAGGTATCAGAACGATCCCGCATAGGGGTAGTTCCTCGTCATTCCCCGATGCGCCAATTGGCGCATCTGAGGGCGAAGCATCGAACCCCAGATGTGCAATTGCACATCGGGGAATCTCGAGATTCCGGGTTCGCGCTGGCGCGCGCGCCGTCTTCCGGTCGGTCGTCGATGAACTGCCCCTTCCCGGTGAGAAGTCTCTGGTCCTCAAGCCGCCGGACGGGCTGGCCCGCACCGAAACGCATATTGCCGGGAAGAATATTCATCAGTTTGTCCTTCGAGTCTTTTGCGAGTCTTTTGTTCGATTGGGCGGGTTTTAGCGGATAGGCAAGTTGAGGGCCAACCCCCCGGTGGCGCATTCAGTAAACCGTTGGCCGGGGCGGGCCTCTTGCTCCGTCATTCCGGGATGCGCCGTCAGGCGCAGACCCGGAATCTCGAGATTCCGGGTTCGCGCTGGCGTGCGCCCCGGAATGACGGATCACCCGATATCCCGCAGCACCGCTTCGACGGCCTTGCGCTCATCCGCCGTGAGCGCGGCCTGGGGGGCGATGGGATCGCCGACCTCGTAGCCCTGGATCGCAAGCCCAGCCTTGATGCACGCCGCCAGATTGTAACGCGCGAACGCTTCGTTGATGCGCCACAACCGCCGCTGTAGCGCCAGCGCATCGTCCCAGCACGCGGCCGTGCAGAGATTGTAGAGTTCGACGCTCTGGCGCGGAATGAGGCAGGCCGGTCCCGCCATCCATCCGACGCCGCCGATCAGCATCACCGCGGCCGGGATATGCGCCGACGCCGAGAACACGCGGATGGAGTCGCCGCAGCGGTTCATGATCGACAACAGCCGCCCGGTATTGGTCGAGGCGTCCTTGATGTAACCAATGCGCGGATGCGCGGATAGTCGCGCGATCACGTCGAGCGACAGATCGGAACGCTGAAACTGCGGATTGGTGTAGATCACCACGGGAATATCGACCGCATCCGCGATGGCGCGAAAATAGGATTCGACCTGCGCATCGCCGAGCGGGAAGTAGGCTTCCAGAATGGCCAGGATGCCGTCGGCACCGAGCTGCTGATAGGCTTTCGCCTGCGCGACCGCATCCGATGTCGAAGTCGAGGCGACGCCGGCCACCACGGGCACCCGGCCGTTGGCCGCTTCAATGGTGGTTTGCACCACCGCCATGCGTTGCGCGTGGTTCAGATAGGCGAACTCGCCGGTCGAGCCGAGCGGTGTCAGCCCGTGCACGCCGGACTTGATGAGATCGTCGCACAGACGGCCGAGCACGCCGGTGCGGATTTGCCCCTGGGCGTCGACAGGCGAGACCAGATAGGGAAAGACGCCGTGAAAGTCAGGCATGGTGGGGATCGTGCCTTGATCGGCGCTTCAATTAGCGGTGGCGCGCCACTCAGAACAAAATTGCGAACTCTTATGTAGTTGAAATTGCCATATAGCCCAGGCGCCCCTCCCCAAGCAACCAAGTTTGCGGCGCGGGCACTGCTCGCTCATATACGACGCATGAAACCAACGAGGCTTGATCGTCACGCACATCGTGGAGTGCGGAAACCTGAGCTTCGGGCCGCCTGTGTCGCCTCCCAAATCCGGGCGGGCGTTGCGGGCATGTCGAGATGCCGCACGCCCAAGGGCATTAGCGCGTTCATCACGGCGTTCATGATGGTGGCAGGCGCAGCGATTGCGCCGGCCTGACCGCTTCCCTTCACGCCCAGCCGGTTGGCGCGGCTTGGAAACTCAGGTGTCAGGTTGCCCTCGAACGAAGGAACGTCACCCGCACGCGGCAGGGCATAATCCATCAGCGAGCCTGAAAGGATCTGGCCTGTCTCGACATCGAACAGCGCTTGTTCGAGCAGCGCCTGGCCGATCCCTTGCACCACGCCGCCATGCACCTGGCCCAGTGTCAGGCGAGGGTCAAGCAGGCGGCCGTAGTCGTCGAAGATCACGTAGCGGTCGAGCGTCACTTCACCCGTCGCAGGATCGATCTCCACTTCGGCGACATGGCACCCGTTGGGGAACGTGTAGCGGTCGCAGAGATGCGTCGCCTGGTGCGCCAGACCGGGCGCAACATCGCCGGTCACCTGGTATGAGGCACGCGCCACCTCGTCCAGGCTGATCTCCTGTCCGGTCGCGGCCACGCGCAACATGCCTGCTTCGTAGTGAACGGCATCGGCGCCGGTCTGCAGCAAGCGTGCGGCAAGCCGCCGCGCATTCTCGATCAGGCCTTCGGCCGCGAGCAACAGAGCGGTGCCGCCCTGGTGCATGGATCGCGCCCCGCCATGCCCACCTCCACTGCCGAGATCGTCGGTATCGCCCTGCCGAAACCGGAAGCGCTCGATCGGCAAACCAAGCGTATCGGCTGCGATCTGCGCATACGTTGTCTCATGGCCCTGGCCATTGGAATGGGTGCCGACCTTCAGATAGATCCGGCCGTCCTCGCCGTAATGCAGTTCCGCCACTTCGTTGGGCTGGCCGCGCGCGGTCTCGAGAAAGCAAGCATAGCCGAGGCCACGAAGCTTGCCCTGCGCGCGCGAGCCTTGCCGACGCGCGTCGAATCCTGCAGCTGCAGCGACTGCAAGATCGATCGCGTGAACAAAGCTGCCTTGCTCGACCGACAGCCCCATCGCGGTGCGATGAGGAAAACTGCGAAAGATGTTCCTGCGCCGCAGCTCGAGCGCGTCCATCCCGAGTTCGGCCGCGGCGGTGTCGATGCATCGCTCAACCAGATAGTTCGCCTCGGGTTTGCCGGCGCCGCGATAGGCGTCGACCGGCGTCGTGTTGGTGAAGACGCCGCTGGTCTGAAATGCGACCAGCGGGATGTCGTACACGCCACCCATCGCGCTACCCATCGCCATGGTCGGCACGACCGGCGCCACTGTCGAGACATAAGCACCCATATTGGCAAGGATTTTGGCTTCGAGAGCCAGGAATTTGCCATCGCGATCGAGCGCAAGGCGAGCCCGGACGAGGCTGTCGCGGCCATGCGCAGAGGCAATGAAGTCCTCGCTGCGGTCCCCGATCCACTTCACCGGGCGGCCGACGCGGCGCGCCGCCCACAGCACCAGCACCCATTCCGGATAAAGAACGTTCTTCATCCCGAAGCCGCCGCCGACATCGGGAATACTGACGCGAAGTTTTTCGCGCGGGATCCGGAACACCGAGTCTGCGAGCAGATCGCGGATCATGTGCGCGCCGGCGGCTGAGGCGGTCAGGTGCAGACGGCCGTTCGATGCGTCGAATGCGCCCAGCGCACCGCGCGTTTCCAGCGGCGCGGCCACCACGCGATTGTTTATCAGCTCGCATTCCACGACATGGGCGGCACCGTGCATGGCCGCCTCTACAGGGCCGATCTCGCCGCGCTGGAATTCAAACGCGACGTTGTTTTGGGCCTGCGGCCAAATCGACGAATTTCCCGACCGAACTGCTTGTGCCATCGAAATGACCGGCTGCAGCGGTTCGTAGTCGACGACGATCGCCTCGGCTGCATCGCGTGCGGTTTCGGCGCTTTCCGCGACCACGAACGCGATGGGCTCCCCGACATAGCGAACGACTTCGCGAGCCAGCGCGTGGCAGGGCGGAACGATGAGGGGCTTCGCCATCGGGATGTTGGTCACCGCGCAAGGCAAGGGTCCGATATTGTCTGCAGCCAGATCGAATCCGGTGAGAACGGCCGCGACGCCTGGTATCCGAAGCGCCGCATCGACATGGATCGCGACGATGCGCGCGTGCGCATGCGGCGAGCGGACGACGACGCCATGGAGAACGTCTGGCACGGACAGATCGGCGATGTAGCACCCTCGCCCCCGCACGAAGCGCTCGTCTTCAAGGCGGTTGATGCTGCGGCCCAACAACTGCTCGGTCATGCGAAGGTGTATGGAACGCGAGGGCTACAAAGGCAACAGCAGCGATGCGGATGGGGGAGCAGAACGAATTCGGACAGCGACCAGGCGTGGAAATATCCGCCAAATAGGAAGCTCCGTCGCCGCGAACGATTCAAAATACGCATCCAGGAATGTTGAATAGCAGCCCGAGTCCATGCCTATCGACCTGCGTTCATCCTCTTCGTCACCCAACCAGACCAATCCCCAGGGAGCGCGCGGCCAAGGCTGAATGCGATGAACTATGTTGGTGTTGGGCCAAAACCCAAGAACTCGGTGGGAGCACAAGGCTTCCGCGTTGCCCCAACGCATGTGTCCGTGGGTGTTAAGCTGTAGTTGCAAGGCTGTTGGATAGCGCGTTCAAATAGCCAAGTGCCAACCTCTGAGCCTCCGCCTAGCCACCAGGTCCCCCGATGAGGGCCGCCAGCTCGAACACCTTTCGCCTCAGGTCCTCGACCTTTCGAGCTAGCAGCAAATCCTGCCGATCCGCCATCAGGATGGCCCCCCTCCACGTTGCCAACAATGGCTTGTCCGCCGTTGTGGACGTGGACGTGTTCGACAGTTACTTTTTGTTGGCCTTTGCCGCGATGCCGATTCAACGCCTCAAGCAATGTCGCGTGAGTTCGCGAAAGCTTAGGTGCCGAATGCACGGTGGTCCGTCACCGGGTGCACCAAAGGGCAATCGGAATGCATTCAAGCACGGTCGCTATACAGCCGAGGCGATTGGGAACCGGCGGAAATTATCCGCAATGCTCATTGCGATGAAGGCTCTCGCAGGCATGGTTTGCGATTGAATTGCTCCGATGTTCGCTCATGGTGGCAAAGCGGACTTGCCCCACAGAATCCAGCTTCTGGATGCCCCGTGCGCCGTGGCCCCCGCTACACCGACTGAGATGCCCGCGGATCGGCGGCGCAAGTTTGCAATATCGGCGGCAAAGACTATTCACGATCGGTTCAGGCAGCATAATCTTAAATGATCGGGTCTGGAGGACCATTCATGAGTGCAAAGTCATTAGCCCTGCTAAGCGCAACGGCGCTTCTCGCTGTCGCTTCCGCTACAAATGCTCATGCGCAAGGTTGGCGCAACGATGGTGGTTCCGGCTACGGATATCGTCCCCGCTGTCTGTCGAGCTATGGCATCAACGAAAGCTTGGCGAGACGTGGCCTATACCCCCTCGCCAATGTGGGGGGCGATCCATATGGAAGATACATCTATATGCGGGTTGCTCGGGGGAATGAGCAGTTTGTCGTGACCGTTGACGGCTGCACTGGACAAGTCATGCGATAAGCCAGAGGCGGCTATTTCGCATCGCCGAGTGGTCTATTTGGGGACTGATCTGGGGACCACAAGCTCCTAACACAGTTGTATATTAACAAAATCAGATACTTATATAGTTTTGCTGGCGGAGCGAAAGGGATTCGAGCTGCCGGTACGTTCTGCTGCCAAGCGTGTTCACGTCCGTTGACGGTTCAGCGAAAAGTCCGGGGAGCGTGGCTTCATATGCGAGAGGCGCGGTCCCACTCCCGGGCCGAGATCGCGATTGTCGCGATCATCCCCGCTTATCTCGACGACATCAACGGCGCCGTGCAACGCGGCTGAAAAGACCTTCGCTAACCAACCGCGTAATCGAGCGAGAGATAGCGTAGCGGCACGAAAAATATCCGTTAGGGTTTCAAACGAGACACTGACTGGAGACCGCCGAAGCGCAATACGCTAAGTATTTGAAATTATGGCGCGCCACCCAGGATAAAACTGCGAACTCTTATGTGATTGAGGTAGCTATCGCTAGTTCGAACGCTCTTCCGAAGGCATCTTCAGTGTCGCTTTCGACCTCCGTCTTCCAAGAAGAACATGGAGAGGCAGCCACGCGGGCAGGCAAAACCCGGCGACAATATGTATCCAGCTCATCCAGGGTCGCACGGCTTCGGACCCCAGATAATAGAGCCCGAAGGCCGTCATGATCAGGAGCGTATTGAGCGTGATCATCACTGATCCCGACACCAGGTTATTGCCGCTTCGCCAAGAGCGCAGCATGTGCACCGGGATCAGGGCGCCCAATAACAGCAATGTCAGCATGGCGGCGCCGCCGTGGCCCATCAGCAGGTTGGCGGCGGCTTGCTGCCATATCTCGTCGCTGGAGATATTCTTTTGCCAATCCGCGACAAGCCAACTGGCCCCGGTCAAGAACAGAACCGTGACGGCCGCATAGATCGAAAAACGAAATGCAGGTTTAAGCCGCAAGGTGCACTGCGTGATGCCAGTCGGGGGTGATATGAACGTCGCCGTCCGTCGAAATCAGTAGCGCACTCGCGTTGTAGTGCTCAAGCACCTCAGTTGCGTCAGTGCCGGATATCATGACAATTTTCGTCAACGCGTCGGCGACCATGCAGGTGGGTGCGCGCACCGTAGCCGCATCGATGGTGTCGGTTGGCTTGCGGCTGCCGGGATCGACCACTGCCGAAGCCGTTGTCTCCGACGACCGAAACGGATCGAAGCGGCGCGCCGTCGACGCGATGGCTCCATCGGTGATCTCGACGCGACAGATCGGGCGTCCCGGATCGCGCGGATCGCGAATATGGATCATTTGCGGGTCGCGGCCGAATACAGCAAGATCGCCGCCAGCGTTCACTATGCCGGATTGCACGTCGAAGCGGCGCAGGGCCTCGACTGCCCGATCGGCCGCGAAGCCTTTCGCAATTCCTCCGAGATCAATCCTGACATCGGGGCTTCGGAAGCGGACGGTTTCTCCTGGAAACAATTCGATCGCATCAGGCAGTTGCGGCCCGGATGGAATTGGGGGATCGCCGGCGGAGCGAGGCAGAAGTCCCATCGTCTGCAAGGTCGGAGCGACAGCGATATCGAAAATGCCGTTCGAGCGGCGATGCATTTCAACCGCGGCTTCCAGAACTTCAAACGTCCAGGCGTGAACCCTGGTTGGCCGAAGACCAGCTTGGCGGTTGAGGCGGCTTACGTCGCTGTCCGCCGCGTGAAAGCTCATCAGCCGATGGACATTTGCGACGGCCTCGAACGCCGCGTCGACGGCGGCTTCCATCGCGAATGCGGCCTCACCCGTCACCCCGATCTCCACGAAGGTGCCAAGCAGCGGTCGGGCGCGGCGAATGCTATCGGAGCCGGTTGCCATAGATAGCCAGTATCCTTTTCACCCCTTCGGTCAGATGCGTCGATGACAACGTCGCGCCTGCGATATTGCGTATGTCGCTGTTGATCCTGAGCGCGCTGCCGCTGGACTTTCCTACGAACTGCGAAAGCCAGCTCGGGCTGTTCACCTCCCCGCCATAGGATTCCCTGTACTGCAGGATCTCGACTTTCTGCACGACGCCGCTGGTGCTCAGCGCAACCGCATAGTCGATAAACAGGTGCTTGCCGACGACGCGGTCGAAGACAAAAAATCCGATGACCCGACCGCCGGCTTCGGCCTTCCAGACCCGGCCCGCCTGCACTTCTGTAAACTGCGTTGCCGACGGAAACGCCTGCTTCTGTGCTTCGCCGATCGAGAGATATTGGATGGCATAGGCGGGCGGCGCGATCGACGCGACCGCTACCGCCGGTGCTGCATATCGAACCCACTTCGTCATGCTTCCGTCATCTCCCGGATCAATCTGGAAACCGTCGTTTTGTTAAGCCGCCAAGCCTTCTCCTTGGCCGTAGCTAGAAGAAAAATCCGACTCCGCCAAGGAAAGAATCGGAAAGCGCGCCTACGATCGACTTGTCGATCACCCTTTGATAGGTGGCCTTTAGCACGACCTTGGGCGAAGGAAAGACGGCTACGCCGGCGGTATGGTACTGACGTTGACCCGCGCCGGTCGGGGTGTTGTCGTCGGTGCCGGCGAAGCCTGCCGTTTGGAAGTCTTGACGGGTATACCGGTAGAACGGGACGGCCTCCCATTCGCTGTTGATGATGGTTCCCAGCGGTACGTGATACGCAACCTCCCCCGAGTAACCCCACATCTTCTCGCCAACGTTATTTGTCGGGTCGCTATCATTATTTGCGCGCAGGTTTTCGGGATGGCCAAACCTTGCCTGAACATACTCGCCGCGCAATTCGAGACCGGTACCCTGAACCCGGTAGCGGAATTCAGCATCGAACAGTGCGAGGCTCGATCCTCCGAGTATGTTACCGAGGTCGTCGTGCGCTCCACGCGGGGTCGTGTTCGGTGTGTAGTAGGCGCTCACGCTGCCGGCGAATCCCGGCAGGAAGGGCGGCGCGAAATCCAGTTTTCCGGCATAAGCGAGGGTGTTGCTCAGCTGGCGGAAGTCGCCGACAACGGGCCTTGAATTGGCGAGCGCGCTCAGCCCGTCGATGCCTGCGGCGTAGCCGGTCGGGAAGGGCGGAACGGTATTTGCGTCCGTGCGCAATCCGAAGTCGTCGCCGAAGTCCTCGACGCTCGAACTGACCTGAATTTGGTAACTCAGGCCGTCAGCAATCCGGCCATAGACGCTGCTTGACGGGACATGCCAGGTCGAGGGAATCAGACCGTTATAAAGTTGCGGGCGGTTCACGCTGTAAAACTGCGTGGGCTCGTGATGCTGGTTGATGTAGCCAATCGGCACGAGATCGATACCGGGCGAACGCCAGTTGAATTGGTCCATAACCTTGAAGTCTACCCAGATTTGCTCGATCTCGGCCGAACCGTGCCGTTTGTCGTCCGAGTCGAATGCGATGCCGCCGTGCTCGAACTCGATCTCCGCATTGAAGATGATGTTGGGAGTGATCGCGTAGGTCGGGAGAAGCACGATCCGGTGAGCGTCGAAGCCTTTTTGCCATTGACCATTGGCAGCCGGATTTTGCTGGGAGCCGAATTTGATTTCGCCATACGCTCCGATGCTGAGACCGGGAACGGGTGAGTCGGCGAGCCCCACAATGCCATTGTTTGCGGGCGCCGTCGGGGTCGGAGATGGCGCGGTGCTCGCGATTTCCGCTCTTGCGGCGCGCGCAGGCGCGGTTGGCTGCGCAGATGTTGTGGGCTGAGCATTGGACGGGGCTGCAGCCGGCGGCGTCGAAGGTGGAGCGGCTAAAGGCCCGGCTTGGGCGGCCGCCTGTTTCTGCTTGAGCTTTCCCTCAAGCATTTGAATCCGCTGCTCCATCTTTTCCAGTTTTTTCAGCAGCGCGTCGTTTGCTTCACCGTCCGCTGCCCAGGCGCCGCTGCAGCCTATGATGGACATTGCAGTTGCCGCGAGCAGCGCCCTTCGCCTTGAGCAACGAACCGGTTGGATGATCGAGACAGGCAAACGTGAAAACTGGTGCAACGACATGGGTCCCCCAAAATCCGCGGAGATCAAAGTTTCCGCGACATCCGGGGACCTAACACCGTTGCAAAACATTTCTGGAATCGGAAATGGTTTGCTCGACTGGAATCTCTCTATTTTAGAATTAGAACAAAACCAAAGTGATCCGACATTCGCTGATCGTGGCCGTCTGAAGCGGACAGTGCCCTACGTCCCGAACGCAGTGAATATCTTCTAAGTTGTTGATTTTTCTTGCTACGACAGGTGCTTCCGCCACGTTTTGTTCACGGTCGTTTCACCTAATTCGTTGCGATTTCGTTGCGGCGTTCTCGGGCAGAACGGCGCCTGCTGGGGGTCAGATCTTGCCGCTGCACAGCCCGTGACTCGTGACTGTCACAGGTTCTTTTCGGCACCGGCCTGGAAACCGGCATCACCATCAATGTCGCTACCGACGCGTCGGTGACTGCAACGGCAGGCAACGGATTCGAATTTGACTCCGGAACAGTTAACAATTCCGGCACTGTGAAAGCAGCGGGCGTCGCGATCAACGCGGCCGACGTCACCGTGAATAATTTCACCCACAGGCTCATCACGGGGACCACTGGCGGAATTTCTGGCACCAACGTCGATGCGGCCCTCGCCCAACATGGCGCGCGAGGGTCGCGAGGCGCGAACGTGTGTCTGAAGAATGCAAGCGCGCTACACTCTCAGCCGTCATCGCCCGCCAACGGGTCGGCCGAATGGCCGCCCGATGACAGGCTCCGGCGGGCGATCCGGTATTCCGAGGGGTCAGTGACAGGGCCGAGAAGCCGTGGCGTACTGGATACTCCGCTTTCGCGGAGCATGACGGTCATTGCGAGCAGCGACTGCGTCCGCCGTAGCTCGCAGAGCGAAGGCGGAAGGCGGAAGCGATACCCATCAATTGCATTTTGTGTGATGGGTATCGCGGAGTTTATCATCGGGCGCGCATTCGCGCGACCCGTTGGCTCCACCCATGCTACGAACTGCTTAGCGCCGACCCGTTGGCGCGCAATGACGTTGGCGAACATCGTAGCCCGGATGGAGCGCAGCGAAATCCGGGACTCACGCGACCCCGGCCCCGGATTGCGCGGAGCCTGTCATCGGGCGGCGCTTCGCGCCGACCCGTTGGCTCCATCCGGGCTACAGCCGCTGACAACAAGACCGGCTCAAGTGATTTGCCCGTCGGGCGGTTTGTTGACAGGGTTGTCGAGTCTTTTCTTTCGGATTTTCCGAAAAATACTTGTTCCCTCTGACCCAAATCACATCTAGAACTGTCGCCATCCCGTCCCACAGAGGGGCGTATCGCGATCGTCACGGACGTTGGGCATGGGATGCGGTGGACGCGGCAGCGTTTTGCGCGCGACGGGGTTGCAGG